>Ga0207693_10000659_pt1 | contig 30961 bp, 30 predicted proteins | sample LARL81metaG_FD_184347 | JGI IMG/M metagenome (GOLD analysis project Ga0207693, IMG submission 184347) | Corn, switchgrass and miscanthus rhizosphere microbial communities from Kellogg Biological Station, Michigan, USA - LAR L8-1 metaG... | ecosystem: Host-associated > Plants > Roots >... | reverse complement strand
GCGCGATGCCGACCACGACCGGCACCGAGACGCCCGTGGCCGCGATCGGCGCGACGACGCTCATCGTCCCGATCGCGAGCGCCCGGTAGAAGCTCGTCAACGCCGCGATCCCGGCCAGGCCACCACCGACCGCGGGCAGTAACCGCACCAGCGCGGGGGCGCTGGTCCCGCGGATCGCGACCACGCAGATCACGACGGCCAAGCCGACGGCCTGGCTTGCGACCATCACGAACAACAGGGGCAGTCGGCGGGCCGAGAGCCCGCCGATGAAATCCGAGACGCCCCAGCAGAGCGACGATGTCAGGCCAAGGCCAAGCCCGAGCAATCAGTCCCGCGAGCCGCGGCCATAGAAGAGCTTGAAGAATCGCCGCAGCAGCATCGTGCGACGGGCGCGGTAGGGAAACATGAACGGCTCGCGTTTGAGCGCGCGACGGGTGACCAGCAGCGACTGGACCTTCGTGTACTTGCGAATCCCCTGGGCGCCGTGACGAGTCCCCAGCCCCGATGCCTTCCAGCCTCCCATCGGGAGGTTCAGAGCCGTGTAATTGACCTGCGCGTCGTTGACGCACACCACCCCGGCCTCGACGCGACGCGCAAGCGCCTCGCCGCGCTCGGTGTCGCTCGTCCAGACGCTCGCCTGCAGGCCGTAGGCCGAGTCGTTGGCGAGGCGAATGCCCTCCTCGGCGTCGGCGACGCGCATGATCGGCAGCGTCGGGCCAAACGTCTCCTCCTGCATGATCTTCATCGAGTGGTCGACGTCGACCAGGACCGTCGGCTCGTAGAACCGGCCGGCTCCGGGCCGCTTGCGGCCACCGGTCAGGACCTTCGCGCCCTTCTGCACCGCGTCCTGGACGTGGGAGTCGACGATCTCGATCTGCGGCGGGAACGTGACCGCGCCGACGTCGACGCTCCCGACCCCGGCGGGCGCTCCCTGCCGCAGTCGGCGCACGTTGTCGGTGACCGCCTTGACGAAGCGGTCGTAGACGGGCTCCTCGACGTACACGCGCTCGACCGAGATGCAGACCTGGCCGCCGTTGTTGAGCCCGTAGAACGCGGCCGCGTTGGCGGCGCGCTCGATGTCGGCATCGGCGCAGACGATCATTGGGTCCTTGCCACCGAGCTCTAAGTAGCACGGGATCATCTGCTCAGCGGCCGCCTTGAGCACCGTCTTGCCGGTCTTGTTTGAGCCCGTGAACATCACGCAGTCGACCTGCTCGATCAGCGCTGCGCCGGTACCGCCGTCGCCCGTAGCGACCTGGAAGACGCCTTCGGGGGCTCCACATTCGAGCAGCATCTCCTCCATCAGCAGCGAGCTCAACGGCGTCACCTCGCTTGGCTTGAGCAGCACGCTGTTGCCGGCCGCCAGCGCCGGGATGCAGTCGCCGAACGAGTTGGCGATCGGGTAGTTCCACGGTCCGATCACGCCCACCAGCCCGATCGGGGCGTAGCGGATCACCAGCTTCTTGCCCGCCGCGACGGGGTTGTTCCACGAGGGCACACGCTCGTCCGCGAGGTATCCCGCGGCCTCCTTGGCCCAGAAGCCGAGCGCCGCGACGGTGTAGCCGAGGTCCGCCAGCTGCGCGTCCTCGTGGGTCTTGCCGCTCTCGGACACGACCACGTTGATGATCCGGTCGGCGTTGTCAAGCATCCACTTCTGCGCGCGCCGCAGTATCCGGCCGCGCTGTTCGAAGCCAAGCTCGCTCCAAGCGGGCTGGGCCGCACGCCCACGCGCGGCGAGCGTCTGAACGTCGCCGGCGCCGAGCACGGGAACCGTGGTGATCAGCTGGCCCGTCGCCGGGTTCTCAACCGAGATCGTGGCGGTCGTCGCGCCACCGTTGCTTTCGGCGGCCGTCTGCTCGGTGGCGCTTGCCATCACTGCCTCCTCGTCGCTATCCAGATTCGGTTTCTAACGCTAACCGAGGCTCGGCTCGCGGGCCACACGAACATCCGACCACATCGCCGCGATGCGGTCGAACAGGTCGAACGCGAGCTCGCGCGCCGCCGGCCCATACCGGTCGATCTCACGCTCGAGCTCTGCCACGTCGACGCCATATGCGTGCAGCTTTTCGCGACCTCCTTGCACCCAGCGTCGCACTACCGTGGCGTCGGCCTCGGGGTGAAACTGCAGGCCGACGCTCGCGCCGTCGGCGAACGCGACGACCTCGGTCTCGCTGCCGGCAATCAACCGTGCTCCGCGCGGGAGGTCGAACCGGTCCTCATGCCAGAACGGCCACGGGCCCGCGGTGATCAGGTCCGGGGCATCCGTGTCGATCGAGCGCCACGTCACCTCGGCTTGCGGGGCCCTGGAGACGGTGCCTCCCAGCGCCGCCGACAGCGCCTGTCCCCCGAAGCAGATCCCGAGGACCGGCACCGACGCGGAGTGAGCGGCGGCGAGGAACTCGATCTCCTCGCGGATCCACTTGCGCTCGGTGTCGGACGCCGAGTGCTCTGACCCCAGGCTGATGATCGCGTCGGCATCACGGGGCTCTGGCCAGCCTTGCAGGCTCACCGGGTCGATCACATCGATGTCGTGCGCGCGCTCGTGCGCCCACTCAGCCAGCAGGCAGGCCGGAGCGTCCGCCTGGTGCTCGAGGATCAGGATCCGCACGGGCGGCTGCTGGGATCAGGCGGGGTCGAGCTCGATCGACTCGATCACCGGGGGGTCGACCGGACGGTCCTGCGCACCGGTCGGCGTGCCCTCGATCGAGTCGACCGCGTCCATGCCGCCGGTCACCTGGCCGAACACGGTGTGCTTGCCGTCGAGCCACGGGGCTGCGTCGATGGTGACGATGAAGAACTGCGAGCCGTTGGTATTGGGGCCGGCATTCGCCATCGCCAGCGCGCCGCGGACCACCTTGTGGTCGTTGAACTCGTCCTCGAACGTGTATCCCGGTCCGCCGGTGCCCGTCCCCTGCGGGCAGCCGCCCTGGATCATGAAGTCCGGGATCACGCGGTGGAAGATGATGCCGTCGTAGAAGCCGTCGCCGGCCAGCTTGCGGAAGTTCTCGACGGTCTTGGGCGCGTCGTCGTCGAACAGCTCGAGGGCGATCGTGCCATGGCTTGTGTTCATGTTGGCTGTGCTCATGGCACCGAGACTATCCAGTTGAGGTCGGGCGCCGGGCGGCGCGCTGCCGTGCGCGCCGCCCGATGTCCCGGTTGCGCTAGTTGTTGCTCTGGGTGGGAATCGCGTTGAGCGTGCTCTGCACGGTCACTGTCGGGTCCGGCATCGCGGGCGTTGTCGGCGTCGCCGCGTGCAAGCAGTCGACGTGCGCGGTGCCCTGTGGCGCCCCGACCGTAGTCGGGAACGTCATCGGGATCGCGACCGTCTGGGTCCGCGTGCTCTGACCGACCTCGATCGCGACGGTCCGGGTCTGGCTTGAGCCGCTGGCGGCCGACAGCGTGCAGGTGACCTGGACCTGCTGGCCGCCCGCGGTGTTCGACGGGTTGATCGTCGCGTACGGGACCGCAGTCAGCAGGTAGTTGCCCGCCGGCAGGATCTTGCTGACGACTGTGGCCGCGGTCGTTCCGACGCTGGTCGAGTCCGAGGACGCCCCGAACTCCGTCGGGAGCGTCGACTGGCAAGTCACCTTCCCGCCTTGCGCGACCGTGTTGATCGCCGAGGCGTTCTTGCACGTGCCGCTGACGCGAACCTGGACCTTGGTCGCGTCGATGCGCTGAAGACCGATCGTGTGGGTTGCGATCTTCTTGTAGTTGACCGCGTTGTTCTTGATCTGCGCGGTCCCAACCGAGTTGTTCGGAAGCGAGACGGCCGCGTAGCTGGCGCCCCCTAGGGCCACGAACAGGGCGATAAGCGAAATCACCATCGACGCCGTGGGACGACGCCGGAAGAGCGCTCGCAGATGCATCGCGTTACCTCCGTGAGTTGCTTCCCGGCCTGGATCTGGCCGGCCTGTGAAACTCACAACACGGCGCGGCGCTGGGAGTCGCGGCCCGCTGTCAGTTGGCTGACGCCGGCCTTACGGACTGCAAGAAACCGTGCTCACGGCGTGATTCGCCGGTCTGGCAGGCTCAGGTTCGGGCGGGCTCGAGCCGTAGTGGCCGGCCGTTGACCTCGGTGCCGTCGACGTTGTCGACGGTGCGCTGGGCCTGGCTCTGCGGGACTTCCACGAACGAGAAGTGCTCGAGCACCCGGACGTTCCTGACGGACTCTCCGTCGAGGCCCGTGGCGGCCGTGATCGCGTGGATGATGTCGGACGGCTCGAGCCCGTCCGCGCGCCCGGCCGCGAGGATCAGCTTGGTCGCGGGGCCGTCGCCGTCAGGCGAGAGATGGGGCTTAGAGTGCCGGCGCGGCCTGGGCACCACCGGCGTCGGCGCGACGTGCGCGTCCTTGACCCAGGGAGCGAGCTTGACGCCCGCGTGCTTTTCGATCGCCTCGATCTCGCGACGCTGCTTGGGCTCGTAGAACGTGATCGCGCGGCCGCTGCGCCCCACACGGCCGGTCCGGCCGATCCGGTGGACATAGACGTCAGGGGAGGTCGGCACGTCGTAGTTGATCACGTGCGAGATCCCCGTGATGTCGAGCCCACGCGCGGCGACGTCGGTCGCAACCAGCAGCGGCAGCCGCCCGTCCTTGAAGGAGATCATCACGCCATCGCGGGCGCCCTGGGTCATGTCGCCATGCAGCGCCTTGACGTTCATGCCGCGGTCGCGCAGCGTCCGGTAGAGCTGCTCGCAGCGGATCTTCGTGCGGCAGAACACGATCGCCTGGTCGGGGTGCTCGGCCTCCAGAACCTCGACCAGCTGATCTGCCTTCTCGCGCGGCTTGACCTCGAGCGCGAACTGCTCGACGGTGTCTACCGTCAGCGTCTTGGTGGCGACCTTGACGGTGACCGGATCGAACAGGTAGCGCTCGGCGAGACGTCGGATCGCGGGCGGCATCGTCGCGGAGAACAGCGCTGTCTGGCGGCTGGAGGGCGTCAGCGAGAGGATCCGCTCGACGTCCTCGAGGAATCCGAGGTCGAGCATCTCGTCCGCCTCGTCGAGCACCACGAACCGGCACGTGTGCAGCAGCAGCGCGTGGCGGGATATCAGATCCTTGACCCGCCCGACCGTGCCGACGACCACGTGGCCGCCGGCGCGAAGCTGGGCCGTCTGGGATCGGATCGGAGCGCCGCCGAATACCGCGACCACGTCGATTCCCTTGCGCCGACCGTAGGCGCGCAGCGCCTGGGTGACCTGGATGCAGAGCTCGCGCGTCGGCGTCAGCACCAACGCCTGGACCTCCTGGTCTGAAGGGTCGACGTACTGCAGCATCGGCAGCCCAAACGCCGCGGTCTTGCCAGAGCCGGTCTGCGCCTGGCCGATCACGTCGCGGCCCTCGAGCAGCGGCGGGATCGCCTCTTCCTGGATCGGACTAGGCGCCTCGTAGCCGACGTCGTGGATCGCCTCGAGGATGACGGGATCGAGGCGCAGGTCAGCAAACGTGGTCATTCCCACTGACGATAGTGGCCACGCGCAAAATCAAGCACCCGGCTAGACTTGACGATAAATGATTCGGACCCTAAACTTTCGGGTCCGAGACAATCTCGCCGCGACGACACAAAGGCCTCGATGATCACAGCTCCGACCTCGAACAAGATCGACGCTTACGTCTGGCGCATCAGCGCCGTCGTGATCGTCGGTTCGATCATGTCGATCCTCGACACGACGATCGTCAACGTCGCGCTCGCCACGCTGAGTCGCGAGCTGCACAGCACGATCGACCAGATCCAGTGGGTGGTGACCGGCTACCTGCTCTCGCTCGCTGCCGTGATCCCCGTCACGGGGTGGGCGGCGCGGAGGTTCGGGGCCAAGCGCGTGTACCTCGTCTCGCTGGTCCTGTTCACCTCAGGCTCGGCGCTGTGCGGACTTGCGTCCTCGACGAACGCGCTGATCGTGTTCCGCGTGCTGCAGGGCATCGGCGGCGGCATGATCCTCCCGATCGGCCAGCTGATGATGGCCGAGGCGGCCGGCCCCAAGCGCATGGGCCGCGTGATGAGCATCGTCGCTGTGCCGGCGATGCTGGCGCCGATCCTCGGCCCGACGATCGGCGGCCTGATCCTGGACAACGCGAGCTGGCAGTGGATCTTCTATGTCAACGTTCCGATCGGAATCATCGCGGTCATCGCTGCGATCCGGATCCTTCCCAAGGTCAAGCCCCAGCCGACCGAAACGCTCGACTACCGCGGCTTCATCCTGCTGGCCACCGGGTTGCCGCTGCTGACTTACGGGCTGGCGGAGATCGGCGCGACCGGCAAGTTCACCTCGCCGAAGGTCGTTTACCCGATCATCGCCGGCGTTCTCCTGATCGCGGTGTTCGCGTGGCACGCGCTGCGGATCAAGAACCCGCTGCTCGATCTGCGGCTGTACCGGAAGCCCACCTTCTCGTCGGCCTCGTTTGCGATGTTCTGCCTCGGCGCCGCGTTGTTCGGCGGCATGATCCTGCTGCCGCTCTACTGGCAGGGGATCCGCCACGAGGACGTCGTCAAGACCGGCCTGCTGACCGCTCCTCAAGGACTCGGAATGGCGCTCGTGATGCCGCTCGCCGGAAAGCTGTCAGACCGTCTCGGCGGCGGGCCGCTGGCTCTATTCGGCGTGATCGTGACGACCCTGGCGACGATCCCGTTCGGGCTGATCAGCGCCGACTCGTCGATCTTCGGATTGTCGGTCGCGATGTTCATCCGCGGCATCGGCATCGGGTTTGCGTTCATGCCCGCGATGGCCGCCGCGTTCGCGGCGCTCGACCGATCCGAGCTTTCTCATGCCACCCCGCAGATGAACATGCTTCAGCGAGTGGGCGGCTCGATCGGCACCGCGGTCCTCGCCGTAGTGCTCCAGCGGGCGTTGATCGGCGCGCACACACTCAGCGCTCAGGCCGACGCTTATGGAACGGCGTTCTGGGTGTCGGCGGGGATGACCGCGCTGGCAATCATCCCGTGCATCATCCTCCTGCGCGCCGAGCGCGCCGCTCGCGCGGCCCAGGGCGCGGTTGCGGCTCCGGACGCCGAGGCGATGGCCGAGGCGATCGCGGCATGAGCGCTTCGCGCGGTTCGAAGGTGACGGCGGTCAGCGAGCCCGACCGCCGGCAGGCGGCCGAGCAGTTGGCCCGTTCTTTCAAGGGGTCCATGGCCGCGGTCCGGCGCCTGCGCGGCCGTGAGTCCCACCGGCCTGGCGAGCTGTCCGATGCGCAGTACAGCCTCCTGTTCGGCCTGCGCGAGTCCGACGCCGTCCGTAGCAGCGAGCTCGCGCTGGCTGCCGACCTCAGCCCCGCGAGCACGACCGAGATGCTCGACTCCCTGGCGGGAGCGGGCCTGGTTACACGGGTCCGCTCAGAACAGGATCGCCGCGTCGTGCTGACGTCGCTGACCGAGCGCGGGCGCGAGCTCGTGGAGGAGCGCCGGGCGCGGTACGAGCCGCGCTGGCTTGCGGCTCTCCAGGACGTCAGCGAGCGTGACCTGCTCGCGGCCGCCGATGTGCTCGACCGCCTACGCGGGCTGTTCGACGAGCTCGCCGCGGAGCGAGTCGTCGACGACGAGCGCGTCGCGTAGCGGCTGCGCCGGCGTCGCGGTCTCGGCGGTCGGGACGGGCTCGTGGCCGAGCGCGACCATCTCGTCGACCATCGCCAGCAGGCTGACGTGGGCCTCGTCTGACCACCAGCCGGGACGGCTGCGGATGCGGCGGCGGTGCCCCAGCGAGCCCATCACGTACCAGGCGATCTCCTGCGGGCCGTTGTCGGGGCTCGGCGTCGACGGGGTGCGGCGCAGCACACCGCCGCGTGCGGCATAACGGGCGCGCGCCCACTCGATCGCGATCTGCGCCCGGCGGCGCTGGAGCGGGAAGTCTGCGCGCGTAAACACCGCTTCGGCGGCGTAGCGGTACAGGTCCTGGCGGCGGCGATCGTCGAGATTGTCGTTGTAGGCCCTCAGCAGAGAGCCGATCACCGGGCACACCGACACGGGGTGGTCTGAGAAGCGCTCACCGGACAGCATCGCTGCGAGCTCCATGATGCAGACGATCGCACCCGGGCCGTCGTGGCGGCCAGGGCCGAGGCGGGCGGTCTGATAGGTCGCCATCTCCGGTGACGGGCGGTTTCCGTCCATACGTCCCCGGGTTATCGGCCGAAACGGCCGGTTTGTTAGGCGATCAACTCAAGCTGACCAAGCCGTCCAGGTGCGGCGTGCCCTTGCGAGCGTCGCGAACGCCAAAGCGAATCGCGCCGTCGCTGAGCTCTTCGGCGAACTTCACGGTCGCCGGCAGCAGGATCGGCTTGCGGAATGCCACGTCGGCCGTGAACGTTTCGTCGAGCCGGGGCCCTAGCGCGGCCAGGCAGCGCGCCTTCGTCCACATCCCGTGCGCGATCGCCGTCGGAAAGCCGAACAGCTTCGCGCTGAGCGGGTGGACGTGGATCGGGTTGCGGTCCCCCGACACGCCCGCGTACTGGCGGCCCAGGTCGCCCGGCAGCTTCCAGGTGGCCGTGGCGGGCACGTCCTCCGTCGAGGCGACGTCGGGCGCCTTGCCGGCCTTGCCGTTGGTGGCGCCGCGTCGGAGGTTTGTCGACCACTCCTCCCACACGAGCTCGTCGCCAACGCGCGCTTGGGATCGCAGCGTGAACTGGGTGCCGCGAGGATGCGGCTCGAGCTCGGTTGCCCAAACCCGAAGCGATAGCCGCTCGCCGATGGCGACGGGCCGGTGCTGGGTGATCTTGTTGGCGATGTGCACGAGCCCGATCGCCGGCAGCGGAAAGCCGCCGTCAGTCATCAGCGTGAGCTGGAGCGGGAACGCGAGGATGTGGATGTAGACGGCCGGGATGGAGTCGCTGAGCGAGTACCCGCAGACGCGATCGAACGCCGCCAGCCGGTCGGGATCGATCTGGATGTCGTCGAGCACCAACGCGATATCGGGGACCTCGCCGCCGCCGCCCGAGACGAACGGGAGCTTTCCCGCGCCCGGGATGGCGGCGACTCCCGCGCGTGCGAACAGCGCGGTCATGCTCGGGGAGCCGCTGAGTTGGCGTTCGCTCATGGGGCTCAGGCTCCCAACAGGCTCTGGCCGCACACGCGGACGACGTTCCCGGTCACTCCGGCCGAGCCGGGGCTGGCGAACCACGCGATCGTCTCCGCGACGTCGACGGGCAGGCCGCCCTGCGCGAGGCTGTTCATCCGGCGGCCAGCTTCGCGCGTGGCGAGGGGCATCGCCGCCGTCATCTGCGTCTCGATGAACCCGGGCGCCACAGCGTTGATCGTCACGCCGCGCTTGGCGAGCGCGGGCGCCCACGATTGCACGACCCCGATTACTCCGGCCTTCGACGTCGAGTAGTTCGTCTGCCCGGCGTTGCCCGCGATTCCGCTGATCGAGGAGACGCACACGATCCGGCCGTTCTCGCGCACCGCCCGGCGCTCGAACAGCTCGCGATCGATTCGCTGCGGAGCCAGCAGGTTGATCCCGATGACCGTGTCCCAGCGGTCGTCGTCCATGCCGCCCAAGGTCTTGTCGCGCGTCACGCCGGCGTTGTGCACGACGACGTCGACGCCGCCGTGCGCGTCGAGCAGGTGCGAGGCGATGATCACGGGCCCGTCCTCGTCGGTGATGTCGACCGCCAGCGCCGAGCCGCCGATCTCCTGGCTGACGCGGTCGAGATCGCTTTCGGCGTTCGGGATGTCGAGGCACACCACGTGGGCGCCGTCGCGCGCGAGCACGGTGGCGATCGACTTGCCGATGCCTCTGGCGGCGCCGGTGACTAGCGCCGTCTTTCCGTCGAGCGGGCGCTCCCAGTCGATCGGGGTCGAAGCCGCCGCTCCCGGGCCGATCCTCACCACCTGCCCGGAGACGTACGCCGACTTCGGCGACAGCAGGAAGCGCAGCGTCGACTCGATCTGGTCCTCGGCGCCGGGCTCGACGTACACGAGCTGGGCCGTCGAGCCGCGGCGGACCTCCTTGCCGATCGAACGGGTCAGACCTTCGAGCGCTCGCTGAGCGACTGCCCCGGGCGGCTTGTCGCAACTCTCGGGCGGGGTGCCGAGCACGATCACGCGCCCGCAGGCACGCAGCTTGCGGATCACGGGGTGAAAGAACGCGTACGCCTCGTGGAGCTTCTCCGTGGAGTCGATCCCGGTCGCGTCGAGCACGAGCGCCTTGAACGTGAGGTCGGTCGGGCCGGTCTTGGGCGCCCACACTTCGGCGCCGAGCGTCGTGAGCACCTCCGCGATCGGCCCGGTCAGCCGACCGCCGCCACCCAGCAGCACCGGCCCCGTAATCACCGCCTGCCCGGGCTCGTAGCGCTCGAGCTTGACGGGGGCCGGGAGGCCGATCTGCTTGGAGACCATCTTTCCGACCGGCGTGTTGACGAGTTGCTGGTAGCGGTCGCTCATGCCGCCGCCTCCATGATCGCGGTGACCCCGAGGCCGCCGGCGGCGCAGATCGAGATCACGCCCCGACCCGATCCCTTCTGCTGAAGCATCTTCGCCAGGCCGGCGACGATCCGCCCGCCCGTCGCACCGAACGGATGACCGGCGCCGAGCGAGCCGCCGTGGACGTTCAGCCTGTCCCGGTCAATCGAGCCCAGCGGGCTCTGGAGTCCCAGCCGGTCGCGGCAGTACTCCTCGTCCTCCCAGGCCTTCAGGGTGCACAGCACCTGCGCCGCGAACGCCTCGTGAATCTCGTAGAAGTCGAAGTCTCCGAGTCCGAGCCCGGCCCTGTCGAGCATCCGTGGCATCGCGTAGGTCGGCGCCATCAGCAAGCCCTCGCGCTTATGCACGTGGTCGACGGCCGCGGTCTGGGCGTGCGTGATGTACGCCTGCACCGGCAGCTCGCGTTCGGCGGCCCACTCCTCGCTCGCCAGCAGTACGGCAGAGGCGCCGTCTGACAGCGGCGTTGAGTTGCCGGCGGTCATCGTGCCGTCCTCGCCGCCGAACACCGGCTTGAGCTTGGCGAGCTTCTCCGTACTCGAATCGGGCCGCAGGTTCTGGTCGCGCTCGAGTCCCAGGTACGGCTTGACGAGGTCGTCGAGAAAGCCCTTCTCGTAGGCGGCCGCGAGCTTGCGGTGGCTCTGCACCGCAAGCTCGTCCTGATCCTCGCGCGTGATCTCCCACTCCTGCGCCATGATCGCCGCGTGCTCGCCCATCGACAGGCCGGTGCGCGGCTCGGCGTTGCGCGGGATCTCGGGCACGACGTGCTGCGGGCGGATCCTCGTCAGCGCCTTGGCGCGCTGCACGGGCGACTTGGCCCGGTTGACCGACAGCAACGTCGTCCGCAGGTTCTCGTTGAGGGCAAGCGGCGCGTCGGACGTGGTGTCGACGCCGCCCGCGATGCCGGAGTCGATCTGCCCGAGCGCGATCTTGTTGGCGACCAGGATCGCCGCCTCCAGCCCGGTGCCGCATGCCTGCTGGATGTCGTAGGCGGGTGTTTCGGGGGCGAGCTTTGAGCCCAGCACGCTCTCGCGCGTCAAGTTGAAGTCGCGGCTGTGCTTCAGCACGGCGCCCGCGGCGACTTCGCCGAGCGTCGCTCCGCGCAGCCGGAAGTTGTCGGCCAGCGCGTCGAGCGTGGTGGTCAGCATGTCCTGGTTGGAGGCCTGCGCATACGGCCCGTTCTGGCGCGCAAACGGAATCCGGATGCCGCCGAGCACAGCGACACGGCGGACGCTTGAGTTCATTTCAAACTGCTCCTAATCGCTTAGTTACAGTGGTGTAGCTTAGGGAGCGGGGTCTGAACTCGTCGCGGTCCGGTCATACCCGGTCGCGGTCGTGAAAGCACCACCTGATGTGGCTCGCCGGACGACTGCCGGCGCCAGCAGCCGCGCGGCGGCCGCGAGCCAGTACGCGCGCGGCACGTAGCGCTCGGCCTTGCCGCCGGGGCCGGCCTTGAAGATCGCCTCGGCGACCGTCTCGGGCTTGGCGAGGATCCACCGGGTGGCCGCCTTGGCCTTCAGTTCCGCCGCCGGAAAGCCCTCCGTGGGGACGAACCCGGGCAGCACGACGCCGACGTGCACGCCGTTGGGACGTTCTTCTGCATGCAGCGCGTCGTTCCAGCCCACGAGCGCGAACTTGCTCGCCGAGTAAGCCCCCGAGTTGGGCCTTGAGACCCGCGAGGCCGTGCTGGCGACGTTGACGACGCTCACGCGCCGGGAGCCGTCGCGCGCGGCCGTGGCGCGCAGGAGCGGCAGCAACGCCTCGGTCAGCCGCACGGGCGCTTCGAAGTTGAGCTTCATGTGGCGCTCGACGTTCTCCCAGCCCTCGTCGCCGAAGCGTCCGCGCCACGCGGCCCCGGCGTTGTTGACGAGCATGTGGAGCTCGCCGCCGTGCTCGCGCTCCAGGGTCGCCCTGATCTGGTCGTGCGTGACCGGATCCGTGAGATCCGCGGCGATCACGGTGGCTCCGCCCAGTTGTTCGGCGAGGGCTTTGAGCTGTTGCTCGCGCCGCGCGACGAGCACCAGACGAGCGCCCGGTTCTTTGGCGAGCCTGCGGGCGGTCGCCTCGCCGATCCCGCTCGAGGCCCCGGTCACGACCGCTGTGAATGTCGTCTGCATGGTCCTAGCGAGTCCCGGCGCTCATGACCTCGTTGGGCTCATACCCACTGAAGCTGACGCTGTTCGCGAATGGAAGCTTGTCCTTGACGATCACGCAATAGGTGCGCTTGCGGTCATCGCTGGGGACGCAGGTGCGGTAGATGCTGCCCTGCTGAATCACGAATGTGTCGACGAGCGCTACGTTGCGCCGGAACTCGGCCGGCGCGCGGTCGCCGATGTACGCCTGCGCGCGCTTGATCGCGTCGTACATCGTGTTGCGCTGCGCCTGCAGTGTTGAGCGGTGCATCAGGCCGGCGGTCAGCAGCGCGAGCGCGATCACCACGATGACCGTCGTGCCCGCGTAGTCGCGCGCGACGATCCCAGGGAGATCGCCGCGAGCGCGCCTCAGCGCGGCGCCGAGCGGACGCGAGAGCAGGATCACCGCGATCAGGTTCAGCATAAGCGCCACCAGTCCGGCGCTGATGACCGTCTGCCCGTCGCCGACCGGGGGCAGCATGTGCCCGACGACCGCGTCGGCGATTGTCAGCGCGACAAACGCGGGCCAGAGCCACGCCCCGCGAAGCCGCCAGCGAAGCCGGTGCAGCGACGCTCCGTCCATGAAATAAGGGTAAACCCGGCCTGTTGGTGCGGTCGTTACGAGCGGGTGTTGGACTAAGCTAGACGCAGCCCGATCGAGGGGCCGAGCCGGAGATCCCGGTGCGGCTTTAGGAGAGGGTCGGACGGAGATCCCGGGCCGGCCCACGAACGAAAGGGAAGCACCTAGATGGCAACCCACATGGCCGAGCCTGCGGCAGGCGGAACCGAAGCCACAACCGAGCATCTGACGCTCGAGGACCGGGTTTGGCTGCTGCGCGCAATGCTGCTGATGCGCGGGCTCGAAGAACGGGCGATGACCCTGTACCGACAGGGCAAAGTTCCCGGCTCTTTTTACGACGGATACGGACAGGAGGCGGTGTCGGCCGGTGCCGCGTTCGCGATGGCTCCCGAGGACCGGCTGTGCATCCTGCATCGCGATCTCGCCGCTCACATCATCCGCGGCGTAACGCCGGAGCGGATCCTCGCCCAGTACATGGGCCGCGCCGCCGGCATCACCGCCGGGCGCGACGGCAACGTGCACTTCGGCGACCGCAACCTCGGCTGCGTCGGCATGGTCTCGATGCTGCCCGACATGATGTTGATCGCCACCGGCATGGCGATGGCGTTCAAGCTGCGCGGCGAGCCGCGCTGCGCACTGACCTGGTTCGGCGACGGTTCGACATCCCGCGGCGACTTCCACGAGGCGATGAACTGGGCCGGCGTGCAGAAGCTTCCGGTCGTGTTCGTGCTGGAGAACAACCAGTACGCGTACTCGACGCCGCTGGACAAGCAGTTTGCGGTCGACCCGGTCGAGCGCGCGGCCGCCTACGGGTTCGCGGGCGTGACCGTCGACGGCAACGACGCCGAGGCCATGTTCGAAGCTACGCGGGAGGCACGTGAACGGGCGGTTGGCGGCGGCGGCCCGACGCTGATCGAGGCGGTGACGATGCGCATGCACGGCCATGCCGCCCACGACGACATGAAGTACGTGCCCAAGGAGCAGGTCGAGGAGTGGCGCAAGCGCGATCCCGTCGATCGCCAGGAGAAGCGCCTGAGTGATCTGGGCTTCGACGTCGAGGCGCTTCGCGCCGAGGTTCGAGCCTCGATCGATGCGGCAGCCGAGACGGCGCTTTCGGGCCCTATGCCGGACCCGGCTGATGTTGTCGAGGGCGTGTTCTGCCGCGGCGAGGCCGAGCCATTGGGCGACGGCGTAGCTCGTTGGAGTGGGTTTGCTTCAAAGGCGGTGGCGTGATGGCCACGCTGACCTACCTGCAGGCGATCTCCGCGGCGCTGCGCGACGAGCTGCGTGCCGACGAGCGTGTGCTCCTGATGGGCGAGGACATCGGCGTGTTCGGCGGGGCCTTCAAGGTCACTGATGGATTCATCGACGAGTTCGGTCCCGACCGCGTCATGGACACCCCGCTGGCGGAGTCGGGGATCATCGGCACCGCAATCGGCGCGGCCGTGGTCGGCATGCGGCCGGTGTGCGAGATGCAGTTCGCCGACTTCATTTCGTGCGGCTTCGATCAGCTCGTCAACGTGGCCGGCAAGATGCACTACCGCCAGGGCCTGGCCGTGCCGATCACGGTGCGCCTGCCGTCCGGCGGAGGCTTCTCCGGCGGACCGTTCCACTCCCAGAACCCGGAAGCATGGTTCATGCACTCCCCCGGGATCAAGGTCGTCGCCCCGTCGACGGCGGAGGATGCGAAGGGCTTGCTGCACGCGGCTGTGCGCGATCCAAACCCGGTGTGCTTCATGGAGCACAAGCACCTGTACCGGCGTATCAAGGGCGAGGTGCCCGAGGGTGTGTTCGAGACTCCGATGAAGGCTCGAGTGGCCCGCCGCGGAGAAGATCTGGTCGTGATCGCGTACGGCGCGATGGTGCACACCGCGCTGGAGGCGACCGAGGACATCGACGGCGCCTCGATCGAGGTGCTCGACCTGCGTTCGCTGGTTCCGTTGGATTCGGACGCGATCCTCGATTCGGTTGCCCGGTGCTCGAAGGTGGTCATCGTCGACGAGGCCAACCAGATGTGCGCTGCGGGCGCCCAGGTCGCAGCTCTGATCGCCGAGAAGGGCTTCGAGGATCTCGATGGCCCCGTCGTCCGGGTCGCCACGCCCGACGTGCCGATTCCGTTCTCGCCGCCGCTGGAGCAGGCGGTGCTTCCGTCCGTCGAGCGCGTAAAGGAGGCGTGCCGTGACCTCCTCGCGTACTGACACTGTCTTGGTCGATGTGACGATGCCCCAGATGGGGGTGTCGGTGGCCGAGGGCACCATCGTCGGCTGGCGGGTCGAGGTCGGCGACCGGATCGGTGCCGATCAGGCGATCTGCGACATCACGACCGACAAGATCGACACCGAGGTCCCGGCACCCGTCGACGGCGTCGTTGCGGAGATCCTGGTGGCGGTGGACGAAACCGTCGCGGTCGGGACGGTGCTGGCGCGGATCGCGACTGCTGGCTCCGGAGCGGCGCCGGACGCGCCGCCGGCTACGCCCGAGCCATCCGCTGAGCCACAGGCTGTCCCCTCCAACGGGGCGGGCAACGGTGCCGCCGGCACCCCGCCGGCCGCGGGCGACCTGCGCCGCTACTCCCCGGTCGTGCAGCGCATCGCTGCCGAGCACGGCATCGACCTCTCGCAGGTGCAGGGCACCGGGCGCGGCGGGCGCGTGCGCAAGCAGGACGTGCTCGCGCTCGTCACGGACGGCGGCGCCGTAGCGGAGCCGCCCCTGCACATCGAGAGCCCGTACCGCCCGGACCCGGTTCCGGCGGCTACGGCGGCGCCGGCGGTTGTGGCCGGTTCCGGCGGCAGTGGACAGCTCTCGCGGATGCGCCGCCAGATCGGCGAGCACATGAAGCGCTCGCTCGAGACCGCCGCGACCTGCACGACCTGGATCGAGGTCGACATGTCGCGCGTCGAGGCGGCTCGCAAACGGCTCGGCGTGACCGGGCTGGCGTTCGTGTCACGGGCCGTCATCGACGCACTGCGCGAGCACCCGGCGTTGAACGCCACGATGGAAGGCGAGCAGTACGCGGTCCATCACGACGTGAACCTGGGAATCGCGGTGTCGCTCGGCGACGACGGCCTGATCGTGCCCGTGATCCACGGCGCGCACGAGCTGTCGGTCGAGGGCCTCGGGGCGCGTATCAAAGACGTGGCGCGGCGCGCCCGCTCCCGCGAGCTCAAGCCCGACGAAGTCCACGGCGGCACGTTCACGATCACCAACCCCGGCCAGTACGGGTCGATCATGGCCACGCCGATCATCAACCAGCCGCAGGTCGCGATCCTTGACTTCGAGGCTGTCGTGAAGCGCCCGGTGGTGGTCACCGACGCCGAGGGCAACGACTCGATCGCGATCCGGCCGATCACGATCCTCGGTCTGAGCTGGGATCACCGCGCTTTGGACGGCGCGCTCTCGGCCCAGTTCCTGGCGACGGTCAAGCGGCACCTCGAGGGGGCGGTCGGCGGGTGACGCCGGAGCTCTGGGTCTGCCACCTGGGGGTGGTCGACTACCGCGACGGGCTCGCGCTGCAGGAGCGGATCTGCGCGGCCCGTCAGCGCGAGGAGGTGCCCGACGTGCTGCTCTTGCTCGAGCACTTCCCCGTCTACACCCGCGGTCGCCGCTCGGGTGCCGACGAGCTCCCGATGGGCGAGGAGTGGTACCGGATGCAGGGCTTTGACATCGTCGGAACCGACCGGGGCGGCAAGCTCACCTATCACGGCCCGGGGCAGCTGGTCGGCTATCCGATCGTCCGCGCCGACGACGTGATCGCGTACCTGAGGCAGCTCGAGGATGCGTTGGTCGCGGCGCTGGCCGAAGAGGGCGTGACCGCCCGGGGTCGGGTCGCCGACGGGCCGGATTACACCGGCGTGTGGGTCGAAGACCGGAAGATCGCCTCGATCGGAGTCCACCTGTCGCGCGGCGTGACCACCCACGGCTTTGCGATCAACATCGAGAACGACCTGCAGCCGTTCGAGTGGGTCGTGGCGTGCGGCCTGCAGGGCGTACGGATGACGTCGTTGATCAAGGAGACCCGGCGGCTGGCCGGCCAGATGCCGTGCTTTCGCAAGCGCGCCGCCTACCGGGTCGCGCAGGCGCTCGGGCGGCGGCAGCGGCTGGTCAGCCTGGCGCGGCTCGAGGCTGCTTGCGGAGTCCTAGCGGCTCAGTAGCCGGGCGAGGCGCCGCATGACCTCGTCGGGGCGCTGGGTGAGCTGGCGCCAGGTGATCCGGATCACCGTCCACCCGGCGACGATCAGCCGCTGATCGCGCAGGCGGTCCTCCTCGAAGGCCCGCCGGGTGTGGTGGGTCTCGTGGCCGTCGGTCTCGACGATCACGCGCTGGTCGCGCCAGACGAAGTCCACACGGATCGCGGTGGGGTCGTCGTCGCCAGGGTCGATCAGCGCGTTGACCTCTGGCATCGGAAGCTTTGCTCGGCGGCAGGCGGCGAGCAATGCCTCCTCGAGCTCGCTCCACGTGGGCGTTGATCCCGTGTAGTGCTGGTCGAGGACCGCTTGGAGGCGCTTGGCGGCGGGGCGGGCCTTGTTGCGCTCGATCTGGTCGTCGAGTGCGGCGAGGTCGAGCAGGTCGAGGATCTCGGCCTGGTCAAGCGCACGCTCGAGGGGGCGGCCCTTGATGACCTGGGCTAGGTCGAGCAGGGTGCGGGCGACGGTGGTGCAGGGGATGCCGTCGACGGTCGTGAGGTCGTCTGGGGTGAGCGTCGTGGAGCGGTGGACGTCGATGCCGGCGTGCTTGCGATGGGAGCGGCCTCTGACGGTGACATCGATCTTGGCCTGGGCGGTGCCTCGGATCTCGTATAAGGCCGCCGCGCACCTGTAAGAGAGCACTGCATCGGGGGCGCACGCGAGGACCGCGGCCATGTAGCGGCCGTTGCGTCCGAGGAGGGTTAACGGCACCATTGAGTAGACGGAGTGATGGATGCGGTGCAGTCGGCCCGAACCGGCGCGGTGTCGGACCCCGCGCGGACCGAGCCCCAGCTCACCCAGCTGCTCGGCGGTAAACACACCGTGCTGGCCCGCCGCCAACTCGGCCAATCGCACGTCCAGCTGAGGCGTGGCGAGAAACGGCCTCATGTCGTCCGTATTTCGGCCCACCCATGTCAGAGCGCACAGGGGAGTTGAGATCACCCCCCAGGCCCGAGATCACCGTGAGCTAGCCTTGATCTCGTGGCTACGCGCGCGAGATCGAATCCAGGGGGGATCGCGGATGTCCTGAGCGTTCTCGGCCCCGAGGTGCAGCCTCACAAGGCCCGCAAACCGCCATGGTTCAAGGTCCCCGCGCCCGGCGGCCCGCGCTACCGCGAGCTGCACAGCCTGATCAAGTCCGAGAACCTGCACACGGTCTGCCAGGAGGCTGCCTGCCCGAACATCGGCGAGTGCTGGCAGCGTGGCACCGCGACCTTCATGATCCTCGGCGACACCTGCACCCGCCGCTGCGGCTTCTGCAACGTCAAGACCGGCAAGCCGACCTGGAACGACCCGCTGGAGCCCGCCCGCGTCGCCCGCAGCGTCGCCAAGATGGGCCTCAGGCACGCGGTGATCACGAGCGTTGACCGCGACGACCTGCCCGACCTCGGCGCGTCCGCGTTCGTCGGGGTCATCCGGCAGGTCCGGCGCCAGGCGCCGCGCTGCAAGATCGAGGTTCTGACGCCCGACTTCCGCGGCGAGGAGATGCCCTTGGCCAAGGTCATCGCCGAAAGACCCGACGTCTTCAACCACAACGTCGAGGTCGTCCCGCGGCTGTACCCGCTGGCGCGCCGAGGCTCGAAGTTCGAGCGCTCCTGCCGCGTCCTGCGCACCGCCAAGGAGCTCGCGGGCGACGAGGTCGTCACGAAGTCGGGGCTGATGGTCGGGCTCGGCGAGAGCTTCGAGGAGATGGTCGACGCGCTCGGCACGCTGCGCGAGCACCACGTCCAGGTGCTTACGGTCGGTCAGTACCTGCGCCCGACCGAGAACCACCTCCCGATCGTGCGCTACTGGCACCCCGACGAGTTCAAGGCGCTCGAACACGCCGCTTACGAGCTCGGCTTCGAGCACGTCGCGGCCGGCCCGCTCGTGCGCTCGAGCTACCACGCCGACCAGCACGTACCGCAGGACGAGCCCGGGACAGGTCCGCTCGCCCAACTCGAACCCGCGGTGCAGGCATGACCCGCCGGCGCCGCATCGCGATCGCGGCCGCGATAGTGGCCATCGCGGCGATGCTGATCGGCGCGCCCGAGGCGTTCGCCTCCGCCGGCGGCGGCTCGCACGGCTTCGGCGGTGGCGGCGGCGAGGGCGGCGGCGGCGGTGGTGGACGCGGCGTCGGCATCTACATCCTGTTTCAGATCCTGATCCGGATCGCCGTCCTCGGCCACGGCCTCGGCGCACTGTTCCTGATCGCGCTGGCGCTTGTCTGGTTCGCGTTCAGAAGGATGGGACCGCAGACACGAGGCTTCTGGTCGGCGCGGCAACGCTCCGGACGCGCCGCGCGCGCGAACACAAAGCGCCGGGAGCGGCGCGTGCAGCTCGCGGCGGCGGAGGCCGCCGAGGACGACCCGGCGTTCGCCCCCGACGTCGTAAAACCCGCTGCGGCGGCGCTGTTCATGGAGATCCAGGGTGCCTGGGATACGGGCAACCGCCAGACGCTGCAACGCCTTGTGGCGCCCGAGCTGCTCGACGAGTGGGAGCAGCGCCTCGACGACTTCCAGCGCCGAGGCTGGCGCAACCGGGTCCAGCCGATCGGGGCCCCGACCGTGGAGTACGTGGGCCTCAGCAACCGCGGCGACGACGACGCCGATCGCGTGGTCGTGCGGATCGAAGCGAAGGTCCGCGACTACGTCGTCGACCACGACGGCAAGCACCTCAAGAGCGAGGGGCAGCTGACCGAGACTCGCCGCCTGCGCGAGTTCTGGACGCTGCGCCGGCAGGGAAACCGCTGGATCCTCGCATCAATCGAGCAGGGTGCGGAGGGATCGCACGCGCTCCAAGACGAGGTAATAGCAACCCCATGGGCCGACGAGCAGTCGATGCGCGACGAGGCGCTCGTCGAGGGTGCCGTCGCCGACGCGGTCCCGCAGGGCACAAAGATCGCCGAGGTCGCGGACCTTCAATTCGAAGGCGACGGACGCGCCGCCGCGCTCGACCTCAGCCTCGCGGACGGTCGCTTCGCCCCCGACGTGCTCGAGGTCGCGGCGCGCAGAGCGGTGGCCGCGTGGGCCGAAGCCGTCGACGGCAGCGACGCGAGCCTCACGGCGATCGCCCACCCCGAGGCGGCAAAGCAACTCCTGCACCCGGGCGACCCGAGCGCGGCCACCCGGCTCGTCGTGCGCGGCCCGCGAGTCAAGCAGATCCGGATCGTCGCGCTCGATGCGAGCGCGACGCCTCCGACGATGACGGTCGAGGTCGACGTGGTCGGCCGGCGCTACATCGAGAACCGCCGCACGACACAGGTGCTGGCCGGCAGCCAGTCGCGCGAGACGAGCTTTACCGAGCACTGGATGTTCGCGCTGGACGGCCCCGCCCAGCAGCCATGGCGGATCGCCGCTACCGGCGCCCCCCTCGCCAGGGCCTAGCGGTCATCCGCGACCGCAGAGCGTCCTAAGCTCAGCGGCGCGTGATCCCGCTGAAGGACAACATCCCGACGGACCGCTTCGGGTTCGTGACGCTCGCGCTGATCGTGGCGAACGTCGTCGCCTACCTGCTCGCGATCCGGCACGGCGGGTCGTTCTTCAGCGGCCCCGACACCCACGAGATTCTCAAATACGGCGCGATCCCCGATGCGCTGACACATCCCGGCGTGCACTGCGCCGAGGTACTGCCTGCGGGGAGTTCGCAGCCGGAAGTCCTCTGCAATAGTCAGCTGCTGGCACGGAATGGGATTCCGGCAGAGAACACGCTCCCCGCGTGGCAGACCGTGTTCACGGCGATGTTCATGCATGCATCGTTCTTGCACATCGCGGGCAACATGTTGTTCCTCTGGATCTTCGGCAACAACGTCGAGGATGCGATGGGACCGGTGAAGTACATCTTCTTCTACCTGCTCGGCGGGATCGCGGCGCTGGCGCTGCAGGTCGCCGTCGACCCGAGCTCGACCGCGCCCACCGTCGGAGCGTCGGGTGCGATCGCGGCCGTGCTGGGCGGCTACATCGTGATGTATCCGCGGGCACGTGTCCTGACGCTCGTGTTCATCATCCTGTTCTTCACCGTGATCGAGCTGCCGGCCTGGGTGATGCTGGGGCTCTGGTTCGTGCAGCAGGCAATCTTCGGCGCCGTCGGGCTCACCAACCCGACGGGCGGAGGTGGTGGCGTCGCATACTTCGCTCACATCGGCGGCTTTGCGTTCGGCGGACTGGCGATTAGAGCGCTCGCCACGAAGCGCAAGCACTTAGAGCCCCCGTCTCCCGTTTATTGATCGCGTGCGCGTCTTTGTCTTCACGATCGCCTTCGTGTTCATCGCTGCCCTCGGCGTCGGCACGGTGCTCGACATCCAGCGCAACGGGGTCACGGTCATCAGCGTGATCGCGGTGATTGTGTTCGGCGTGATCATGGTCGGGGTCGTCGGCGCGCTCGGCTCCGGGTCACGCCGGTGAGTCAGCGACTGCCCGTGCTCGAGGCGGGTCGCGGCCGGCGCCGGCGCCAACGCCGGTGGCCGCGCCGGCTCGGCTTTGTAGTCGTCGTGGTGGCAATCGGCATCGCCGCGCTACTGGTGCTCATGTCCTCGCGAGCGTCCGGACCGGCCAACGTGCATGCAGCGACGAATCCCGTCGCTCCTCGCGCGGCCCGCCGTCCTGCGCCCCACACCGAGTACGGGATCAAGCTCGCTCCAGCGAGCGAGCAGGTTCGCGCGAATCCCAAGCACCTGCGCAGCGGCCTGCTGTTCGACGTCCGCACCGGAGCGGTGCTGTGGGAGCGGGCGCCTGGTCGCGTACTCCCGATCGCAAGCCTGACGAAGATGATGACCGCGCTCGTCACGGTCGCCCATTCCGACCCCCACGACCGGGTGCTGATCACGCGGGAGGCAACCCGCTTCACCGGCTCCGGCGTCGGGCTGCTGCCGCGCGGCAAGCGCGTTTTGGAGCGGGCGCTGCTCTACGGGCTCCTGCTGCCGTCGGGCAACGACGCGGCGGTCGCGCTAGCCCAGCACGTCGCCGGCACACAGGATGACTTCATCGCCAAGATGAACGCCGAGGCCCGGGCCATGGGGCTTCGGTGCACGCACTTCACGACCGTCTCGGGCGTCGTCGACAAGGGCAACCACTCGTGCGCCTCAGATCTCGCGCTGCTGGCCCGCGCGGTGCTCGCAAACCACCTGCTCGCGAGGATCGTGGGCTCGCGCAGCGCGATCCTCCCGTTCCCGATTAAGGGCGGCAAGCTCTATCTCTACAACAACAATCCGCTGCTGATCACGCGCTATCTCGGGACGAACGGCGTCAAGACGGGTTACACGACCGCGTCAGGGCCGTGCCTGGTCGCGACCGCGCGGCGGGGAAGGGCGTGGCTTGGAGTGGTGCTGCTGAACTCGTTCAACACCACTGGCCAGGCCGAGCAGCTGTTGAACGCGGGCTTCGCCAAGTTGCGAAGATAGTGGACCTAGGCTCGCTTGTCGACGGCAGCCCAGGTCTGGTGCAGGAAGTCTGAGCCGGCCACGATCGTCAACAGCATCGCCGCCGAGCGTGCGAGATCGGGCTCGCGCACGTACGCCGCCAGCAGTCCCGCGCCTACCCACTGGGAGATGCAGTACGGGCACACCAGCAGCTCGCCGATCGCGTGCTGCATGCCCTCCCCACGCGCCTCCTCGCTGACCTCCGACGGGCGCTCGGCCTCGCCCTGATAGCGGGTGAAAGGCGCACGCGCGAACGCCATCACACGATCCTTGGTGATGAGACGACTGAGCTTGTAGGTGCCGGCGGTGAGCAGCGCCACGTCGGCGATGGGCACCCGGGCGGGGAAGGGCCGCCCGGACCTGCGTTGGGTAACCACGAACGCCGTGACGGCGCCGGCCCATACCGTCGTCATGCCGGCGTAGCTGAGCAGCGGCTTGGGGTCATCGGGCGAGTATCCGGAGAGAAATTTCATCCGGCCGGACTACCCGACTGCAAGGAACGCAACCGGGGGCGAGAAGGCTCCCAACTGGTTGCGTGGGAGACGGACAAAGCGGGCATCCTCAAAGCAGGCCAAGTACCAGTTTCACGAAAGGCGCCGATGTCTCCCGTTAGTTATCAAACGATCAAGCTCAGCAAGGGCAAGCACTCCTCTCCCGACGACGGTGCTTGCGTGATGGAGCTCGCCTCGATGCTCGCCAACGAACCGTTCACCGACCACCCCGCAGCGGTGTGCCCGGTGATCGCATCGTTCATGCGCGCCTACAACGACTCGATCGACGACAGCCGCCGGCAGGACCTGTACGCGTACGCCTCTATGGTCGTGGGCAGTCGCACATCGGCCGATCTGCAGCGTACGCGCGCCGAGTTCCTCACCGCCTGGGGCCAACAGTTTCGCCGCAATCGGTGGACGCGCCGCCTGGTCCCCGAGCGCCTGCGCTCCCTGACTCGGCAGCGCCACCCCTCGCTCGAGTCCGTCGGCACCCGCGCCGTGCACGCGATCGCCAAGCACAGCGACGCGACGCATGCCGCCGTCCTCGAGGCGATCGATCAGCTGCTGTCGATCGGCGCCGAGCGCCGCCCGGCTCCCGCGTTCGCTCCAGACCGGCGGGCGCGTCCGAGAGTCCCAACCGCCTGACGGCCTCAAGTCGACAGCAGACACCAAATGCGCCCGGCTCCACACCCAGCCGGGCCCTTCGCCCGGAAGGCGAGGATTGGGCTGCTTTTTGCACAGGATGGAGGTTGCGTGCGTCTTGGACAGCAGATCCGGGCATAACCAACTAGTGTCCGTTTTCGAGCACCCGACCAGCGAGACCAGCCAGGTGCTGGTCGACGACGCCGAGCTTGCCCAGCATTTGCGGGGAGAACGGCTCGCTGCAGCGATTCGGGAGTGCACCGCGCGGACGATCCATCTGCCGGCCGGACCGTGGACCCCGCCCGAGCAGTACGACAACATGCGATTCGGGATCGGCCTGCTGATCCTCGACGGGCTGGTTGTGCGGCGGGTAGGGGTCGCGGGCCGGTTTGGCGCTGAGCTGCTGGGCGATGGCGACATGCTGCGCCCTTGGCACCAGGACGATGGCAGCACCACGCTGCCGCGGACGGGCAGGTGGCGCACGCTTCGCCCGAGCCGGCTTGCGGTGCTCGACAGCGACTTCGCGCTTCGCGTCACGCGCTATCCCGAGGTGATGTCGACCCTGTTCGGTCGCGCGCTGAAGCGCTCGCGGCACATCGCCGTGAACATGGCGATCGTGCAGCAGCCGCGAATCGACCTGCGCCTGCACATGTTGTTCTGGGAGCTGGCCGATCGCTGGGGCAAGGTGCGCCAGGACGGCGTGCACGTGCCGCTGTACCTGACGCACTCGACCCTGGCCGATCTGGTTGCCGCACGGCGTCCGACGGTGACGAAGGCGCTGGGCGAGCTGGCCGAGCGATCCACGGTCATGTGGACGGGCGAGGACTGGCTGCTGCCCGGCGATCCGCCTGACGAGCTTCACGCCGTCGGAGCGGTGTCGCTCCCCGCCGCCGCTCCGTAAGCACTCCGACGACCGCGTAGGCTTCTGAGCAGGTGGCTGCGTCCGCACAAAGCTCCCCCCGCAAGACCCACGCGCTGCAGTTGTTCACCGGTCTGCCCGGTCGCTATGACCGCATGGGCGCCGTGATGAGCTTCGGTCAGGATCCTCGCTGGCGGCGCACACTCGTCGCCGGGATCGGCCCGCGCCCAGACCAGCGCGTGCTCGACGTGGCGGCCGGTACGGGCCTGGTCACCGCCGAGCTGGTGCGTCACGGGGCCGGCCAGGTGGTGGCGCTCGACCAGAGCGCGGACATGCTCGCCGGCGCCCAGGCCCGCGCCGCGCGCGACCCGGCACTCGCCCAACGCGTCACGTTCGTGCGCGGTGAGGCAGAGCGGCTTCCGTTCGCCGACGCCCACTTCGACGCGCTCTCGTTCACCTACCTGCTGCGCTACGTCGACGATCGCGCCGCGACGATGCGCGAGCTGGCCCGCGTGGTGCGGCCCGGCGGGCGCATCGGGATGCTCGAGTTCGGGGTGCCGAGCCAGCCCGTGCTGCGCGCCGCGTGGCGCGCTTACACGCGCATCGGCCTGCCTGCGATTGGGAGGGTGGCCTCGCCGGCGTGGTACGAGGTCGGGCGCTTCCTCGGACCGAGCATCGAGGGTTTCGCAGCCCAGGAGCCGGATCTGCCGGCGGTGTGGCGCGCCGTCGGGATCGCCGACGTCCGCGAGCAGCGCATGAGCTTCGGCGCCGGACTGCTGATGTGGGGAGTGAGAGATGGCAACGGCGCCGCGTGAACTCGATCGGCCGGCGTTCTACGCGCTGTCGTCGGGAGGCTGGCGCGATCTCATCACGATCCTGCATCCGCCCTACACGCTCTGGCACCTCAGCTACGTCGCGCTCGGGGCGGCGGCTGCGACGGCGATCCACGCCGACCGCCTGGCGGCCGCGCTCGTGGCGTTCTTCCTGGCGGTGGGGATCAGCGCGCACGCGCTCGACGAGCTGCGCGGCCGGCCTCTGAACACCAAGTTAAGCCGCACGATGCTGATCGTGCTGGCGGCGGCCGGGCTCGTCGGGGCGGTGGCGATCGGAGTCGTGGGGATCTTCGTCGTCTCGCCACTGTTGATCCCGCTGGTGCTGGTCGGAGCGTTCATCGTTCCCGCCTACAACCTCGAGCTGTGGGGCGGGCGCTTTCACAACGACGCGTGGTTTGCGATTGCGTGGGGCGGCTTCCCCGCGTTCACCGGCTACTTCGTCAACGCGCTCGCGATCCGGCCGGCGGGCATTCTCGTTGCCGCGGCGTGCTGCATGCTCAGCGCGGCCCAGCGCCGGCTGAGCACGCCGGCTCGCGAGCTTCGGCGCCGGACTGCATCGGTACAAGGACAGCAGCGGCTCAACGACGGCCGCGTGATCGAGTTATCCAAGCAGCGCCTGGCCGATCCGCTCGAGGGCGCGCTGTCGGCGCTGTGGCTGGCGCTCGTGCTCATGGCGATCGGCCTAGTGGCCGTCCGCGTGTGAGTGTGCAAAGCTTCGCGCGCTTTGGCCAACGTTGTCGGACAGCGAGTGCGCCGGCGGGAAGACCCGCGATTCCTGCGAGGGCAGGGACAGTACGTGGACGACCTGCCGCTAGAGGGAGCGCTGCACGTCAATTTCGTGCGCTCGCCGTGGGCGCACGCCAAGATCACCGGGATCGATACCTCGACCGTCCGGGAGCTGCCCGGCGTCCAGGTCTTCACCGCCGCTGACGTCGAGCTGACGGTCAACCCGCAGCCACCGTTCCTGGGGATCGACGAGCGGATGTTCCGCCCGTTTTTGGCCTCCGACACGGTCCGGTTCGTGGGCGACATCGTCGCGGTCGTGCTCAGCGAGACGCGCGCCGGGGCAGTCGACGCCGCGGAGCTGGTCGACATCGACTACGAGCCGCTGCCGGCCGTGACCGACATCGTCGAGTCGGCCCGTGACGAGGTCGTGCTGTTCCCCGAGGTCGGCACCAACACCTGCGTGTACCGCCCGCTCGAGGCGACCGACGTGTTCGGCTCTTGCGAGGTGACCACAAGTGGCAGCGTGATCAGCCCGAGGTTGGCGGCATGCCCGCTCGAGCCTCGTGCGAGCGCCGCGGTCGCCGGCGAAGACGGCCGCATCACGATGTGGCTGTCGACGCAGACCCCCCACCAGGACAAGATGGGACTGTCGATGCTCCTCGGGCTCGAGGCCGATCAGGTTCGGGTCGTGGCGCCGGACGTTGGCGGCGGCTTCGGTGGCAAGGGCCTGGGCGTCGAGGACGTGCTGCTCGCATACCTGGCCCGCAAGACCGGCCGGCCGCTTCGCTGGACCGAGACGCGCAGCGAGAACCTGGTCGCGATGCACCACGGCCGGGCGCAGCGGATCGACTTCGAGATCGGAGGCAAGCGCGACGGGACCGTGGAGGCGCTGCGCTGGCGGATCCTCCAGGACGCGGGCGCGTATCCCGGCCTGGGCGCGTTCCTCCCGAACCTCACCGCGATGATGGCAAGCGGCGTGTACCGCATCCCGACCATCGAGATCGAGGTCAGGGCGGTCGTGACCAACACCACGCCGACTGGCCCCGTGCGCGGCGCCGGCCGTCCTGAGGCCACGCAGGCGCTCGAACGCGCGATGGACATGTTCGCCGCGGACCTGTCGATGGACCCGGCGGAGGTGCGCCGCAAGAACTTCATCCCCAAGGACGCGTTCCCCTACCAAACCGCGTCGGGCGCCCACTACGACATCGGCGACTACGAGCGGGCACTGGACCTCGCGCTCGAGCAGGCCGGATATGCGCAGCTGCGCGACGAGCAAGCCGCGCGGCGCGCCAACGGCACCCATAAGCAGCTCGGCATCGGGATCTGTGTGTATGTGGAGGTCACCAACGGGATCAGTGAGACGGAATTCGGTTCCGTCGAGATCACCGGCGACGGCGAAGCTGTCGTCAAGACGGGCTCGCTGTCTCAGGGGCAGGGCCACGAGACCACGTTCGCGATGATCGCGTCCGAGCGCTTGGGAATCCCGATCGAGAAGATCACGGTGCTGAGGGGCGACACCGATGTCGTCGCGCGAGGCACGGGCACGTACGGTTCCAAATCGACCCAGATCGGCGGCGTCGCGGCGGCCCAGGCATCAGAGCAGGTCGTCGACATCGCCAAGAAGCTGGCCGCTGAGGAACTCGAGGCCAACCCCGAGGACATGGTGCTCGACGTGGATGCTGGGCGCTTCCACGTCGCCGGCGCGCCGCAGGCCGCACTGAGCTGGAGCGATCTGGCGGGAAGGCTCCAAAGTGCAGACCGTCTGCAGGAGCTGCAGGCCGAGGTCGACTTCACGGCGGCCCAGCCGACGTTCCCGTTCGGCGCCCATATCGCTGTGGTCGAGGTCGATGTCGAGACCGGCAGCGTGGATCTGCAGCGGATGATCGCGGTCGACGACGCGGGACGGATCATCAACCCCCTGGTGGTCGAAGGTCAGGTGCACGGCGGGGTTGCGGCGGGGATCGCCCAGGCTCTGTTCGAGGAGCTCACGTACGACGATGACGGCAACCCGCAGAACTCCAACCTCGTGACGTACATGTTCCCGGCGAGCACCGAGTTCCCCCAATTCGAGCGCGTGGCAATGGAGACGCTCACCCCGATCAACCCACTTGGCGTCAAGGGGATCGGTGAGTCCGGGACGATCGGCGCAACGCCCGCGGTCCACAACGCGGTGGTCGACGCGCTGACCCCCTACGGCGTGCGGCACGTCGACATGCCCGTCAACGGTGAGACCGTGTGGCGGGCGCTGCAGGACGCGAAGCACTAGTGGCCGAGCCCGAGGTCCTCTGGACTCCGCGGGCCGGCGCGCTCAAGTCGTCGCAGGTCGGCCGCTTCATCGCCTGGGTCGGTGAGAACCGCCGGGTGCAGCTCGACGACTACAACGATCTGTGGCAGTGGTCGGTCTCAGACCTCGAGGCCTTCTGGGGAGCCGCTTGGGAGTTCTTCGGGATCCGCGCGCACGCCCCGTATCAGGAGGTGCTCAGCGGGCACGAGATGCCCGGCGCCAAGTGGTTCACCGGATCGCGGCTGAACTACGCCGAGCATGCCCTGGGGCCGGAGGAGGACCGCGACGAGGTGGCGGTGCTCGCGCATTCTCAGACGCGAGCACCGATCGTGCTCACGTTCGGCGAGCTGCGCGACCAGGTCGCGAGGGCGCGCGCCGGGCTCGAGCGACTGGGCGTCAAGCGCGGCGACCGCGTAGTCGCCTACATGCCGAACATCCCCGAGACGCTCGTCGCGTTCCTGGCGACGGCGAGCCTGGGAGCGATCTGGGCGGCGTGCGCGCCCGAGTTCGGGCCGCGCAGCGTGACGGCCAGATTCGGAATCGTCGAGCCCAAGGTGCTGCTCACGGTGGCCGGCTACCGCTACGGGGAGCGGACGATCGACCGGCGCGCCGACGTCGCGACGATCCGCGCCGCGGTTCCCACGCTCGAGCACGTCGTGCACGTGCCCTATCGCGGTGGCCGCGACGACCAGATCCCGGATGCGGTCGAGTGGGACGACCTGGTCGGCGACCCGAGCCCGCTGACGTTCGAGTCGCTGCCGTTCGACCACCCGCTCTACATCCTCTTCTCCTCGGGGACGACCGGGCTGCCCAAGGCGATCGTGCACAGCCATGGCGGGATCACGATCGAGCACCTCAAGAACCACGGTCTGAGCTGGGACCTGCAGCCGCGCGACCGCCTGCTGTGGTTCTCGACGACCGCCTGGATGATGTGGAACGCGCTCGTCTCGGCGCTGCTGTTGCGGTCTGCGATCGTGATGATCGACGGAAACCCGGTGTACCCAGACGTGGGCTTTCAGTGGCGGCTTGCCGAGGAGACGCAGGCGACGATGATGGGACTGAGCCCGGCGTTCCTGATGGGCTGCCGCAAGGCCGGGCTGCGACCGGGCGATCAGTTCGACCTTTCAAAATTGCGGTCGATCGGCGTGGCGGGTTCGCCGCTGCCGCCGGAGGGCTTTGATTGGATCTACGAGCAGCTCGGCGCCGACGTCCTGCTGAACAACGGCAGCGGCGGCACCGACGTGTGCACCGGCATCGTCCAGGGCGGGCCGCTGCTCCCCGTCTACCGCGGCGAGATCTCGGGTCCGTGCCTCGGCGTCGACGTGGCCGCGTTCGATGCCGACGGCAAGCAGGTCGTCGGCGAGCTCGGAGAGCTCGTGATCCGCTCCCCGATGCCGTCGATGCCGGCGGGGTTCTGGAACGACCCCGGGGACGAGCGCTACCAGGCAGCGTACTTCGACTACTTCCCGGGCGTGTGGCGACACGGCGACTGGATCCTGTTCACCGAGCGCGGCAGCTGCGTGATCACCGGCCGCTCGGACGCCACGCTCAACCGCGGCGGCGTGCGCCTAGGCTCCGGCGAGCTCTACGCGGTCGTCGAGGAGCTGCCCGAGGTCGCCGACAGCCTCGTCGTGCACCTGGAGGACAACGCCGGCGGCCCCGGCGAGCTGATCCTGTTCGTGGTGCTGACGCCGGGCGAGCAGCTCAACGATGGGCTTCGCAAGCAGATCGCCGGCGCCCTGCGAGGCGCGCTGTCGCCGCGGCACGTGCCGGACTCGATCGAGGCTGTGCCCGCGATCCCGCGCACGCTGACCGCGAAGAAGCTCGAGCTGCCGGTCAAGCGGATCCTGCTCGGCGCCAAGCCCGAAGACGTCGCCAGCCGCGACGCGCTGGCCGAACCCGGCGCGCTGGACGCGTTCGTCGCGATCGCGCGCACGCGCGGCGTCGCAGCCGCGTAGCGTCTAGCGGCGGTCGACTACGCGGACGGCCTTGCCCTCGCTGCGGGGGATCGTGCCGGGGTCGAGCACGGCGATCTCGAAGCGGATGCCCATGTGCTCGCGCAGTCGATCGCTGACCCGCCCCGCTAGATCGGCGGCATCGGCGCCCGGCGCCGGCTCGCACTCGAGCGTCAGCTCATCCATCGCGCCGGTCCGCTCGACGATCACCCGGTAGTGCGGAGCAACACCCTCGACGCTGAGCAGGACGTGTTCGACCTGCGAGGGGTACACGTTGACTCCGCGGACGATCACCATGTCGTCGCGGCGGCCTCGCAGGGCAGTCAGCCGGATCGTGTTGCGGCCACACTCGCAGGGATCGAGCGTGATCGAGACGAGGTCGCCGGTGCGGTAGCGAATCAGCGGCAGCGCCTCCTTGGTGAGCGTGGTGAGCACAAGCTCGCCCTCGCCGCCGGCGGACACCGGCTCGCCGCTGTC
>Ga0207693_10000658_pt1 | contig 30974 bp, 22 predicted proteins | sample LARL81metaG_FD_184347 | JGI IMG/M metagenome (GOLD analysis project Ga0207693, IMG submission 184347) | Corn, switchgrass and miscanthus rhizosphere microbial communities from Kellogg Biological Station, Michigan, USA - LAR L8-1 metaG... | ecosystem: Host-associated > Plants > Roots >... | reverse complement strand
ATCGGCCACACCCAGAATGGTGAAGGGTCCGTCACCTTCCGGACGCAGAATGAGCCCCACCACATCGAAATCGGGAAAGTTGAATGGCCGACCGAGTTCGAAATAGACCGTGGAATGCACGTAATCGAGACCGACGCGATAATTGACTAAAAGGTTCGACCCCACCACTCCCACCGTTGCGATTCCCGCTCGTTTCTGAAAAAAATCGAGTGTGGATTTCGGCAGTGCGACCATCGCAGGACTTGCCAGGAACAGGGGCCCAAACTGCAATCGATCCAGCCGCATCACCTTCCACTTCGTCTCTTCGGGCGCACCCCACATGTTGGCCGAACCCACTGCGCCAATCATGTGTGGCCAATCCGCATGGGCCGCAGCCAGCTTGTCGAAAATTTCCTCCGATAGAAAGCTGATGCACGATCCCACGTCGAGTGCGAGGTTGTATTTCTTGCCTTCGATCTGGCTGGGGACTTGTATCAGCCCATTCTCGCCATTGATCTGCACCTTGGCCGATGGCCCGCGAAAGCGAATGGAACCTGGAGGGCCAATAGAGAACTTGTGTTCGACAAAGTCGACCAGCACGTCATACTTCCGGAGAACGCTGGAGGGGAGATTGATCTCGGCGTCCATGCCGAGAGCAAGCACGGCCGCCTGATTCACCGGCCGCAAGGGAATCTTCGCTTCTTTTACTGCGGTGAGCGGGATGGTCATTCCTCCGATCAAAAGGGAAGACGGAGGTGGGGAGGAACATTCCTGATCGCTGCACTTTACCGCGAGCGCCAACGCCGTTGCCAGGCGCCGCGACATGTACAAATCCGGATTGCCATTATCGACCCACACGCGAACAGCCTGTGTCGAGCCATCGGGTGATTGAAGGTCACCCCGAATTACTACGCGGTTGTGATCGATCGTAGCGGGAACAGTAACCGCATTTTTCTCTTCACCCACAGCAGAAATGGTGAGAAGGGCGAGCAAGCACCCGATACCAATAGTGCGCATAAGAAATTGTAGCCGCTTGTGGATCGGCGGACGCATTCGTCCGCCCCGCGAGCACGCGAGCGAAGCGAAAGCGAGCGTGCCGTGACGCTAAGCTCTCAACGAAGTAACTCCAAATCACTCCTGTATAATCACCAGTTTGTCTCAACGCACCCCACGCTCTGGAGGATCTTTGCCCCAAGCAGAAATCGGAATCATCGGCGGCAGCGGACTCTATTCCATGCCCGGTCTGACGAAAGTCAAGGAGGTCCGGCTCAAAACTCCGTTTGGCGCACCGTCTGACGCCTACGTCTGCGGCATGCTGGAAGGCCGCAAAGTCGCTTTCCTCGCGCGTCACGGGCGCGGACACCGCCTTCTCCCCAGCGAACTCAACTTCCGCGCCAATATCCATGGCTTTAAGCAACTCGGCGTCGAGCGCATTGTTTCCGTCTCCGCAGTTGGATCCCTAAAGGAAGAGCACAAGCCTTTGGATTTCGTGATCCCTGACCAGTTTTTCGATCGAACCCGTCATCGCGTGGATACGTTCTTCGGCGGCGGCATCGTTGCGCACGTCGCCTTTGCCGATCCGGTCTGTAGTGAAGAGGCATCGGTTGTCGCTCACGCCTGCCAAAAAGTGGGCGTGGTCGGCAAGCGCGGAGGCACCTATCTCTGCATGGAGGGTCCGCAATTTTCGACCAAAGCCGAATCAAATGTCTATCGCGGTCTGGGCATGGACGTGATCGGCATGACGAATCTGCAGGAAGCAAAACTGGCCCGCGAAGCAGAACTCTGCTACGTCACGGTCGCCATGGTCACCGATTACGACTGCTGGCATCCGCATCATGACTCGGTCACGGTGGATCAGATCATCGCGGTTCTCGTAAAGAATGCCGAAAATGCTGCGAAGGTTGTTCGTCAGACAGTCGCCGACATGCCGCGCGAGCGCTCCTGCAAATGCGGCGCAGCATTAGCGCACGCCATTCTGACGGATCCCAAAAAGATTCCACCAGCGACAAAGAAGAAGTTGAAGCTGATCGCGGGTAAGTATCTGCAAGCCAAGAAATAGAAAATCATTCCTTCGTGTTACTTCGTGTCCATTGTGGTTAACGCTTTGACGCAGCACGATAGGAACCTGAAAGAGCGCATGAGCATATTGGTCGTAGGTTCGGTCGCATTCGACGACGTTACTTCACCCTCCGGCAGCGTGAAAGATGTTCTGGCCGGAGCCGCCACTTATTTCTCGCTCGCAGCCAGCTACTTCACCAAGGTTCGCGTGGTCGCTGTCGTTGGTGACGATTTCGGTCCCGAGCAGGAGACAGTATTTCTCGATCACGGAATCGACATCCGCGGCGTGGAGCGCGCGGCAGGGAAGACCTTCCGCTGGGGAGGCACTTACACCGAAAATCTGAATGAAGCTAAAACGGACTTCACGCACCTGAACGTCTTCGAGAGCTTCAAACCCCGCATCCCGGCCGAATACGAAGATTCCGACTATCTGTTTCTCGCGAATATCCAGCCGACGCTGCAGGCCGACGTCCGCCGCAAGATGAATCGCGTCCGCATGGTGGGCTGCGACACCATGAATTACTGGATTAATGGCACGCCCAAGGAACTGGCTGAGACGTTGAAACTGGTCGACATCCTGCTCATCAATGACACCGAAGCCAAAATGCTGGCGCACGAAACGAATCTGCCGCGCTCAGCGCAAAAAGTGATGGCGATGGGGCCGAAAGCTCTCGTCATCAAGCACGGAGAATACGGCGCGACTATATTCTTCCGCGAGGGAGCCTTCGGCTTCGCGCACCATCCCTTCCGCGCTCCCGCTTTGCCGATTGAAGAAGTAAAAGATCCAACGGGCGCCGGAGACTCTTTCGCCGGAGGATTCATGGGCTACCTTGCCTCGCAACCGGAAATCAATCGCGAGGTCCTCAAACGCGCGATGTTTTACGGCAGCGTTATGGGATCGTTTGTGGTCGAGCAATTTGGCCCCGAGCGGCTGCGTACACTCACTCGAGAACAAATCGAGGAGCGCTTCCAAATCTTCCGCGAACTGACTCATCTCGACTGAGAGCATTAGTGTTAGGCTGAACTTTCCGTTCCCAATAACATCGCACGATGCCAAAGCGGTTGAAAACTACGCCGTCTGCCCCGGGTGATTCCGATATAGCCCTGCTCGCCTGGCTTGCGACTTGCGTCTCGATCTTCACGTTTCTTTTCTATTTCAAAAATGGGCAGGTGCTGCTTTACGGCGATGCAGTGGCGCACATCAACATTGCGCGCCGTGTGTTCGACTCGAGGACCCCAGGCCCGCTGCAACTCGGCACAGTCTGGCTGCCGCTTCCGCATCTGTTGATGATCCCTTTCCTGATTTCGTTGAGGTTGTGGCAGAGCGGAGCTGGCGGCTCAATCCCGTCGATGATCGGATACGTGTTCGGCGTAGTCGGAATGTTTCGGTTGACCCGAGGAGCCCTCTCGGGCGGGAATCCCCCGGATGTGGTCGCGCGTGCCTCGGCCTGGATCGCCGCCCTTGTCTTTGCGTCCAACCCCAACCTGATGTACATGCAGTCGACCGCCATGGGAGAAGCCGTCTATCTCGCCCTCTTCATCTGGTCGATTGTGTATTTCAGCGAATGGCTTGGAGGCAATCCCGCGGCTCTGCCGAAGTGCAGCGTGTGTCTTGCCGGGGCATGCCTCACGCGTTATGACGGCTGGTTTCTGGCCGTGGCCCTCGCTGTCGTGGCTCTCGTCAGATGGTGGAAGAGCTCCCACTCCTCAACTGAGCGTGGAAAAGTAAGCCTCGAAAATCCGCTTCCCAGCACTGTGACTGCCCCCGCTTTGGGCACTCGCGGGCTACTCATCAAGTTTCTCCTGATCACGGCTGCTGCGCCCGCTCTCTGGCTCGCCTACAACGGCATCGTCTACCGCAACCCGCTCGAGTTCGAAAATGGTCCATACTCGGCAAAGGCCATCGAGCGCCGAACGGAGAAGGCAGGCAATCCCGGCCATCCGGGCAGTGGAAATCCGATCCTCGCGACAAGATTCTTCCTCAAAGCAGCTGAGAATAACGTCGCTGCCAACGAATGGTTGCAGCGGCTGTGGCTTCTGCTCGCCGCAGCGGCTTTTGTCACCCCATTTGTGCTTTATCGCTATGTGTTCTATCGGCAGTATGCGGCTTCGGCTTCGTCACTGTGGTGGTTGCTGATCCCAATTCCGTTCTATGCCCTGTCAATCGCCTACAGTGGAGTCCCGATTTTTATCCCGCAGTGGTGGCCCTTCAGCCACTACAACGTGCGTTACGGATTGCAACTCCTGCCCGCATTCTGTGCCGCGATCGCTGTTCTGGTTGGTTTTGGTCTGCGCACTCCTAACTGGAACTGGCGGCTGCGCTTCGCCGCGGTTCTTGCGCTTTTGACTTTTGTTCTGGCCAGCTACAGCCGTATCTGGCGCGCGGGACCAATGTGCTTGCAGGAAGCCGAAATTAACATGAAAACTCGGAACCAGCTCGAGATCCAACTCTCCGGTTGGCTCGACAAAATCCCCCCGAATGCATCGCTGCTGATCTATGTCGGCGACCACGTTGGTGCCGTGGAGCGGGCCGGAATTCCTCTGAAGCAGACGATCAACGAAGGCAATCACCGCGTCTGGAAGCAGCCCAGCGATCCCGAAGGTCTCTGGGAGCGAGCGCTCGCCGATCCCCCGAAGTACGCCGACTACATCCTCGCGTTCGAGGGCGATCCAGTCTGGCAAGCAGTGCGCGACCTGCATTTGCGGGAGCTGGTGGAAGTGCACGTATCAGGGCAGCCACGCGCCGTTCTGTACCGCGTGCGGTAATCAGCCGGGTAATCGAGTAGCACGTTGTCTGAATGGTAAAATCCGGCCATCCGAGACAAAAGGTCACTGGAACGTTCGCATGCACTGGCATCACCTGACTGATTTGATGAGCCGTGAAGTAGCGAGCGGGATTGTCAGCAGTTCGATTTTCCGGCTCCTGGTGGCGGCGATCCTGGGCGGTCTGATCGGCCTGGAACGTGAATTCAAGCATCGCGCTGCTGGCTTGCGCACGAATATGTTCATCTGCTTCGGTGCAGCCATGTTCACCCTTCTTTCCCAGCGTCTGGCCGGCATACCCTCAGACGCAGCGCGAATCGCAGCCCAAATCATCCCCGGCATAGGCTTCATCGGCGCAGGTTCCATCCTGCACACCCGAGGCCTGACCACCGGACTTACCTCAGCTGCAACTTTGTTTGTCGTAGCTTCGGTGGGAATGGCGGCCGGCGGAGGCCTTTATCTCACTGCCATTTTTGCGACGGCCCTGGTGCTGCTTGGGCTTTTTATCCTTGGTCATCTGGAAGAGACCTTCAACGTCAAACTGTTGATCACCAGCTACGAAGTCACCGGCGGCAGTGTCGACGAGATTACCCATGAGGTCAACCGCATCCTCGAAGCGCATCACCGCATGATGCAAAACATCTCCACGGGTGATACAGGGATGCACGTCCGTTTGCAGTTCGATGTCGAGGGTTGCAGCCGCGAGCAGCGACAATTACTGAATCAGCTCAAGGCATCGACCGTGCTTCAGAGTGCCGTTTCGCTCGGACGGGTGGAACGCGAGTGAAGAACGTACGCAGCACTCCATTCATAAAAGCCAGCGCGTGCGGCAATGATTTTCTACTGATCGATGCCGCCGTCGCTCCTCACGACGTTGCCGACTTCACTCGGCGAATCTGCGACCGCCATGACGGTGTCGGGGCCGATGGCGTCGAATGGATGTCCCCGCACTTCTCCGCGGATGTCGAGATCCGCCTGGTCAATGCCGATGGATCTGCCGCGGAAATTTCGGGCAACGGCACACGGTGCGTCGCCGCTTATGTCTGTGCCATGCAAGGCAAGGAGCGTGTCTCGGTTCTGACCGGTGCGGGAATGAAAGTCTGTTCTCTCACGGGACGTCAAAACTCGGACTACGAGTTTGAAACCGAAATGGGGAAGGCAGCAGTCGAGCCAGAACTTGGAGTGACGATCAGCTTCGGCGAAGTGCGCGGGGTCCCGGTATCAATGGGCAATCCTCATTTTGTCATCTTCGTTGCGGAGTTTATGCGCAACTGGCAGGCGCAAGCCGCTGAGATTCAAAAGCTGCCGCAGTTCCCCGAAGGAGTGAACGTCGAATACGTTGTAGCTGATAGCAAGTTCGATCTGCGTGCCCGTTTTTTCGAACGCGGCGCAGGCGAGACTCGTTCGTCAGGCACAGGCTCATGTGCGTCTGCGGTAGCCGCGATGAGTACCGGCCGTGCAGATTCACCCGTAAAAGTCCAGGCTCCCGGTGGGACCCAGACCGTACGTCGTGTGGGCGATAACATCTATTTGCGCGGTCCGGCACGCCTATTGTGCCAAGGAGAATTTTTTCTGAGTTGAGCAAGGCTGCTCAAGCGTCTCGTTTGTCCATGTCTGCTTCCACTTCCCAACTCGTCAAGCCGCGCGCACTTCGTCCCGGAGACACCATCGGTATCATTGCGCCCGCCAGCAATGTCAAAGAGAAAGATCTTGACGCAGGTTGCGAGGCTCTGCGGCGTGCCGGATACAGAACTATCTATCAAGATTCGATTCTCGATCGCGATCTGTATTTTGCGGGATCGGTGGATCGCCGCGTCCACGAGCTGGAAAACATGTTCGAGCAGGACGATGTAAGCGCGATCCTTTGTGCCCGCGGCGGCTATGGAGCAAACTACCTGCTGCGTCAACTCAACCTGGAGAAAATCAAGGCGCATCCGAAAATCTTCATCGGCTATAGTGATCTCACCTGCCTGCTAACGTATTTCATCGACGCTGCCGGCCTGGTCACCTTTCACGGCCCAATGGCCGCCAAGGATTGGACCCATGCGAACGGAGTTGACTCTTCATCGTGGCAATCGGCGTTGTCGCAAAGCTCGCCCTGGACCGTGCCGTTAAATACCGAGGCAATTGGACTAGTCGACGGCGAAGGCGAAGGCGTGCTCTATGGCGGATGCTTGTCGATCCTGGTTGCTTCACTCGGAACGCCTTATGAAGTCGACACCGAGGGCAAAATTCTTTTCGTGGAAGACATCGCGGCAAAGCCCTACCAGATTGACCGCATGCTGATGCAGTTGAAGTTGGGCGGGCATCTCAGCGCAGTGCGCGGGATTATCTTTGGCGAAATGATCGACTGCATGCAGTCGCCATCGCAGGATTACACGCTACAGGAGGTGATCCTTCGGATCGTCGGCAATCTTGGCATTCCTGTAGCTTTTGGTGTGAAATCCGGTCACGTGACCTCCGGAAACCTGACCCTGCCTTTTGGCGTGCAAGCAAGCCTGTCGGTCAAGGGCAACACCGTAAAACTGGAAATGCTGGATTCGTCCGTAATTTCTTGAAGAGTCACATGGGTGCGAGGCTTATGTGGGTTACCGTGGAAGAGCGGCCCTTCAGGGCCGCGTTGAAAGTTCGATAGCATGGGGCTCTAGCCCGGTAGATTTCCAGCACCAAGGAGCAAGCCGTTCCAAGCATGAGCAATGCAAAGCACATTCACTTGATCGGCATCTGCGGCACAGCGATGGCCTCTCTCGCCGGGATGCTGAAGGAACGTGGACATCGTGTCACCGGTTCCGATGCGGCAGCCTATCCGCCGATGTCGGACTTCCTCCGCAGCCTCGACATTCCGATCGCGCAGCCTTTTGATCCGAAGAATCTTGAGCCCAAGCCCGACCTCATCGTCGTCGGTAACGCCATCTCCCGGGGCAACCCTGAACTCGAACACGTTCTGGATCAGCGTCTGCCGTTCTGCTCTCTACCGCAATTGCTGCACGACGAGTTTCTGCGGGGCAAGGAAGTGCTGGTTGTCGCTGGAACGCACGGCAAAACTACGACGACTTCGATGCTCTCGTGGATTGTTCACTTCGCTGGACTCGATCCTTCATTCCTGATCGGAGGGATCGCGGAGAACTTCGGATCGAGCTTTCATCTCGGTAACGGCGAACATTTCATTCTGGAAGGCGACGAATACGACACGGCATTCTTTGACAAGGGACCGAAGTTTCTTCACTACTTTCCCGACTCAATCATTCTGACTTCCGTGGAATTCGATCACGCCGACATCTACAAAGACCTCGATGCCGTGGAAACTGCATTCAAGCGCTTGGTGAATCTGGTGCCTCGGCGCGGCCGCATCATCGCATTTGATGGCGCAGGCGGAAACGCCCCCGAAAGTGCCAGTCTCGAACGTTGTCTCGCGAAAGCATTCTGCCCCGTAGAACGTTACGGTGCGGGGCCCAGCGCGAATTGGAAAATTACAAATCTCCGCTTCGATGCCGGCCGCACCACCTGGAGCGTCATGCACGATGGCCAGCTGTGGGCCGATCTCGAATTTCCCTTGGCCGGCGAATACAACGTGTGGAATGCTTCGGCTGCGGCCGCGCTTGCTTTTCGTTGTGGTGTCTCGAAAGAGGCGATCTCCGAAGCGCTCAAGGCCTTCAAGAGTGTCAAACGCCGTCTGGAAGTGAAGGCGCAGGTCAACGGCATTACGATCATCGACGATTTCGCGCACCATCCCACGGCAATTGCCGGAACCCTGAAAGCCCTTCGTGCTCGCTACTCGGGCGCTCGTCTGTGGGCCATTCTAGAACCACGTTCCAACACACTCCGGCGACGCGTCCTGCAGAGCGACCTTGCCCGCAGTCTCGCGGGAGCGGATGAAGTCATTGTCGCCAACGTCTTCCGCTCGGAAGCTGTTCCTGAAAACGAGCGCCTCGAACTTCCAGCGCTGGCGGCCGAGATTCAGCAGAACGGCCGCTCCGCGCGTCTTCTCGCCGACGCTGACGCCATTGTCCAGACCATCGCTCCCGAACTGCGCCACGGAGATGTGGTCGCGATTCTGTCCAACGGCGGCTTTGGAGGCATTTACGAAAAACTTCCAGCGCGTCTACGGGAGTTGGCCAGCCACAAATGACCCGTCACTGGATTTACCGCATCATCCAACTCGTGGTCTGCATTACAGTCCTGGCCATCACGTCCAGTGCGGATGTGGCGTACACGATCTCACTGGAATCTGCCGAGAGGCATCTCGTCAACGTGCAGATCATTCTGCCGCCCGGACCCGCGGAGCGCGATCTGCAGCTTCCCGTGTGGAATGCCTTGTACCAGATTCGTGACTTCGCCCAATTCGTGAACTGGATTCACGCGAAAGACCAGGCGGGAAATCTGCTCAAGATCCGCGCAGAGGATGCCGGCCGATGGCATTTGGAAGGGGCTGCCGAGGGTGGCACGGTTGAATACCAGATCTTCGTCGATTCTGTGGGACCATTCGGTGCACAGTTCAACTCTCACCATGCCTTTTTCAACCTGGCGCAGGTTCTGATGTATCCCGTGGAAGCGCGCGATACGTTATTCACAGTTCGTTTCAATCGTGTTCCCTACGACTGGCGTATTGCAACTCCCCTGCAACTAGAAAACGGTACATACAAGGCCGAGAACTACGATCGCCTCGTCGACTCTCCCATCGAGATGGGCACTTTCCACGAATCGGATTTCAACGACGCTGGCGGGCACTATCGGGTTATTGTTGACGCCGATCCGGCTGACTACGATTCCGAAAAGATTACCTCCAACCTGCACAAGATCGTGTCCTCGGCGGCAACGTGGATGAATGATCGTCCGTTCGACACGTACACGTTCTTCTTTCACTTTCCGCACGGTCCGGCGGGTGGAGGAATGGAGCACGCTTACTCGACCGCGATCGAATTGAATGTCGAAACCTTGCGCCGAAGCCTGTATCCCCTGAATGCGGTCACCGCGCACGAATTCTTTCATCTATGGAACGTGAAGCGCATTCGCCCGCAGTCGCTTGAGCCCATCGACTACAGCAAAGAAAATTTCACACGCGCTCTTTGGTTTAGCGAAGGTGTGACCAGCACTGCCGAAGATTTCATACAACTCCGCGCTGAACTGATCGACGAGCGTCAATTCCTTTCTCATCTCAGCGAACAGATATCAGAACTTGAGAACCGTCCCGCGCACCGCACGCAGTCGGCGGAAGAATCCAGCCTCAACGCCTGGCTCGAAGGATTCGATTACTACCGGCGTCCGGAACGCAGCATCTCGTATTACAACAAAGGTGAACTGCTCGGTCACATGCTCGACCTGGCAATCCGCGACGCTAGCCATGGACAGGCATCGATCCGCGAATTGTTTCAGTGGATGAACGCGAACTATGCGAAGAAGGGTGTTTTTTTTGAAGACTCGAAAGGTGTCCGCGAGGCGGCAGCGGCCGTGTCCCACGCTGATTTAGGGTGGTTCTTTACTAGGTACGTGGCGGGCACAGACGAGATTCCCTGGGATGATTTCTTCCGCTACGCTGGCCTGCGTGTGGATCAGTTCACGGTAACCCTTCCCGATCCCGGTTTTGTCGCGTCGCGAAATTTTGACGGACCGATGTCGGTGGTCGACATCACGGGTGGGGGCGAAGCCGAGCGTGCCGGGCTGCAGCTCGGCGATATCATCACCGAAGTGCAAGGGAAACCAGTGAGTGAAGAATCGAACCAGCAGTTGTCACGGCTAAGCCCCGGCGATACGGTAAAGGTAAAAGTTCGCTCCTTCGGACATGAGCGCGAACTCAAATGGAAAGTCGCCGGGCACGAGCAAATGTCGTATCAGGTGAAAGAGTTGGATCACGTTACGCCCGAGCAGCGTGCCCACCGCGCCGCGTGGCTCAAGGGAGAAGCCGAATTGACGCCGACTTCCAGGACTCTCGCACAATGATCCGAACGATCATCATGCTGACATTCTGGGCCCTGGCCGCGCCCGTGGCGGCGTTGATCGGATTTCCCTGGACGCTGCTCACAGGCGACATCCGCGTTCTGTATCGCCTGTTCATGTGGGGCGCAGCCGGGGGAGTGTGGCTCACCGGAGTGCGTGTCGAAACCATCGGGCTCGATCGCTTCGATCATTCCCGCAGCTACATCTTCATGACGAACCACGTGTCGAATCTGGATCCGCCGATTCAAGTTACGCTGATTCCGCGGCGCACGTCGGTTATGGTGAAAAAGGAATTGTTCAAGGCTCCGATCCTTGGCACCGCGATGCGCATGGGGGATCTGGTGCCTGTGGATCGCGGCAATCGAGAGGCGGGCATTGAAGCCGTGAATGCCGCCAGAGCTGTCATCAACAAGGGACTCAACATGATGATCTACGTGGAAGGGAAGCGCTCGTTCGACGGCAAACTGCTCCCCTTCAAAAAGGGACCTTTTTATCTGGCCATGGAATGCGACGTGCCAGTGATCCCGATGACGATTGTTGGCACTCATTACGCCATGCCGAAGGCGCGCTTTTCCATTAAGCCAGCGACAGTCCAGGTGATCTTCCACCCCCCAATTGAGCCAAAGGATTTCGGCAGCCGGGATTGCTTGATGGAAAAAGTGCGAGGAGTGATTGAGAGCGGATTGCCGGAAGAGTACCGGCATGAATCAATGACGACAGAGCCAACCAAGAATTCCCTGTGAACCCCTGTGTTCCCTGTGTTTATTCTTTTGTTTTTTGTCTTACCGCCCGAGCAATCTCGGGAAGCCGCGGCAAAATAGCTGAGTACTTCAACCACAACTTGTGATCCACAGCCGGAGCGCCGCTTACCAGGGCTCCCGCGGCGATGTCATTGGCCACGCCGCTTTGCGGAGTCACGATCGCATTGTCGCCAACCTTGCAGTGCCCCACTACGCCAACCTGGCCGGTAAGAATCACTCGGCTGCCGATGACGGTTGAGCCCGCAATACCGACCTGCGAACAGAGCAGCGCGTCTTCTCCGACAGTCGACCCGTGCCCGACCTGCACAAGATTGTCGATCTTGACTCCACGTTTGATACGGGTCTCACCAACGCTGGCCCGGTCAATGCAGGAATTCGCCTGCACCTCGACGTCATCTTCGATGACAACTGGCGCAGGCTGGGGAATCTTATGCCACCGTCCTCCCGTAGCCCGCGCGAACCCGAAACCATCGCTGCCGATGACGACTCCATTGTGCAGAAGTACGTTGTTCCCAATGCGGCAGTTCTCGCGAACCACGGCATGCGAGTGCGCAAAGAAATTATCTCCAATCTTCGTCCCGCGATAGATCACCACATGCGCCAGCAGAACGGCATGATCCCCGATCTCAACGTCTTCGTCGACGACAACGTAGGGCCCAATATGCGCCTTCGCCCCGATGCGGGCCTTCTCATGCACCACCGCCGTAGGATGCACTCCTGGCTTGTACGCCAGCGGCTTATGAAACAACGCCAGCGCCTGCGCAAAGGAAATATAGGGATCCTTCGAGCGCAGCATGGCCGCGTCAATAGCAGGGAAGTCCTCGCTCACAATGACAGCCGAGGCCCGCGTACTCCGCGCCGCCGCCGCATATTTTGGATTGGAAACGAACGTGAGTTCTCCGGGCCCAGCCAGTTCAATCCCGTTAAGCCCGCGAATCTCCGTGTCAGGAGAGCCGTTCTCAACACGCACTTCCAGAGCCGAAGCAATAGCAGAGAGTTTCATGGATGTGGAGTGATGCACGTAAATCGTACACCACTCCAGGTCCATGTTCCCGCAGGCGACCTGCGACACCAGCACAAACTGACTTCGCGCTATTGCACTACTAGCTGTACGTTGGTGTTGTGAGTGATAGGTCCCACTGTCGCACTCACCGCTACCGTGAATATTCCAGTTGGTGTTCCAGTCACGATCGCGAAGTTTGCCGGAGCGGAATGGCCCCCTCCGGGACTGGGGTTCGTCACCACTACCGGGTATTGTCCGGTCGCAGCCACATCGGTTGGAGAAAGAGCAATCTGCAGCTGCATAGCGCTCTGCAACGAACTGTTGTGCAAAACGCCGTTGTAGGTCACGGCCGACGAGTTCATAAAATTCGTGCCGTTGATATAGAGGCTCTGGATCTGCGAGCCCGCTGCAATTTGCGCGGGATTCAGCGAGGAAATGGAAGGCACCGGATTGCTCGGTCCCCCTCCGCCTCCTCCGCCCCCGCCGCAACTCGGCACAAATAACAGCAACGCCAGAAGACTCAGGACCATGCCGACGTGTTTTCTATTACGCCATAATGGCAGACCAACGAAGCACGCGGCGATCAACAACGTCTGCGCCAACCCCCAACGGATACTGCTCATAGCCTTCCCGCCGCGGACGCGCGATTGCCCCATCGCGGCCGTACTGATTGTGAGCGTCGTATTGACGGTGCCGTCAGCGGGCAGGGATACAGACGTCGGATTGAAAGCGCATGTTGTCTCCGCTGGCAATCCAGAACAGGACAGATTTGTCACCGCACCGCTGAACCCGCTACTACTTTGAAAAGCGATCGTTAGATTTTGAGACTGCCCCGCCGTAATCGTCAGTCCTCCTTGCGGCGATATCGTGAAGTCAGGCATGTTGATGTAGGCGAAGTTGTACCAAGACGGATAATTCGAATCGCCGCTGTAGTCCAGGAAGATCGAGCCGCCAGAGGTCACCGTAAACGTGCCTGTTACCTTGCACGCAAAGTTTCCGCTCGCATCCTTCGCATTCGTACAGGTGAGCGGGCCAGCCAAGATGGTTCCAAATTGTGCAGTGCGGAAAGTCACGGTGCCGGTCGGGTACGTTGATTTATTAGTCGACGCGACGAGCACGGTAATAGTCGCTGTTCCTCCATAACTGACCGTTTGGTTGTAGGGCGTAGGAACAATGTTGGGAATCGGATACATCACTGAGATGTTGGTTGGCCCGGACGTCGAAGCACTGTAATTTGCGTCGCCATTGTAGGTGGCCGTAAGGGCATAGCTTCCGGCAGTTGGAAACGCAGTCGCGTCGAATGTCAGCGTCGCAGACGTAAATGCACTAACAGACGGCCCTCCCTGGTTCTCTTGGTAAGAAACATTTCCAGTAAGGGCTGTGCCGTTTCCATAGAACGTGACCGTCCCCGAAGGGGCGGCTCCGGAACTGCTGGTGTTCACATTAACCCACATTGTTCCCGATTGCCCCACTGCGGCTCCGGAAATGAACGGCGAAGACGTTTGGGTAGTTGCTGGAGTAATCGTGATGGTGCTGGTTCCGGAGCTCGCATTGAAACTGTCATCTCCGGAGTAGCTGGCTTTGACCGAATCCGTTCCGCCAGGAAGTTGCACTGTCAGATCTTCCGCGTATCCATACTGGTTCAACGTGTAACTTCCGGCATCAAGAGTAGTCCCGTTATTCGTAAGACTCACGGTTCCGGTCGGGCAGGGTGTTGGGCTCGACGGGGCAATTGGTGCGCAGAGATGCCCGCTAGCATTCGCCACATAGGCGCGCAGAACATACGGGCTGCCGTACACGGCAGTGTTGGTAGTCGTACTTAGGATATGTCCGCTGGTATCGAACGTCATCAACGATACCTGCGGCTGGCTGGTCTCTTTGCTTACTGTCACTGTAAGCGGGCTCGAATCACTCGCAGCGTACGTTGAGTCTCCCGGGTAGTGTGCTACCACCTGATAAGTCCCGCCGGGAAGCATCTGGGTAGTGCCCGTAACGGTGCCGTTCGTCAGGTTGAAGCCCTGAATGTCGGCTCCGCTGTTCGTCGGCCCACCTTGCAACGCAATCAACCCCGTAGGCGTTCCGGTCCCGGACTTCGGTGCCACCGATACAGTAAAGTTCACTGACTGCCCGTGCGTGAGCGTGGTTGGCGTCAGGCTGCTGAGCGTGGTCGTCGACGGGAGCAGCGTCACAGTATTCCACTTTGTCACCAGCTTGTTGACATCTACCGATCCCAGTCCGGTCGCCATGTCATATCCCGTCGTCGCGTTATATCCGTTCGTAACTCCGAATTGATGACTCCCAACCGAAGTCGTGCAGTTCGGCGAGCCCGTAAGGCAAGGCATCGCGATCGTCCCCGAGTTCACATCGTGGAATGCGGTAGGTTGTTGCGCCGCCAGTTTGTAGAAGATGTAATTCGCATTGCCCTGGCGCTCATTCGGATTGCTCGTAGTCTGAGCCATCTGCTGATTCACGAGCGCCATGATCCCCGCGAATGCAGGGGAAGATGCCGAAGTTCCGCCAATGGCAAGGAAGTAGTAGTTGGGAGCGAGGCTGCAGGGGCCTGGAGTGTGTGCCGCGTCGCACAAGATGTAGAAGTTTCCCAGGAACCCGGAACTGGCGAACAAAGAAACATCAGGGATGTGACGCTTACTGTCATTCGGCACGCCCGTTCCGGTTTGCCACGAAGGCTTCGCGTATCCACCGGAGCAACTGGTCGTGGTCGAGCCATCCGAAGTTGTGCAACTGCTAACGCCGCCCGAGCCTCCGAGAGGTACGTCGAAATTCGGATAAATTCGGGGATCATTACAGTTCGTTTCAGCGTTGGCGCTCGCTCCGATCTGCCCCCAGATAGGGTTGGTGCAAGTCCCATTCCATGGAACCTCCGGGATGTATCCCTTCGCTGATGCTTGCTGAGAGTTGTTCGTAAGATTCCAGTAAGTGGAGGGGCTGAGGAAGTCGTTAAAGTCCGTGCCGCCCACGGCAACGTTGTATGGCGTGGAGGCGTAGCCGCTAACCTGAAGCCCATAGAGCGCTGGCGCCGGTGATTGCGCGTTGAAATCGTCGCACCCGGCCGAACCGTTGTCGCCCGACGAGATGAAGACGGTTATGCCCTGCGCAGCGGCCTGTTGCCACAACGAATTAAAAAATTGATTGCCGGCCGTACCCAGGCCTAGTTCGCAATACCCATAGCTCTCGCTCATCACCGGTGCGACATTGTTTTCGATGATATAGAGCGCGGACAGATCGGTTCCGAAGGTTGTTTCGGTTGAGGCCGAGGTCACGAATTTGATGGTGGCGTCTGGAGCGACAGCGCCCGACCATTGCAAATCAAGATTTGCTTCTACCTCGTCACCACGAATCCCCGGATCTGGCCCATTCAATATGATTTGCGGGTCGTTTGCTGGCAGGCCAAACAGTGTGCGGAAATCACGTACGTCCTGGATGTTGATATTGGTCTCGCCCACGATTGCGATCGTTTGGCCGGTGCCATTGATCCCAGCGTTCCATAGAGGAAGAACATCGTAGATCGTCGCGAAGTCATACGGAGATATGCCAAAGAAACATGGATTATTAGACGACGGGTCTGGCACGCAACCGGTTGGCAGGGTGTAAACCGGTGCCACGGGCTGAATCTGACCAGTAGTCTTATCACCCGAGAACACGCCGAGGATTCGGCTCATCGCTTTGCGCGGGAAATTATTGAGGGAATTGACTCCCGCCACTGCTGGCGCCAGCGCCGCAGGAATGCTCGGATCATTCGCATTCGCCCAGTGCTGTTCGCCATTCACTAGGTATTTGTGAATCGTAGTGTGGAACGCTTCCTGCACCTGGCTCGCTGATCCCGAGAACTCCAGTACTGTGCGTCCCTTGGTGGACCCGACCTGGAATCCGTGCGACTGTAGCCAACTCGTGATGGTCTGCAAGTCGACATCGCTGGGACCAAATTGCACGCCGAATTGTTCCGGCGTGAGCCACTTGTGGTAGTTGGGAGAATTCTTGTCCTGTTGGTCATCGAGGAGTTTGCGCAGGGCAGTCTCCTGCACATCACTGCGCTTCAGAACCAGCAGCATGCGCTCCATCGGCAAGCTCGCGGGTGCAGTGCCCAAATCGAATTCTCGGCGCGCTAACGGATGAGTGTTGCCCTTCAGCACGGTGGTCCGGGCTTCATCGAGCGCCTGTGTGATCAAAGGACGCGGAGTCGCTACAGCGGCCTGTGCGCTTTCCTGCGCGGAAGCAGGCGTGACCAGGAAATTAGCCGCCAGGATAATCAGGATCGGCAGAAACAAAACACACCGGTACGACGCGGAAGACGAAGGGAGTGCGCGCATACTTACACCTCTACCTTTGATCGACAACGCCCGAGATCGAACGGACAGGAGGAAGGGAAGACGTCCGCTTGAGTCTCTTCCAGGGCCCAACAGCCCTTGGGACCAGACACACTACATCAAAACCGCACAACGCGCAATGATTTCGGCCTGTTTCCAAGGGGTTCCGGAGAAGGAATCCGTTAGCAACACATGTTCGGAATTCGTATCACCTGCCCTATTGTGTTCCTGAAATCTCGCCTCCAATGGCATACTGACCGCAAAATACTATTCGTTTCTGGGGACATCATGAGAATCAAGCTGGCGGGAATCTGTGTATCTTTCGTTTTGGCGGCCGGGGTGTTCGCCCTGGGGCAGACGTACACGATCCGTGACCTTGGAGTGCTTAAGGGCGACAACGAGAGCAGTGGCTTCTGGATCAACAACCTGGGCGATGTCGCCGGATGCTCCGATACACAAACTGTTTACGGGTATCCGTGCACCGGACTAGTCGCGGGACAGCACGCTTTCCTCTGGCAACCGGGCAAAGGGATGAAAGACCTCGGCCCCTTGACGGGAGCCACCGTCAGCGGCGCTATCGGGCTTAATGACTCCGGAACGGTGGTCGGCTATTCGAACATCAAGGGTCAACCCGTTACCGATTTCGTCGCGGTGGAATGGGCGCCCGGCCAGGCCATCCAGAACCTCGGCACACTCTCAGGCGGGGCCTCCAGCGCGGCGTTCCAGATCAATTCCGCCGGCGAAATCAGCGGAGACTCTTTTGTGGCAAGCGGCATCGTCAACGCCACCCGCTGGGTCAATGGCAAGATCAAGAATCTGGGAAAACTGCCGGGTGCGCTCTTCACCTCTGGACTGGCGATCAACGACAACGGATACATCGTCGGTGAATCGGATTTGAGTTACGGACCTCCTCTCGTCTCGCACGGATTTCTCTGGAATGGTTCGACCATGAAGGATTTGGGAACACTTTCGGGAGGCCTCTCAAGCATGGCGAACGCGATCAATTCATTGAATGTAATCGCCGGCCAGTCCGACGGTCTTAACACGGGCGGCCATTGGCATGCCGTCACGTGGGACGCTTCCGGAAAGATCAGAGATCTGGGATTGTTGAAAGGCGGGACTTACAGCATTGCGTTCGGCATCAACGATTCGGGCGTGGTCGTCGGCTACGGCAACATTGCCAACAACGCCGCTCACGCCATGATCTGGCAAGCCGGGAAGGGAATGCGCGACCTGAATTCGCTGATTCCTTCCGGCACGGGATGGACTTTGATCAACGCTAACGCCATCAACAACGTCGGGCAGATTACCGGTTATGGCAGCCGCAATGGGCACAACCACGCCTTCGTGCTCACACCGGTGAACTGAGCGTTGTACCTTTGTCATGCTGAGCGGAGAACGAAGTCGCGAAGCGAGTTCGTTCGGAGTCGAAGCATCCCTACCCCACAGAGTACTGCTAAGCGTAGGGATTCCTCGCTGCGCTCGGAATGACAGTCGCGAATAAGAAAGAACGCTCGCCGGCCGAAATAGTCCCGGGGCCGGCGAGCGTTTCTGTGCTGTACGATTGCGCCATGAAGCCTGACTTCAGCGGCACCTGGACCGCGGACTTATCGAAGAGCACATTCGCCGGACCGAAACCCGCCTCCTTGCTGGTCGTAGTCGAACACCGCGACCCGGAATTTCGGCAAGAGTTGGTCGTCACGAAAGCAGATGGATCCACGGACCGCGCCGTATTCGGGTGCCAGATCGGTGATGAGGGAACATTGCTTTTTAACGGGAGTCAGCTACGCGGTGCGGCGAAGTGGGTGGGCGACGAGTTGATGATTGAATCCTGGGTAAGGATCGGCGAACGCGAGCTCTACTTCTGCGATTGCTGGTCACTCTCGCCGGATGGTCAACGGCTGACCATGGAACATCGCAACGACGCTCTGGCCGGGCAACGCGTGGAGTGTCAGCGCGTTCCTTAGTTCTCGGATTCTTCTTTCCATTAGTGATCTCTTTCCGACATACCTCCGCAATAGCCTGTAAATCAGCACTTTAGCGCCTGATCATCAGTTGAGCCCGCGTGCATTGCCGGCGCTGCCAAAAGCTGCGAAAACTACCCTCGTTCGTTGGAGGTCGTCATGTGGCACAGCTTTCTGGCCGTTATTCTCCTTCCGAGTTTGACTGTCGCGCAGGCAGCGCCCGAAGTGCATCCGGGATTCTCGCCGCACGCGCTGGACCCGATCCTCTACCGCCCGACCGGCACCACGCGTACTGTGGCGCCTTCCTATAAGGCCTACACACGCTTCAACGAAATTCGCCGGGGCAGCGAGGAAGATGTCGGAATAGTGCTGACGATCGGCGGCTTTGTCACGGCCCCCGGCTCAGCAGTCCCGGGCATTGTGCCGCTGAAGCTCGAGTTCGAATCTCTGGATGGATTCACGATCAATGAGGTTCATGGACCGAAGGTGTGGAAGAGCAATTTCAAATTCCAAGGCGAAGCTGTAAAAGTGTCTGCGGCGCCATATGTCCACTTCAAAATCCGTGCTGATCGAAATGGCCCACTCGGCTCTCGCGTCCTGAAAGGGAGGTTTACGTTCCAGACGGTTCCCATCGATGGTTCTGCGGCGGGTCCTGTCGAGCAAGTGAATGTGCAGATTCCGCTGACAGTTGTGGAGTACAACGCCAAGGTACACAAAGCCGATTTCCCCTACGGCCCGATGCCGGGTTGGGAAACCTTCCTTGTTGTTGCATCGATACCAGTTCTGATCGTGCTTTTCATCCCCTTGCTCTTGTTATGTACGGTGACGGGAACATGCCCTGAGTGCTAGTGCTCATCCATTTCTTGATCACTGATGGAAGATGAGGCGCTACTCCTCGAACATCGGCACCTGGCGTTGATCTTCCGCAGCCCGGCGTCCGCGGCGTGCCGCGCCGATCACGGCGAGCACTGTGAGTGATTCGAGCGCCGTGCGTGGCACGAAGATCCGTTGCGTGTTCGAACGCTGGTCGGGAGGATTGACCAGATATCCCTCAGGCATGCTATGCAGCAGGTCGGCCGGCATCAGGCCTTCGACGACTTCCGAGTCTTTGAATCGTAGCCGCACCCACAAGCCCTCAGCGCGAGGCCGAGTGGTAAATGTTTTGCGCGTCAGCGACTCGGCTTCTCCAAATTCGCGCACGAAGTAAACGCCCTTGATCTCGCGCAGGTCGATCAGGATGACCGTCCCGGAGGTGTTGAGTACCTCGACCTTGCCTTCGTTGATGAACTGGGTCGGCGACACGTATCCCGAGACCGAGTCGCGGTCCATCTTGCGGACGATGACTTTCTTGTGCGTAGAAGGCATGAAAAGGCAGAGCTAGGGACTAGGGGCTAGGTAGCGATGATTTTGCTAGTCCCTAATCCCTAGTCCCTAATTCCTGAAGTTCCGATTCTCGCACTTTTTCCCCGGGAACTTCCGGAATCCCTCTTGGCAGTAGCCAAAATGTAAACGTTGTGTTATTTTCTTGTGCTTGCCACAAAGTTTCCATTCTGTATAAGTACTTGTTAGTACGGCACTTGCACCCTGTGGTTCCAGGCTGAAGAACGAGGTTTGGACTAGCCTGTGGAAATTCTGTGGAAAGCTCGGCAATCAAGCCCTCCCCGGGGCGATTCGGCATCGAATCGCGTTTGGTTCAAGGGCCTGACAGCCGCTTGAAAGCGAATGGCTGATTACATTTACACCATGGAACTCCGGCTGACGCCGGATCAGATGAAGGGCGTCGGCTTGGTGCAAGACGTAGCCCGCTCTGCGGGCATGAATCTTTACCTTACCGGCGGCGCGATCCGCGACATCATCAGCGGATTCTCCATTCGCGACCTCGACTTCACCGTCCAGGGCAATCCTCTCAAACTGGTTAAGGACTTCGAAAAGGCGGGGGCACGAGTCACCGCCGTCGAAGAAGATATTCGTACGATCTTCCTCGCCTTGCCCGGAAATGCGCGTGCCGAAGTCAGCATGGCGCGCACCGAGAAGTTCGAGAAGACCGGCAAGCCTCCGATTGTCATGCCGTCGACGATCCATGAGGACCTGCGCCGCCGCGACTTTACCGTCAATGCGATGGCGCTGTCGCTGAATGAAGGCTCGCGTGGGCTGTTGCTCGATCCCTTCAATGGCGTCGCCGACATCGAAGCCAAGTTGATCCGCATCCTGCAGAATTATTCCTTCCTCGAAGATCCTTCACGGCTGATCCGCGCGACGCGCTTTGCGGCGCGCTTCCATTGGCCGCTCGAAGAACGCACCCAGGCTCGCTACGACGCGGCGAAGGAAGGGAAGTACATCGATCACATTCTGAAGTCTTCGATCGGGCATGAGATCGCAGCGTTGGCGCATGAAGACGATCCGTTGCACGTCGTGAAGATGCTCGAGAAGGAAGGCTGGCTCGAGATTCTGCACGACAAGTGGACCTCGGCGAAGGTCGACGTCAACGGCATCAGCGCGCTGATGAAGACGCGCCAGCAGATGGTCGATCTTGGCTATACGCCCGATGCCGGTCCGGCGGTGATGTATTTCCTGACATCACACTTCTCCGACAATGACGTCACCGGCATTCAGAAGCTGATACCGCGCAAAGATCTGGTGGAAGCGTGGCGCGATATTGAAGATCATGCGAAGGAACTGGCCAAGCGCTTGATGGGCAAGGAAGCGGCAACACCGTCGCGCACGTGGCAACTGCTTTCTTCGGCCCGGCCGGAGATGGTGTTGTTTCTGGCAGTGACGGCGAAGCAGCAGTCGGTCGAGCAGAAGATCAAGAACTATTTGACGAAGTGGCGTCAGGTGCAGCAAAAGCTGCCGTTGCCGGAAATGACGGAGCTGCTGATTACGCCGCAGCTGCCGATTTATCCCAAGCTGGCGCATGACGTGTTCATGCTGTTGCTGGATGGCAAGCTGCGTTCGCGGACTGAGACGCTGAAATATCTGAAGCCGTTCGCACCGCCTCCGCCACCTCCGCCGCCGGCACCGCGTCGTGGGCGTGCTCCGAAAGGTGCCGCACAAGCTGCTCCCGGCGCGCCTGCTGCTGCCGCCGCGAAACCAGGACCGAAAGGGAAGAAGGGCAAAGCTGCGGCCCCGGCCGCTGCTGTGGCTCCCCCTCAGCCAGCTGCGCCTGCTCCGAAGCCAGATCCAAAAGCGAAGGCTGCTGAGAAGGCCAAGCCTTTGCCGACGCCCGCGAAGCCCGCGCACAAACCGGCACCAAAGCCCGCACCGAAACCTGCGAAGAAGTCCGCTCCCAAGAAGCCTGTGAAAAAAGGCAAAAAGTAGCGGTCGCACAACGTTAACTTCTCACAGCGTTGCGATGTCACGAAAACGCTTCGAGAGAAAAAGTTACCTACCGCACGGTGCGCTTCTGCGCCTGACTCAACTCGCTCAGCGCAACTCTACAGCGAATGCCCTAACACGCAGGTTCCGGATTTTCGAGAAAACTCCCTAACACACAGGGTCACGAATTTTTCTCGCGAAGGGCGAGAGCGACGCCGCGTCTGACAATAGCTTTTAGAAACTTTAACTTCAGAAGCTTGGCAGATCAGACCGCCCGCGGTCTTGGGACAAATGATTCATCGGAGCTCGCCAGATGGCAGACTCCTTGCACTTTACATCTACATAGCAAAGCAAACGTCCGGTGGATACCGCAGCCGGCGGTGATCCTCTCGCTCGGAAGAACGTCCCAGAGCCGCCCCAGCCAGCTCAATGAGATTGGCAAAAAGGTAAAGATCACTCACGTCAATCCGCGCTCCGTCCGCCTGAGCTCTAACCCGGGCGTTACAGCGGGCGGAGCGCCCTAACCTCAAGGAGTTGACTTGAAAAACACAATGTTCACAGCCCTGGGCGACCGGTTTGCTAAGCATGGCGTCCTGTTCTTTTGTATCTCATTGACCCTTCCGACGTTGGCACAAGTGAGCCGCATCGATATGTATCCCGCGGCTGCCGTAAGCTCTTCGATTGCCTCGCTGCCGAAAGGAGTGAAGGTACTCGCCGGTGTTCCGCTCGAGGGTACGCCAATCACGCGGATGTACACACAGCGCGAGTACGGACATACCTATCTGTACATTCAGCACGGACAGCAGCCGCTGACCGCCGTGGATGTAACCAAGAAGCGAAATCCGCGAATTGTGGAACATCAGCCGGCCAAAGTGGATGCTGTTCGATACGAACCGCTGGTTGAGGGCGGAACGATCGAGAATTGGCCACAGCATGTCACACGCGGCGTCGACAATTTCGGCGGGAGCGGGCTAGACGTCCGCGACCCGAACGATGCGAAGTTGCTACAGACTTTTCTCGTAGAGAGTTCGAATCTGGTCGATAAGGATCGTCGGCTGGTGTTCTTCGCATCGCAATCGCAACTGATAGTTGTCCAGGACGATCGCTGGACTTCTTCGGACCTTGCAGACTATACGAACTAAGAAACAATGAACTGATGGTGCCGGAGCCGCCGGCTCCGGCATGCTTTGCGCGACCCGAACGTCGAGATTGCGCCGATGAGAACGACGAAGCTTCCCAGACGCAAAACGAGCTTCGCCCTGATCACGGTTCTGATATTCCAAACACCCCTTCGGGTTTTCAGATTGTCGGAAGGACGGGAGGTTTTTGTGTTCACCAAAAGGCTAGAGCTGGACGTAGGAATTCTTGTTGCGGTGGATCGATTCAGCACGGGAGCGACTGCCCACAATCTCCGCGGACTTGCAAATGCGTATGTGCTGGCTTGTGAGAGTGGCCAGCCAATCAGGGCAGAGGAATACCGGACGCGACTAGTGGGTGAGCTTGTCCGGCGCGCGGGCATGCGAGAACAGCGAATCGCAGATTGAGCTTCACCGCTGAAGTCGTCCTGATGAGACCTTCAGTTGAGAGTCCGGGTCGTCCGACGCTTGCAAAGAACGCAAGGATGGGGCACCCTCAGTGGTAGTCAATCTCAGCTCGATAAGAAGTGAGGCACCGGCTAGATACACCCGCCGCGGCAACACAACAGGACTTGGCCTGTCATGCGAAAGATCAGCTCGTTGTCATTCGCCTTCCTCTTTTCGTTCGCAGCCATCGCGTGGCCGCAGGCCACCAAAACGCCCAGTAGTCCGCGAGGACCAAGCATCGCCACCGGCAACCTCGGAGTGGTTGTTTCCGGCAGGCCTGCCGCGACTGCAGCGGGCATCAAGATTCTCGAACAGGGCGGAAATGCGGCCGACGCAGGCGCCGCCACACTGCTGGCACTCTCCGTAACATATGTGGGCGCGTTCTGCGTGGGAGGGGAAATCCCCATTCTGGTTTACGACGCCGACAAGAAAGACGTGAAGCTGCTCGAGGGACAGGGCGAGGCCCCTCGTGATCCCAAAGCTATCGCGTGGTACATGGAACACGGAATCCCGGACGGGGACGTTAAAGCGGCCGCCGTCCCAGGCACGATCGATGCGATTGTGACGCTGCTGAAACTCTACGGAACAAGAAGTTTCGAGGAGGTCGTGCAGCCGACGTTAGCCATTCTAGATGGCGGCGGCCCCTCTTGGTATATCGACACCGGCAGCGAGCAGAGGATCGAAACCGGCGTCAACTGGCAGGCGGATTTGGCAGTAACGTTTCGCAAATTGGTGGAATCAGAAAAGGCCACGAAAGGCACGCGGCAGCAGAAACTGCAAGCTGTCTCGGACCGCTTCTATCGCGGCGACATCGCCGACGCTCTCGAAGCCTGGTACGTCGAAAAGGGCGGATTTCTCCGCAAGGCGGATTTGGCCGCACACAAAACTCCGGTGGTGGATCCGCTCACAACGACTTACCGTGGCTACACCGTTTATAAGGCTGGTCCGCTCACGCAGGGTCCATATCTGCTGCAGACGCTGCGCCTGCTCGAAGGCTTCGACCTGAAGAAGATGGGATTCAATTCGGCGGATTACATCCACACGGTGATTGAAGCGGAGAAACTGGCGCTGGCGGATCGCGATGAGTATTACGGGGATCCGAATTTCGCGAAAGTGCCCATGCAAGAGTTGCTCTCCGATCCATACACAAAAATGCGGCGCGCGCTGATCGATCCGAAAAAGGCATCTCTCGAGCTGCGCCCCGGCGATCCTTACAACATGAAACCAAGCAAGCCGCCCACCATCACCGGCCCGTGGCATGGCGGAACGACGGTCATGTGTGTGACAGATAAATTTGGGAACGTCATCGCAGCGACTCCCAGCGGCCTGTCGAGCACGGCGGGCGTGGCTGGACGCACGGGCATTATTCACGGAGCCCGGCTCACCAGCCTGAACACGTTCGCGGGAACACCCGATGCTATTCAGCCCGGCAAGCGGCCGCGAATCACATTGAGTCCCACGCTGCTTTTCCATGACAAACAGCCCGTGATGGCAATCTCGGTAGCGGGTGGCGACATGCAAGATCAGGCAGCTATCCAGGTCATCCTCAACTACGTGGAATTCGGCATGAGTCCTGAGGATGTGTTCAAGGCGCCGCGCTTCTCCACCACGCACTTCATCAGCTCCTTTGGCCAGGACCGCGCCGAACTGGGCAGCCTGTCTGTGCCCAGGACTCTGTCTGAGGAAGTGCAGGCGGAGCTGAGACGGCGTGGCCACGTAGTTACCGTGGGCCGAGGCGGAGTGGGCGGAGTCGCGTTAATCGGGATTGACCCCAAGACTAGACAATCCACAGCAGTAGGTCCCGCTGCTGGCAGGATGGAATAGGCTCAGGTCAACCACGACTTCCATACCGTGAGCGTCTTGTTTGCGAGTAACACCTTCTCTTCGCCGCAACTCGAATTTATCTTCCCGGTGAAATTCCGGGGACGACTGTCTTTACGTGCCACAAGTAACCGGACGTCAGTCAGGCACGCTTGGCAAGCACACGCGAGTGTGATCTCCTACTAAATAGCCATGAGCCGAATGCGCCAATTTGGGAAGAGTCTGCGAATCGCGCTGGGGGTGTGCGCACCGGCCGGCCTGGGGCTGGCGCTGACGGCGCTGCAGTCTCACGCGCAGTTACAGCAACCACCACAGCAACAACAGCAGCAAGCGGTCATCCGTTTTGTGCGCGATCCCGATCCTGCGCCGGACCTCAAGGCCAAAGACCTGAACGGACAAGAACTCAACCTGGAAGCGTACAAGGGCAAAGTGGTGCTGCTGAACTTCTGGGCGACCTGGTGTGGACCCTGTCGCGCCGAAATTCCCAGCCTGATCCGACTTCAGGAAGCGTATAAGGACCGTTTGCAGATCATCGGCATGGATGTAGATGACGACGAGGCGCAACTGCGCGCGTTTGCGAAAAACCAGGGCATCAATTATCCGGTGGCAATGACCTCGCTCCCGGTGCGCCTCGCTTATGGCGGCATCGGCGCGCTGCCCACGCTGTTCGTCATTAACCGAGATAACAAAGTGGTGCAGAAGCATGTCGGGCTGTTCAATCCGGCGCTGTACGAGATCGAAGTGCGCGCGTTGCTGGACATGCCCGTTCCGGCGAGAGTCGAAACTTTTCAAGACACCGGTGAGGTATTCCTGACGCACGCGGACCGCGCAACCATGTTGCCGGGAGTGGATACGTCGAAATTGACGCCGGAGCAGCGCATCGCTGCATTGCACAAGCTCAACGCGGACACCTGCGATTGTGGCTGCAAGTACACCCTGGCGCAATGCCGCATCAACGATCCCGCGTGTAATCTCAGCAAGGAACGCGCTGCTGCCATCGTGAGCGAAGCGGCGAAATTGCCGGCCAAGGACGTGCCGGAAAATAGCGTAGCGCCGGCTTCGTCCACCCCATCAGGTGCTTCCGACGCACCAAAGCGAAAATAGAACAGAAAAACTGGAACAAGCGGATGCAGTTCGCCGTTCTGACCCGGCACGCATGGATACACAACCAGACGATTTGGTGAAACACGTAATCGATGCTGGCTTTCCTTTGAAGGCTGCATCGCTGATTCACCTGTTTATCGGCGGCTCACAGTTGCATGGGGCAAAGGTGACCGGGTACGACGATCTGGATATCTATGGCTGCTATATCGAGCCACCAGAGAGGATTTTAGGCGTAATGCCTCTTGACCATTATGTGTGGTCCTCCGGTTCTGCTACAGAAAAAAACACGGCAGACGATGTCGACGTGACCACGTATTCTTTGCACCGCTGGGGAGAATTGATCCGAAAGGGTAATCCGGCGATTCTGCACTGTCTGTTTGCCGCGAATGCTCTCTCGTCATCCGATACATGGGAGCGGTTTGTCGGTTCTCGTCGTGAACAACTGATTTCGAAAAGAGCCGCCATGCAGTACCTCGGATTTGCGGCCTCTCAACGGATGCGTCTGACCGGAGAACGCGGAATGGGAAGGCACGGGCAGCGTCCAGATTTAATCGAAAAGTATGGCTTCGATGTGAAGTTTGCAATGCACTACGTCCGTTTGTTAGGCGAGTGCCGTGAACTGCTTCGTGAGCACAAAGTGACGTTGCCGCGCCCTGAGAAGGAACTACTTATTAATATCCGCACCGGAAAGTATTCGCAGGACCAGGTGTTTGAACTCGGCGATGATCTAACCCGTGAATGTGAACAATTGCTTGTGAGCAGCGACCTTCCAGAAACCGTGAATTCAGAGCTCTTGTCGCAGCAGATCTCGGACGCCTATCAATACCACTGGAAGAATATGGCGATGCTCCACGGATGATTCAGGAAGGATCTCCATCAGAGTCGTCAGTTCTCGACAACGCTCACCACATTTGCTGTTATCATCCCGTGACGCTTGGGGCGCGAGACTGTTAGTGCGTCTTGGTCCTTCCTGAGGGGGAAATCTATTTTGCGAAGACCAGGGAAAGTTCTGCTCGTTTTACTGGGCGGGCTGATTGTGCTGCTCGCTGTTGCGATTACGTTCACCATCGGATGGCGTCCGTTCCTCGGCCCGAGGAAGCGTGCGACGACGGACAAGAAATTTGAGCGCACTCCGGAGCGGCTCGCGCGCGGAAAGTATCTGGTACAGAATTTGATGGGCTGTGAAGTTTGCCACACGCCATCGGATTGGACGCAGCATGGTGCGCCGAGCGTGTCTGGGATGGAACTGGCAGGCCAGCCTTTGCCGCTCGTGGGATTTCCTGGGATGGCCGTAGCGCCGAATATCACACCAGATTCGGAAACCGGCGCAGCAAGCTGGACTGATGATGAGCTGGCGCGGGCGATTCGCGAAGGCATCAAGCACGATGGCAGCACGATTTTTCCCTTGATGCCTTACTTCGATTACAAGACCCTCTCCGACGAGGATCTGGCAGCAGTGGTTGTGTACGTACGATCTGTGGCGCCGGTGCACAATGTGCAGCCGGCATCGAAGATCAATTTCCCGGTGAACCTGCTGGTACGCGGCGTGCCTGAGCCTGTGACATCGCCGGTTCCCGCGCCCGCTTCGGACTCCGTCTCGCGCGGCAAGTACTTGGCGAAACTCGGATGCGGCTGTCACAACGTGGTCGGAAAGATTCCTTACGGCGGTGGGGAATCGCTGGGCGGGCCGTGGGGGTTGCTAGTCAGCGCGAATATCACGCCGGACGCGTCGGGGATCAGCTACTACTCGGAGCAGACGTTCATCACGACGATGCGGACTGGATATGTCGGGGCACGGAAACTGAATTCCATCATGCCGTTCGGGGAGTTCAAGAATCTGACGGATGACGATTTGAAGGCGATCTATGCGTACCTGCGGACATTGCCACCCATAAAACATCGCGTAGACAACACCATGGTCGCGACCTACTGCAGGATCTGCAAGCAGAAGCATGGGGCGGGGATAGAGAACTAGCTATCGGCTCGGAGATAAGAATCAAAGATTAGAAACGCGCACTTTCATCCCCATGGGTGGGCCTCAGGCCCGAGAGTAACTCAAAACCCCGAAGGGAAGATGAGGGTTATCGCCTTCCATGAGAAGGCCCGTCGGAATCAAAGTAAAATCTCTAGTCCGTTCTACACCGTGATCCTACCCATTCGCGTTGGGCTCGCGGTCGCAACGAAGATAAGCAACAGTCTCAGTTCGGCAAGAGTCCGTAAACGTCCACTCTGTTCCGCGTTCCCACATAGACTTTGCCATTGGCCACCGTCGGAGGCACGAATTTGACGGCGTTTCCTGCCCGGTCACGACTGTTTGCGGCCATGGAACTGTTCCAATATTCCAAGGCGAGATTGGTCGCGTCATAAGCGTGAAGGACGGCTGGGCCGGAGCACGCAGCTGGCAGGGGAACTACCGAGCAAAAGACGTTGGGGTTGAAGCTGGCATAGCCGTAACGGCTCACGTCAAGCGCCCACACAAGGCCGTGCGACGCACCGTGCGAAGAGATTGACGGAGTCGTGCCGGGATATCCGAAGGCCTCTGACGATTGCGACGTCACGGTGGGATTGAAGACCCCGGCAGCGGGCTCGAAAGTGAACTGTCTGATGGAGTCGCTCTGTCCACCAAAGTAAAGATTGTTTTGCCACCATGCAGGAGCACCCCACAAGCCGAATTGTGGGCCCAGAAAGGTCTGCACAATCTGGTCGTTACTCGACGGGTTGAATTGGCCCATATTGTCACGGTCGACCAGATAGACGACGCCTTCTTTGCCTACCTGGGCGAGCAAGTGTTTTGGCCCGCTGCCGGAGGTTTGATCAGGCAGCAGCACCGCGGCGCCCGAACCAAGGTCTCCATCGACTGCCGCAAGGAGCGCCTGGTCGTCAGGAGTGAAATAGCCCGCTACCCGCAGGTTCACTCCGTTGGGAGTGACTCCATGAAATGGGTGGAGTCTTAGGATGCTGTCTCCGTAGTCATAGAAGGAAGGCAGGGGAAGGGCATCAAACAGTCCATTGCCCGTGGTCACATAAACGTCTCCACCGTTATCGATGGCGGGAGCACCGCCACCTGCCCAGACGCCGCCTGATCCGCCGTTGGGCGTGGTGTTGAAGACGATCGGAGATTGAGTGAGATCCGATGTGTTATAGCCGACTACCCATCCGTGGTAAGGCCCTTGGTCCTCGTGGGCAGCAAAGGAAACGTATACGGTGTTGTTCGACAGCGCCAGACCGGACCGGTTGTGGTGGTACTGCGAACTGAAAGTGACCACGCCACCTACGCCCGGCGTGGATGCTGCGATCGTTACCGGGGCATTCGGTCTTTCATGGCCGGTGAGGAGATCCAGGGCGTGCAGTCGGTGGAAAAACGGGAAAGGAGGGAAGGCACACTTCCCGGAATCTGGACCCGGAATTTCCGACGCACTGACTACATAGATGGTGCTGGTCGCGGGATCGATCACAGGTGTTCCGGTAACCCCTACCTCCGGATAGATGTCGCCAAAACAGCCGAAACCAGCGTTGCCGACGTCATTCCAAACCACGGGTCTCTCACCGGCGGTTCCACCATGTAACGCGTCCAGCAGGTGGATATGCCAATACGTCACACAGGGTGAGGCATCAGCGTCGAAAGCGTAAAGGCTGTCATGTTGAGTTGCTACGAGAATCACGTTGTGAGTCCCGCCGGCAATGCTTAAACTCCGCACCCAGAGCGGCTGCGCATAGACTGCGCCATCTACCGGACATGAGAAGAGCTTGCCGAACGTTGAGGTCGTTACAGTTGCGGGCATCAAGGCGAATTCTCGCGAGTTCAGTCCGGTGCGCGCCTTATCGTTGTGATAGGTGAAGACCCCGGCCAAATCGGTAACGGCCACAGTGGCACTGCCTGAAACGTGCGGTGTAGCAACTGTCGTTGCTTTTACGACGTGAACCCCTGCCCGTGCCGGCGGCGTATAAAGGCCAGTGGTGCTGATGGTTCCCACCAATGCACTCCCTCCCGCCACGCCATCTACACTCCAGGTGACATTCGCGTCCGAACTTGTGAACTGCTGTAACTGAGTGCTCACGACGACTGCTGCGCGCTTTGGCGAAATTGTGATGCTGACGCTCCAAGCCAAGCCAGTCAGCAGCGTCCATGTCAGAAAAAATCGAATGCGGGTGGTTCGCGAAGAGAGTTTCATGGTGCCTCCCGAAAAGACAGTAATTTGAAAGGTAAAATCCGCTGCAGTGAAAAGCGGGAGCTAATAAGCAAGGCGTCATCACTCCGCGCAGGAGTGCATGACCCACTTCGTATTGAGTTTTCCCTTGGTCCGAACCCGAGTTGGTTCAGTCGACAGTACTATCAGGGCGTACTGCGTTCGGCTGATTGCAAA
>Ga0207693_10000657_pt1 | contig 31001 bp, 29 predicted proteins | sample LARL81metaG_FD_184347 | JGI IMG/M metagenome (GOLD analysis project Ga0207693, IMG submission 184347) | Corn, switchgrass and miscanthus rhizosphere microbial communities from Kellogg Biological Station, Michigan, USA - LAR L8-1 metaG... | ecosystem: Host-associated > Plants > Roots >... | reverse complement strand
GGCTGCAGGTCGGAGTGCTCGGGGCGTCAGGCTCCTGGCATACGCGTGGACTCCTCGCCGCGCTGGCCGCTCGCGGCCACGAGGTGGTCGCGATCCCGGCCACGCGACTGCAGTCCGAAGTCGACGATCACGGTGACGTGCACGTGCTCGGGCCCGAAGGCGTCGTGCTCGATCGGTTGCAGCTGCTGCTCGTCCGCGGCCTGCCCCGCGGCGCGCTGGAGCAGGTGATCTTCCGCGTGGACGCGTTGCACGTGCTGGCCGCGCACGGCGTGCGCATCGTCAACCGCCCGCGCGCGCTCGAGCGCACGATCGACAAGTCGTGGGCGAGCGCAATGCTCGCCCACGCCGGAATTCCCACCCCGCCGACGATCGTCTGCGAGCGCTACGAGGGCGCGATGCAGGCATTCCAGCGGCTGGGCGAAGACGTCGTTGTCAAGCCGCTGTTCGGCGCGATGGGCAACGGCATCGTTCGCATCGAGGATCGCGACGTGGCCCACCGGGTGTTCCGGGCCCTTGAGCTGGAGCGGACCGTCTATTACGTGCAGCGCACAATCGCGCCCGCCGGCCGCCGTGATCTGCGCGTGCTCGTGGTCGCCGGCGAGGTCGCCGGCGCGATGGAGCGAGCGACCGACTCCTGGCGCGCCAACATCGCGCGCGGCGCCCGTCCGCGCGCGGTCGTGCTCGGCGAAGCGGAGCGTGAGCTGGCGCTCGCCGCTGCAGCTGCACTCGATGCCGACGTTGCCGGCGTCGATCTGCTCATCACTCCCGATGGAGGGATGTTCGTGCTCGAGGTCAATGGAATACCGGGCTGGCAGGCACTTCAGTCGGTCTGCGAGGAGGACCTCACCGCGCGGGTGGCGAGGTCCTGCGAGGTGCTTGTGACAGCGTGATGCGGCCCTCGTGCAGAGCCGTCGCGACCAGGGCGCCGGCGGCGCCGGCGGCGTCGAGCGCGCGCAGGTCGCCGTCGTCACGCACGCCACCGCCGGCGTAGATCGCGACCCCCGGGAGGGCCGCCGCGAGCTCACCCACGGCGTCCAGCGGTGGTCCGGAGCCACTGCCGACGCGCGCGAGATCGATCACGAGCACCTCGTGTACCCCCAGCGTGGTCGCCAGCGGCGCCGCGGCAGCGGCCTCGCGGCCGGCTAGCTGCGGACGAGGAGAGATCAGCCTCCCTTCCCGCAGGTCGACGCTCAGCATCCGCGGCGGGCCTTGGACTCCGCCGGTCGCGCCGGGCCCGAGGGATTCGGTGCCGACGATGTTGCGCGCGGCGCCGGCGCGAGCCAACGCAGCGGCTCGGTCGGGGGTGGTAGCGCCGGCGTCGACCCAGACCTCCGCGACCGTCGACAGCGACGCGATCATCGCCACGTCCGCCGGTGCGCCGGCGATCGCATCCAGATCTGCGACGTACAACGTGCCCGCGTTGGTCGCGTCGCACAGTGCTCGTGCGACCGCCACCGGCTCGCACCCGTCGACGAGCGAGCTACGCAGCGGCGCGTACTCGCCGCGCTCCCCGCGGCGAGCGTGGACGACGATGCCGCCCTTGAGGTCGAGAACCGGCACGATCCGCATCGTCCGCGTATCTTCCCGGCATTCGTCGGCAACACCACCCGGTGATCGGACTCGACGTCGGCGGCGCCAACACCAAGGCGGCCGTCGTCGCCGACGACGGGCAGGTGCGGACGAGCTCTGAGCCGTTCGAGGTGTGGCGCGAGCCGGAGAGGCTGCCCGACGCGGTCGCCTCGGTCGTCGGCGCGCTCGGCCTCGATCACGCACCGGTCGTGCTGACCACGACCGCCGAGCTCGTCGACGTGTTTGCGAGCAAGCGGGAGGGTGTGCTGCGGGTGCTCGACGCCGCCGAGCAGGCGCTGCCCGGACGCGGGCTTCGGGTATTCACGACGGCCGGCGAGATGATCGACCTCGAGCGGGCGCGGGCGGCACCGCTTGAGTGCGCGGCAGCCAACTGGGTGGCGACGGCGATGCTGGTCGCACGCTCACTGCCCGATGCGATCCTGCTCGACTGCGGCGGCACGACGACCGACGTGATCCCGATCGTCGCGGGCACGGTCGCCGCCCGCGGACGGACCGACGTCGAGCGGCTGCTCGAAGGCGAGCTCGTCTACACAGGCGCGCTGCGAACCAACGTCGCCGCCGTGCTCTCGCACGTGCCGGTAGGCGGCAGGCCTTGTGCGGTGACCGCAGAGCTGTATGCGATCGCCGCCGACGCGCATCTGCTGCGCGGCAGGCTGCGGGCCGAGCAGTGCACGTGCACGTTCCCCGACGGTCGGGGCACGAGTCTGGCCGAGGTGCGCTCCCGGCTGGCACGCGTCGTCTGCGCCGACCCCGAGCAGCTCGCCGATGGCGACCTCGAGGCGATTGCGGCAGCGGTCGAGGCCGCGCAGATCGGGGCGATCGCCGACGCGCTCGCGCGCGTGGCGCAACGGGTGCCGGCCGGCACTGGAGTGATCGCGGTCGGGGTGGGCGCGTTCCTGGCCCGCGCCGCAGCGCAGCGGTGTGCCCTGACCATCCACCCCGATTCCGGCTCGCCACTCGGGGGTCATGGCGGCGAGGTCGCCGCCGCGGTGGCGCTGTCGGTGCTCGGTCGTGACTGAACCTGGGCCACTTGTGATCAAGGTGGGCGGCGGGCTGCTGCGCGACGAAGGGCTGGAAGGCCTGCGCCGCGCCTGCGCGGAGGCGACCGAGATCGCAGCGCACCGCCCTGTGCTTGTCGTTCCCGGCGGCGGCCCGTTCGCCGATGCCGTCCGCGCGGTTGACGAGCAGGTGGGACTCGACGACGCCACGGCGCATGCGCTCGCGCTGCGCGCGATGGACCAGCTCGGCGTGCTGCTGCGCCGGTTGCTGGCGGCGGCGGAACTGCTCGCGGAGCTGGTCGCGCCCCGCGGGCTGGCGCTCTTGCAGGCGGCGCCGGCGTTTGCAGGCCGCCCCGACGTGCCGGAGTCCTGGACCGTCACAAGCGACTCGCTAGCGGTGCTGGCCGCCGCAGCGATCGGCGCCGACGAGGCGGTCCTGCTCAAGTCCGTCGACGGCGTGCTGGGACGGTGGCCATCAGGCGACCCTGCGCTCCCCGCCCTGACTGCCGACGAGCTGCGCGCGCTACAAGCGCGCGGGGGCGGCCGGGCTGTCGACGTCTACCTGCCCGACGCCGTGCGCCGCACCGGTGTGGCGGTGGTGGTCCGCGCGCCCGGTGGAAGCGGCACTCGAATCACCCGATGCTAGGCACCACCCGCAGCTCGGCGACGGCGGCTGCCACCAGCTCTGAATCGAGCTCGGCGGCGCGGTCGCCGCCGCGGCAGACCGCCGAGCGCACGCCGACGACATCGGTCTCCACGCGGCGCAGGTCGCCGAGCGTCAATTGGCCGGCGACCGCGAAGTGGCCGCCGGCGCCTCGCGTGCGCGCGCTCAGGTCGACCAGCTCACGTTCGGACAGCCAGCTGTAGAGGCCGCGCCCGTCCTTGACAAAAGTGTCGACGAGCGCGCCGGCGATGCCTGCCCTACGCACCACGTCGGGCAGCCACTCCGGGGCGAGCGCCGGCGGATCGAGCGCAGCCGCGTCCGCGTAGGCGGCCGCGATCACCGCCGTCTCCGGCGCGACCGCGTCGGCGACGGCGCGCATCAGCGCCACGGCGTTATCGACCGTTGCGATCCCTCGCAGTCCGACCTTGACGAAAGCGGCGCCGCCGAGCGCCGCGCCCCGGGCGGCGAGCGCCGCCGTATGGGGCAGGTTGGGTAGATCGCCCAGGGCGACGCTCACCGGCGCGGCGCCGCCGATTTCGGTCACGACCTCCGACAGCACACGCGGCGATGGAGCGCCCAGCGGGCCCTGTGACGGGTCCTTGACGTCGATGATGTCCGCACCGCCCGCGAGCGCACGGCGCGCCTCGAGAGCCGAGACGACGCTGACCAGCAACCTCACGCCGGCCCCCTCGCTGACACTTCGCGCGCAACCCGGGCGGCCCGGCGGTCGAAGTCGACCACGCTGACGTCGGTGCGGGCGTCCGCCTGCGCGCTCAGTCGATCGGCGATGTCGGCCGCCAGCTCGGGCCCATCAACGATTCCGTACACCGTTGGGCCCCACGAGCTCTGGCCGACCGCACCGACGCCCATCGCGTGCAACGCGTCGACGAGCGGAGCGGCCCGCGGGTGGAAGACGCCCCCCTGCTGGGAGGCAAATATCGACCCGATTGCGCGCTGGATCTCGGTCAGCGCCACGCCGAACTCGTCGATATCGCCGGCCAGCAGTCCGGGCAGCAGCGCGGTCACCAGCAGGCGCGCAACGCTCGGCTCGGCGGTGACCGAACCGGCCAGCTGACCGAAGAAGCGCTGCTCGACATCACCCGACAGTCCCTCGACGCCGAGCGGGAGCGCGAGCACGCACCGCCACCGCTCCGGCATTGCGTGCCGTAAGACAAGCGGACTGACCGAGCCCTCGTCGGTGACCCCGGCCTCGACCACCAGCCCAGGAGCGGCAAACGTCCAGACCCCGACGCTCGAGCGCGCCGCCCGACCACTTGCCTGCGCCAGCTGTTCTGGGGCCGCCGCGATGCCGGCCAGCTCGGCGAGCCCGCGGGCGATCGCCAGCCCGAGCTTGGTGCCCGAGCCCAGCCCCATGTGTGGCGGGATCGCCTCACGAACATCGACTTCGACGCCTCCGCCGATCCCCAAGCGCGTCCACGCCCGGCGAGCGAATGTCGCCGCGCGGTCGGCCTGCGAGCCGGTCACCACGACCTCGTCGCCCGGGATCGGTCTGACGCTGACGACGACCCGCGGCGACTCGATCCCGACGCCGAAGCCTCCGAAGCGCCGCAATCCGATTCCGACTGGATCGAGCATGCCGAAGTGCAGCCGTGCCGGGGCGGTGACGACGACCTCGCTCACGTCCGCTCGGCGACGTAGCGCCGCACGTAGTCCATCGCCGCGCGCTCGCGCGGTCCGGCGGTCTTGTCGATCAGCTCCTGAAGGCGGGCGAGCTCGGACCAGACGCGCTCGCCACCCAGCCACTTCAACCGCGAGGCGACGATCGATGCCTCGACGGCCGCATGCCTAGCGCGACACAGCCCCGACGGCTCACCGCTGCCGGTGCCGGCCGCGACCACCCGCGCGCGCACCCGGGAGCGCGGCAGCTCGTCATCGGTGGGCTCGATCTCGGTCACCACGACCTCGCGCCAGACGCTGGCCTCCTCGATCACCGAACCGGCGACAACGCTCGCATCGCGCATTGGAGGGCGCGGGTGGCCGAGCGCGGACTCCACGAACAGGAGCACGTCGTCGGTCAGGTGGACGACGGCTTCGCCGCGGAATCTCAGGTTCTTCAGCGTCCGGGTCGCTTCGAATGGCCAGAAGACCAGCTCGTGCACACCCCAGCGCACCCCCATCGCCGCGCAGTTGACGACGCCGTCGCTGCCGATTGTGGTCACGACAGTCTCGAGCAGCGGAGCCTGATCAAGGGCATCAGCCGACAAGGCTGAAGAGCTCCTGACGCGTGCCCGGATCGTCGCGCAGCGAGCCGCGAAGCGCCGAGGTCACGGTCCGGGCCCCCGGCTTGAGCACGCCGCGCATCGTCATGCACGTGTGCTCGGCGCTGAGCACCACGCCCACCCCGCGCGGCCTGAGCTCGTACTCCAGCCAGTCGGCGATCTGCACCGTCATCCGCTCCTGCAGCTGCAGATCCCGGGCGAAGTTCTCGACCACGCGGGCGAGCTTCGAGATCCCGAGGATCCGCTCCCCGGGCAAGTAGGCGACATGGGCCTGACCGTGGAACGGCAGCAGATGGTGCATGCACAGCGTGTGGAACGGGATGTCGCGCACGAGCACGAGCTCGTCGTAGTGCTCCTCGTTCGGGAATGAGGTCGCGGCGAACTCGGCCGGCGTGACGAGCTCGGCCAGGGAGGCGGCGACGCGCCGCGGGGTCCCTTGTACGTCTGGACGCTCCAGATCAGCGCCGAGCGCCCGAAGCAGGTCCAGCGCGGCCCGTTCGGCGGCGGCGAGATCGAGCTTGGAGGCGTCGACGATGCGCCCGGATGAGGGCGGCGCCGTCGCTCCCGGATCGCGTCCGCCGGCATTCATCGGGCCAGCGTAACGCCTGAGCGGCCGGTCACAACGCGGCCGCCGCCGCGCTCATGCGCGTGGCGAGCTCGGTCAGCATGCGAACGCCGTACCCGCTCGCGCCGCGCCCGAACGCATCGCCGCGATCTTCGTCGAGCAGCGCCGGGCCGAGCATGTCGACGTGCGCCCACGGCCCCGTCCCGGCGAACTGCGCAAGGAACGTAGCCGCGACGATCGGGTAGCCGAAGCCCTTGCCCGCCGTGTTGCGCAGATCGGCGACGTTGGACTCGAGCAACGGCCGGTACCGGCGGTGCAGCGGCCACGGCCAGGCGAGATCGCCGCTTGCATCGCCGGCTTGCACGACTTCGTCACGCCACGAGTCGTGCGAGGCGAACACGCCCGCGTAGAGGTCGCCCATGCCGGCACGCATCGCCCCGGTCAGGGTCGCCAGGTCGACGAGGTGAGTCGCGCCGTCACGGCGGGCGTACCACAGCGCGTCGGCCAGGATCAGGCGCCCCTCGGCGTCGGGGTTGTTCACCTCTACGGTGACGCCCGAGGCGGTGGTGATGACATCCGTCGGCCGGATCGCCGTACCGCTGAGCATGTTCTCGCACGCCGGCACAAGACCGGTGACCCGCAGCGGAAGTCCGAGCTCGGCGATCGCGCCGAGCGCGGCGACGACGGCCGCGCCTCCCGCCATGTCCGCCTTCTGGCGCACGATGTCCGATTGCGGCTTGAGGAAGTAACCGCCGGTATCGAACGTCACGGCCTTCCCGACCAGCGCCAGCCGCGGCACATCGGGCGCCTCGGGCGGGTTATGTCGCAGAACGATCAGCAGCGGACGCACGGGGCTGCTGCCGCCGACCGCGACCAGCGCGCCAAGGCCCGCCTTCACCGGGTCGACGGTCTCGGCGTCGAGGCCCGGGAACCCGACGGCGCGCTCCGCGAGAGCTGCGGGTGAGATCACGTTCGGCGGCGAGTCAACGAGCTCGCGAGCGATGTTCGTCCAGCGCGCGACGACCGCGGCGCGGTCCGCCACGGGCGTGAGGACTTCGTCACAGTTGCAGATGACAAAGCGCTCCACTGCGCGCGGCGGCTCCCCGCTACGCCAGCGGCGACCGTCATAGCCGCCGATGACGGCGCCTTCGGTCAGCGCGCGAACATGGTCCTCGCGGGCGACGGGCAGCGACGCGTCGAACGCCCATGCGACCGTGCCCCCGCCCCGACAAGCTCGCACCGCCCGCGCCGCGGCCGTGCGCAACCCCTCGACGTCGGGCTCGAGCAAAACCACCGCGAGCGGGACTGTGGTCGTATAGACGATCGCGACCGGGTCGGCGTCGGCCGCCGCCCGGTCCGGTGCGCCAAGCTCGGTTGCCCGCGCCCCGACCGCGACCGCGACCAGGTCGGCGCCGATGTCTTGCGGATTACCCGCGGTTAGTTGTACTTGCAACCGCTCGGACCGTTCACTAGGCTCAGAAACTGTCCGGTAAGATCGTGTTTGGGACAACGAAGACTCTAGAGGGAGGCCGTTTATGACGTGGATCAGGCCTGAGTTTGAGTTCGTCGACCTCTGCTCCGAGGTCACCTCCTACCTCCACTACCGGTAGGAATTTGAAGCTTGACGTGGCCTCCGGCAGTGGCCAGAGGCTGCGTCGCGCTTCGCTTGCCAAGTGATAGTTCGGGTTCTTGGCTCGGCCGCCGGCGGAGGGTTTCCGCAGTGGAACTGCCGGTGTGAGATCTGTGAGGCCGCGCGTGCCGGTGTGCGCGCACGACCGCGCACCCAGTCGTCGCTGGCGATCCGCGGGCGCGACGGGCCATGGTTTCTGGTCAACGCGTCGCCCGACGCGCGTGAGCAGCTCGAGCAGCTTGCCCCCGCCACCGTAGACGGCGTCCGCACCCCGTCGTTTGCCGGCGTGCTGCTGACCGATGCGGAAATCGACCACACGGCCGGGCTGATGCTGCTGCGCGAGTCCGCGACGCCCGTGCGCGTCTTCGGCGACGAAGGCGTGCAGCGAGCGTTGACGCACGGGTACCCGGTGTTGGCGATCCTCGAGTGCTACTGCGGCGCCGAGTGGCAAACGCTCCAACCGGAGCGTGCGACGCCGCTCGAGGGATCGAGCCTCGAGGTCGAGCCGTTCTATGTCGGTGGCGACGCGCCCCGTTACCTGACCGGATCAGACACGGAGCTGCAGGCAAGCGGTTTCGTGTTTCGCGACCGCGCCGGCGCCGGTGTCGTCACGTACGTCCCTGGCCTCGCGCGCCTGGACGACGCTGTCCTCAGTCGGCTCGCATCGAGCGATCTCGTGCTGGTGGACGGGACCTTCTGGCGCGACGACGAGCTTGCACGGCTGGGCATCTCGCAGCGAACGGCGCACGACATGGGACACGTCCCGCTGTCAGGCCGGGGCGGAACGCTCGAGGCGCTCGCTCGGCTGAAGCGGCCGCGCAAGGCACTCGTCCACATCAACAACACCAACCCGATTCTGCTGGAGGACTCGCCCGAGCGGGACGCAGTCGTTCAGGCGGGCGTCGAGGTTGCCTACGATGGTCTCGAGATCGAGGTATGACCGAGAGCGCCGCGCTGATCATGGCTGACGGGGAAGTCTTGGCACCCGAGGAGTTCATCGCTCGCCTGCGCGGGCAGGGGACGCGCTACCACAACCTGCACCCTTTCCATGTGCGAATGGATGCCGGCGAGCTGACGCGCGAAGAGCTGCGGCGGTGGGTCGCCAACCGCTTCTACTACCAGAAGTGCATCCCGTTGAAGGACGCAGCGATCCTTTCCAACTGCCCCGAGGTCGAAGTCCGGCGAGAGTGGATACAGCGGATCATCGACCACGACGGCACTGCCGCCGGGACCGGCGGCATCGAATCATGGCTGCGACTCGGCGAAGCGCTCGGCGTCTCGCGAGACGAGCTCGTCTCGGAGCAGCGAGTCCTCCCCGGCGTGCGGTATGCGGTCGACGCCTACGTGAACTTCGCGCGCCGGCGGCCGTGGATCGAGGCAGTCGCGTCGTCGCTGACGGAGCTGTTCGGACCGGCCGCGATCCGCGTCCGGCTAGAGGCGCTGGAACGGCACTACGACTGGATCGATCCGGCTGGGTTGGAGTACTTCCGCGCTCGGCTGGTGCAGGCTCCCCGCGACGCGCAGTACGCACTCGACCTGACCGTCGAGCGCTGCCGCACGCGCGAAAGCCAGGACGCGGCGGTCGCGGCGCTGCGCTTCAAGACCGAGGTGCTGTGGGCCCAGCTCGATGCGATCGAGCTCGGCGACACGCACGATTCGATCCCACCCCTCGAGGACACGTGACCCGTCCCCGCCTTGCTACGGGCGCGCGGCTTCAGTACGACGAGGTCCGCGAGGAGCACCTGCTGCTGATCCCCGAGGGCGTCGTGCGCCTCAACGCCACGGCGGCGGAGGTGCTCGAGCTGTGCGACGGGGAACGCTCGCTCGACGACGTCGTCGGGGCGCTCAGCGCGCGCTACGCAGGCGCCGATCTGGGCGAGGACGTTCGAGGGCTCGTGCAGGCGATGGCGGAGAAGGGACTGGTGGTGGATGCAGACTCCTAGGCCGTCCACCTTGATCGCCGAGCTTTCGTACCAGTGCCCGCTGCACTGCCCCTACTGCTCCAACCCGACGGACATCGGGGCCGTCCGGTACCACGAGGAGCTCGAGACCGAGCACTGGATCCGTGCGTTCCAGCAGGCGCGTGGGCTCGGCGTGCTTCAGCTCGCACTCACCGGCGGCGAGCCGATGTTGCGCCGCGATCTGACCGAGCTGTGCGAGGGGGCGCGCGATGCCGGCCTGTATTCCTCGCTGATCACCGCAGGTACCCTGTTCACGCGCGATCGAGCGCAGGCCTTGAGGCAAGCGGGGCTCGACCACGTGCAGATCTCGATCCAGAGCCCGGACGCGGAGGAAAACGATCGGATCGCCCGCAACAGATCGTTCCACAAGAAGATCGCAGCCGCGCGGCTCGCGAGGGAGCTCGGCTTCCCGCTCACGATCAACTGCGTTCTGCACCGCCACAACCTCGATCGGATCGAAGAGGTGCTCGACCTCACGCTTGATCTGGACGCCCAGCGACTCGAGCTTGCGAACACCCAGTACTACGGCTGGGCGGTCGTAAACCAGGAGTCGCTGATGCCAACTTGGGATCAGCTCCAGCGCGGCGAAGAGGCGGTCCAACGCTTCCGCGAGCGCGTCGGTCCGAGGGTGCAGGTGCTCTGGGTGCTCCCCGACTTCTACGAGGACCTGCCGAAGCCGTGCATGGGAGGCTGGGGCCGCACGGCGATGGTGGTCGCTCCCAACGGCGATGTGCTGCCGTGCCAGGCGGCATCGACGATCCCGGGCCTGGAGTTCCCCAACGTGCGCGAGCATTCGCTCGAGTGGGTGTGGGGCAAGTCCGACGCGTTTGGGCGGTTTCGCGGTACGGAGTGGATGCAGGAGCCGTGTCGCACCTGCCCGCTGGGACGGCAGGAGCAGGACTGGGGCGGGTGTCGCTGCCAGGCATTGCGGCTCGCAGGCGACGCGACCGCCACAGACCCGGTCTGCCGGTTCTCTGCGCATCACGATCGCGTCGTTGCGGCACGCGAGTCGACGGATGGCGGCGACTTCACGTACCGCGCAATGAAGCCAACGGCGCGGGTCTGACCGCAGGGTGCGATGTACGCGATCGCTGCCTCGGCGAAGCTACAGAGGGTGCCTCTCGATTGCCGGCTGGCACCGCAGGACGTTCTACGCGCGCTCGCCGATGAACCGCTGCCGTTCGCACTGACCGGCGACTGGGCCGGCGGTGGAGCGATCCTCGGCTCGAGCCCGCTGTCGGTCGCCGACGCTAACCACGACCCGTTTGCACTGCTCGACGTGTTGCCAAGCGTCGACGAACGGACGCATCCGGATGCGGCTGTCGGCGGCGGCTGGTTCGGCTGGCTGGGGTATCGCCTTGGGCGCCGCGTCGAGGATCTGCCCGAGGGACCACCGCGACCGGCGCCCCTCCCCGCGTTTCACCTCGCCTATTACGACCACGTGCTGCATCTGGATCCGTCTGGCCAGTGGTGGTTCGAGGCGCTTGTCGGCACGGGCGCGGAGGATCGAATCCGTCGCCGCCTCGACGATCTGCGCGCGCGTCTCGCCGAACGTCGGTGCTCGCCGCAACCGTACGCTGCGCCGGCCCCCTTTCGGCTGAGCTACGTTCACAAGGGCAGCCACATGGCCGCGGTCGCCGAGTGCCGTGAGCGCATCTTCTCCGGCGAGATCTACCAGGCGAACATCTGCCTGCGACTCGAGACGCAGTGGGGCGGCGCCATCGCTGAGCTCTATGCGCACGCGCTGGATCACATCCGGCCGGCGCGCGGCGGCGCGTTCCAGACACCCTGGGGCGGGATCGCCAGCCTGTCGCCTGAGCTGTTCCTTGCGCGCGCCGGCGACGCCGTCGTGACCGGGCCGATCAAAGGCACGATCAAGCGCCCCGACGACGAGGGCATGGCGCAGCGGGCACTGGGCACGCTGCGCCAGTCGGTGAAGGATGCCGCCGAGCACGTGATGATCGTCGACCTGATGCGCAACGACCTCGGCCGGGTCTGCGCCTACGGGACGATCGTGGCCCCGGAGCTTCCAGACGCTGAGCCACATCCGGGTGTCTGGCACCTCGTTTCGAAGGTCCGGGGACGTCTGCGCCCAGGTGTGGGCAACAGGGAGCTGCTGTACGCGACTTTCCCGCCCGGGTCGGTCACCGGGGCGCCGAAGGTCCAGGCGATGCGCGTCATCGCCGAGCTCGAGCCGACCGGGCGAGAGGTCTACACCGGAGCGGTCGGCTTCGCGAGCCCGGTCGCGGGGCTCGAGCTCAACGTCGCCATCCGGACCTTCGAGCAGCTGGGCGACCGCCTTTGGCTGGGCGCGGGCGGGGGGATCGTCGCCGGTTCCGATGCCGAGCAGGAGTTCGAGGAGGCGCTTCTCAAGGCGAGCCCGCTCGTTGCGGCGATTGGCTCCCGGATCGACCCCGAGGCCTGGAACGACCGGCCCGGAGATCCGCCAAGACCCGGCGCAGATCGAAGGCGTCGCGTGCAACGTCGTCGGCGCCCGCCAGTGCGTCGCTCGTGAACGATCCGGTGGCAACCGCCACACACCGGACCCCGTCGGCGCGCGCACACGCGATATCCCGGGGCGTATCGCCGATCACGACGGTGTCGTGACGGGGGTATGGCGCGCTTGTCGTCCCGGCGCGCCGCCTGGCGATGGCAGGCAGGAGTGCGCGATCCTCGTCGTCTGAGCCGAACGCCCCCTGCCCAGGTGCAAACGCGCCGCCGATGCCGGCGCGGGCCAGCTTCAGCCGGGCGATCGACTCGTAGTTACCGGTCAGCAATCCGAGCTTCAGCCCCTGTTGGTGAGTGAGCCAGTCGAGCAACTCCGGCACGCCTGCAAGCACCGAGTCAGACAGATCGTGCGGCAGCAGCCGAGCGGCGGTCTGGCAGCAACTGTCGCGCACACGTTCGGCGAGCGCGTCGATCCGATGGGTCGGGACACCCGCGGCGACGAGGATCGCACGAGCGATCTCGCCATCTGTCCGGCCGTCGGTGTCAATCCGCGTCCGGATCTCGCCGGCGTCGATTCCGTGGACCTCTCGGAGCGCGGCAAGCATCGCCTCGCCGACCGCCTGCCGGGTGCCTCCAAGCAGCGTCCCGTCGATGTCAAACAGCAGGAGCACGGAGTGGCGGCAGACCGCGGTGCGTTCGGACCTCGAACATCGGATTGGTATCTTCGCGCTAATGGCTGAGCAGCAGTCCGTGCGATGTCGGCGGTGCTGGAACATGATCGATGCTGCCCAGGCCGGCATTGACGGAACCTGCCCGATCTGCGGCGCGCAGGCCGATGACTTCCTGCCCCGGAAGGAGCGACACAGACTGTTCGCACCGCTGAGCTCCTTCTCTCACATCGTCGCCCGGCTGCAGTGGGATGCGACAGTCATCGACCTCGCTCCTGACGCTCTTGCCTGGCCGGAGCTCGAGCCGGATCGGCGGCAGCGCCTGACGACGCTTCTCGCCGGCTTCTGTGTGGCCGAGGAAGCCGTGTCAGAGCATCTCGCGCCGTTCACCGATGCGACCGCCGACACCCTCGTGGCCTGGGTGTTCTTCCTTCAGCGCCGCGACGAACAGCGGCACGCGCTGCTGTTCGATCGAGTCGCCGCCGAGGTGCTCGGGCTGCCCGGCGCCACCGCGGCCGAGCGCCGCGCCGCGGCGCGTGAGCACGTGACGCCCGAGTTGCTCGAGCTGTTCGAGGTACGGCTTCCGGCGATTGCGACCGAGCTCGCGGCAGGTCGTGCGTCGCTCGAGAATGGCGTGAGCCTCTACCACATGCTGCTCGAGGGCATCGTGTTCGCTGCCGGGCAACGGGCGCTGCTCGAGGACCTCGAGGACGGTGCCCTCCCCGGCGTGCGTGAGGGCGTGCGGCGAGTCGACCTCGACGAGCGCTGGCACATTGGCTTCGGCCTGCGCTGCCTGATTGATGCGAAACCTCCGCCGGACCTGATCAATGAACTGCTGGCGCAGGCCGCCGATGCTGCCGCCGCTTGGGGTGATGCTGTTCCGCTCGAAACGAGCAGATACGTCTTACGGATGTGCGCACGGCGACTGGCGATCGCCGGGCTCACCAAGTTCCAAGCAGCGGCTTAGGGCGGCAAACGGGCCACGCCTGCGTTTCGCCGAACGCACGTTCGCTAGACTCCGTGTCGATGACCTCAGACCGTTCACAGGCATACGGGCGGGTGATGCAGACGCTCGCCGAACTCGGCCCGGCAAAGCTGCTCGACGATGAGGTGGATCGCCTCAGAGAAGCAGCCGACACGTTGCTTTTCACTGAGAACATGGCCGACGACGCCGCGGTAGTCGCGACCCGCGAGGCCCGCAGCGTCATCGACAACCTCGTCGACTCAGGCCGCTGGAGCGAGGAGCGCGCCAGCCGCCTGGCCGACGATCTGGCCGCGTGCGGCCCACTCGCCCCTGTCGGCTGACTTACTCGCGGATGCCGATCGCCTCGATCGGCCGCGCCCGCAGCGCGCGCCGCGTCGGCAGCGCCAGGGCGACCAGTGCCAGCAGCGCAGAGATCCCCAGGATCGCCGCGAGCGGACGGCCCGGCACGTACGGACGCAGGCCGCCGGTCAGGGCATGGCTGAGCGGCAGCAGCGCAGTCGCGGCGATCGCCAGGCCTACGCCGAGTCCCATCGCGATGATCAGCACCGCCTCCCAGCGCGCCATCGACCGCACCTGACGCGCGGTGGCGCCGACGAGCTGCAGGAGCGCCAGCTCGCGTCCGCGCCGCAACGCGATCATCGCCAGCGTGTTGATCACCGCGATTGACGTGAAGGCGAAGATCATCGCCACGAAGATCGGGCCCAGCCACCGGTTCATCTCGCGGTCGGCGTCGGTTGCCGTGGTCAGCGACGCGCGGTTGCTCACCTTGAGCCCCGGGTAGCGCGCACCGAGCGCCGCCAGCCGCCGCGCGGTGGCCGCGGGGTGGTCGGTCTGGACCAGGATCGTGCCGATGAGCGCAGTCGTCCGGTGACCGGCGGCCAGCTCGGGCGCGAGCAGGGCCTCCCCGAACGCGAGGTCGCGCTTGTAGATCGCGACAACTGTGGCGTTGGTATGAGTGCCGTCACCGAGCGTGACCGGCACGCGCTGGCCGACGTGGGCATGGGCCGAGGCGGCGCGGTGGCTCCCGAGCGCGATCGCTTCGCCGTGCAGCCTCGTCAGCGATCCGGCGGTCACGTCGAGGTTCAGACCGGCATTGCCGCGATCGCGATCGAGGACCTGGGCGGGGATGGTGTCATCGGGGGCACCCAGGCTCGGGCCGAGCGTCGTCGAGGTCAGGGCGGCCGCCGAGCGCACCCCTGGCGTGGCGCGGACGTCGGCCAGCGCTGCCGCCGGCAGGCCCGGACCGCCGCTGGTGAGCGCCAGCCGGCTCGTGATCGCCGCGTGGCGTTGCGCATTTGAGGCATGGTCGATCGTCGTCGTGCTGAACAGCAGCGTGCAGCTCATCGCGACCGTGAGCACGATCGGCGTGCTGGCCGATGAAAAACGTCGCGTCGCGGCGGCCAGGTTCGCCGATGCGAGAAAGCCGCCGACGGGCGACACCCCGGCCAGCGCCGGGGCCAGCAGCCGGGCGGCGGCGTGCGCGACGGCCGGTCCGAGGAAGCCGACCGCCAGCACGAGGCAGATTGCGGTCATCTCCGACGTCGCAGCGGCTGTCTCGGGGGTGCTGGTGGTCGTCGAGACGATGAACAGCGGCACCGCGCCCGCGAGCGCGAGCAAGCCGCCGATGGTGCGTCCCGGACCCAGCAGCCGCGGCTCGACGGCCGCATCTCCGAGCGCGAGCGTCGGCGGCACGCGGGAGGCGCGGCGGGAGGCTCCCAGGACCGCGAGCAGGGCGGTCACCACTCCGGCCAGGACGGCGCCCGCTGCGGGCATCCAATCGACGGTGACGACGAAGTTGTCCGGAGCGATTCCGTGGCGCACGAGCGCGTGTCCGAGCGCCTTGCCGAGTACGGCCCCCGGCCAGATTCCGGCCGCCGAACCGATCAGGGCGACGATCGTCGCCTCCCAGGCGATCATGCGACGGATCTGACCCGGGGTCGCTGCCACGGCCCGCAGCAGGGCGATTTCGCGCTCCCGCTGCTGGATCGACAGGCCCATCGTGCTGGCCACTACGAACATCGCGATGAACAGCGCCAGCCCGGCAAACGCCGCCGTCACCGGGATCAGGATCGTGCGCGTCTGCTGAAGCTCGGGGTATTCGCCCCGGCCGCGCGCTTGTCCAGTCAGGACCTGGGCATCGCCGGCGACGGAGCGCAGGCGCGAGATGTCCAAGCCAGGACCGGCGAGCACTCCGATCGCGTCGACCCGGCCGGGATGCCCGGCCAGCTGAGTCGCCTCGCCGTCGGTCACAAAGACGGCCTGCTGCTGCGAGATCCTGAGGCTCGGGCGGGCGATGCCGACCACGGTGACCGTGCGTGTCGGTTCGCTGGAAGCGAAGGGCAACCGGGCGCCAAGCTTGGCGGGGTACCCGGTGACCACCTCGTCGGGCCCGGCGGGGGCACGCCCTGCACTCAGCACATATGGCGTGATTGCGGCGCTGCTCCAGCCGTGGGCCACGGTGGTTCGGTCGCCGAGCCGAGCGGGGACCGAGACGTCGCCGATCGCGGCCTTGACGCCGGGCACGGCGGCGAGCCGGGCGGCAAGCGCGGAGCTGACCCGCGCGCGCTCGGTCAGAGGTACGTCGTGGTCTGATCCGACGGTCTGCTGCCCGGTGACGACCGCGGCTGCGCCGGCGTAACGCTCGACGGGCGGCTGGGTGCGGAGGATGGCCTCGAGCTGCATGCCCCAGGCCATCGCGAGAACGGATGCAGTGAACAGCGCGATCAGGGCGCCGGTGAACGTGCCGGGGCGGCCGCGAGCACTGGTGATGGCAAGACGCAACATGACTCAGCTCCCCAGGTGTGCGAGGTGTTCGGCGACTTCGTCGACGGTCGGCTCGTCAAGCGCGCCGGCGACACGACCGTCGGCGAGCATCACGACCTGGTCGGCATATGCCGCCGCCACGGGGTCGTGCGTGACCATCACCACCGTGTGCCGGTCCTGGTCGACCAGCTCACGAAGGAGCTCGAGGACATCGCGTCCAGTCTGCGTGTCCAGGGCACCGGTCGGCTCGTCGGCGAACACGACCTCGGGTCGCGTGATCAGCGCCCGGGCGATCGCGACCCGTTGCTGCTGCCCACCGGACAGCTGCGAGGGGCGGTTGCGAAGGCGGCTATCCAGTCCGACGCGCGCGGCGATCTCGCGCACGGTCGAGCGCCGCGGCCGGCGACCGTCGAGCCGCAGCGGCAGAGCGATGTTTTCCGCGACCGTAAGCGACGGCAGCAGGTTGAAAGCCTGAAAGACGAACCCGATCCGCTCGCGCCGCAGCAGCGTCAGCCGGCGCTCGCTGAGACGCGTGAGGTCGGTGTCGCCGAGCGAGACGGTGCCGGAGGTGGGCCGGTCCAATCCCGCGGCGACGTTTAGCAGCGTGCTCTTGCCCGAGCCGGACGGGCCCATCACGGCGGTGAATGACCCCGGCTCGAGCCGGGCGCTGACGCCATCGAGGGCGACGACGGCGCCCTCGCCCCGGCCATGCACCTTGCGAACGTCGCGCAACGTGACGGCGGTGGCCGAGGGGGCGGCCTTGCGAGTGCGAAGCGTGGAATTGAACATGGAGCGAACCTACGGTCAGGCCGCCCCGTCGGCATCGGCCGCAGGCCCGATCCGTGCTCCTACCCGACGATGATTCGGCGTCCGACCTTGGTAGGAGTCCGGACTCCCTTGAGCGTCAGATGATGCCGGGCCGGAGGCGCGTTATCGCCAGCCAGCCGGCGTCGCCGATCAGATTCACCGCCCTGCAGGTCATTGCGGGCAGGAGGAGCGCGTGCAGCTCAGGCGCCGCCGTATGTGACGATCAGATCTGTGGCTACGCCGATCAGGAACCCGAACGCGAGGAAATAGAGGCCGAGCGTGCGATAGCCGTACCTGCGCACGGCGGTCCAGATCTCCCCGACGACGTAGAGGATGGCGCCGCCGGCGAGGGCGTAGAAGCACAGCTCGAGCGGATCGGAGTGGACCTGGTAGCCGACGAGCGTGCCCACGAAGGTGGGTCCGCCTCCCACCAGCCCGGCCGCGAGCAGCCATCGCCAGGATGGGCGCACCCCGCCGAGCGGGCCGACGATGCCGAAGCCCTCGGTCGCGTTGTGCAGACCGAAGCCGATGATCAGCACGGTCGCCAGGCCGATCGCTCCGGACTTCGCCGAGACGCCGATGGCGAGTCCCTCGGCGAAGTTGTGCAGGCCGATCGCGAATGCGATCGTCATCCCGCTGCGGAGCGCGACGCGGCGAGCGTCGAACTCGTACTTGGTCAACTCGTCGGCGGTGAGGGTCGCGGCGGCGTCTCCGCCTGCGATCGGAGGGCGCACTGCACGCCGCCGCAGGTACTGCTCAATCCCCGATATGCCGGCGGTGCCGGCTGTGAACCCGACAGCCAGGAGCGCGAACAGTCCTACGACGTGCCCGAGGCTGGAGTCGTTGTGCTTGTAGCTGTTCAGCGCGGTCTCGACGATCGCCTGACTGTGGCCGGTCACATCGACGAAGATGAACGCCAAGATCCCGACCGAGAACATCGCCAGCGCGACGCGCGCGCGGTCGGAGACTCGCCCAAGCCGCCCCACCGGCAGGCCGAGGTAGATCGTGAAACCGGCGATTGCACCGAGCAACACCGTTTCCGCAAAGCTCATTCCGTTCTACTCCTCGTTTCTTAGGGCGCCCTAATAAGGACACCCGAAGTTCTACCACAGCGGTCGGGATTGTGTGTAGCAAGATATGGACCGTGGGCGCACAGGCAGTACCGAGATCGCTTGTGTGGGCGACCGACCACGACGTGCTGCCGGTCGACCACCGTGTCGAACGACGCGACGGCTACCTGGTCGTCCGCTCGCCGGGCAACCCGGCGCACTACTGGGGGAACCTGCTGCTCTTCGACGACGCGCCCACGGGCGAGGACGGGCAGCGTTGGGAGCGGCTGTTCGAGCGCGAGTTCGGCGACAACCCGCTGATCCAGCACGTGACACTGGCGTGGGATCGAGTCGACGGAGCGCTCGGCGCCGCTCGCGAGCAGTTCGTCGCGCGCGGTTACGAGCTCGACGAGGTGATCGGCCTGGTCGCCGATCCCGGCTCGCTGCTGATGCATCCGCGCGCGAATCGGGAGGTCGTGATCAGAGAGCTCGACCCGCAGCCGGGGGCAGACGATGAGCTGTGGGGCCAGGCGATCGAGCTACAGGTCGCTTCACGCGATGACTTGTCCGAGGAAGCGACCTTCCGGGAGTTTCTCGGACGTCGGCTCGAGGACCTTCGCGTGATCTTCCGCGCGGGCCGAGGCGCCTGGTACGTAGCTACGTATCCGGGCGGCGACGAGGTCGTCGCCGCCTGCGGGGTCGTGGTCACCGGCGAGCGGGGACGATTTCAAGCCGTCGACACCGCCGCCGCCCACCGTCGGAAGGGGATCAGCTCGCGCCTCGTCGTGGAGGCTGCCGGCCGCGCCACCCGACACGGCGCCAGGCGCTTCGTGATCGCCGCCGAGCCCGACTACCACGCCCTCGGACTGTACGAGTCGCTTGGGTTTCAGCGAGTCGAACGCGTGGCCGGAGTGTGCCGGCGCCCCACCACTCGCAACAGCGCGTAGAACGTGCGCCGGCGCCCCGCGACGTCGGTCAACGTGGCGGGCACGATCCTCGGTGCGACGAGCGTGACACGAGCGACGCCAGCGCGAGCAGCGCCGCACCCCACCGGGAGTCAGTCATCCTGAAATAACGGGAGCATGCAGGTGGTTCGTCAGCTTTTGCGAACGGACTCTCGGCACGCGGACCGGCGATCATGCGGGCATGAACCTAGAGGCGCTATTTCTCGGAAACCGTCGGACGATCAGCGGCACCGTCTACGGCACGATCGTCGTCCTCGCCGCGATCACCGGCAGCGCAAAGGCAATCGACCCGAACCTGTGGAGCGTCGCGGTGCTCGCGGCGGTCACATCAGGGGTGTTGTGGGTCGCTCACGTCTACTCACACGGGCTAGGCGAGAGCGTCACGATCGGGCGGCGCCTGACCGCCGCAGAGCTCGCCGCGCTGGCGCGGCGCGAGGCCGCGATCCTTCGCGCCGCGGTGCTTCCGGTGCTCGTCGTCGTGCTCGGCGCGCTCGGGCTGTTCCATGCGCGCACCGCACTGTGGCTAGCGGTGGGCGTCGGCGTCGCGACGCTCACGATCCAGGGGATTCGCTTCGCGCGCCTCGAGGAGCTGAGCACGGCGGGGACGATCGCCAGCGTCGGCGTCAACCTCGCGCTGGGCCTGTCGATCGTGATCGTCAAGGCTCTCCTCACCCACTAGCGGATCATCCGGGGCGAACGGTTCTATTTCCGCTGCGTGCGCGATGACGACCTGACAGTAGGCTCCTTCACTCCGTGGTTTGCCGATGGGGTGGCACCACGCTGCAGCTGAACCCGCTGGTCGTGTTCAGCGTCACGATCGCCGCCGGCACGCTGTTCGGAATGGTGGGCCTGATCCTCGCCGCGCCGGCAGCCGGAGCCGCGTCACGACCCTGGCGCGAGCAGCGTCCCTAGCTTCTCGGGGTTGCGCACGACGTCGATCTCGTTGATCCGGCCGTAGTCGACGTTGAACGCGATGACGCTCGGGTATTGGCCGGTGTCGAGCAGCAGGCCCGGGGCGCCGTTGACGACGATCGGGCGCATCCGGAACTGCTCACCGAAGTGCCCCGCCATCGCGGTGAAGATGCGTGCGACGCGCTCGGCACCGGTGAACACCGTGCGCGCGGCGTTGACGACGCCGCCTCCATCGCTGCGGAACGTGACGGACGGATCCAGTACCTCGATCACCGAGCCGACATCGCCCTCCTGCAGTGCCGCCTGGAATGCGGCGATCACCTCGCGCTGCTCCTCGACGGCGGCCGGGTATCGCGGCCTGCGGGCTTCGACGGCGTGCCGACCGCGGGTGGCGAGCTGACGAGCCGCGGCCGGGCTGCGCCCGACGATCTGGGCCACCTCGGAGAACGAGTAGCCGAACACGTCGTGCAGCAGGAACGAGCTGCGCTCCGCGGGGGAGAGCGACTCGAGCACCACGAGCAGCGCCATGCTCACGGACTCGTCGAGGTCGACCTTGCGGGCGGGATCGGCCTCGTCGGCATCGGCCTGGACGAGCGGCTCGGGCAGCCAAGGACCCACGTAGCGTTCGCGGCGCGAGCGCGCCGAGGTCAGCGCGTCGATAGCGAGGCGACTCACGACGGTGGTGAGCCACGCACGCAGGTTGCGAATCTCCGCTCGGTCTGAGCGCTCGAGGCGAAGCCACGCCTCTTGCACCAGGTCCTCGGCCTCGCTCAGGCTCCCGAGGTGGCTGTAGGCGACCCGGAGGAGATAGGGCCGCAGCTGCGCGAACTCCGTGGCGAGCTGGTCGTCGGCGGCGTGCCCGATCACGATGACGCCGCTCCTCCGACCTCGACCGACGGTGCTTTGTCGGCTGCGCGGGCCGCGGTTCGGTGATCGAACATTCCCGGCTCGTAATGTCCGGGCTGCAGGAGCGTGGCGATGTTGAGCCGGTTCCAGGCATTGATCGTGGTGATCGCGAACACCAGCTGACTGAGCTCGTACTCGTCGAACGCGGCGCTCGCCCGCTCCCACACCCGGTCGGGCACCTGCTCCTTGCTGATCACGGTCATCGCCTCGCAGAGCTCGAGGGCGGCCTGTTCGCGTTCGCTGTACAGCGAGCTTTCGCGCCACGTGCTGAGCATGTACAGCCGCTCCTCGGACTGACCGGACGCGCGCGCGTCCTTCCAGTGCATGTCGAGGCAGAAGGCGCAGCCGTTGATCTGTGACGCCCGGATGTCGATCAGCTCGCGGATCCCGTGGTCGAGCTGGATCGTGCTTGACAGCCTGAACAGCGCCGCGTAGCCCCGCGGCGCGAGCTCCGCTAGCTGCATGCGGTCTGCTGGGATCTTGTTCGCCATTTCAGTCCTCCTGTTTTCAGTCTCGACACTAGGACGACACAGCGCTCAGAGATGTGACGTGGGCGAGATCGAGGACCGATCTTGACCTAATCCCGGGCTACCGTGGCAACCACCACAGCTACCGGAAGGAGAGAACCATGGCCGAGCGTGACGGGTACATCCCCGGCGTGCCCTGTTGGGTGGACACGAGCCAGCCCGATCCCGAAGCCGCCGCAACGTTCTATGGAGGCCTGTTCGGGTGGGAGCTCGAGGACGGGATGCCGCCCGGATCGGAGGTCCACTACTTCATCGGACGCATCCGCGGAGGTGACGTGGCTGCGATCAGCTCGATCCCAGAAGGCGCACCGCCGATCGCGCTGTGGAACACCTATGTCTGGGTCGACAGCGCCGACGACACCGCGTCGAAGGTCCGAGACGCCGGCGGCAACGTCTTGATGGAGCCGTTCGACGTGATGGACGCAGGGCGGATGGCGGTGTTCGCCGATCCCGAGGGCGCGGTGTTCTGCGTGTGGCAGGCAAATCGCCACCGCGGCGCACGCGTCGTCAACGAGCACGGCGCGCTGAACTTCAACGGCCTGAACACGCGCAACCCAGAGGCCGCGAAGCCGTTTTACCGCGCGGTGTTCGGCTGGGAGACGCTCACCCTGGACGGTGGTGCCGAGATGTGGACGCTGCCGGGCTACGGCGACTATCTCGAGCGAGACACTCCTGGGCTTCGCAAGATGGTGATGGACGTCGGCGCGCCCGAGCGGTTCATCGACGTCGTGGCCGCGATCAACCCGATTACCGACGACATGCCCGACATGCCCGCCAACTGGAGCGTGACGTTCGCCGTCGACGACGCGGACGGGATCGCCGAGCGTGCAGTGGAGCTGGGCGGGAAGGTTCTCGCCGGGCCATTTGACGCCCCGTGGGTCCGGATGGCGGTGATTGCGGACCCGCAGGGCGCGACGTTCATGGCCAGCAAGTTCGTGCCCGAGAACAAGGACCTCCTCGGCAGCCCGGACTCCACGGCAAGCGCCGCGTAGGCGTCGCTCGCATCACGGGACCCCACGCGACCGGTGGGGTCCCGCCGGTGGGACTTCACGCGGTCAGGTCGGTCGGGCATTCGCAAGTTGAGTGGTGGGCAGTCTGATGCCGAAGAACAGCGCCATCAGCGCGATCACCGCGATCACCGACAGCGACGACCGCAGCGCATCCAGCCGCGCCGTCTGGTTCTCCTTGACGACCTCGTCGGCGGTCTGCTTTGGCACGCCCGCCTTCTCCAGCGCAGCCTGAAGGTCGTTGTCTGAAAGGAACGGGACGCCGCTCGCTAGTTGGGTCTTGGCTTGGGCCTTCAGGTCTGCGGGGATCGCCGGGTTGTTCTGGATACCGGTGATCAGTGACGTTGTGAGTGCTGAGATCAGCACCGCGCCGCTGAGCGCGGTCCCGATCGAGGCACCGAGGTTCGTGACGGTGTTCTGGAGACCTCCCACCTCGGCGCTCTGCTCGTCGGGAACCGATGACACCGTCACGCTGCCCAGCTGTGACGCCAGCGCCCCGATGCCGAGCCCCGCCAGAAGCATCGGCCAGGTGACGATGCTCGCATCGGCCCCCGCCTCCAGAGCGCCCACCATCACCACGATGCCGGCGAACAGCGCGACGAACCCGAACTCGATCACGCGACGCGGATTCGCGTCGGGACGCAGCTTGGGGATGCCCGCGGCGGCCAGCAGGAGGGTCAGCGACAGCGGCAGCAGGCGCACTCCGGTGTCGATCGCCGACAAGCCGAGCGCCACCGACAGAAACAACGGCACCGCAAAGAACAGCCCCGCCTGAATGGTGTACTGGAAGAAGAAGCCAGTCAGCCCCGAGCGCAGCGTCCGGTTGAGCAGAATCGACGGGTCGATCAGCGGCTCGGCGCCGCGGCGAAGTTGCCGGTTCTCCCAGGCGAAGAACAGCAACAGGACGACCCCACCTCCGAGCAGCAGCCAAATCGCCGGGGACAGGCCGAGCCAGGTCGGGGCGTCAGGCTTGGGCGTGACGAAGCCCCACGAGCCGGCCTTGAGGATCGAGAACACGACCAGGGCCAGCCCCAGCGCGGATAGGCCCGTGCCCACCAGATCCAGTTTCGGCCGGGTGGCAGGCGGAGCGTCGGCGATACGGCGTGCGACCGCGAGGATCGCGATCACGATCAGCACCTCGCCCACGAACACCCAGCGCCACGAGGCGTACGTCGTGAACAACCCGCCGATCAGCGGGCCCGCCGCGACTGCGATCGCGCCCGCTGAGGCGACGAGCCCGTATGCCCGCGGCCGCTCCGACGCCGCGAAGTTGGAGGCCACGAGCGCAACGATCGCCGGCAGGATCAGCGCGGCTCCGATCCCCTCCAGGACCGACCACCCGACCATCAGCACCGCGAGGCTCTGCGAGATCGCCGTGATGAACGACCCGCAGCCGTAGATGATGCAGCCGATCCCGAACGCGCGCTTGCGGCCGAGGATCTGCCCGAGCTTGCCGCCGGTGATCATCAGCGAGGCCATCACCAGCGTGTAGAACGTGATCGCGGTCTGGATCCCGGTGACCGTCGTGCCGACGTCCTTGGCGACGGTCGCGATCGACACGTTCATCACCGAGCTGTCGAGCGTCATCAAAAACTGGCCGGCCGCGAGGGTCAGCAGCACGATTCCCGAGCCCGTCGCCGCGCGGTCCTTTGTGCCGCTCACGGGGCGACGCTATGCGGGGCGTCTGATGTGCGAATCATTCGAACCGGATGAGGGGTGGGTTATGGGCCGAACGTCAACGACCTTCATTGAAGAGAGGGGATGGAGGGGCGGTTCGGGTCCGCTTGAGGAGAGCAGGCCCCAGACCATGCAAAACCCAGCATTCGCTTCCGTCGGTGCCGAGGCTTGCCAAGTTATGCGTCATATACGTGGAAAACTCGGCACGCCCTCCCCGCAGCGTTGCCGAATGCTGACTTTTACATCCACCGCGACCCCTCATCCCATCCTTCAAAGGGGTCGTTGACGTTAAGGCGCCTAGAAAACCACGGTCGTGTTGCCATGGCGCAGGACCCGATCCTGACAGTGCGCCTGCACGGCCCTCGCGAGCACCTGACGCTCGATCTCCGCACCGCTCTGGGTCAGCGCAGCCGCATCGTCGGCGTGACTCACCCGGGTGACGCCCTGTTCGATGATCGGGCCGGCGTCGAGCTCCTCGGTGACGTAGTGGGCGGTGGCGCCGATCAGCTTGACGCCGCGCTCCTTGGCGCGCTCGTATGGCGCCGGGCCGGCGAACGCCGGAAGGAACGAATGGTGGATGTTGATCACCGGTACGCGCACTCGCGACAAGAACTCGCCCGACAGGATCTGCATGTACCTGGCGAGCACGATCAGGTCGGACCGGCCTTCTACGGTCGCCAGCAGCTTGGCCTCGGCCTCCGGCTTGGTGTCCTTGGTGACCGGGATGTAGTGGTAGGGGAGCGCGAAGCGCTCAGCCTCGCCCTGGAAGTCGGTGTGGTTGGAGACGACCATCACGATCTCCGCCTCGAGCTCGCCGCGCCGCCAGCGCCACAGCAGGTCGTAGAGGCAGTGGTCGTACCTGGAGACCATCACGACGATGCGCTTGCGCTCGCGGGAATCCCAGATACGCCAGGTCATGCCAAACGGCTCGGCGACCGCGAGCCCGAACCGCTCGGCCAGGCCGCCGCGACGCTCGAGCGCAAGCGTGAACTCGACGCGCATGAAGAAGGTCCCTCCCTCAGGGTCGGTCGAGTACTGATCCGAGCGCACGATGTTGGCCCCGTAGTCGAACAGGAACTGCGAGACGGCGGCCACGATTCCCGGGCGGTCGGCGCAGGAAACGAGTAGCCGGATCGTGCCTGGCGCACCCCCGTGCGCCGGATCCGAGGCCGAGGTGCTCAGACGCAGGCCTCCGCGAGCGCACCCACGCCGGTGAGCAGGTCCAGGTACGAGCGGTAGATGGGTTCGGCGTGGTCCACCAGAGCGGAGGACGAGGTTATCGGTAGAAGGTTGGCGATCGCACCCTCGGCGACGAGCGCCGCGTGGGCTGAGCGTTCGGGCGCGAGCTCGTAGTAGCGCGTGGAGGCGTGATCGAACCCGTAGCTGAGCACAAGCGCGTCGAGTTGCAGCGGCGCGAGCTCGGCCGTGGCCGACTCAAACGCGCAGATCGTCGCCAGGTGCAAGACCAGCGAGCGCCCCTCGCCCGCACCCGACAGCCGGCGCGCGCAGGCCACCGTCTGCGGGAGCGGGTCCTGGCCGAAGTACCACCCGGACTGGCCCCAGCCGGTCGCCGCCGCAAACTCGCACCACAGCTCCACCGCCTCCTCCTGTTGATCCGCATACCGCGCAAGATGCTCGGCGAGCAGGCCGTCGGCGAGCGCCGCCCCGTGCCTGGCGGCGCGCTCGAGCGCCAGCAGGGCGTGGTAGTGCTCGCCGGCGAACAGCTGGAGGTCTCCGGCAGCGAGTGTGCCGCCCAGCCACCGCTGCATGAACGGGTGGTGCTGCAAGCTCCACCGCTCGCGCAGCCTGGCGACCGTCGTCGCCGGCCAGTCCGCCTGGGCGATCGTGCTCATCGCAACCGCTAGCTCCGGGCGCCCGTGCGCCAGCCTTCCGCGTACTCGAGGCGCGCGGTCTCGGAGTACGGCGCCGGGCTGACGATCGCGCGAATGCTGATCTGCTTGTGTGGCTCGACGGTCGTCTTGCGAGTGCCGCCGTCAGGCTCGCCCCAGACGACGTGGACCTCGGTGCCGAGCTCGATCTCGGGAGCAATCGTCGCCAGCGACAGCGCGCGCTTCTCGTTGGCGCTGTAGCCGGTGAACATCGAGTAACCAATGACGTTGCCGTCGGGATCTAGGACCGAGTCGAAGTTCGACGCGCCGTAGTTGGCGATCGGCAGGTCGAAGAACTGATAGCTCTCGCCGTCGACGTCGAACATCGAATCGAAGATCTGCGCAACGTCGTCGGCCTCCCACGCCAGCGTGACCTTCTTGCGCTGCGTGGCGGGATCGATCTGCTCGAGCGCGTCACGACCGATGAAGTCGTGGTCGAACTTGACCATGTGGGCGTAGCCAAGCTCGAACGGGTTTGTGTAGTAGTCCTCGATGTCGTCAGAGACGAAGCTGCCCGCGACGGCATTGGTCGCCTCGTAGCTGTTAGGGGCCAGCCATTCGCGGTAGCCGCGCAGCTCCTCGCCGGTGTAGATGGCCGGCAGCGGCGACGGGATCCAGCCCGATTCGAGCGTGTTGGACGCGTACGCGCGCGCTCCGCACGGCAGCAGCCCGAACTCGGCGCCCGCCTCGAGGATCGCCTCGCGAGTCTGGTCGTAGGTCTCATACGGGCCCCACAACTCGAGGCCGGGCTCCCCGGCCATGCCGTGACGCAGCGTGCGCACGCGCTGGCCGGCGACGTTCATCTCGGCCATGCGGAAGAACTTCAGCTGCTCGACGGGCCCTCCGTTCAGCTTCTCGATGACCGGCCAGGCGTTCGGTCCCTGGATCTGAAAGCGCCAGTAGGCGCGGGTGACTGCCTTGCCGTAGGGCCGCCCGGGCGAGCGGTCGTCGAGCTCGAAGTCGAGCTTGTAGCCGCCGGTCTCGGCTTGGTACTTGAGCCAGTTGGCGACCGGGGCGCGACCTACCCAGACGAACTCCTCCTCGTCGAGGTGAAAGAGGATGCCGTCGCCGATCACGTGACCGGCCGGCGTCGTCGGGACGTACTGCTTGGCCATGTTGACCGGGAAGTTCGCGACGCTGTTGATGGCGGTGTCGGAGACCATCTTCAGAGCATCCGGGCCCTTGAAGAAGAAGTTGACCATGTGGTGGGACTGGTCGAACAGCACGGCGCTCTCGCGCCAGGCGCGCTGCTCGCGCCGCCAGTTGCTGAACTCGTAGGGGACGACCGGATAGATGTAGGCGCCGATCTGCGAGTTGCGAAGCAGCTCGACGATGTTGCCCGACTCGTCCAGTACCTCCTGCAGGTTGCTCGGTGTCATGGCGTTGCTCCTTGGTCGCGATGGACGTAGACGCCGGGTGAGACCGGCTCGGGCGCGTGACGCTCGCACTCGCCCTCATGCTTGCAGTACCACTCCCACGTCTCGACCAGCTGGTTGAAGGTGAAGTAGTGAAATCCCGGCACGTTGAGCTCGGGGTCATCCAGCGCCGGGGCCAAAGCCTTGTACAGCCGGTCGGCGGTGGAGCGACGCGAGAGCAGACTGCGCAGGCCGCGCTGCTTGCGCACGAACGCAAGCGAGGGACCCACACCGATCCGCACCGACATCTCGAGCAGCCGCCGTCGCGCCACCTTGCCGGGCATCCCGATCACGATCGGGAGCGTCATTCCTAGCCGACGCTGATCTGCGATCCAGCGCAGCAGGATGGAAGCGTCAAAGCACATCTGCGTGGCCACGTAGTCGGCGTGCGCGCTCTTCTGCGCCAGCGCGCGGGCGAGCTCCGCGTCTGAGATCAGCGGATGGCCCTCGGGGTAGCCGGCGATCCCAATCGTCTGCGGACGCCGCGGGTGCTCGGCCACGATCGGCAGCAGCTCGGCGGCCGACGCGTACTCACCGAGCGGCGGATCGGCGTCGCCGCCGATCAGGAACAGGTCGTCGGCGCCGGCCTGCGCCATCGCAGTCAGGAGCGCATCAAGGTGAGCGCGGTCGCGCACCATCCGTGCCGCGACGTGCACGGTGACCGTGTGCCCGATCGCGTGCAGCCGGGCCGCGACCGTAACCGCCTCGTCGGGGCCGTGCCTGGGCGAGCAGGTCACCGTCAGGCGCACGGGATGCGGGAGCCGCCTGGCCTCCTCCTCGCTGCGGCCGAGTGGAAGCACCTCGAACCTCGCCCGATCCTGGACAAAGCTGAACGTCGATCGCTCCATAGGAGAAGACTTGCCCGATTCGATCGCCGCGGACCCTCTCAAAGGGCCAGGCTTCCCCGGCCGTTTGGGCCAGCGACGGCGTCGGATTGGCTACCACCGCCGAGGTAGGCCGAGATCACGTTGGGGTCCCGTCGCACGACGTCCGGTGCGTCGTCGGCGATCACCCTTCCGAATTCGAGCACCACGACGCGGTCGCAGATGCTCAGCACGAGCCCCATGTCGTGGTCGATCAGCAACGTCGACTGACCCCGGTCGGCGAGCTCGCGCAGGCGAGCCCCCAGCTCCTGGCTCTCGTTGGTGTCAAGCCCCGCCGCCGGCTCGTCCAGGCACAGCACCCTGGGGTTGCTGGCGAGCGCGCGGGCGATCCCGACGAGCTTGCGCTGGCCCTGCGAGAGCTGGCCCGGCATCGCCTCGCCGGCCACATCGAGGCCAACGAGCGACAGCTTGGCGTCGACCTCGCCGGTCCCGTCCGCGACGGTCAGGTTCTCGCGCACGTCGAGGTCGTCGAACAGATCGGTGCTCTGCCAGGTGCGTCCGAGCCCGAGGCGCGCGCGCTGGTACGGCGGCATGCGCCCGACGTCGCGCCCGTCGAGCTCGACGGTGCCAGTGAAGCGGACAAACCCGGTGACCGCGTCCACGAGCGTCGTCTTGCCGGCGCCGTTGGGGCCGATCAGCCCGACGAGCTCTCCCTCTCGCACCTCGATGTCGACGTCGTTGAGTGCGTGGACACCTCCGAACGCGACCGACAGCCCGTTCACCCGCAGCACCGTCGCGCCCTGCCGGCGATCGCGCTCGGGCTCGGGCTCGGCGCGACGCCCCGTGGGCGGCTCGGTCACCGCCGGCGACGGACTCTCGCGCCGCACGGCGGCGCGCCTGTGCGTCCGCCGGTAGAACGCGCCGGCCACGCCCTCGGGGTTCTGGATCAGCGTCACGATCAGGATCGCGCCGCCGAACAGTAAGAACCAGTTCCCGTTGATCCCAAGCCACTTGTCGAGCGCGTACGGAAACAGCGCCTGTGTCGATATCAAGCCCGCGAACACGGCGCCCGAGATCAGCGTGATGCCACCGGCGTAGGCGAACGCAATCAGGCTCAGAGCGGTGAAGGGATCGAACCGGTCGGCGCTGACCGAGCTGAAGTTGTACGCGTACAGCGCGCCCGCGAGACCCGCGATCACCGAGCTGATCCCGAAAGCGATGAACTTGACGACGCGTGGATCGATCGCCACCGCCGCGGCGGCCCGCTCGTTGGAGCGGACCGCGAGCATCCGCTGCCCGAGCGAGCCCCGGCGCAGGAGCCCGACGAGCACGCACAACGCAACCGTCACTGCCAGCACGACCCAGCCGAACACGGGGCTCGGGAGGTTCCCGTCGAGTCCGCGGAACCCTGCGCGCGGTCCCAGATCGAGTCCGAGCAGCCTGGGCTCGGGCACCGGGGAACCGGTCTGGCCGCCGCCCCAGGTCGTATTGACGAAGCCGAAGTTTGTGATCGCTACGACCGCCGCGAGCGTGACCACGGCCAGGCTCACCCCCCGCACGCGCAGCGCCGAGGCCGCCGTGATCAGTCCGAGGACGAGCGCCACGCCGGCACCGAGCAGCGGCGCGATCGGAAACGCGATTCCAGCGTTCACTGCGAGATGGGAGATCGTGAACCCCGACACGCCGGCCAGCGTCAGCTGCACGACCGAGATCTGACCCATGAACCCGGTGATCACCACCAGGGACAGCGCGATCAGCGTCCCGATCATCGTGTTCACGAGCGCCTCGCGAAAATCGAACGGGAGCACGACGAGGGCGACCGCGCACACCACAGCCACCACCGGCGCGGTCACGGCGAGCCGTCGCGGACGCGGCGCCTCGGGCAGGCGTTGCTCGACGAGCTCGCCGCGGCTCGGCAGCCTGGCCCCGCGCAGATACATGAACAGCACGATCAGGACGAACACCACGAGCTCGTACACGCCCGGTAAGGCGACACCGCCGGCGGTCGGGAACCACGAGAGGCTCGTGACGTACTGCAGCAGCGAGCCGATGATTCCGAGCCCGATCCCCGCGGCACACGCGATCCCGAACGATGTGAAGCCGGCGAGTAGCGCCGCGGCCAGTGCCGGGACGATCTGGAGCGGGAGCGTCTCGGTGTCGAGCTGGGTGATCGATGCCGCGAGGATCCCGATGCCGCCGGCGATCACCGAGGCGAGCAGCGTGTTGATCATCGAGAGCCGGTTGGGCGAGAGCCCGCTCAGCATCGCGAACACCTCGTTCTCGGACGCCGCTCGTGTCGCGAGCCCGAACAGGGTGAACCGGTAGAGCGCTGCCAGCGCCGCGGCGAGGACGATCACGATCCCGGTCAAGATGAAGCGGTCGACCGGGATCACGGCGCCCAGCAGCTTCACCGTGTTCTGCGGCAGCACGCTTGGCTCCGGCTGCGCCGTCGTGCCGAACGCGAGCAGCATCAACGCCTGCAGCACGAGCAGCACACCGAGCGAGGAGACA
>Ga0207693_10000656_pt1 | contig 31011 bp, 27 predicted proteins | sample LARL81metaG_FD_184347 | JGI IMG/M metagenome (GOLD analysis project Ga0207693, IMG submission 184347) | Corn, switchgrass and miscanthus rhizosphere microbial communities from Kellogg Biological Station, Michigan, USA - LAR L8-1 metaG... | ecosystem: Host-associated > Plants > Roots >... | reverse complement strand
GTGACGGCGGGGCACGCCATCGACGTCCCGCTCTCGACGCCATAGCCGCCGGGGACGGTGGAGATGATGCCGACGCCGGGGCCGGTCAGGTCGATGGCCCGTCCAATGTTGGAGAAGGCCGCGATGAAGTTCTTCTTGTCCTTGCCGAACGGTCCCGCGACGTCTCCGCTCTCGCTCGTGCCGGTCGGAAACGTGCCCTTGCGACCGAGCGCCGAGACGGCGACCGAGCGCTCGTCGGCAGCGGGGAAGCTGACCGGTCCGCGGTCCTGGTTGCCGGCGGCCACGATCACGAGCACGCCGGCGCTACGGGCGGCGGCGATGGCGTCCCGGATCACCGAATCGGGAGTCGCCGGATTCTCCGCATCGGTTAGCATCTCCAGACTTATGTTGATGAGATCGCAGCCGTCGGCCACAGCCCGGTCGATCGCCTTCGCGACGTCGAAGTTGGTGCCTCCCGGACTCTTCCCGCCTTTCTTTCCGAACACGCGGTAGCTGCGTAGCGAGACGCCGGGCGCGATGCCGAGGCGCCCCTTCGGCGCGCTGCCGCGGGCGGCGATGATGCCGGCCACGTGGGTGCCGTGGTGCTCGCCGTTGTCCCCGAAATCGCCGGGATCCTCCCCCTTGATCACGTTGAACCCGCCGCTGAGGCGAAGATCGGGATGGCCGGTATCGACGCCGGTGTCCACCACGCCGACCGTGACGCCGTCGCCATCCTGGAGCGTCGAGGCGCCCGCGAAGAACCGGACGCCGTCGACCAGCGTCACGTCGAGGGGCTTCAGGCTCAGTGTCGATCCGTTGCTCACCGTCACGCGTTTGCTGAGCAGACTCCAGAACCCGGCCTCGGGATAAACGTACAGCCGCTCGAGCTTCTTGCTGGACCCCCCGAGGGCGAGGGCGACCTCGCCGTTCTTCTTCGTTGTGCCCTCGACGCCTGCTCTGGCCGCGAAGTTGGTGTACGCCAGCACGTCGGCGCCGGCCACCGGACTGCCGTCCTTCGCGGACACGACGCGAACGGTGAGCTTGGTGCCCGCCGCCGCGGCCAGCGCCCTCGGCGCGACCGCCAGCGTCGGGCGCGCGGCCAGGGCCGGCCGGTAGAACACCACGGGCACGACGCGCAGGCCGGGCTGCGCCGCGCGCAGCGCCATGATCGCCTCGGGCGTGCCATCGATCAGCTTCATCCCGTCCTCGTGGATGGAGTCGACGACCTGCACCGACGCCCCCGCGGGCGTTCTGGGGCTCACCATCCTAATGGCGCTGGCTGCCGCGTGAGCCCGCAGGAAGGAGTTAGCGATCGCGGAATTCGGACCCGTGGCGCGTGTTCCAACCGCGGGCATCAGCACGTACTGGCCGACCTGTCCTGTGGCTATGGTCTCCTCCTCGTGGGATCGTAGACCGAGGCGCCGTGCGAAGGACGCTAAACCCGTCAGAGGCAGCCGATCTCCCGGTGGCAGCTCAATTACTTGGTGCTGCCGTTGCGAGTTGGGGTGCACTTGGCCGGCCGCCCGGATATGGCGGACGCCGCCTGCTGGCAAACTGCCCCACCGATCGCCTGCCTGACCGATTGGCATATATTGGGCATACGATCCGCGAAGCCGAGCTAGATACAGCATCTGACCTGTACAAAGACTGGTGCGCGATAACCAGTGGATGCGTTGAAGTCGCGCGAAAGACGCCTCCCTAAACGCGTGGCCGAGACGACAGTTTGCGCGCTGCCCCGGTGTCACGAGAGTGTCACAACTCCCGGCCGGGCCCGGCGGAACCGGCACCGGGACCGGCACGTTCGGCAAGGGCGGGCGCGGTGGCCACGGCGGTCCGGCTGCCAGCGTCGGCAACACCGGCGACGGCGGCGGCGGTGGCAACGACGGCTCGCCCGGCGGGTCGGGTGGCAAGGGCGGCTTCGGCAGCACGAGCAAAGGCGCTTCCGGCACCGACGGGTAGCCCCCGGCCGCGAGATTGAAGGCCACGACTAGCCCGTAAGGGGATAGTTGAACGGCCGGTCTTTCGATGGGGTTCGCCGTGTCAGCGAAATCACTTGTAGTGAAACGGGTTTCAGTAGGTGATTCAGCGTGATTTCCGTTGCTTTGCAGTCGATTTCGCCCGACGATCGGCTTTCCGCGCGGGTCGAGGCGTGGCACAGGACGCGCGTAGTTGATTGCCTAGTTCGGCGCGACCTGCACGTCGGCCCACAGGTTGTCGCGCGGAATCGAGGTTACCCACTCGGTGGCCGCCTCGACATTGCCTACCCCGCAGCGCCGTTCGCTCGCGAGGGCGCGGTTGCCGCGGTACAGAGTGGTCATCACGCAGGCGCCCTGATCGCCGCAGCCGCCGCTCCCGACGCCGTACGACCTCAGCGGCGCGGGGTGCATGACCGCTCCCCCCGAGTTCGTGCAGCCTTCGGCCGCGGCCGAGCCGACCGACCCCAGGACGGTCACGCCCGTCATGAGTCCGGCGGAGAGCACAAGCGCACCTGCAGCGGCCACCAATTGTTTACGAGTTTCCATCGATTCCCCCTATTGAGGCTGAGCGGTGTGGCAAACCGCATTCGATCTGGCTGACCACAGCTTCGCCGAGGTGAGGCGTGTGGACACGCGTAGTGAAGTACCTGAATCGAGCCTGGTGGCTACCTGAATCGGCGCCACGAAACCCCGCTGACCGCCGGCCCTCAAACGCCGCGCTATGTGACATCGGTCGCACCTGATGTAGCTGAGCGAATCACTCGCGTCATCTGCGGCTGTCCGACGAGATCCGAAATGCACAGCACCTCAACACATTACGGCTCCGTGTAGCGCGTTCGGGCGAGGCTTGAGTGCCGGTGCGGCCGCATCTCACGTGAGCGCCGACGACCGGTCGCAAAAGAGACGGTTGTGCGAGGGGAATAAAACGAGCCGCCGATGAAGTTTCGGGGACACGTGCCCGCCTCACCCCCGTTGACCCAGAGCCCGGACGCAGCGCGGCGTCGAATAGATCTGACCGACATAGACAGGCGACGCTGATGCGCCAAGGCCCGCTCGCCGGTCGTTACCCGGCGGTGGCCGCGATGGTCACCTTCGCCCTCATCCCGTATCTGGCGCTGTCCGCGGCGCTCGACCCGCTGGTCCCGATCATCTCCGAGCAGCTGAACATGAGCGCTCAGACGATGAGCCTGAGTTCGGGTCTGGGGAACGCGGCCTATGCCGTCGGTACGGTGCTCGCGGTCCAGTTCGCCCAGCACCTTCCGCAGCGCAGGATGCTGCTCGGCTACGCGGTGCTGCTCGTCGCCGGGTCGGTGCTCGCCGCGGCGGCGCAGAACGCGGGCATGTACATCGGCGGACACGTACTGCAGGGCCTGGCGACCAGCATGATGCTGATCGCCGCCGCACCGCCGTTGACGATCGGCTATCCCAAAGCGAAGCTCCGCCACACCGCCGTGATCATGAACATGTGTGTGTTCGGCGCGGTCGCCATCGGCCCGTTCGTCGGCGGTGTGCAGGCCGAGGCGCACGCGTGGCGACCGCTGTTCTGGATCGTCGCCGCGATCGCGCTCGTGGCTTTGGTGCTGGCCGCGTTGACGTTCGACGACGCCCCGCCGGCAGATCTCAACGCCCCGCGTGACCTGCCGGCAATCGCACTGGCGGCGGTCGGCTGCGCGGCGGCGTTCATCGGGGCCGCACAACTGACCAGTCACGGATTCAGCGACCCCGCCGTGAGCGTGCCGATGCTGGGCGGTCTGGCGCTGATCGTGGCGCTGATCGTCTACCAGTTCAGGGCGCGGCGTCCACTGCTGACGATCCGCACCGTGCTGACCAGCTCGATCCCGGTCGCCGGTGTCGGGGTCGCCCTGTTCGCCGCCGCGGCCTCGGTGGCGGCGACAGCCCTCACCGCCAACGTGTTGCTGCAGACCTACAGCCCGGTCCGCGTCGGGCTGCTCTACTTGCCCGAACTCGGCGGTGCCATCGTCATGGCGGTGGTGTTCGGGATCGTCATCACCCGACGCGCCATGCACTACCTCCCACTTGTCGGCATGGCGCTGCTCGCGGCGGGAATCGTGGTGTTCCGCATCGCTATTCCGTCCAGCCAGCCACTTGTCCTGCTCGGCTCGGCACTGACGGGCCTGGCGCTCGGCGCGACGGTGGCACCAGCACTGTTCGTCGCGGGCTTCTCGCTGCAGTCGAACAGCCTGCAGCGCGTCTTCGCGATCATCGAACTCTTGCGCGCGGTCGCCGCGTTCATGGTCGCACCCGTCCTCGCCCATTTCGCCGCGACGGCGGCGACGGATCTCACGGCAGGCACCGGCGATGCCTTGTGGATCGGCTTCGGCCTCGCGCTCGGCGGTGCCGCGTTCGGTGTGGCCGTCTACGCGTTGAGCGGAGCCCGACCGCAAGCGCCCGACCTGGACAGGTTCCTCGACGGTGAGTCCCCCGCCTGGTACTCGCCGCCGCTGCTCGGCCGAATCCGGTCGGACCTGCCGTCCCCGCCCGTCGCGGCCCAAATCGCGTCAAGCCGACCAGCTTTGAATCACTGTGACATCCCCGCCGCTGTCGGGCCCGTGCTGTTCGCCTATGACGGATCCGAACTCGCCTCGCACGCGATCGCACAGGCCGGGGTGCAGCTATCGCCTCAACGAGACGCGCTGGTCGTCTGTGTATGGCAGCCGGTCGATGTCGGGTTCACACCGACGAGCAGCAGACACTTTGACGCCGATCAGGCCACCGAGGTACGCCGAGCCGCCGAACAGACCGCCGCCCACGGGGCATCGCTGGCATGCGATGCCGGATTCCTGGCGCGCAGCATCGCCGTCGAAGCCGCGCCGACCTGGAAGGGCATCGTCGAGGCCGCCGTCGAACACGGCGCAAGCCTGATCGTGCTCGGCCCGCACCGCCGCAGCGGACTGCTGGGGCACCTACAGGGCAGCGTCGCGGCCGCGGTCATCGGACACTGCGACACTCCTGTCCTCATCGTCCCCGAGCAGGCCGCCAACGGTCTAAGTTCGACGGTCGACCTACGAACAGCCACGGCAACGACCGCCCGCTGAGCTGGCGCTGATGCGTCACATCACCCGCAGATACAGCCCGAGGGGGGCCTCAAGTCCTCCCGAAGCGGTCGATGTCTACCGGGTAACCCGTAGCTCTCTCAGGCACCGCGTCTGCCGCGGTCGGCAATACGAGCTCAATGCTCGACACCTCGATCGCACCGACTGACGTCAGGTTTTCGTACTGCGTGGCCGAGCCGACCACTTGCAGGGTGATCGAGTCGTCGGGCGACATCGTGTATGCCACGTCCTCTAGCGGGACCGTCACCGTGTGTCTCTGTCCGTCGAGCGTGACGGGTATAGGCGTGACGGTGTTGCCGACCACCAGCCCGGTTTTGTCGTCGACCAGCTGCGCGTAAACGTGCCGGCTGGTGCCGACGCCCGAATAGGTCATCGTCAGCGTTGGCGCGCCGACGATCTGAGTCGTTGTCGCGGGCGCCTGCACCGTGACGTCAAGCGCATAGAGCGCCTTGGCGGCCGAGGTCAACGAGAACGGGAAGGGAGCGAGCAGCTGCGGACCGGAGCCGCCGACGATGGGCACGATCGCCAGGTTGCCACCGGTGCCCGACGCGACCACAGGCACACCGTAGAACGCCTGGTCCGACGGGAGGAAGTCGGAGAAATAGTACTGCCCGTTCTGATCGATCCATTCGAAGGTCGGACCGGTCGACACCGACTGGTCGTTCTTCACATAGCGGTCGAGCCACGCCAACGTGTTCTTCTGGATGACAGTACCGTCGTCGCTGGTGCTCAAGCAGGCGCCATGGCCGCCGCAGTACCAGATCATCTTCACGGGAATGCCGTTGGCGGCCAGCGTTTGTGCGGTGGTGCTGGCCTCGTCGAGTGTGAAGATGGTGTCGACAGTCCCCTGGATCAGCAGAGTCGGTGCGGTGATGTTGCCGACGTCGGGTGTGCTGACGGCGAGCAGGTCCTGCTGAGCCATTCGAAGAGTGCCTGCCAGGACGCCGAAGATCAGAGAGTAGAACTGCGGATCCAGCTTGCCACCACTCAGTAGCGTGAGTGGAACGATGAACGACACAGAGCTTTTGAACGCCTGGTTCTTATAGACTGAGCTGTTCAACGAGTTCCATGCGAGCGCTGGCACGATGGCGTCCACGCGGTGGTCCATTCCGGCCGTGACCAACTGGATTTCGCCGCCGTAGGAGCCGCCGATCATGCCGATGCGGGGATCTCCGGCGCTGTCGAGTTCGGCACTAGGCTGCTGGGCGACCCAGTCGATGATGGCAGAGACATCGCGACCCTCGTACTGGGGGGAGTCGAAATGCGAAGTGCCGCCAGAGGAGAACTCGCCGCGCGGATCCCATGTGACCACGTTGTAGCCGTGCTGGCGCAGCGGGGCGACGCCAGATGTGGGGTTCCAGTTGGAGTTCGGATCGATGTTGCCGGGGCGACCAAAGCCGGGACCGTAAAAAAGGGTGGGCACCGTGTCGCCTGTCTCCAACCCAGATGCCGGGAAGAAGTTCGTGCTGATCGGAGTGCCGTCGAACGAGATGACCTTAACTGTGAAGGCGATTGGTATGTCGTTCGGATTGACCGCAGCGAGATCGACAACGACCGACTGGACCACGGCTTCACCAATGGCTGGTGCTAATACCCTATTCACAACGGGTGCTCCGTGCAGCCGCACGAGCAGGGCTGGCATGACGGATCCCACTACGGGTAGTCGCTCCAGCGAAGCGTCGAAGGGCGTCGTTTCCGACACCAGCACGCTGAAGTGTTCCGTACCTTGGGAATTCACCGTCGTGGCGTAGGGCAGGACACTGAAGCTGCCACTGGCCGGATTGAGAAGAACTTTCCCGCCGTCGCTCGGCTGACTCGCAACGGTGTAGGTCAGCGGTAGCCCCTTGGAGTCGACTCCATCGACGCTGCCGGTGACGACCCCCTCGGTCAGTTCTACCGTGGTGGTAACGGTGATGGGTTTACTGGAATGCGCGAAACTGAGTTCGCGGCGCGCTCCCGCAAGCCGCGGCCCCGTATTTCGTTGCTCGACCCTATGTTTCGGTCTGCGCCCGAGGTCCCTAGCCGGACGGGACAACGCGGTTGGAGTGGACAACACCGAACGGGACATCGAACTGCCCGCTGGCCGTGGCACGTTCGACCGTGTCAGCGCACGGTTGCGAGGTCGCGCTTGCGAAACCGACACTGCATCCGCGACGTCACGGAACTGATGAGATACCGGACCAGCGTCAGAGTTTGAGTTGGACGACGACGGTGCGGACTCCGGCCCGTCGGAGGCCGACGCGATCCCGGAACCGGTGAAGAGCGCTGCGCCGAAGCCGAGGACCACCGCGAGTCCTCCCACATGTAGGGAAAAAGTCGAAGACCCCACCGCTTCCTCTTGAGGCATGGCACACGCTGTCCCGGAGTCTATGGGCAAATACCGCCGCACACGCCAGAATTGCGCCCAACCTGATGACCTTCGCCTTGCGACGGCAAGGACTCTTGCCAACTGTCCCACGTGTCGGCACCCACGCGCTCAGCGCTAAAGCGTCAACACATGATGACGCGCTACGGAGACGATGTGCTTCCGTAGACCCGCGCGATGTCCGGCGAGTCCAACCACCTCGAGTAGGTCGGCGACTGCGGCCAGCCGTCCGGCGAATCCTGCCACTCCTCCTGACGCCCCCACGGCAGGATGTCGATGAGCGCGAACGAGTGGCTGAGCTGTTCGGTGCCACGGCCATTGGTGTGCCAGGTGCGGTAGACGGTGTCGCCGTCGCGCAGGAACACGTTGACCCCGAAGCCGGCACCGGGTGGCGCGTCCACATCGGCGCCGAACGAGCTCTTCGACGACGAGTACCACTCCATCTTGTTGCCGACCTTCTCGCGGTAGGCAAGCGCCTCTTCGATCGGTCCGTTCGTGACGATCACGAACCGCGCGTCGTAGTTGTCCAGGAAATCCAGCCGGGTGAACTGCGACGTGAAGCCAGTGCAGCCGCCGCACTGCCACTCGGCGCCGTCCTCCCACATGTGGTTGTAGACGATCAGCTGCGAACGGCCCTTGAACACATCCACCAATCGGACCGGCCCGTCCTCGCCGATGAGCGTGTAGTCGGGCATCTCGACCATCGGGAGCCGACGACGTTGCGCGGCGATGGCGTCCAACTCGCGCGTCGCGGCCTTCTCCCGGCGGCGTAGCTCGTCAAGCTCCTTGCGCCAGGTCTGCTGGTCCACCACCGGCGGTTTCGCCATGAGGCTCTCCTCTCCATCGCTCTCCTCTGTATAGACAGGACGGGCGCGCGAAACTCATCATTTCGGGAAGGATCTGAGCGATGACGGGACTGCTGGACAACAAGGTTGTCATCGTTGCGGGGCTTGGCGGCATCGGTAATGGCCTGGCCAGGCGCTATGCCGATGAGGGCGGGCGGCTCGTGATCGGCGACCTCGACGCCGAGTTGGCGTCGCGCGTCGCCGCCGACCTCGATCCGTCTGGTGAGCGCGTGCGCGGTGTGCCGCTCGATGGCGCCGACGAGGACTCCGTAGTCTCGATCGTCAAGCTCGCCGTTGAGACGTTCGGCCGCCTGGACGGGATGCACGTGAACTTCACCAACGCCGCCGACGCGTATCTGACGGGCGGTGTCGTCGAACTGCCGCTCGAGGCGTTCGACGAAGTCATGCGCGTCAACACCCGCGGGTTCGTCATCTGCGCCAAGCACGCGATTCCCGCGATGATCGACAGCGGCGGCGGATCGATCGTGTTCACTGCGTCGATCGACGCCTACAACGGCGCAGGCACCCGTGTGTCCTACGCGATGAGCAAGTCAGCTGAGCTGGCGCTGATGCGTCACATCGCGCGCAGGTATGGCCCGCAGGGCATCCGCGCCAATGCCATTGCGCCAGGGCTGATCTGGCACTACAAGTTCGACGAACAGTGGATGCCCGAAGGGATTGTCGAGCAGACCCGCGCACGGCAGATGATCAAGTCGCGGTTCGGCAAGCCCGACGACGTCGCCGCCCTCGGTGCCCTGCTGCTCTCCGACGACGGCAGCTTCATCACGGCCCAGACGATCAGCGTCGACGGCGGAGTGACGTTCCGACCCTGACGTCAGAGCGTGGGAACCATACCACCGTCGATCGTGACGCCTGCGCCCATCATGTTGGCGAAGCGATCGCTGGCCAGCATCATCACCAGGTCCGCGACTTCGTCGGGTCTGGTGAACCGGCCGGTTATCGAGTTCGATGCGAACTCCTGGGTGACCTCGTCGGGGGACTTCCCGCTTGCGTCACCCAGCACGCTCGCAACCCCGTCGCGACCGGCCCAGAAGTCGGTGGCGACCGGACCGGGATCGACCGTGTTGACGCGAATGTTCTGCGGCCCGAACTCTTTTGACAGCGCCTTGGCAAGATTGTTGAACGCGGCCTTCGCCGCGCTGTAGTCCGTGACCATCGGAAGCCGCAGCCGGCCATTGATCGATCCGACGTTGACGATCACCCCGCCACCGTTGGCGACCATGACCGGTGTGGCCGCCCGGATCGCCCGCACGCCTGCCATGAAATCGAGGTTCAGCGTGTGCTGCCACATGTCGTCGGTGATCGCGAGGAAGCCGTCGAGCCGAGGTGTGGCGACACCGACGTTGTTGACCAAGATGTCGAGCCGGTCGCTGGCGGCGGCAAGTTCCGCCGTGACCGATCGCGACCCGGCGACCACTCGGGCGCCTTCCTCAACGAATCTGCGGGTGACCGCCAAGCCGATGCCTTTACTCGCGCCGGTCACCACCGCGAGCTTGCCGCCCAGACCCAGTTCCATGCCCACTCCCGTCCCAAGTTCGACCCAAAGATACGCTCGACGGGTCTGGCGTGCGCGCGTCTTCGAAGACGCGATCAGGTTCGGCGTGATCAGCAACGCTCCTGTCAGGAGCGCACTTTCGTTGCTATCCGGGTCGGCCACCAGAACCAGCGGCCCAGCAACGCGACAATGGACGGCAGGACGAAGCTACGCACCACGAGCGTGTCGATAAGCAGGCCACGCCGACCGTCACACCGATCTGGGCCACGCTGAGCACGGTGCTGGCGGTGAGGGCGAACATGGTGATACCGAAGACGATTCCGGCGGTGGTGACCACCCCTCCGGTAGCGGGCGAACGCGCGGATGATGCCGGCGCCCAGGCCGGCGCGGGCCTCTTCGCGAATTTGCATGGCCAACAACAGATTGTAGTCGGCCCCGACAGCCACGAGCGCCGCGCGGGCGACCTTGGTGGCCCCTCTGTGCACCAGGTCAGTCTGCAGCTCGGCACTGGAAGTCTGTTCAGAGAGCCACATCTCGCGAGAGCCTGGCCGCATGGCCAGCCATTCGATCACCGGCTAGGTCGGCACCCGGCGGTCGAGATCGCCACCGGCGTCCTTGCCAAGCGCAGGGCCGCCCTCGACATCGCGCACGTCATCCATGATTTGGAAGGCGAGGGCGAACTGGTCGGCGTAACGCGTCAAGGCGCGCAGCCCGTCGTCGTCGACGCCAACCACGGCGGCACCGATGGTGCATCGCCGCAAGACGGAATCGTCACAGATATCGTCGTGCACGAGCGATGCCTCGTGGAACATCTCCATCGCGCAGGCCAGGTCGACGGCATCGGGCAGCGTCACGGCGGGCGAGGGCAGCAAGTCGGCGCATGCCAGCACCAGGCCGGCCCGGGCGCGGCGAGGATATGGCGGTAGATGGCGTCGAAAGTTCCACCCTTGACAAGGATTTCGTGCAGCCGACGCAACGGGCACACCATCAGTACTCCGCGCCGTACTCGACTTGATCGCCATCGACTCGCTACGCCCCGAGGCCGCCACCTCGGACTATCGAGCGGATCGACAACGCCCCCAACGCAATACACAGCTTTTCTCAAAGTAAACTCCACTAAGACTCTCAAGCTCCGTGACCGTGACTCCCCGTAGCTGCGTCATTGCTGGACTGGCTGGCAGCCCCGAGGGGCGGACGGCCGCAATCTCACCGAAGTGGTGCGGCGACGATCGGTGGCGACGATACTGCTCGGGGAGGGGGCCTATGCAGCGATCGATTTGTTCATGGTTGTTCGGGGGGCTGGTGACGGCGGCGCTCGTTGTCGGCGTTGCACCATCGCCGGTGCAGGTCGCGTATCGACTCACAGCGACCTACGCAGTCAAAGGGACTCAGATCATCGGCCTGAACATCACCAGCGACGCAGCGATCGAAGCGCAGGCCGTCCATTTCATCGACGCGGTGTACGGGTCCGCACCGGTGCCGGTGACGGCGGTGCAGTACCCCGCGAGTATTCCGCTGTTCTCACCCGGCATTCTTGTCCCGGGAGTCGATGAGTCCATCGCCACCGGAGTGAATCATCTGCAGGCCGATTCAGCGGCCGACCCGGCACCGGTGGTCTTCGGATACTCACAGGGCGCCGCGGTGGTCAGCGAGTACAAGCGGGCCTTCAACGCCGAGTACGCCGACGCGGGGCCGGACTCGACGGTTCCCCGCCCCACATTCGTAATGATCGGCAACATCGAGCGGCCCAACGGGGGCTTCTACGAACGGTTCGTCGGACTGCACGTGCCGGTCTTCGACCTGACGACTCTCGGGGCGACACCCACGCACACCGCCGGCGCGGCCACAGGGCAGGTCACGACGTACGACATCTCCGGGCAGTACGACCCGGTATCAGACTTCCCCGCCTATCCGCTGGACGTGCTCGCCGACCTCAACGCGGTGATGGGGTTCTTCTACGTACACCTCAACTACTCGCAGCTCGACATGTCCACCGCGGTGCTGCAAGCACAGGTCGGCGATACCGACTACTACATGATCCCCAGCGAGCGGTTGCCACTTCTGTTGCCATTGAAGGCGATCGGTGTTCCCGACCCCATTCTCGCCGCGCTCGACGCTCCGCTCCGAGTCCTCGTCGAAGCCGGTTACAACCGGACCGTCAGTAGCGGCCTGCCCACCACGGCCAAACTGCTGCCCGAGACAATTCCCGTCACCCTGTCGAGGAACTTCCTGGCGGCGATCCCGACCGGCATCGACGATGCGCTGCAAGAGACGGGGCGGGGCCGTCCTTTCCACACCACGCCCGCCGGTCCCTACGGAGTGGGCGGTCCGCCGGTGACCGTCACAACATCTACAACGCGGACCGTCCAGGCGGTTGCGGTTTCAGATGTTGATCAGTCGGGAGCAAAGCCGAAGAATGACCAGCACCGGGGCACTAGAAGAGAACTGTCGAATCCAAAGCATCAGTCAAGTGAAAAGCGCAGTCGGGCAACACCATCGACACAACACGGACATCACAAGAATCCGGGCACAGCCAGCACTGCGGCAGCTCCGACCGGGGCCTGACGCCCGCCGAGGCCGAATGCGATTTATGGCGGCCGTCGGCCGCCACAACACAATGTGCTCATCCGGCGCGGTTGCGCGGACCGGCCGCCGGATCTCATCGACAGCGGACGTTTCGAGACATCTACCGGCTGTGGGCGCTGATCACGGGTGCGAGTGATGACATCGGGGCGGGGCCGCCCAGGTGGTTTCATCGACACCGCGCTCAGCGGTAGTAGATCTCCCCGCCGGTGGGGTATCCGCCGCCGGTCGTTGTGACGTGGACGTGGTCGAAGTGGCCATACCCACCGCGTTGGGCGCCGTTTGGCGTGTAATAGACGCCGCGCCAGATCGCGTCTTGGATTCCGAACCGCTTTGCATTGTTCAGCACGTACGCGACGATCTGGTTGCCCAGCGCGATGCCTGCGTCGCTGCTGGGATTGGGGATCATCACATCGAGGGCCAAACCGTCCGGATGCCACCTCAGCGCATCTGGTCGAACACCGCCGATCTCGTGAATCTCGGGGAACACTGCGCTGATATTTCGCGCGGTCAAAATGGTTCTCACCTGCAGACCCCGCTCCGGAGCAACCCCGGCAGGTAGCGCGCGATCGACGACGCGCCATCTCGAGGCGGCCGAAACCATTTGGGCAGGAACGGGACTCGTGCTTCCCCGACCAGCCGACGGCGCCGGCGAGGGTGCGATCGGCGCCGCTGCCACGAGCTCCACGCAGCACGGCGGCACCGGGGCAGGGGCCGGAGCAACGTTGGGAGTTGCCGGCTTCGACTCAGGTTCGGCGGCGAACCGTTGGACATCCGCGCCGACGGCGAAGAACACGGCGGCCGGGGCGATGACCGCAGCCAGGGCTACCGACGGCTTCCGCCGCTCCCTGGCTAATGAGTGCCGGCCCACAGACAGCAGACTACGAGGAAACGGGCGCAAATGTCACGAAGTTGTCACGACGGGGTCACAGAACGGCTATCGGGCGTGACAGGCCGTAGCCAAGCCGTCGATGCATTTCCGCAGGTCAGCGGGCGGTGGGACGCGCACAGACGCCCGCTAGCACATCAAATCGACGTGTTAGCGATCACGACCTACGCCCAGGTCACGGAAGCGGTACTGGAGCCCCGCCCTGGGACTCCTGGAGTCCGATGCACTCGCCGGTGTTGGCTCCGGTGCAGGGAATGCCATCGACTTCAGGAAGGGCTGGGTTGCCCGGGATGGCTGATGGTGTGTCGGGCGCCTCGCCCACGACGCAGGACCCGCTCACGGGCTCCATGACGAAGCCGATCGGGCACTCTGCGAGCGGAGTCGCAGGACTCGAAGCCGTCACGACGACGGCGCCGACCGCCGGAGCTGCTGCAACCATGAGAGCGAATCCGCCGAGAAGGATCGCTCGCCGCGATGGAATATGAAAGGTCATCGTCGGCACTCCTTTCTGGAGCATTTACGAATTCCGAGCTGACCTGGATATCGACACCATTAATTTACTCAGTCGAAATTAACTGTATACGTCGCTGCACCTGGCTGCTACCAAAATGGCTGGTTGGCCAATTCAGTCGCGGGTAAGCTTCTGGTGCTGCCGACAGCAAACTTTGGTGGGCGCGATGAGCGATACTTCAGATCCCCGCGAGCACGAACTGACCATCGAGCTGCGCGATGTGGTCCGTGAGTACAAGGTCGGCGGACAGTCGGTGCGCGCACTCGACGGGATCAGCCTGCGCCTCACCGGTGGGCAGTTCGTGTCGGTGGTCGGCCCGTCGGGAGCCGGCAAGAGCACGTTGTTGCATCTGCTCGGCGCATTGGACTCCCCCGACTCCGGCTCGATCACGTTCGACGGCGAGGAGATCGGCCGCCTCACCGATGGGCAGCAGTCCGAGTTTCGCCATCACCGCGTCGGATTCATCTTCCAGTTCTTCAACCTGTTGCCGACCCTGTCGGCGTGGGAGAACGTGGCGGTCCCGAAGCTCCTCGACGGCGTCCGGCTTGGCAAGGTGAAACCGGATGCGGTTCGACTCCTGGACAGGGTCGGACTTAGCAACCGGACGCAGCATCGCCCCTCCGAACTGTCCGGCGGTCAAATGCAACGGGTCGCGGTCGCGCGGGCGCTGATGATGGACCCACCGCTGATCCTGGCCGACGAACCCACCGGGAATCTCGACACCGCAACGGGCGCTTCGATCTTGGCGCTCCTCTCCGAGGTGGCGCATGAGGAGGGGCGCCGCCGGCTGGTGGTGATGGTCACGCACAATCCGGATGCCGCGGCTGCGACGGATCGGGTGATCACGCTGCAGGACGGACGGCTCGGGTCCGACGAGATGTCGGTGGTGCCGGGGTGAGACCCGGTTCGACGATCACTGCCGCGGCGAGCCGGCTGCGCCTGTTCAGCCTGCGTGAGCTCACTGTCCACCGCAGGCGCACGATCGCCTCGATCGCCGTAATGGCGGTGTCCGCAATGTATCTGGTCGCGGTGTTCGGCATCTTCGGGTCGATCACCGGATCGGTGAACCGGTTGGCCGATGGGGTCGCAGGCGTCGCAGCACTCGAGGTGTCGGGCATCACCGACGCGGGATTTCCCGAGGCGATCACGGCGGATGTCGCCGCGGTTCCCGGCGTCGCGGCCGCGGCGCCGATGATTCGGATGTCTGCGCAGACGCCGTCAGGACCGGTCCTGTTGTTCGGAGCGGACGCGAGCAGCGCCGAGTTGGGCGGCGCCCTGAAAGACGCTGTCGCACGGCCGGTGAAACAGTTGTCACAGACGCCGGACGGCGTCCAGGTCGGGCCCGCCGTCGGCCACGGCAAGGGTGACAAGTTCCAGCTCGGCTCTGGCGAGGTCACGGTCACCGACGTACTGCGGGGCAAGCAGCTCACCGACCTCAACGGCGGACAGTATGTCCTTGCCCCACTTGCGTTGGCGCAGAACGTCACCGGCCGACAAGGCCAGCTCGACTCGATCCTGATCACCACGAAAGCGGGCGCTGACCGTGCCGCGGTGCGCGCCGCGGTCGCGGACGCCGTGAGCGGACGGGCGATCGTCGCGCCCCCAAGCATGCGGGCGGCCCGGGCAGGCGACGGGGTCAAGATGATGAACTATATGGCCCTGATGGGCGCGGTGGTCGCGCTGGTGGTCGGTGCGTTCCTGATCTACACCACGATGACGATGGCGATCACCCAGCGCAGGCCGGTCATCTCGATACTGCGCGCAATCGGCGGCCGACGCACCACGATTGTTCGCGACATGCTTGCCGAGGCAGCCATTCTCGGCGTGATCGGCGGAGCCATCGGCTCGGGCATCGGAATACTCTTGGGCCGTATCGCGATTGGTCGACTGCCTCCTGTGTTGACCCAGGGGCTCGAAGCTCGTGTCGAGTACTGGCTGCCCACCTACGCGATACCGGCGGCCCTCGCAACGACGGTGCTCACCAGCGTGGTGGCCTCGGCGATGGCGGCACGGCAGGTGTACAAGGTTTCACCGATCGAGGCGCTGGCGCCCGTCGGGGTTTCAGCGGCCGACCGCGTGCCCCGGTGGCTGCGGATCGCGACAGGGGTCGGCGCCGTCGGGGTGTTCGCAGTGTCGATCCTGATCGTCCTCGGTCGAACCGGCACCATCGCCATCGCCGCCATGTCTGCGCTGTTCTGCGCCGAGATCGCGCTCGGCTTCGCGCTCGCCGGGCCGATCGTCAAGGCCACCGCGGCAACCGCCCGGGTGTTCGGAGCGGTCGGGGCACTCGCGGCCGCTACCATCGAGCGTTCGCCGCGGCGGGTCTGGGCCACCGTGATGACGGTCCTCATCGCGGTTGTCACCACCGTGGTGATCACCGGCACGAACGCCGACATGATCCGGTCGGCGCGCGGCATCTTCGCCTCGGTGGCAGATGTCGATGTTTGGGTCAGTGCCGACTCCCCCGACAGGTATCCCACTAATGCTCTGCCGCAGGATCTTTCGAAGAGGGTCGACACAGTCCCTGGCGTAGCCGACATCACCGAGGGCGCATATGCATTCGCTGACCTCGGCGGCACGCGGGTGATGCTCGACGGGTTCTCGCCAGGAACCGCCGACGCGCTTTACCGCGCGGTCGACGAACGGACACGCAACGACGTACTCGCGGGCCGTGGCGTGGTGCTCACGCGGAACTTGGGCAAGACCCTCGACGTCCGGGTGGGCGACCAACTGCGCCTGCAAACGCCACACGGTCCGCATCAGGTGACCGTGCTCGCCCTGGTTCCTTACTTCTCGACGGTCATCGGCACCATCGGTATGGATCTCGGTCAGATGCGGGCGTGGTTCGACCGCCCGGCAGCGACCACACTCCAAATCGCCGCCGCCCCAGGCGTGGACCCGAAACGCCTACTCCAGGACGTCCGCCGCGTGGTGCCCGCCCCGATTTTCGTGTACGACGGCGGCACGGCGTTAGCAGGCCTGGAGGCGCCGCTGCGGCAGAGCATGTTCATCGCCAACGCCGTGTGGATCATCGTGGTGTTGGTTGCCACCGTCGCACTTCTCAACACGCTGACCCTCTCCGTGCTCGAACGGCGCCGCGAGATCGGTGTGCTGCGGGCGATGGGGTCAAGCCGTCGGCACACGCTACAGATGGTGCTGGCCGAAGCGGTGGGCATCGGTGTCGTCGGCGGCGTCCTTGGGCTTCTGTTCGGCCTGGCCGACCAATGGCTCTACAGCCTCGTCAGCGCCGACATCATGAACTTCGACGTCGATTTCCGGCCGAGCCCAATGGCACTCGTCTTCACCGTGGGCGCGATCACGATCAGCCTGCTCGGCTCGCTACCACCCGCGCGACGGGCGGCGCGGCAGAACATCATCGAAGCCATCAGCGTCGAATAACGAACCTCAGAAGCCCAATCGAACGAGAAGGGTGAACAGTGGGGCCAAGGGATCCGTGACAGGAATGGCGACCGAGAAATTCGCGTTTTGACTCGTGAACGTGTCCACGGTATGCCCGGCAACCCCGATGCTCGCGGCCCCGAGCCCCAAGTTGTCCTCCGGGTCAGTGCCAGAAGTCAACACATTCGTGAAGAACGGAGTGGAGATGACCATCGCAACATAGTGATGGTCATCAGGGTCGGCGGCTGAAATCAGCGTGAGCTTGCCGATGTGGTGCGTTGAACTGATGAAGCCCGGGTCTTCGACTGCTGACGTGCTCACGGTGGCAGCCGGCTGGCTGACCGTCGGCGACGGCTCGAATTCGCGGCGCGCGAAGGCGAGCAGTGCGAACGCTGCGGGATTCGGCACCGGCGCGACGGGCGCGCCGTTGGCAGACGGAGCAGGGGTCAGAGCAGCTTTCCTGGTCGATACGTTCAGACGGCTCTCACGCAGCGTCGGCAGGGCAGCGGCGGCATTGATCACGACCGGCTTCGGGTTGACCTTCGCCAGCACGGAGTTCGACCGTGGGCCGGAGGTCAGCCCATCTCGTTTCCGCGCATCGTTCCCGGACTTACCCGTGCTCGCCGGCGTCCCATCACGGCGACGGTGACGGGGGGCGTCGTTCGTTGCCGACGACGGACCCTTCTTGGCCGACGGCGTATGGGGCGTATGGGATGACTGCGACGATTCGCCAGACGATGAACCCTTACCGGAATCGCCTGGCGCGGCCAACGCCACTGCCGGCGTATTGACGACCGCCAGCCCTACGCCCAGCGAGACCGCCAGGCCCCACATGCAACCGATGCGCTTCGCATTTTCCATGGGTGGTTCCCTTCGCTCACCCGCGCCGCGTCAACGGGGCGGTGGTGATCGTTGAGCAGTCCCTATAGAGTTCACGGCTGGCCCCGTCCCGGGGTTCAAATCTTCACGACATTGGCGAATCCCTGCAGATGAGGCGTGCACGGGGGCGGCACAAGGGTTCGTCGGATGCTGCGTAGTCCCGCGGTATCGAATCCGGCCGCAGCGATGGCGTCGACGGTTCGGCGGTTCGGGTGGCAGCCGGAAGACAGCCAAGCCCACGGCTTGGCGATCAGGTCCTGGAACCGGCCCATCATGCCTTCCCCACGAACGTGCTCGAGGACGACCAATCTGCCTCCGGGTGCCAACACCCGCCAGATCTCGCCGAGGGCAGTGCCCACATCATCGACCGAGCACAACACCAGCCCGACGTGTACCGAGTCGAAACTGTTGTCCGGGAACGGAAGCGACTCCGCAAAGCCTTCGACGACGTCGATCGCAATCCCGCGACGGCTGGCGAGTGTCGAAGTCATCCGCCGGAACGCCGCCTCCGGCTCCATCGCGACAACGGTCGTCACCGCGGGCGGCAGATACGACAAGTCGTTTCCCGGTCCGATGCCTATCATCAGCAGCCGGCCGACCGCATTACTCATCGCCTCTTGGCGATACCGGTTATAGAACAGCTTGCCGAAAATCGGCGTGCCTAATCGGTAAACATACGGAAATAGCGGATTGCGGCGCGCTATGTTTTGCCCAGATCTAATCGGAATGGCGGATATTCGTCCCGCATCAACGAAACATACACCGCCACCCGGTACCGCCACCGGACCATTCCCATCAGGAGGTCGAACATCCCCCGATGGTTCGTTCCGGTGCACAACAACCACACCGCGTTGATGACACACAGCACCTGCAGCAGCGGCTCCATCGCCCAGCAGAGGATGATCTGGGGGAAGGCGAGCAGCCACCACTTGACCAACACTGCCCAGTTCGTCAGGTGTTCGGGATACTCCACCTCGAGGTCGCCCGGATAGTCGGGCCGGGGCGCGAGTGTGAAGGGCGGGTACTTGTCCGTGGTGTTCATCGGGAAGCGGTAATTCATCACTCGCCATGACCAGCGCAACACTCCGACGTTGAAATCGAAGATCGGGCGCGGATACCTGCCGGTGAACAAGATGGCAACGCCCGCAACGAATGTCAGCAGCGGGTACACCAGGTAGAGGCCGATCAATATCGGGTAGTGCGGCGCGGCCAGCACGCACCACTTGACGAGCCAGAGCCAGCGCGAGGGCGCGTCGATGCCACCCCGCACCCGCACGGGTTCATCCGTCATGAGCTCGTCGTGGCCGCGAGGTCCCGGTTGACCTCTTCGGATATCCGACGGTGACTCACCGAACTCAGAAATGCCGTCAATGCCCATGTCATGTACCGGTCCGGGATCACCGCTGCTGGCCTCAGCACGGATTCACTGTGGGACACCTGCAGCGAGGTCACCCGCGACACCGCCGAGACACTGCGTCGCCGGGTCTTCTCATACCAGCGCAATGCTTTCGACAGATCACCGTTGGTTTTCCCCGAGTCCGAGAGCGCCTTGCACAACACCATGGTGTCGAGCAGCGCCTGGTTGGTCCCCTGCGCAAGGGTCGGCGGCATCGTGTGTGCGGCGTCGCCGAGCAACGTGAGCGGGCCTTGACCCGACCCGGGTATCGGATGCCGAAAATGCGGGTATGGCGAGTCGGCGAGGTCGTCGTCGGTCAGCATTGCGAGTACTTCGTCGACCGCGTCGCACCATCCCGTGAAGTGCTCGCGGATCACGTCGATCGGGCGTTCGGGTCTGATGAAGCCGTCCGACCACGGCAGGTCGAACCACCACTGCACATCGGTGCCTCCGGCCGGCCACAGGCCGAGGTTTCCGTGCTCACCGATGGCGAGGAGCGCGACGTGCTTGTCGGCGACGTACGGAAGCGTCACCAGTCCCTGCCAACTGCACCAGCCCGTCGGCTCCGCGTCACGGGCTCCGACGACGTCACGAATCTTCGAATGCAGGCCGTCAGCACCGATCAGCAGATCCCCCTCGACCACGCTCCCGTTCGCGAACTCGACCCGCACCCCGTCGGGCGTACTGGCCACTTTTGCCGCTCGGCGGTCGTATTGGATGTGGTCGGTCGGAAAGCCGGCCAACAGTCGTTCAAGCAGCACGCGACGCGGGACCATGCGGACGGACGCCCCCAGCCGGTCCACGATCGCGGTCAGGTCCAAGGCGACGAGCGGGCGTCCAGCGGACGTCACGACCCGCACGGTGGACAGAAGCTGACCGGCTCCGTCCATATCGACGCCCAGCTGCTCCAGAACTGTTGCGCCGTTGGGCCAGATGGTGACGGCTCCGCCGCCGGCCCGTGCATCCGGCCGCTGTTCGAAGACGGTGACGTGGTGTCCGTCCCGCAACAATCCCCTGGCAACGGAGATGCCGCCCACGCCTGCGCCGACAACCAGGATCCGCAGCGGCATGCTTCGGAACGGGCTCCCCAGGCCTTTCCACCCCACGCAGAAAGGCTACGACGAATCAGGCCGGTCAGAACAGGCGCCAGCCGGCTCTGGCACCATAGCGCCGTGTTCGGCGGGGACTCATGATGCGACTGCGACCGGCCGTGCTTGACCCGCTGATCGTCGCAGTGTTGGGCGCAGCAGTGAGTCTGGGCGGAGCGGGCCGCCCCTCGTTCTGGTACGACGAGGCCGCGACCATTTCGGCCTCATACAGCCGATCGCTTGGTCAGTTGTGGCGGCTGCTCGGCAACGTCGACGCCGTCCACGGCGTGTACTACCTGCTCATGCACGGCTGGTTTCAGATCTTCCCGCCCACGGAGTTCTGGTCCCGCGCGCCGAGCGGTCTTGCGGTCGGGGGCGCGGCGGCAGGCGTAGTGGTGTTAGGCAAGCAATTCTCGTCTCGCACCGTCGCGGTGAGTTCCGGGATCCTCTGCGCGATCCTGCCGCGGGCGACGTGGGCAGGCATCGAGGCTCGGCCGTACGCCTTGTCGATGATGGCCGCCGTATGGCTGACGGTGCTGCTCGTTCACACCACGCGCCGTAAAACCGCTTGGGTCTGGCTGGCCTATGGGATCGCCGTCGTGTCGTCGATTCTGCTCGACCTCTATCTCGTGCTGATGTTGTTGGCGCACGCCGCTTTCCTCTGTATCTGCGTGCGCAGTCGAACGGTCCTGACACGGTTCGCCATCGCATCGGTTCTAGCGGTAGCTGCCGTGACGCCATTCGTACGGGAAGCCATCGGCCAAGCGCATCAGATCATCTGGATCGCACCGATCGGGCGCCGGACGATCGAAGATGTGGCGGTTCAGCAGTATTTCGAGAGAAGCCCGCCGTTCGCCATCGTGTCGGCACTGGTCGTAGCGGCGGCTATTGTCTTGTGGCTCTGCACATCCGCCCGACTGGTCCAGGGAGATCGACAGCTCCTGACCGTGGCGATCGCATGGCTTGTGATACCGACCGCGGTGATCCTCGTCTGGTCGGCGTGGGTTCACCCGATCTACACGCCTCGCTACTTGTGCTTCACCGCACCGGCGGTGGCGCTGATCTTGGGCGTCTGCATCGGCGCATTGGCCGCCAAGCCATGGGTCGCCCCGGCCATCGCGGGCGTATTCGCTCTCGCTGCCGCCCCGAATTATGTTGTGGTGCAACGTGGTCCGTACGCGAAATACGGAATGGACTACAGCCAAGTGGCCGATCTGGTCACCGCCAAGGCCGCCCCCGGTGACTGTCTGCTGGTGAACGACACCGTGACGTTCATGCCCGCCCCCATGCGCCCCTTGCTGGCGGCGCGCCCCGACGCATACACGAAACTGATCGATCTCAGCCTGTGGCAGCGCGCGACCGACCGCAACGACATCTTTGACACCAACCTCATCCCGGAGGTCATCGCCGGGCCCTTGAGCGGCTGCCGCGTCGTGTGGATCATCACCCAGGCCGACCCTGCGCAGCCCGCACACGAACAGGATCCGCTGATGCCGCCCGGCCCGCTATTCGGCGGTACACCTGCCTTTGCGGTCCCGTATGGCCTGGGCTTCCGGCTTGTCGAGCGCTGGCAGTTCAACCTGGTTCAGGTGATCAAGGCGGAGCGGTGAGCTACCAAATTCGTATCCAGTCGACGAGCATGGCTGCCGGGAAGACACCACCCTTGGCAGGATCGCCGCCGCCGGGCCCACCGACTGCCAGGGTGAACATGGGCGAAAGCCAATAGCCGGGGTTGTTGAACGGCCACCGCAAGTCGCTGGTATTGCCGTGGACTGGGATGGGCTTCGGCGGTACAGAAAAGTACGGATTCGCACCGTCAACGTAATCTCGCCAGAATTTGAACCCGTCGTCGTCCCAGCGCATGCGCCAGTTGTGCCACGCGCCGTCGACCAGTCCTGGGATTGATCTCCCTTCCCAGGTTTTCCCGTTGGATGCGGCGTGGACTGTGGTTCCCGGAGGCCAGACATCGTTGCCGTACCACTCGAAGACGTCCACCTCGCCATCAGGCAGCGGATCCTCGTTCACCGCCCAGAACGAGGGCCAGAGGCCAGGGGTCATGTCGAGCTTGACTCGCGCTTCCCACGTGTGGCCGATGGGCACCCGCCAGTTGCCGCGCAGTTTGCCACTGAAGAACTGGTCGTCTTCGTGTGTGGCGAGCAGGACCAGATTGGAGTTGCCGTCGAGGAACACGTTTCGGCGATCGTCGCGGTATATCCCCAGGACCGGCGGCCACACGTCGTCCTGCCAGTTCTGCACCGTCCAGTTCGCCGGATCGGGGGCGGCACCGTTGGGGCCGTCGAACTCGTCCTGGAAAATGTAGGCGCCGGCAGCATCGGGCGGCGCAGCGGGCGGTGATACGCGGTCCGCCGGGTTCGCCCGGGCCTGCTGAAGGGGGATAGCGGCGGCCAACGCACCGAGCCCGGCCATCAACATCATGTTGCGACGATCCATCTGAGGCACGTTTGGAACCCTAGAGGCATAAGCGGGCACCGTGCGCGATTTACCGACGGTTTTTGTGAATTTGATTAGAGCGGTAATGTCGGAGCCGACTTGATCCCGATCGGGGGCTAACCAGGTGGACCTCGTACTCGGTCTGTCGATGACGTCGGCAGACGTCCGATGGGTGCTGGTAGAGGGCACGACGGCCGAGGGCGCCACCATCTGCCGCGGCACCGCCGATTTCGGCACTCTTGACGAGGTGCTCGCCGCTGTCCAGGAAAACCGTCTGCACGCCGTCGGCGTCACCTGGGCAGATGCGGCCGATACGGCCGCATCGACCTTGCTCGACGCCCTGACGGACCGGGGTGTGGCCAATGTCATCACGGTTTCCGAGCAGGAAGCCACGGAGTCGCTGGCACTGGGCATCGCAGATCGCGGCGGGTACACCGACGTCGCGGTGTGCATCGTCGATCCGGACGACGCACTGTTCACGATGGTCAGCCCCGACGGGGTGACGACGGAGCGGGTCGACCCGTCGGCCGACGACATGCTTGCGCTGCTCGATCGCCACGACGCCCAGCCCGAGGCGATATTCGTCCTCGGTTCTGCCGACGACCTCGATTCGATCGCGGCATCGTTCCACGGTGCCGCTGTACCGGTCATCACCGCGGCGGAGGCCGACGGGGCGCTGGCCCGCGGAGCCGCGCTGGCTTCGGCGTGGGCGGTCAACACCCTGGACATGCGACCCGCTCGGTGGCGCCTGCCTTCGCGAACCGGCGCGCTGATTTCTGTGGTGGCCGCGGCGGCGGTCGTCTTCGTTGGCTCGCTATCCGCTGCCATCGGCCTTGGCCTGACACAGAATGAGAATTCGACGGTGGCCCAACGGGATACCGCTGCCACTGCAGAACAGCCTGCCCGAGTGCCCGCCGCCCCACCGGCCGCACAGGCTGCGCCGCAACCGGTTCCGGCCGCGCCCCCATCGTCGCCCGCGGCACCATCCCCGCAAGCTCCGCCGCCCGTTGCCGAGCCGCTCGTGGAGGCCACGGCGCCCGTGCCGGACGCGATCCAGATGGTCGAGCCGCCTGCGGCGCCGCCGCCCGCGCCGGCGAATGTTCCTCCACCTGCCTACGTACCTCCCGCGCCTGCGCCGAATTACGTTCCGCCCGCGCCGCAACCGCGGCTTCGCGACCGGATCATCGAGCGCATCCCGATCATCGGTCGGTTCCACGAACCCAACCCGTACGGCTAGCCCTCCGCGGCCAGTCGATCCGCTACGGGCAGGCCGCGGGCGCGTCGTCTCGGACTGCGTTGTCGGCCGGAAGTATATATGTCACAACAGCTTCGGCGTCCCCGGGACCACGGTTCGCCACGACGTGCGGGATTCCCGCCTGGATGAAGACAGCATCACCCGCGTTGTACGCGACCGGCACGCAGCCGGGCGCCTGCTGGACGTACAAGGTGCCCCGCTTGACAACCGAGTATTCCGGTCCGGCGTGCGTATGCCACCCGCTGCTGGAGGCCGGTTTCAACAGCAGATTCTGGATGTAGTACGCGGTCTCCTGCCCCACCGCGACGATTGCAATTGGAGCATCCGTTGTGCCCTTGGCGATCTCCGTGCGGACGATCTCCCCTTCGGCAGGCGTCGCCGCGGCGGTGGCTGGTTGAATGCCCGCGACCATCGCGATCGCGGCACAGAGGGCAGTTGTGTACCGGGTTCTCATACGTCAATTCGACACCACGGCCGGCCTTATCGGGGCGAATCACGCCAAGTGTGTTCAGCGCCGCGAGTTTTCGCGCCAGATAAAGCTGTTCACGTACTTGCCCATATCCAAGGCCAGTTGCATGTTGACCCCTGATGGGTGGCCGCTGCCGAACTCGGGACTGAATTGGTGGTACGGGCCGATGGCGGCGGCGACCAACGCGTAGTTCTTCTTGATCGCGACCATCACCAGCAGCCGCAGCCGCGTGTACGTGCCCGAGACATCCTGCGGATACTCGTCTTTGACCACACCGTACCCCGGCTGATAGCCGACCATGGCGTTGGGAATCTCGTAATCCGTTGTGGCGTCCGGGTATTTGTCACTGATCAGGTCCTCGGCGATCTGCTTGGATGTCCGGCCCTGCGCAGGCAAGCCGAGGAACTGCATCGTGCCGGTGTCGCCGGCGGTGAAGTTCACATTCACACCGTCGGGATCGAACGTCACCTCATACGCCGTACCTGCGCGCGGGTACTGCACGGAGAACCTGCCATCGCTGGACGTGAACCATGGATTCGTCTCGACAGGCTTGCCGATCGGAGGCTGTCCGCAATCGGGCGGACAGACGTAGCGCGGCACGCTCGGCGCGGCGAGTTCAGACACTGTCACTGCTGCCGCCACAGCGACTGCCACGCCTGCGCCGACGGTCGTCAGCAATCGGGTGTGCGTGGTGCTATGAGGCGGGACGGCCTCATACGGTCCTGGGGGCAGCGCGTATCCCGGCCGGGTAACTCCGATCGCTGCGGGCGAGCGCCGTGTTGTGCGCGACGTCCGCGACGCCGCTCGCGATGCGACACCGCAGTTGGGGCAGAACGCGGTATCCGGCACGACGTGGTCGCAGTGCGGGCACAAGACCTGTGCATCCGCGTTGGCCTCGTCATGAGTTTCGTACAGTAGCGCTATCTGCACGCCAATTCGCAAGGCTACCAATGCAAAAGCCGCGGCGAGCAGGTGCAGCCCCACATGAAGTCCATTCGCGACCGAGGTCGCTTCAATCAACCCGAGTCCGAACGAAAGGCACAGCACCACCAGACAACTCAACGCAACCAGCACGGCCGTCGGACGGCTACCTTGGCCCTCGGGACGGTTGAACCACAGTGTCACGCCGACCAAACCGCCCGCGGCCGCGGCGATCAATGGCGAGGCCACCCCATTGATTCCCGCCTCGGCGAGAAGTCCGCTGACCGGCCGGTCCGGAGCGGTCGCTCCAGTGGCCAGTTGCGGAGCCAGCCGTGTCAGCGTCGCAGCGGCGGTGAAAAGCATCGCGCCCAGTGCACCGATGACGAACCCGTCCAACGACTCTCGTGTCCCTGGCCGCAGTAGGCGCACCACGACCGCTGGGAGCAGCATCAGAACAGGGCCGCCTGCTGGGATGAGCAACGACTCGAGTATCGAGCGGTCCGTGGGGGTCACGTCGCCCAGCGCGACGTCGTAGGACCCGGCGACGATGTCGCCGGTCAGCAGGGCCCACCCGACACCGAGCGCGAGACCCAGCAATGCGGTCAGCACGAGCGAACTCAGCGGCAGATCGTCGTCCATGTCGGACTCGTGCAGATAGAACAGAAACAGCAGGGGGAGACCCAGCGCGCTTACCGCGATCAACGGTGCTTGCCATCGAAGCAGCCCCAACGCGACAAGCGCCAGAAACAGCACAGCCAAGGCAATCCGGAACGGTGCGCGCGAAGGTTGCGGCAGGTGTGGAAACAACGAGCTGACCACAGACAGCCGCAGCGTGTGTTCGCCAGATGCCGCCGCGTACGCCTCGGGTCGCAGCACGCTGCGGCCAGCTCCGCGAGACGCTGATAAGTGCGCGCCGCAGGTGCCGCAGAACGCGCCCGTGGGAACGTCCAGCTGGCATACCGGACACCGTATGACGGGAATACCGGCGGTCATCGGGGAGCAACGCCGTTCTGGATGTCCAAGAGGTCGCGGACCAAGTAGTCGACTTTCGGGCTGCCGAGGCCGGTCACCACGTCATAGCCGGGCTGCGAGGTATCGACCGCGTTTCCGCCAAGGCTGATATCGCGGAATCCGGGCCGGTTCGCACCCGTCGCAACCCGATACAGCAGCGGATTGATGTTGCCCAGCGGCTTTCCGCCATGCGCCGACAGGTACTGGTTCATCAGCACCGCGAGTGCGGCCCAGATTGGCGCTGCCTGCGATGTCCCCGCACCGACCGCGTCCTGCCCATCGAACACGATCCTCACTCCGGTGAAGGGGTCAGCGACCGCGGCGACATCCGGAGCCAGACGGCGGTGCTTGATGTCGCGCTGCACAGACAACGTGCTCTGCCACGCAGGCCGATCAAACAGAGCCGACACTCCCCCGCTGGTGCCTTGCGACAACGGCGAGTCGACCCAGGCGCGCTCTTCGATCCAGCCCCCTGTGTCATCGGTCGACAAGGTGGTGCCTCCGACGGATGTCATCGCCGGCAGCGACGAGACAGCGTCAAGTCCGACATCGTCCTGCCCGGGAGGTGACGACCAGTCGTCGCCGCCCTTGCATTCCAGGCCCGCAGCATCGCCACTCGCGTCGAACGCGGAGGTGCCACGCTTCTGCGCGGCGGCCAGCGCAGCGGCGACGGGTGCCAGGTCGGTGGAGGTGATCAGCTTGTCGCAGCCCCACCCAATCGACAGACTCCACACCGCACCCGGGAACTGCCGGTCCACCGCCTCGAACAGCTGGCCGATCTTCTCGTACGCGCCGTCCCCTTCGACGGTGGGCCTGGCGTTGACGACCACCTTCTGCGCGTCGGGCGCAATCGCATGTGCGACTTCGAGGTCCATCACCGTCTCGACACCCGACGGGCCTGGCTGACCCCCGACCAGTACCGGCGTGAACCTCGGCAATCCCGACGTGTCGGCGAACGTGTCGAGGTCCTCCTGGTCGAATCCGCTGAATTCGAAGAACACGATCGTTGTGCCCTTGCCGGTAAAGCCGGCGGCAGCCAGCGGATTGGCGTTGTACGCCTCCAGCAACGCCTTCGGGCCCAGTCCTCCACGCGGCACGTCCAGCGGCAGGAATCCCGGGCCCGCCTCATGATGCGGGGTGTAACCCAGGATTCGGCCCAGCCCGGTCACGACGTCGCGAACGGGTTCGGGAACCGCCGGCTGCCGCGGCGACGCGTAGAAGACCTGCCCCTTGCGGCCACGGTAATCGTTCACCGGCACGTTGAACGCAGTTGCCACATCCTGCGCGGCGCCTTCGACGACGGCCCAGGTGTCGCCAGGCCGCCACCGCACCGAGATACGGTGTGCGCGTGCCCATTCGATCAACGTCGCCGGGCGGGCCGAGTCCGCCAGCGAGACAGTAAGCTGCGCACCGCCCTCCCGGGACGGGCCGAGATCGGTTGAGCTGGCTAGTAATAACGCCAGTGGCCCTCCGATGACCGTGCGGTCATCGGGGACCGACGCGACGCGCGTCCCCATGACGAGGAGCAGCAACGCCGCCGCGAGGATCGCCGGCAGTCGGTACCGCAACAGCGGACCTACGGAACCCCGTTGATACCAGGGTGCTGTCCGGGCGGGACATTTGGCGCCGGCGGTGCCTGCACCGGCGGAGTGAACAGGTTTCCTCCGGTCGGGTTGATGCTTTTCTCCCCAGGGGCAGGCGGCGCACCGGCGCCCGGTGCGGGCGTCGTGGTCGTGGTCGTGGTGGTGGTGGTGGTCGGTGTCGTGGTTTCGGGTGCCTTTTCTTCCTTGGCACACCCGGCCGTTATGGCGCCCATCGCGATGATCGCGGTAAGGCCTGAGATCGCTGCGAGACGACGACCCGAGAGGCGTGAATCCATGGTGCAGTCCTATCTATCGAAGTATTGAGCCGCCGCACTTGGACATCCGCGCGACGGCGTGGCCGGCGACGTGAGGCGCTAGTTGTTGCGGTGGACGCCTGGCGGTTCTGTTGGTGCCGGGGGCGCCTTGACCGGCGGCGTGAAGAGGTTGCCTCCGGTGGGGTTGATGCTCTTCTCGCCCGGGGCGGGTGACGCAGGTGGTGCCGGCGAAGGCGTCGTGGTCGTCGTCGTGGTAGTGGTCGTGGTCTCGGGTGCCTTCTGTTCTTCCTTGGCGCAGGATGCGGTCAGCGCACCCATCGCGACAATCGCGATGCCCCCGGCAACAGCCGCAAGACGACGGGCCAAGCGGGATGACTCCATGTTCAGTTCCTGTCTATATGCGCCGCGACTAGCCGTTTCTTGACGAGTGGTCGCGGCAGGTGAACGGATGTAGCCCTGTCAAGATCATGACACAGTTAACTCCGTCCGCGTGAATATCGAGGAAAATCGACCTCTACGGTTAGTCAGGCGCACCGGACCGGCGTCGCCGCCGAGCCAACGAACGTGCGGCAAACACCCGGGTAAACGAACACAGCGGATGTGCGAAAACGCTCGACTTGCCATCAGGAAATTTTCCTCCAAGATGGCAACTCGACCGGACGAAAAGGCGTACAGCTTTAGGGGAGTCACCCCACATGCGAGCCACAGGGAGCGAGATGAACACACTGCGCAAAGTGCTAGCCATCGCCTGCATCACCCCACTGGCAGCGTTTGGTGTCGCCGCGTGCGGCGGCGGTCAGAAGAGCGGCGGTGGCGGTGGCGGTGGCGGTGGTGGGGGCGGCGACATCAACGTCGCCATGACCTCGTTCCCGGATTACGTCGACCCCCAGCTCTCCTACACGCTCGAGGGCTGGGAGGTGCTGTGGAACGTCTACACCCCTCTGCTGACCTATAAGCACGCCAAGGGCAAAGAAGGCACCCAGGTGGTGCCCGCATTGGCCGAGAAGATGCCCGATATCTCACCCGACGGCAAGATCTACAAGCTCAAGCTGCGGCCGAACATGAAGTACTCCGACGGAACCCCCATCAAGGCATCCGATTTCACGTACGGCATCCAGCGGCTGTTCAAGGCCGACTCGGGCGGCTCGGTGTTCTTCGACGTCATCGTCGGCGCCAAGGACTACGCGGACGGCAAGGCCCAAACCATCAGCGGCATCAAGACCGACGACAACACCGGCGACATCAGCATCGAACTCACCGAGCCCAATGGCACCTTCGAGAACGTGCTCGGGCTGATGTTCGCCGCACCGGTGCCGCCGACCACCCCACTGGACAAGGACGCCACCAACAATCCACCACCGTCGAGCGGTCCGTTCATGATCAGCAAGGTGGAGGCGCCGCGCACCATGACGTTGGAGCGCAACCCGAACTTCAAGACAGTCAAGGACGCAGGCGCCGACGAGGTGGCCGACGCCAACGTGGACAAGATCACGATCACGGAGAACAAGAACAACAGCGCCCAGGTGACCGACATCGAGCAGAACAAGGTCGACTTCATGGTCGACCCGCCGGCGTCCGACCGCCTGCAAGAGGTCAAGGCCCGCTACGGCGATCGTTTCCGCATGGAGGATTCGATCAACACCTACTACTTCTTCATGAACATGGAGAAGGCGCCGTTCAACGACATCAAGGTGCGCCAGGCGATCAACTACGCGGTCGATCCCGAAGCCCTGAACCGGATCTTCGGCGGCCGGTTGCATCCGACACAGCAGATCCTGCCGCCCGGCATGCCCGGCTACGAGGAATACAAGCTGTACCCCGGTCCTGACATGAACAAGGCGAAGCAGCTGATCGCAGAAGCCAACCCGGCCGACCGTGACATCACCGTCTGGACCGATGACGAACCGGACCGCAAGCGGATCGGCGAGTACTACCACGACCTGCTCACCCAACTGGGCTTCAACGCGACGCTCAAGGTGATCGCAGGTGACGTGTACTGGACGACGATCGGCAACCAGTCAACGCCCGACGTCGACACCGGATTCGCCGACTGGTTCCAGGACTTCCCGCATCCCGATGACTTCTTCCGCCCGCTGCTGCACGGCGACAGCATCCTGCCGACCAATGGCAACAACTATTCGCGGGTGAACATCCCCGCCAACAACGCCAAGCAGGACGAGCTGCTGACGAAGCTGATCGGCGACGGAGGAGTCGAGCAGCAGTACGCGGATCTGGACAAGTCATACATGGACCAGGCGGTCTGGGCCCCGTACGGAAACGAGCAGTACACCACGTTCGTGTCCGATCGCATGGACTTCGACAAGTCCTATCATCATCTGCTGTTCAACCAGGACTACACGTCGTTCGCGATCAAGTAGCCACTGATGGTCGCCCAAATCGGCGAACTGGAGGTCCCAGGAGAACCGCCACTACCGACCGGTGTCCCTGCATCGCAGATCCAGGGCCGTAGCCCCTGGTATCTGGCGTGGCTTCGGTTGCGGCGCAACAAGGTTGCGCTGGTCTGCGGCGGCGTGTTCGTGCTCATC
>Ga0207693_10000651_pt1 | contig 31097 bp, 19 predicted proteins | sample LARL81metaG_FD_184347 | JGI IMG/M metagenome (GOLD analysis project Ga0207693, IMG submission 184347) | Corn, switchgrass and miscanthus rhizosphere microbial communities from Kellogg Biological Station, Michigan, USA - LAR L8-1 metaG... | ecosystem: Host-associated > Plants > Roots >... | reverse complement strand
CCGCAGCAGGCGCGCCTCCTCCATCGCGTAACCGGCTCTGAGCTGCCAGTTGTCGCTGTCCCGAAGCGTGTCGGAGGCCCTGAGCACGGCGCGCCCGGCGTCGAGATCGCCGCGTTCGAAGTGGATCGACGCGATGGGGAGCATCTGCCCTCTCGCGAGCTCGCCAGCCACGGTTGGTTCCTCCTCGGCTGCGATAGTCAGCGCCTCATCCCAGCGGCCGAGGAGGAACAGCGGCCCGAGGTCGCCGGTGCGCAAAATGGACTCCATGCGGCGATTCCCGCGGCGGCGCGCAAGCACGAGCGAGCGCTTGCTCATTTCCAGTACCTCGGCGTAGCGATCCGAAGCTTCGAGGACGGCCGCGAGGTTTTGCGATGCCCGCAGCGCGGTGGCGTACACCTGCTCGGCCTCGGCCCTTGTGGCGGCGGCTTCGAGCAGGATCCGTGCCTCGGCCAGCCGCCCCTGGTAGAGCAGAACGACCGCTTTGCTCGTCAGTGCCTGGACGAAGATCTCGGGCAACTGGAGCCGCTCCGCCAGGGTGAGCGCACGCTCGAGTGGTGCGGAGGCGGTCTCGTTGTGCCCAGCGAGTGTGCGCATGCGGCCAAGCTGAGCCAGCGCAGCCGCAAGCTCTGCGCTCGGCTTGCCCTGCTCGAGTTGCGCAACCACCTGCTCGAGCCGGGTTGCCGCTTCCTCCAGCCGCCCCTCGGCGACGTCAGCGTCGGCGAGCGCGGCGCTGGCGCGAGCCGCGGCTCGAGCGTCGCGCGCCTCGGTGTAGAGGGCGAGCGAGCGCTCAAGCTGTTCGCGTGCCTGGCTGGGTTCATTCGCCAAGTGAGCCAGCCGGCCGGCCTGCTCGAGCAGCTCGGCCTCGACAAGGGCGTCGTCGGAGAGCGTCGCCGCCTGCTGGTAATAGCGTCTGCCCTCTTCGGGGGCGCCGAGCGAGCCGGCCCTCTCGCCGGCCCGAGCAAGCATCTCGCGCGCCTTTGCCCGGATTGCCTCCGCGTCGTCTGCCTCGGGGGCCGCCTCGAAGGCGGCCAGATAGTGAGAGGCGAGGATCTCGGCCACCTCGTCGAGCTCGGCGAAGGCGTCCTCCAAGTGCCCGGCAGCTGCCAGGTGGCGGACCTTCCGCTCGCGCTTCGAAAGAGTCTCGTAGGCGACGTGGCGAACCAGGTCCTGCAGGAAGCCGTACTGACCACGCTCGGGCGATCGCGGATCCGACTGCACGCCAAGCACCTCTTTGCGCACCAGCCCCGAGAGCAGCGGCTCGAGCTCGCCGCCGGATGTGCCGGCAAGCGCAGCAAGCGCATTCCGCGTGAAGGTCTTGCCGAGCACCGCTCCGTCCTGGAGCAGCCGCCGTTCCTCCCCTGAAAGTCCATCCAGGCGCGCGGCGATCAGCGCATGCAGCGTTTCCGGTACCTCGAGCGTCGCGATCTCACCTGTCGGCGTGTAGACGGGCCCGTCCTGAACGAGGAGGCCGCGGTCGAGCAGCATCCGCACCGTCTCCACCGCATACAACGGCACACCTTCGGCGCGCGCCAGGATCTGCTCGTGCAGCCGCTCGGGCAGGCCGGGCGCCAGCCCCTCGAGCAACTCCTCCATCGCCTCCCGCGAGAGCGGCTCCAGGAAGAGCGAGGTGAAGTTCCGCTGTCCGGCGCCCCAACCCGGGCGGCGTTCCTGCAGCTCCGGACGGGCCAGCGTGATCACGTAGATCGGGTAATCGCGGGACCACTCGAGCAGGTACTCGACGAAGTCGAGCAGGCTCGTGTCCGCCCACTGCATGTCCTCGAAGGCGAGAACCGTCGGGTACGTATCGGCGAGCCGCTCGAAGAACAACCGCCAGGCCGCGAACAGATCCTGCCTGTCGCCCGCGGCCGCCTCGTCGAGGCCGAGCAGGTGCGCCAGCCGGGGCTCGACGAACGCGCGCTCCTCCGGATCGAGCAGATGCTCCTCCAGCGTGGCCTGGAGCTTGGGCCGCGCCGAAGCAGGCTGCTCGTCCTCGGCGATCCCGCAACGCATCCTGACCATGTCCGCGAGTGCCCAGTAGGCGACACCCTCTCCATAGGCGAGACACCGGCCTCGTTGCCAGTACACCTGCTCGACGATCCCGTCGAAGTACTTGTAGAACTCCCAGGCCAGCCTCGACTTGCCGATCCCCGCGATGCCCGTCACCGAGACCAGGTGCGCCTTCCGCTCGGCCGCGTAGTCGAAGAAAAGCTCCTTGATCAGCTTGAACTCCCGCTCGCGACCGACGAACGGCGCCTCCAGCCCGGCCGACTTCAGCTGTCCGCCCACGCCCGAGACGACGCGCAGGGCCCGCCACAAGATCGCCGGCTCCGTTTTGCCCTTCAGCTCGTGCTCGCCGGCCGTCTCGTACACGATCGCCTGCTCGCTGGCTCGACGTGTCACCTCGCCGACCAACACGGTCCCGGAGTCGGCCTCGGATTGAATCCGCGAAGCCGTATTGACGAGATCGCCCGCGACCATCCCCTCGCCTTCCGCGCCAATCGTGACCGCCGCCTCGCCGGTCATCACGCCCGCCCTGGCCGCGAGAGCCGGGTCGAGTTCGGGGACGGATGCGACCAGCTCGAGCGCCGCCCGCACCGCCCGCTCAGCGTCGCTCTCCGTCGCAACCGGCGTTCCCCAGACGGCCATGACCGCGTCCCCGATGAACTTCTCGACCGTTCCGCCGTAGCGGCCGATCAGCGTTCTCGCCAGCTCGAAGTACCGCGAGAGCAGGTCGCGGGTTTCCTCAGCGTCGCGCGACTCCGACCAGGCCGTGAACCCGACCAGATCGGCGAACAGCACTGACACCAGGCGTCGCTCGGCCGCCGGCGCCGCGGCTGCGTCCGGAGGCGCAGCAGCCGCAGTTTCAACGCCCTCCAACGGCGCTCCACAATCGCCGCAGAACCGCTTGCCGGGCGCGTTCGAGCCTCCGCAGGAAGAGCAAATCATGGCGAGCGGGCTGCCGCAGTCGCCGCAAAACTTCTTCCCGGCAGGATTTTCGGCGCCGCAACTCGGGCAGGCGATCATCTCGAAGAGCCTAACCCGCAATCCCGCGCGCTAACAGCCGGCGAGCGGTCTGATCTGCCTAGACGATCGCGGGTGCCTTCACGAAGCGCAGCTCAGGGACCTCGTCCAGCTCGCCGACGTCGCGGGCCAGCTCCAGGAACGTCAAGAGCCCGGCACGCTCACGCGGGCCGAACGAGTAGCGGAGCTTCTCGAAGTACCGGGCGAGGAACCCGGCCGGGTAGCCGTAACGCTCGCTCGACTCGTGGGCGAGCCGCTCGGGCTCCGCGCGGGCGTGCCGGACCGAGGCGACGAGCGCCTCCTCCAGCTCGCCCAGGCCAGGCGGGGCGTCGTCGGGCGCGGCCCAGACCGCGAAGACCATCGGCAGTCCGGTTCGCTCGAGCCAGAGGCGGCCGAGGTCGTGGTGGGGGGTCGGATCCTCGAAGGCCGACTTGAGCGCCGCGTCGCCGATCAGCAGCGTCGCCTCGGCCTCCTCGCCGAGCGGAACGTGCTCGGCCTCGGGGAGCAGCACCTTCGTCAGGACGACCGAGGTCGCGCTCTCAGGCGTGACGGCGACCGAGCGAATGTGCTCCAAGGGCTTCCGCGACACGAGCTGGATCGAGTCGACTGCGCCCTCGGAGCCGACACACAAGCGTGGCAGGATCCGCAACCGGTCGGCGTTGCGGGCGTACTCGATCGACGAGATCGGCGCCAGGTCGCACTCGCCCGCGAGCAACGCACGATTGAGGTCGGTCGGAACGCCAACGAACTCTTCGACCTCGGCGTCAAGCCGGTAGAAGACCGGCGCCATGTTCACGTACCCGATTCGTCCCAGCCGGATCACGTGCGCCTCTCGACAACCGCATAGGTCATGGCCTCGAGCTCGTCGCTGTGCACCTCGCCGTTCAGGCAGGCGCGGGCGCGCTCGGCATACTCGAGCGCAACTCGACGCGAGCGGTCTAGCGCGCCGGTCGCGGCCACGCGAACGAGCGCCCCGTCGAGCGACCCGCCCGCGAGCGCGCGGTGGACGACCTCGTCGTCCCGCGCGGCGAGCAGCAGCGGCAGCGTCGGCGTCCCTTCACGCAGGTCGGTCCCGGCGATCTTGCCGGTGTCGATCGTTTCGCCGGTGCAGTCCAGGATGTCGTCCGCGATCTGGAAGGCGATGCCGAGCGCCAGGCCGAAGTCGGCGAGCTCCCGGGCATCCTCCCTGGTCGCGCCGGCGCCGAGCAGGCAGGCGGCTTCGAAAAGCTTGCCGGTCTTCAGCGCGCACCGCTCGAGATAGCTCTCGACCGAGGTCTCCGGATCGTGCGTCTGCGCGCGCTGCAGCGCCTCGCCGCGGGCGAGCGATAGACACGCCGACGCAAGCGTCGAGACGGCCCGGCCGTCCCCGGTTGCCGCGAGTTCACCGAAAGCCCGCGCGAACAGGTAGTCGCCCGCGGCCCGCGCAGCGTCCGGCCCGAAGCGGGCCCAGGCGGAGGCGCGGCCGCGGCGGTAGCCCGCGCGGTCGATGAGGTCGTCGTGGACGAGCGTCGCCATGTGGACCAACTCGACCGAGACGCCGGCCACGTATGGCGGCTCTCGACCGGACGGTGCGGCGAGGAAGACGAGCAGCGGCCGCAGCCGTTTGCCACCGGCCGCGAGCGCTTCGGCACCTACGGTCGCGGCCAGACCGGGATGGCAGCTGACCGCTCCGAGCAGGCGATGCTCGATCTCCCCGAGGTACTCCTCGAGCCCTTCCGTCTCGTGGATCGTCGTCAGGGAGCTCATCCAGCCGCCTCCGAGGCAGGCCAAGCGTCCCCTTTTAGACGGCATCGCAAGCGACGCCTCACGCCGCAACCCCGGTGTGCAGCGCGACGATGCCGCCGGCGAAGCGGCGATAGCCCACCTGCTCGAACCCGGCGGTCTGCATCAGCTCGGCGAGCTCATTCGCTCCGGGAAACCGGCGGACGCTCGCCGGCAAGTACGTGTACGCCGACCCACCGGGAAGCAGTTTCCCAGCGAGCGGAACGAGACCGTCGAACCAGAGCTTGTAGAACAGCCGCAAGAGGCCCCGGGGCTGCGTGATCTCGAGGATGCCGACCCGCCCGCCGGGGCGGAGGACACGCCGGAGCTCCCGTAGGCCGCCTTCCAGGTCTTCGAGGTTGCGGACGCCGAACCCCACCGTCGCGGCGTCGAACGAGTCGTCCGCAAAGGGTAACGCGAGCGCGTCGCCACGGACCCATTCGACCTCGTCGGACTTCCCCCGGGCACGCTCCAGCATCCGCTCGGAGAAGTCCAGGCCGGTGACCCGTCCGCCCGCACCCTGGGCGGCGACGGCCAGATCGCCGGTTCCGCAGCAGGAGTCGAGCACGCGATCGCCCGGCGAGACGACGGCGCGTGCCGTCGCCGCGCGCCAGCGCTGGTCGAGCCCGGCCGTCATCGCGCGATTCATGAAGTCGTAGACGGGCGCGATCCGATCGAACATCGTCCGAACAGCGTCAGGTGCGAGCTTGCCAGTCTCCACGGTCACGCGCTTATCCTCTCTTCCTCCCGAGGGTAGCGATGGGAGAAACCAGGTCCGCGGAAAATGCGCAGCATTTTTCGCGGTCAGCCCCAGCGGGCCGTCTCATGCTCGATGCCGAGCTGGTCGAGGCAGCGCGAGACGACGAAGTCGACGAGCTGGTCGACCGTCTGCGCCCCGTGGTAGAAGCCCGGCGCCAGGAACAGAATCGTCGCGCCGGCCTGCTTGAGCTCGAGCATGTTCCGCAGGTGGATCTGCGAGAGCGGCGTCTCCCGCGGGCAGACGATCAGCCGGCGCTCTTCCTTCAGCGCCACCGACGCCGCGCGGTGGATCAGGTTCGACATCGCGCCCGAGGCGACCGTGCCGAGCGTGCCCATGGAGCAGGGGCAGATCACGTAGGCGTCGACCTTGGCCGAGCCGCTCGCGTACGGCGAGTTCCAGTCGCGCTCGCCGTAGATGGTTATGCCCGCGCCGCCGCCGGTCAGCCGCTGCGCGATCTCGTCCTGCGGCAGCGACGTGTCGCGGTAGAGCTCCGTAGCGAGAACTTCATAGCCCGCCCGCGAAATGCAGAGTCCGACCTCGCAGTCCGCCGCAGCGAGCGCCTGGACGAGCCGTGCCGCGTAGGGGGCGCCCGAGGCGCCGGTTATGCCGAGGAAAACGCGCAAGGCCCTATTTTGTCCCCTTGGAGGCCTCGAGGAAAATCGCCAGCTTGCGCAGGTTTGCGTCGCCGAAGTCGGCGAAGGACGGCATCGGGGAGCCCTTGTTGACGCAGCTTGGGCACTTGAGATGCGCGACCTGGAAGGCGATGCCCTTGTTCTTCGCACCCTCGGCGGTCAGGTTGGGCGCGCCGAGCAACGCGCCGCCGACGCCGTTGTAGGTGTGGCAGTTGAGGCAGCCGGAGGTCGCAAAGAGCTTGGCGCCGGGTACGGCTTGTGGCGGAAGCTTCTCGGCCTTGACCCAGTGAGGCACGTCGGCCAGGAGCTCGGCGCCGAGCGCCTCCTTCGCCGTGGCGCCCTTGTACGTCAACACGCCCATCGAGAGCGCGACGAGGACGGCGCCGACGATCGCGATCGGGCGCCGCAGCAGGCGGCGCTCGCGCCGCACGTCGATGAACGGGATCGCCAGGGCGAGGAGCAGCAGGATCGTCGGAATCCCGACCGTGCCGAGGACGACCGAGTTCGGCCACTTGAAGACCCGTAGCAGGTAGAAGAGGAAGTAGAAGTACCAATCCGGTCGCGGGACGAAACTGGTGGTTCCCGGATCCGCCTTCGCCGCCAGCGTCGGGCCAAGCAGGTTGGTGTAGTGCCAGATGAAGGCCAGCCCGACGATCACGCTCACGACGACCAGGCTCATCACCGTGTCGTGGAACATCGCGTACGGGTAGAACGGCTTCCCGTCGCGCTTGACGTCGTCCTTGTAGCGCTGAAACGCGATCCGGTTTTCTTCTACTCGGCGAGAAGGCATCAGTCGGGCCTTTTCGCGGCGGCGCGCGGCGAGGGATTGACGAGTCCCGTGCTAGGAACCGGCGGCGGTTCCGAGCGCTCGCGTCCGGCCGCCTCGCTCGACCAGGGCGGCGAGGAGACGCCGAGGCGCACGACCAGGTAGAGGTGCAGCCCGATCAGGCCGAGGATCGCCCCGGGAAGCAGGAGCATGTGGATCGAGTAGAAGCGGCTGATCGTGTCGCCGCCGATCTCGGAGCCGCTGCGTAAAAAGCTCGCGAGGTACGGCCCGAGGAACGGGGCCGTGCCGTTGATGTTGATGCCGACGACGGTCGCCCAGTAGGCCGTCTGGTCGTATGGCAGCAGATAGCCGGAGAAGCCCTCGAGCAGCGCGAGCGGCAAGATCAGCACGCCGACGATCCAGTTCAGCTCGCGCGGGTACTTGTAGGCGCCGAACAGGAAGACGCGCGCCATGTGAAAGAAGATCAGGATGATGAAGACGCTCGCGCCCCAGCGGTGCATGCCGCGGACGAGCCAGCCGAGCGTGACGTCGTTGTTGATGTGCTGGACGGACTCGTAGGCCGACTTCGGGTCCGGCTTGTAGTACATCGCCAGGATCACGCCGGTCCCGAGCTGGACGAGGAACGCCGTCAGCGTCGCCGAGCCCAGGGTGTGCCACCAGCTCGAATCGCCCGGGACTTTGCGGAAGAGGAAGTAGCGAAGCCCCCCGATCAGGCCCGAACGTTCCTCGACCCAGTCCAGCGGATACTGGGCCACGGCGGCCATTTGCTCTGTGCGGTTTCGCTTGCGGGGCATCAGGTCGGCGGTTGCAACGGGTAAAACCACTGCTCCGGGCCGTCGACGTGCTGGCCCGGCCCGGTCTCCCTGTATTTGTAGATTCGAGCCGCGGCCCCGGCACCGTTGACATGGCTCACGCTGTAAGTCTTGCCGAGGGCCAGGCGGCCGTTGCGGATGTAGAACTCGTAGCGGTCAAGGGCGCGAACGGGCGGACCGGCGGTCCGGTTCCCCTCCTGGTCGTACTGGCCTCCGTGGCACGGGCAGCCAAAGCCGCCGGCCGGCAACGCGGGAATCAACTGTACGGGACCGGCCTTCGTTGGCTGTTCGATCTTCTGCTTGTCGAAGATCGGACCATTGGGCTGGGTGGGGCAGCCCAGATGCGCGCAGCGGTTCGAGAGCACGGTAAAGCTGGGCTTGTTGCCGACAAAGCCGTTGTTGCGGATGTAGGCAGTGCGGCGCGAGATCTCGCCTTCGGAGGGATCCCGCAGGAACGTCGTGACTACGAACTGGCCTTCCTTGAAGTTCGAGATCGGCCCGAGGTCGATCTCGTCGTGGCGTTTGTGCTGGAACACCGGCGCGATTGAGAAGCCAACGATCGGGACGGTGACGATGCCCGCGATCACGGCGCCGAGCCCGAGCGTGGCGCCCTCGAGGAAGACGTTACGCGGGAAGCGCTCCCCAGGCTCTGGCCCGGGCATCCCCGCTTCGCCGGTGTCAGCCGGCGGAGCGGTGGCGCCCTCGGTGAAGGACTCGGCAGTGCCTGCAGGCACGGGCACGACGTCCGGGTGGCGTCGGTACTCACTCGTGGCATCGCGCACCCAGAGAAAGCCGAAGATGATCGCGATCGCGGCGCCGACCGCGACCGCGGGCCAGCTGACGATCAGCCCTACGAGGATGCAGACGATCCCGATCGCGAAGCCGATCGGCCAGAGACTGGGCGGTGGAAGGTGCGGTTTGCCTTGGCCCTGCTGGGGCTCCACCTAGAGCGCCTCCCTGTTCCCGCTCACCTGGCTGGATTCAATCGGGTCTGCTCTCTTCCCGTCAACGACGTAACAAGTGGCGCAATGGCCGGGAAATATGACGCATCGCGCCGTTCGTCGCGTCGGTTTCGATTCCGATCCCGTATTCCTCCCAGCGGCGATCGACCAGCGCGCGGATTTCCTCGTTCATCTCGATCTCTTCCGGCCACGGCCTCGTGCCCTCGTCAGGGCCCTTTGCAGTCGCATCGATCCCGAGCTTGCCGCCAAAGAACTGGTGCGTCGGAGCGTGGTCGAGGTGATCGAGCGGGCCCTCCGAGATCAGAACGTCGCGGCCGGGATCGACGTTGGCGCCCACGTAGAAGAACACCTCCTCGTAGTCGTGCACGTTCACGTGCTGGTCAACGACGACGACCGCCTTCGTCAGGCTCAGCATCCCGAGCCCCCAGATCGCGTGCATGACCTTCTTGGCGTGGCCGGGGAAGGCCTTGCGGATCGAGACGATGCAGCAGTTGTGGAAGGCGCCCGCGACCGGCAGGTCGTAATCGACGATCTCGGGCACGGTCATCTTCACGGCCGGCAAGAAGATCCGCTCGGTCGCCTTGCCGAGCCAGGCGTCCTCGGCAGGCGGCTTGCCGACGACGATCGACGGATAGATCGCGTCCTCACGCATCGTCACCGCGGTGACGTGGAAGACCGGGAAGGGCTCGGCTGCGGTGTAGAAGCCGGTGTGGTCGCCGAACGGGCCCTCGGCGGTCAACTCGTCCTTGTCGATGTAGCCCTCGAGCACGATCTCGGCGTTCGCGGGCACGTCGAGGTCGACCGTCTTTCCCTTGACGAGCTGCACGGGCTCGCCGCGCAGGAAGCCGGCGAGCATCAATTCGTCGATGTGCTTCGGCAGCGGCGCGCTCGCCGCGTACGTCGTCACCGGATCGAGCCCGAGTGCGGCAGCGACCTCGATACGTCCGTCGGTAGCCAGGTAGTCGGCGCGGCCGTCCTTGTGGATCTGCCAGTGCATCGCCGTCGTCGCGCGATCGAGCACCTGCATCCGGTACATGCCGACGTTACGAGTCCCGGTTCGCGGGTCCTTCGTGATCACGGCCGGGAGAGTGATGAACGGCGCCGCGTCGCCCGGCCAGCAGGTCTGGATCGGCAGCGCGCCGAGATCGACCTCGTCGCCCGTGAGCACGACCTCCTGGGCGGGCCCGCTGCGCTTGGTTTGCGGCAGCGAGTCGGCGATCGACTTCAGCTTCTTGAGCCCTCGTACCTTGTCCACGAGCCCCTGGGGCGGCTGCATCTCGAGCACGTCCTCGAGCTTCGCGGCGACGTCGTCGAGGCGCTCGACGTCGAAGGCCATGCACATTCGCCGCTCGGTGCCGAACTGGTTGATCAGCAGCGGGTGGCTCGAGCCCATCGGGTTCTCGAAGAGGAGTGCCGGGCCACCGGCCTTGACGGTGCGATCGGTGATCTCCGTAATCTCGAGTTTCGGATCGACCTCAGTAGAGACGCGAACGAGCTCGCCCTCTCGCTCGAGCAGCGCGATCCAGGAGCGGAGATCGGATGCAGGCGTCACCGCGGTCAGTCTATGTCGGCAAGCGCGTGGTCAACCGCGTCGGAGAGTGTCATCCGCCGACCTTCCGCTCGCCCGCGTTCGAAGGCCTCGTTCGCGTGCTCGAGCACACGCGCCGCGTAGGCCTCCCGCTCAGCTTCCCACTGACCGATGGGCCCACGGCCCTCTTCGGCCTCGACGGCGCCCCATACCGCGCCCGCTTTCTCCAGATGCCCTTGCACGGCGGCCGTCCCCGCCAGGATGGCCAGGAGATAGACGATCAGCTGCCGGTCCTGGATCGCGACGGCGAGCCGAAGGGCGTCTCGCGCATACGCCTCGGCCTCGCCGGTTCTGCCGAGCTCGCCCGACCATTCAGAGCCGTGGTAGAGCTGGTGCATCTGCCACCAGGTGAAGCCGACTTCAGCGGCTGCCTCGCCGGAGCGCGCCGCGAGCTCGAGCGCGTCGTCGGAGCGTCCCTCCGTCCAGGCGATCTCGCCGAGCAGGCCGAGCGTCATCGCCTCTGTCGATCGAGACCCCAGGCGGCGATTGATGGCCTGGCTCTCGTCGATCAGAGCGTAGGCGCCCGCAATGTCGCCGTGTGTGTTGTGCAAGTGGATAGCCAGTCGGACAAGCAGCTCGGCAACAATGGCGTCATCGCCGAGCGACCGGAAGAGCTCGAGGCTCTGCCGCATCAGCTCGTCTCCGCGGTCGTAGTCGCCGGTCATGAAAATCATCCCTCCCAAGACGCGGATCGCACGTGCGCGGACGACGTCGGGGAGGTCAATAGCTCGATCGAGGAAAGCTTGGACGCGGCGGGCGCCCTCGTACGGCGCGACGGCCACCCAGAACTGCTCGAGCGCGATCGCGAGACGCAAACCGATCTCGATCTCGCCTGCCTCCGCCGCCCAGTCGAGCGCCGCCCAGAGGTTGTCCTGTTCGGGTAGCACAAGCTCCGGCCGCGGCCCGAGGTCGGTCGCTTCTGCCGACAGATTGGCCGACTCTGCGAGCGCGAGGAAAAACTCGGCGTGCCTACGTCTCAACTCGTCCTCCTCACCCGATTCGCGCAGACGCTCAGCCGCGAACTCATGGATGGTCTCGAGCATCCAGAAGCGGTCACCGTCGCGAATGCGGACGAGACTCTTGTCGACGAGGGACTGCAGTTCGTCGAGCTCCGCGCCGCAGATCGCCTCGGGGGCGTCGAGCGTGCAGCCGCCTCTGAAGAGACTGAGTCGCGCGAACAGGCGCTGCTCCGCGGCGTCTAGGAGGTCATGGGACCACTCGATCGTCGCGCGCAAAGTCTGCTGCCGGACGTCGGCGTCACGACCGCCCTTGAGCAGGTCGAGGCGCGCTCCGAGGCGGCCCAGGAGCTGCTCAGGGGAGAGGACGGTCGTCCGTGCGGCGGCGAGCTCGAGTGCGAGCGGCAAGTCGTCGAGGCGAGCGCAGAGCTCGTCGACCGAGCCATTCGACTGGAAGTCGGGCCGCAACGCCCGAGCGCGCGTGAGAAAGAGCTCCCGCGCATCGGAACGAGCGAGCACTGGAACCGGGTAAACGTGCTCGCCGCCCAGCTGCAGCCGCTCACGGCTCGTGACCACGACATCGAGGTTCGGGCATGCTGAAAGGAGCGACGTGAGTTCCGGCGCAGCCGCGATGACGTGCTCGAAGTTGTCGAGCAGTAGGAGCAGGCGGCGATCGCCGATCACCTCCGCGAGCGAACTCGCACCGCCGAGCGCGCGGGCCGCCGTCTCGGCGACGCCGGCCGCGTCGCGCACCGGCGCGAGAGGAACCCACCAGACGCCCTGCGGATAGTCCTCTGCGCCCGCCGCGACTGCCTGCAGCGCGAGGCGCGTCTTGCCGCTCCCGCCGGCGCCCGTTAGCGTGACCAGCCGGACTTCTTTCCGCGAAAGGAGCTCGGCGACCTCGACCAGCTCGCGCTCGCGACCGAGGAACGGCGTCGCCGGGATAGGCAGGTTGGTTTGGTAGAGCGTCCTCAGCGGTGGGAACTCCCCGTCGCCGAACTGGAAGATCCGCTCCGGCGCGGAAAGGTCCTTCAACCGGTGCTCGCCGAGGTCGTGGATCCCATCCGGGCCGGCGAGGTCGTACGTCGTCTGGGAGACAACCGTCTGCCCGCCGTGGCCCGCGGCGGCGATCCGTGCCGCTCGGTGGACGTCCATCCCGACGTAGCCCTCTTCGGTCACGAGCGGCTCGCCGGTGTGGAGGCCCATCCGCACCAGGATCGGCCCGGGCTCGAGGGCCGCTTGGCCCTCCGAGGCCGACGCAAGCGCGTCCTTGGCGCGGGCGAAGGCGACGAAGAACGCGTCGCCCTGGGTGTCGACCTCAACTCCGCCGTGGCGGGCGAAGACTTCGCGAAGAACCCGGCGGTGTTCGGCTAGCGCGTCCGCGTAGTCCTCGCCGAGCTCATGGAGCAAGCGCGTCGACCCTTCGATGTCGGTGAAGAGGAAGGTGACCGTGCCGGTCGGGAGCTCGCTCATCCGCTCGAAGGATGGCGTGGCTCAAGGCCAATGCCAAGTGCCGTCCCTCGGCCCGTTGGCCATTCTGCCAACGTGAGTGTTGTCAAAGGAGCCGCTCGCGGCTTAGTGCCCGCGACCGCGGCGGTGGCGGAGCCAGCGCGAGGTCTCGCCCAGGGCGATCACGGCCACGAAGATCAGGCCGACGATCAGCATCGCCGTGATCACCTTCTTGCCTTCCTCGGCCGCGGTCTCGGCGGCAAGGGGTGCCAGAGCGAACAGCGTCATGCCGGCGCGACCCTAGCGAAGTCTGCGGTCGTGTGCGATGAGCGTTTGCTCGAGCGCCGGGCCTGCGTGAGCCTCCGCCAGCTCCGTTAGCGGCGCCGGGTTGCCGTGGTCGCGCAGCGCAACGCGGGCCTCCTCGAGCTCACCGGCCCCGAGCAGCGCGGCGCTCGCAGCCCAAGCTGCACCGTCGCCTGGAGCCGAGTCGGCCCGGAGCTGGGAACAGAGCGAGATCAGCTCGGCCAGGTCGGCAACAGCCTCGACGCTGCCGACGTCCGCGATCCGGACGAGCCCGTGCGCGTAGAGGTAGTCGCCGAGCAGCAGCGCCGTGTCTTCGTCGACGGGCTCGAAGAGGCGCGGCCGCCCGTAGTGCACGAGGTAGCCCTCGTAGATCGTCTCGAGCCCGAGCGCGTAGCGCTCGTCGCCGAGCATCGAGAAAACGGGCTCGTGCTCGGGCTCCGAGCGCATGGCGTCGTGCCAGAGTGGGCTCTCGCGCTCAGCCTCGAATGCGATCGTCTCCCAGAGATCAACCGTCGAAGTCTGCAACCGCCTGCACCGTCCTCTCGATCTCGTCGTCGCCGTGTGCAGTGGAGATAAACAGAGCTTCGAACTGCGAGGGCGGGAAGTAGATCCCGCGCTCGAGCAGATGGCGGAACAAAGCGGCATAGCGGTCGGTGTTCGCCGCCTGCGCGTCGGAGAGATTCCGCACCGGGGCCTTGCGCATGAACAGTGTCGCCATCGCGCCAACGCGCTGCACCGTCCCGAAGGGCTCCAGGCCGGCCTCGAGCCGGGCGCCACGCTGCTCGAGCCCCTCGTACTGATCTCCATCGCGAAGTCGCCGCAACACGGAGAGCGCCGCTGCGGTCGCGAGCGGATTTCCGCTCAACGTCCCGGCCTGGTAGACCTGGCCGCTCGGGGCCAGTTGCTCCATCACATCGCCGCGGCCGCCGAAGGCGGCCAGCGGCAGCCCGCCGCCGGCGATCTTGCCGAGCAGCGTCAGGTCAGGGGTGACCCCGAAGCGCTCCTGTGCGCCGCCGCGCGCGACTCTGAAGCCGGTGATCACCTCGTCGAAGACGAGCAGCGCCCCGCTCGCGTCGGAGAGGTCGCGCAGCGCCTCGAGGAAGCCCGGCGCCGGCGGGACGACACCCATGTTCCCGGCAACCGGCTCGACGACGATCGCAGCGAGCCCTTCGCCCCAGCGCTCCACCGCGGCCGCGGTCGCGTCGACGTCGTTGTAGGGCACGACGATCGTGTCCTGCGCCGCGCCGCTCGTCACGCCGGGCGTAGCCGGGATTCCCAGCGTCGCGAGGCCGGACCCGGAGTCCGCGAGCAGTGCGTCCGCGTGGCCGTGGTAGCCGCCGGCGAACTTGAGGATGCGGTCGCGCCGTGTCGCGGCGCGGGCGAGCCGGACAGCGGTCATTGCGGCTTCGGTCCCCGAGGAGACGAGCCGCACGAGCTCGAGCGACGGCACCGCGTCGACGAGCTCCTCCGCGAGCTCGACCTCGCGTTCGGTCGAGGCGCCGAACGTCGTACCGTCGCGCGCCGCCGCGGTTACGGCATCGACCGTCTCGGGATCCGCGTGGCCGAAGATGAGCGGGCCCCACGACATCACCCAGTCGACGTACAGGCGCCCGCTCTCGTCCTCGATCCAGGCGCCCTCCCCGCGACGGACGAAGAGCGGTTCGTCGAGGCCGACCGCGCGCATCGCCCGGACCGGCGAGTTGACGCCTCCGGGGATAACTTCGCGAGCCCGCCGCCCCAGGCCCGCTGTCACAGCCACTCGGCGAGCTCTTTCGTCCAGTAGGAGACGATGAAGTCAGCCCCCGCGCGCTTGATCGCCGTCAGCGATTCCAGCGCGGCCTGGCGCTCCTCGAGCCAGCCAGACTGCGCGGCCGCCTTCAGCATCGCGTACTCCCCCGAGACGTTGTAGGCGCCGACCGGGAGCTCGAACCGCTCTCGCACGGCGCGCAGGACGTCGAGGTACGGCAGCGCCGGCTTGACGATCAGCGCGTCGGCCCCCTCCCGTACATCGAGCTCGCACTCGCGCATCGCCTCGCGTACGTTCGCGGGATCGAGCTGATAACCGCGGCGGTCCCCGAAGGCCGGCGTCGACTGGGCGGCTTCGCGGAACGGCCCGTAGAAGGCGGACGCGTACTTGGCGGCGTAGGAGACGATCGGAATCTGCGCGAAGCCGGCGTCGTCGAGCGCGGCTCGGATCGCTCCCACCCGGCCGTCCATCATGTCGCTCGGACAGACCGTGTCCGCGCCCGCCTCGGCATGGCTGACCGCCGTGCGCGCGAGCAGCTCGAGAGAGGCGTCGTTGTCGATCTCGCCGTCGCGGACGACTCCACAGTGGCCGTGCGACGTGTACTCGCACAGGCAGACGTCCGTGGCGAGCACGAGCTCGGGGAACTGCACTCGCAACTCACAGAGGGCGCGCTGGACGATCCCGTCCTCGTCGTAGGCGCCCGACGCATCCTCGTCCTTCTCCTCCGGGATGCCGAAGAGCAGTATGGCCGAGACGCCGAGCGCGACCAGCGTCTCGGCCTCGTCGACCAGCGCGTCAACGGAGCGCTGCGCAACCCCGGGCAAGCCCTCGAGCTCATTGACGACGCCCTCGCCCGGGCAGACGAAGAGCGGCATCACGAAGTCGTCGAGGTCGAGCCGTGTCTCCCGCACCAGGGAGCGCAGGCGGCCAGTGCGCCTCAGGCGCCTGAGCCTGGTCGCCGGAAACGTGCTCACGCCAACAATCTACGTGTTCCGATTCGGGCGAACACCGCGCAGCGCGCGGTCGTTCATCGCCGCGCGGCCCGTGTGGGTTTGATCTCGGTAGGGGCCTCGGGGGCCGGTGGCGGCTCGGACTGAGGAGACTCGACCTCGACCGGAATTGGTAACGGCTCACCGCCGGCCTCCTCCCAGCGTTCGAGCTCGATCCGCTCGGAGAAGAACTCCCAGATCGCACGCCCCGCTGCCAGCAGAGGCAACGCGACCAGGACACCGGGCAAGCCGTAGATCTCGCCGCCAGCAAGCAAGCCGAAGATGACGAGCAGCGGATGCAGCCTCAGGGCCGAGCCCATCACGTTCGGAACCACGACGTGGCCCTCGATCTGGTGGATGAACAGAAAGAGGAGGGCAACCCAGATGGCCGAGATCGGGTGGACGATCAGCGAATAGATGAGCGGCGGTATCGCGCCGAGCCACGGCCCGAGGTAGGGGATCAGCTCCGTGAAGGCGACCCACGCCCCGAAGACGACCGCGTACTTCTCCATCCCGGGCGCGAGCCCGAACAGTCCGAGCAGATAGAGACCCAGACCGGCGCTCACCCCGATGATCAGCGAGAGCAGCACCTGGCCCTTGACATAGCCGACGAGAGAGCGCTCGATCCGGAAGACGAGCGGTTCGGAGCCCTCGGGCGGAGGGAAGCGCCGGTTAACGGCGCCCGAGAGCCGCTCCATGTCGAGGAGCATGTAGATCGAGACGACGAGGATCAGGACGAGGCTGAAGAGCAGCTTCACCGTCCCGATCGCGGCTCCCTCGACGAAGTTGATCGCCCTCGTTGTGTATTTCTGGACGTCTTTCGTCCGGATGTTGTTCACGAAGTCGTTGAGTTGCTTGCGGACCTTGATCCGGCTCAGCCCGTGGTGGTTCAGCCACACCTGAAGACGGTCGACGTCGCGCTCCGCATGCGTCTTCGGAGGCTGTCCGTGCTCGGCCGTAAAGTACGAATCGACTCGATGTGAGGATGACTTCGTCTGATCGACGATCACCGATCCGAGCGCGATGCTCGCGGCCGCAACGAGCCCCGCGAACAGCAGATAGACGATTGCAACACCCAGGCCACGGGGTATCCAGAACCTCGTGACCCCCCGGACGAGCGGATTGAGCAGGAGCGCGATCAGTCCGGCGACGAGGAAGAGGAAGACGACGTGACGGACGGCGCCCGCCACCGCCCAGATCAGCAGCAGGAGCAGCGGCAGCGTGACGAGCTGGATCCACCTCGGAATCTGGAGCTTCGGGGGCGACTGGGTCGCCATCGCGATGATGATACGGCGCGCATCGTCCGGCTCCGGCGCGCGGTCCGGCCGCCGGACTGGGACTGGTCCCTGGCCGAGAACGGCTCCCTCGCCTTGGACAGTTACGAACTATGGGACGAACCCGAGGAAGTACCAAGGCTTCGGCTGTCACAAAGTCCCGCCGACCAAGGCTCCTTGCGGGTGGCGGAGCAACCCGTTAGCGTCCCGCCGATGCCCAGGGACAGAGGGCGCACGATCGCTGCGCGGCATCGCCGTGCTCACCATCAAGCTGTTCGCCGCCGCAGGCGTGTGGCCGGCCTCGTCGTGCTCGCGATCGTCGCGCTGATCACGCTGCTCCTGACCGCTTTTGGGACGGGCAAGCCAACGACGACGAAGACCAGCACTGGCCCCGCGCCCGCGAACCGGCTCCTGCCTGCCGGGCCGCCGAGCCCACAGGTGGTCGCGCTCGAAGGAGCGCTGCGGATCCAGCTCCCGATCGCGCAGTCGCGAGTGACGGCGATCGGCTACCACGCGAGCGGCGACGGCGCGGTCGCGCTTCAGCCGCTGGGCTCGCAGGCGAACCCCGGAGCGCTCACGCGCCTCGCCCGCAGCGTTTTCGGCGGCGGCAGCCGCGGCATCCGCTGGTTCCAACTCGGCGGCGGGGAAGGCCCCGGAACCGCGGCGCTGGACGTCGGCGCGGAGCCCGGCACCGACATCTATTCGCCCGTCGACGGGAGCGTGATCGGGCTGACTCCCTACATCATCAACGGCAAGCGCTTCGGCTCGGAGATCGACGTCCAGCCGACCGGCGCGCCCTCGTTCGTCGTGGCGATCACCCACGTCAAGCCGGACCCGTCGCTGACGGTGGGCTCGAGCATCGCCGCCGGCACTTCGAAGCTCGGGACCCTGCTCGACTTCTCGCAGGTGGAAGAGCAGGCACTCGCGCGCTACACGCAGGACGCGGGCAACCATGTCGAGATCGAAGTTCGTCCCGCCGCCGCAGTCTCGACACCCTGAAGATTCTTTTCGTCGCCGACGTCTTCGGCGTCCCGGGGCGGCGGGCCGTCGAGGAACGGCTGCCCGGCCTGCGTGAGGAGCTCGACGCCGACTTCTGCGTCGTCAACGGCGAGAATGCCGCGGACGGGGCAGGGATCACGCCGCGGATCGCAGACCGCATCCTCGCGGCCGGGGCCGACGTGATCACGCTCGGCAACCACGTCTGGCGCCGGCCTGAGATCGGCCCCTACCTGGCGGAGTCCGACCGTGTGATCAGGCCCGCGAACGTCAACGCGGGGTCACCGGGGCGCGGGCTGACCGTGGCCCCGGCCGCCGACGGTACGCCGGTGGCGGTGATCAACCTGCTCGGCCGGCTCTTCATCGATCCTCCAGTCGGCCCGTTCGAGGTCGTTGACGAGCTGGTCGATGAGGCGCGGAAGCGCGCCCACGTGATCGTGGTCGACTTCCACGCCGAGGCGACGAGCGAGAAGGTCGCCCTCCCGCGCTGGCTCGACGGCCGCGTCACAGCGGTGATCGGCACCCACACGCACGTGCAGACAAACGACGCCCGCGTCCTACCGGGCGGCACCGCCGCGATCAGCGACGCCGGCATGACCGGGCCGCACGACTCCGTGATCGGTGTCCAGGCCGACCTCGCGATCGCCCGCATGCGCACCGGCATGCCCGTCCGCTTCAAGCCCGCCGAGGGGGGCGTCCGCATCGAGGGGGCGTTGGTCGAGTGTGGCGCCGAGGGGCGCGCTACGCGCTGCGAGCCGGTTCGCGTCGAGGTCTGAGGCGTTCGCTTGCGACGCCGATTGGAGGACGTCCGGGCTTCGCCCGGGCGTCCGTCTAATCACGAGCCGTAAGTCGATCAGCCCTCAAAGTCTCGCGACGAGATGGCATAGCCAGGACAAAGACGAGGGCGACCAAGACGAGGTCACGGGCGAAGACGAGCCAGGACGCGATCGCGTCCTGCTGCAGCGCCAGGCGCCAGTAGCGGTACGGGAACCAGAGCTGCGTCAGCACCAGCGCCAGGGCGAGCACAGCCGAGGCGGTGAGCCCGCGCCGCCCCCGGACGAGCGGAACGAGCGGCAGCAGCCAGATCAGAAACTGCGGCGAAAGCACCTTGCCGAAGGCGATGAACGCCGCCACGCAGGCCGCCGAGTAGCGGACAAGGCGTTCCGGCGTCGCGGGCCCGCGGGCGAACGCGAGCCAGAGCCCGATCACGACGAGCGCCTGGACGGCACTCTGGACTGCCGCGAGCGTGTCGGCCAGCGAGCCGCCCTGGTTCTGCGAGCCGTGGCTCAGGTTGAGGTGGACTGTCCAGAAGCCGAACTGGTGGGCGACCAGCAGGAAGCTCGAGCCGAGGCTTTCGATCTGCAATGGCCGGTCGGCCTGCCGGTGCAGGCTGTCCCAGACGCCTCCGGGCGAAAGCCTGACGAAGGGCAGAAAAATTAGCGCGACAACGCCTGCGAAGATCGCCGCACAGACCAGCGCCTCGCGACGGCCATAGCGCCTCCACACGTAAACGAGTGCTGGGGGCACGACGACGATCGGAAAGATCTTGGCGGCCGCGGCGACCCCGAGGACCCCGAGGCCGATGCGTTTGCGCTCCGCAAGGACGGCCGCGAGACCGAGCACGAGCAGCGCAGTTGGCCAGAGGTCGAAACGGGTCAGGATCACCGAGCCGAGCGCGAGCGGCGCCAATGCGGCGAACGCCAGCGCGGCAAACATGCGTTCCGGCCCGGCACGCAGGGCGGTGAGGGCGATCGCGACGCCCGCGATGGCGAGCAGACCGCATAGCACCATCAGCCGTTCGAAGTTCCGCCGATAGATCGCCGGGTCATGCCTGTCCCCGATCGCCGGCACCACGAAAACCGGCAGCGCGGCCGGCGGGTATTCGACGCCGAAGTCGAGGTACGGCACCTGACCATCAGCCATTGCGTCGCCGTAACGCTGGTACACCGGCGTGTCGACGATCTGGCCACGCCGGTAGAAACCGTGATGGAGCAGCGCCCAGGCGGCGCCGAAGACGGCGAGCGCGACCAGCCCGGCCGCAAGCGCGACCCGACGCTCAGCCCGCAGCGACCAGCGCTCTTGCGTCGTGCTCACGCGGTACCGGGACCTCGGCGGGAACCGTCTCGCGTTCGACGGTCAGAGCCACGAACGCGACGAACGGGAAAAACCAGGGCAGGTAGAGATAGAACCAGTGCGTCAGCACGAGCTCGAAGCCGATCAAAAGCGCCGCTGTAAGCGCCGCGAGCTGACGAGCCGTCTTCCGCCTCGGCACGAAGTAGACAGCGATCGCGCCGATCACGAGCAGGACCTGCAGAGCGCGCTGAACGAGATGCAGGTCGGGGTACCCGGCCGCGTACTGCTTCCAGTCCCAGATCGAGAACGGCGAATGGCGTCCGATCTGGAACTTGATCGTCCGGTCGTAGAAGACGTGGGCGGCGTGCAGCGGGCTTGGCTCGAGCAGCAATACCGAGAAGGCGACGGCCGTCGCGACCAGGAAGCCGCCGACGAAGACGAGCTTCTCCCGCGGTCGCGCACGCGAATCCGGATACGAGGCCCAGAGCGGCGCGACGAGCAACGGGGCGAACTTCGTCCAGCCCGCGAGCGCGGAGAAGAAGCCGCGGGCAAACGAGGACGTGACGAGCCAGAACCCCCAGATCAAGAAGAGCGGAGGCAGCGCGTCATTCGTATTCGAGCTCGACACGTACTGGGTGAACGGCCAGGCCGCCCAGGCGAAGACAAGAGTTGCCGCGAGTCTCATGCCCCCGAAGCGCAGGCCGACGAGAGCGAGCCCGATCAGACAGAGGATGTCAAAGGCGAGCGTCGCGGCATGGGCCGCGGGCAGTTTGTCCCACCTGCCGCTCCACCCGAACGCAAAATACGCGGGGAGATATGCCTCGTAGGCGACCGGGCCGTACGTGTCGCCCTGGGGGTTGGCGGACTCGCAGCGGCCATTCGTCTGGATCCGGTCGCGAATCTCACCATCCTCGTCGGCCGCACCGCAGGCCTTGAGACTGTCCTCGACCGGGAAGTTGCCGTAGGGAGCCTCACCCGCCGAGATCCGCTCGGCGCCGACGACACCGGAGTAGCCGACGTCGATGACGTTCGAGTTCTCGACGTTGAGCCCGATCCGGAAGCCGACGAGAAAGATCGCCGCGGCCGCCAAGATCCAGACGGGCCAGACCGGGCGCACTGCAGGCTCGGCTCGTACACGACAGCCGCTCCAGATCATGCGCCCCAGTAGATAGACGAGCGGGGGATAGACGAGCGGCATCGCCGTGAAGACGTGCCCTTTGTTGAAGTACCAGAGCGAGACGCTGAACGAAACGAGGGCCAGCAGGTCGAGGTTCCGTAAGGACAGTGGGCGGCGGAAATCGGCGAGCCCGACCAGGAAGACTGCGCAGAACCCCAGCCAGATCCAGACCTTGTTGATCTCCTTGCCGCCAAAAGCCCCTGGATAGCCGCGGGCCATCTTCCAGGCGACCTGCGGCCCGGTCCACGCCTCGGTGACGGTCCCGGTGGAGTCCTGGACGCGCCCGGTAGCGACCTCTCCGACCTTGTCGATCGAGGTCCAGACCTTGATCGTCCAGTTGCCGAACTGGGCGCTGTAGGTCGCCTCTTCGGTGCGCGTCTTCTTCGGATAGTGACGGAGCCAGTGCGCGACCTTGGGGTTCGCCAGGAAGATACGCGTCGCGGTTTCTTGCGTGAGTTTCGTCTTCGGCGCAGCCCCAGCGGCCGGAACGAGCAGCAGCGCGCAAAGGGCGACGACAACAAGCCGGCGCATGGAATCAGGGTAGTAGACGCGCTACCGCGCGAACGACCAGAGCTTGTTGCCGACGAAGTTGAGCGGCGTCACGAGCACGATCGCGATTGCCTGGGCGGTGACCTTGTTCATGCCCAGAGCGATCAGGGCGCTGAGGATCCCGAGGTTGGCGCCGTAGGCAACGACGGCGACCGTGAGGAAGCGGAGCCCCTGGAACGCGACGTGACCGCGCTGGTCACGAAAAGTCCAGAGCCGGTTCCAGAGGTAGTTGTTGCTGACTGCGACGAGGAACGACACCGTGGCCGCATAGATGTAGTGCCAATCAGCCCCCCGGAGAAGGGCGGTGTAGACGGCAAGGTTGACGACGTAGCCCGTCGCGCCGACCGCGGCGAACTTCGCGAGCTGGACCCAGTTGCCGGGATGCCGAAGCGCGCGGCCCGCCCGGGCGCGCGCGGCGAGCACGGCAGAAGGCCGCTCGGCCATCGGCGGGCGAGGCTACCAGTCGGGGTTGCCGTCGAAGCCGGAGTAGGTCGTAAGGCGTGTCGGCGAGCCGCCCGACGGCGTCATTGTGTAGACGTTCTGGTTGCCGTCACGCAGGCTCGTGAAGGCAATGAACTGCCCGTCGCGTGACCAGATCGGCTCGGTATCGTCGCCCTTTGCAGAGGTGAGGGTCGTGACGCTGCCTCCGCTCGGGGTCATCGTGTAGATGTCGGCTGCGGTGCCGGTCGTGCCGATGTCGTTACGCTTGCTGCTGAACACGATCAGGGAGCCGTCGGGCTTCCACGCCGGGTTGCCTTCCGGCTTGTTCGTGAAAGTCAACTGCTTCGGGTTCGCGCCGTTCGCGTCCATTACCCAGATGTTCTGGCCGCCGTTGCGGTTGCTCGCGAACGCAATCTTCGTGCCGTCCGGCGACCACGACGGAGTGAGGTCCTGGTTCGGACTGTTCGTCAGGCGCGTCTGGTTGCTGCCGTCGGCGTTCATCGAGTAGATCTCGGTGTTGCCGTCGCGCAGGCTCTGGAAGGCGATCTTGGTGCCGTCTGTCGACCAGGCCGGTGCAGTGTCGTCGCCCGGCGCGGTCGTCAGCCGCTTGACATTGCCGCCGAAGGCGTCCATCACGTAGATGTCGAGGCCGTTGCTGCCGCTGCGCGCGCTTGCGAACGCGATCCTGGTGCCGTCGGGGGACCAGGCCGGCTGTTCATCATTGCCTGCCGTCGAGGTCAGCTGGACGACGCCGCTCCCGTCCGGGTTCATCACGTAGATGTCGCCGCTCGTCGTGCGGGCGCTCGAGAAGAGGATCTTGCGCCGCACGACGACGGTGTAGGTGACGCTCCTCGCGGTACCAGTGTGGCCGGCGACGTCGGTGGGCGCGCTGACCGTGAACGTCTTCGTGCACGTCGCGCTCGCGCAGCTCGTGTCGATGTTCGCACCCCTGGGGACGGTGCCGACGCAGCCCGAGGCAACGCCGGAGCCCGAGTCGCTACAGAAGTAGTCGGCCTTGACGACGGAGCCCCTCGCGTACTGCGCGCCGTTCGCGGGCGTGCTCAGCGTGAGCGTTGGCGCCGTCGTGTCGATCGGCGCGACGAGCGACGCCGTGCCCCCGTTCGACGCCCGAACGTCGATCGTGTGAACGCCGTCGCCGCTAATCGAGGTCGGCGGCGTTCCGAACGGCCCGCCGTCGATGCTCGCCTGGACGGTCACGCCCGGCGGCGCGGTGATCGCGAGCGCCGGCGATCCTGCGAACCAGCTGTTCACCTTCGTTCCGGTCAGCGTCGCGTTGATGTTCCCGGTCGGCGGCGGCGTAGGCGTGCCGACGAAGTAGAAGCCTTTGTTCGTGCTGACGGCGACGTTGCCACTCGCGTCGACGGCCTGCGCGAAGTACTCGAATTGGTTCGTGCCGCTGACGGGCACCCCACCGGTCCAGCGGGTCGGGTTCGAGGCCGACTGTGCGAGGTTGACGAACGTCCAGGCCGACTGCGTGCCGCTGCGGACGCCCACGACAACCTCCTTGACCTGTCCGGCGCCGGTCGGAGTCTGGTCGGTTACGTCGACTGAGAAAGCGGCGTTGGCTCCGACCTGCGTCGCGTTGATCAGCTGGAACGCCGGCGGGATGTAGTCCGTGCTCGTCGAGCGGAAGACACGCCCGGCGACGTGGCCGAACAGCCGCTGCGCCCCGACCTGCGGATCACTGTTGGTCGAGCACTGGCGCGAGAAGAACTGACCCGTCACGAGCACGAGTTGCTGGGTACGGCCACCCGGGGTGTCGATCGTCCGGACCGTTTGGAGCTTCGACGGGAAGGCGACGTCGCCGAACGGCAGCTCCGGCTCGTTCCCCGAGAGGTCGACCACCGGCCGCGCGAACACAGGGTCGATGCAGTCCTGGTCGGAAGAGCTCAGCTCCGTGAGCAGAGCGCCGTGCTCCGTCGCTCCGCTCAGCGAGACGAGCTGCTTCGGCTGGATCGGCCGCAGTTGCGTCACCTGAACGCCGTCGGGACCTGACCAGTACTTCCCGGACGACGTCATGTGCGGCGTGTTCGCGGGGTCGACGCTGAAGGTCTCGGCGTCCAACCCGGTCGCCTGGTCGGTGATGACGCCGTTCGACGCGGCAGAGGCGGCCGGCGCTGCGGGCGCTTGCGTCTGCGGCGCCGCCAGGGCGTCAGCCCCGGCGAGCTGCTGCGTCGCAGCCCCGCCGGCGCCCGCAGGCGCGCTGACGGACCACATCGGGAGCCCGTAGTCCGTGAACTCGGCCATCGCCTTCTCGTCGTAGACCCCGAAGACGCCGGTCTCGGCGAAATAGGCCTGCTTCGCAGCGGCGAGCGCGTCGCCGACCGTCGAGCCGCTCGCGATGCGCTGCGCGAAGAGCCGGTTCAGTTCCTCGGAGTACGCCACGACGAGCGTGTCGCCGTAGCCGTAGCCGGTGTTGCCCAGGTACGCGCCCACGCCCTTCTGCGCGTATGCCTGCGGCCAGTCGAGCGTGCTCGCACCGGCGGCGAGAACCTCCGAATCGGCGACCGACAGGCCGGCGTGGCAGCCCATGCTGAAGACGAGCCGGTTCGCAAGCGAGGTGCTCGAGCCGCTGAGCGCGTCCGTGGTGAAGAGCGCAGAGCGCGCACCGGTGCTGTCGTTGTTCGGCGGCTGGAACTGGTAGTGCGACGCGTGGCCGTTCAACGACGCGATCGTCGGCGCCGAGCCGGTGGTCGGCAGAAGGGCGCCGGTGAGCTGCGCCAGCGTCCAGGAGTCACCGATCACGGCGGGGTTGTCGAGCAGTGCTCTGGCGTTCCCGGCCCCGACGCGTCCCGCCAGCGCGGAGTTCACCGCGCTCGCGCCGTCGAACAGGAAGTCGTAGCCCGTCGTCAGCGACGAGGTCGGGTCGAGATGCCCGTTGACCGTGGGGCTGACGAAGTTGTTCAGCGTCCTGATGATGTCCGCCGGCGTCTCGACGAGGCGGCCGACCGAGAGGTTCGGAATGTAGAGCTGCCGGGTCAGGTACGGCACGGGGCTCGTCGAGCCGTACGGATCGTCGGACAGCATTTGCCCAGCATTGAGCGTCGCGGCGAGGTCCGTGTTCGCACCGAAGGTGCTCGCGTAGCCGGCCTCATTGCTCGCCGTGACCGTGAAGTCATCAAGCCGCGCAAAGGGGATCACCTGGTCGCCGCCGACGAGCACGACGTAGCGCACGCCGGCGCCGCCCGGCTGCGACCGGATCGCAGTGTCGACGGCGCTGTTGATCGCCTGCACGACCGCGTCGGCGGCCGCCGGACTGCCCGGGTTCGCATTCCACGCCGCGTATGCGCTCTGGACGTTCGAGAACCGGTCGACCGAGAGGACGACGTTCGGGAAGCCGAGCTTCGTAAACGCGGCGCTGTCGCTCGAGAGCGTGTTCATCACGTTCGTGGCCGCGGTCGACCCGTAGATGCCTTCCAGCTGCTGCCGGTTGACGACAAAGACGGTGTTGAGGCCCGTCGGCAGCGCCGGTAGCGCCGGCCCGACAGTGCCCGTGATCGATCGCGCGCCCACCGTCGAGGTGACCCGGGGGGGCTGCGTCTCGACGCGAAGCATGTACGGGTCCGGGCTGGTCGCGCCGTTGTAGCCCGTCACCTGGACCGTGTAGAAACCCGTCCCGCCCGGCGAGATCGCGACGACGTCCTCGGGGTCGGTGCCGCGGCTCGCGGAGACGCCGACCAGCGGAAGGCCGGTCTGCAGTCGGAGGTCGTCGAGCGTCTGCGACGGCAGCGAGTCGGTGGCGTGCGTGGCGGCGACGCCGGCGTCGGTCACGGGCGGCTCGTCGAGCGGCACGCCGCTCGCAAGGCTCGGCCGAAGCTGTGTCTCCGGCGGGCCGTAGACGACCAGGTCGTCGTCCGCCGGCAGGTGGCTCAGGTGGAAGGTGACGACGGTGCCCGCAGGCGGCGCGGGGAAGCGGTAGTAGTCGACGTCCGTCGCGCTCGTGAGGTACGAGAGGTAGAACGAATCGTTTGAGATGACCGGCGCGGTCGACGCGTCATTGTTCGCCTCCAACGTGTCGCCCACGTTGACCGGCGTGCCCGCCGCGCTCGCCGTGGTACCGCCGCCCGGCGTTGCGTCGAGCGACGCGGCCTGGGGACCCAGCAGGATGCCGGGGCGGGCCGTGAAGCAGACGGAATAGGCATTGCCGACGGTCGTGTTCACCGTCCACGTCAGCCGCAACCGACCGTCGCTCAGCGTGTTCGACGCCGGGTTGGCGATCGGCGTGCCCGCCGCCGTGCAGTCGCTCGGGCTCTGGACGAGCTTCGAGCTGCCGGCCACGTACTGGAAGCCGCTCGCCAGTGTCGTCGTGATGGTGACGGGGCTCGGAACGTTCGAGGGCCCGCCGTTCGCACCGACAGAGAACCGCGCGCGGTAGCCGACCGTGCTGCCGCCCGTCGCCACGTTCGGCAAGCCTGTGTCGAAGATGTTGATGCTCTCGAACCCGAGCCCCTGGCCACTCGGCGAGCCGAGGACGAGGATCAAGACGTCGGCCAGCGTGAAGTCGTTCGGCTGCGGCAGGCTCGCCAGCAGATCGCCGATCGTCATGCCGTCGTAGAAGCGGAGGTCGGCGATCGTCCAGAGTGCGAGCAGGCTCGCAGGGGCGTCGCGCCGCAGGTCGCCGAGCGTGACGCCGGGCCTGATCGCGCCGGCCGCATAGGCATCTCCGAGCGTCGCCGTCGCGCAGTTGACCTTGGTGCAGTCGACGATCAGGCTCGGGTCGTTGAGTTGGTTGACCGGCGTCTGGTTGACAGGCGTCTGGTTGACGGGGGCGTTCGCCGCGAGGATCCCCTGCAGCGAGAGCTGGTTGACCGGAGTCTGGTTGACCGGGGTCTGGTTGACCGGCGTCTGGTTGACCGGAAGCGCTCCGATCCGCGTCTGGTTGACGGGCGTCTGGTTCACGGGCGTCTGGTTGACCGGCGCGCCGAAGGTCTTCAGGGCCTGGATCAACGTCTGGTTGACCGGCGTCTGGTTGACAGGCGTCTGGTTGACGGGGGCGCCCTGCAGCCCTGCAGAGAGAACGGTCGCCGATGAGCCGCAGTCGATGCCGGGAACGGTCGAGCTCGCGCTGCTGCACCAGCCGGTGTACGACGTCGAGCCCGTCGACGTCGGGATCTGCGACAGCGGCAGCTTGCCGAGCGCGAAGACCATCGCGGGCAGCGTCCCGAGCGAGCTGCGAGAGAGGTCGAGATCGCCGATCGTGAGCGGGTTGGTCGCGTTCGCTCGCAGCGGTACCGGCAGCGGATTGAGCGCGTAGAGGTCGCGGAGCGTCACGTTCTGCAGCGGGATCCCCGCGATCGGCGTCCCGACCAGCAGCGCGTCCCAGCCGCCGGTCCGCACGAGCGGGATCGTCGAGAGCGGAATGCTCCCCAGCTGGGAGATCGACTGCGTCAGCTCGGCGAAGCCGCTCTGGTTGACGGGGGTCTGGTTGACCGGCGTCTGGTTGATCGGCGTCTGGTTCACCGGCGCCTGCGACGTCGCCAGCTGGTTGATCGGCGTCTGGTTGACGGGCGTCTGGTTGACGGGCGTCGCGAGCTGACTCAAGATCGGCGCGATCAAGGCAGACGGCGGGACGTCGGAGAGCTTGACGCGAGGCGCGCCCGCGCTGACGCTCGGAACGGAAGGCGTCAGGCTCAGGTTCGTGGCGATCGGCGGCTGCACCGTCGGCGCGCAAGGCGAGAACTCGGAGGTGTCGCCGCCCGGGCTTGTCGCCGTCGCGGTCACGAACTGGCCTGACGGGAGCGACGGAACATTCGCCGTGAAAGTCCCCGTGCCGCCTGCATTCGTGGTGGTCGTCGTCGTCCCGAGATAGGTCCCGCCTTCTCCGTTCCCCGACGGATCGCAGACCGGGCTGCGGTAGAGATCGATGTTGTAGGTCTGGCCGCCGGCGCTCGCAAGCGAGCCGCTGATCGACGTCGGCGTGACGCCCGTGATCGACGGGAAGTTCTGGAAGCCGTCCGAGTCGGGATTGTCGTTCGGCGTGATCCCCGTCGTGCCGAGGTCGATGCCGAGGCCTGTGTTGAGGTCGATCGAATTCGCCGTCACGTTGGTATGGAGCGAAGGCTGCGCAATCCGGACGCCCGTGCCGCCGTTGTGCGTGATCGTGTTGCGGCGGACGATGTTGCCGCTCGCGCCGTTCACGACCTGCACGCCCGCACCGGCGTTGCCGAGGTTGAGGGTCCCTCCGGAGTCGGTGCCGATGAAGTTCCCCTCGACGACGTTCGGTGCGGCAGAGGCGCTGTCGAGCACGACCCCTGGGCCGAGGTTGCCGGAGATGACGTTTGGGGCGCTCGTCGTGCCGATCGTGTCGCCGTTCGAGCCCGTGACATGGACGCCGCTGCCGTTGGCGAGCGCCTGCGTTCCGGCGGCGTTCGTGCCGATCTTGTTGGCGGTGACCTGCGTGTGCGTCTCGCCCGGCGGCTCAGGCCCGTCGATCTCGACGCCCGCCTGCGTGTTGGCCGAGATGACGTTGTGGTCGACGGTGCCTGCGGCCTCGTCGAACTGGATGCCGCTCTCATGATTGGGCAGAGCCGCAGTCCCGGCGGAGTTCGTCCCGATCATGTTCTGTGCGAGGACGTTGTCGTGCGAGTCGAAGCCGAATGAGTAGTACCCGTCGCCGAGGTTGCCCGAGAGCGTGTTGTGGTCGATCTGGTTGAACGAGGCGTCGTTCGTCTCGATCCCGGCGAGGCCGTTGCCGAGAGCGGTCGTACCGGTTGGGTTGGTGCCGATCAGGTTCCCCTGGATCGTCGCCGACTGGCTCGATCCGTCCACCGATGACACGAAGATCCCGTCCTCGAAGTTGGCCGAAATGACGTTGCCGTTGCCCAAGAGGTCGCCGATCACGTTCGGCTGCGGCGCGGCAGAGTTCGGCTCGATGTCGATGCCGTTGCCGTTGTTCGCGACGGCGTGGCCGCCGACGTCGAGTCCGATCGTGTTCCTCTTGACGCTGTTGCCCTGACCGATGAGGAAGATGCCCGAGTCGTCGTTCCCGGAGATGTAGTTGCGCGAGGTCTCGGTCGTTCCCCCGATCGTGTTGCTGTCGCCGGAGACGCTGATGCCGCTGAAGACGTTGCCGCTGACGCCCGAGACGCCGGTGCCGTCAGGTTTGAGGCCTATGTAGTTGCCAGCGATCGTGTTGCTGTCCGGCGAGCCGGTCTCGCCGTCGGCGAGCTCTATCCCGTACCGACCGTTCGCGGAGATGACATTTCGGTCGTTCGGGGCCGTGCCGCCGATCGTGTTGTTGTCGCTGTCCGAATCGAGGAGGATGCCGTCGCCGTTTTGCGCACCGATGCCGCCGACGTCGATGCCGATGTAGTTGCCGGCGATGGTGTTCCCATTGCTGTCGCTGAGGTCGATGCCGGCGTTGTTCCAACCGGTGATCACGAACCCGCGGATCGTCGAGCCGTCGCCGTCTAGGTGGAAGCCGTTGCCGAACGACGAGACCCCACTGCCGTCGAGCGTGACGAGCGGCGTCCCCACGAAGCCCGGCTGCGTTGTTGCGTCGATCGTCGTCGGCACGGTGATCAGTGGCAGGTTCGACGCCGGCGTAATCGTCGTCTGGCCGGCCGGTAGGTCGAAGTGGATCGCGCTGCCGGGCGCGGCGTCTGCAGCGTTGATCGCCTCGCGCAGGGTGCAGTCCACGTTGCCGCACGTGCCGTCGTCGTGGTCGTCCGCCGTGTTGACCGTGTAGGTCGGGCCGGGCTGCGGCGTCTCGGCTGCCGTCACGGTCTGGCACGCCGAGAACTCCGACGTGTCCCCGGTGCTCGCGTTGGTCGCGGTCGCTGTGATGGCATCGCCGAGAGCCGGGAAGGTGCTCGTGCGCGAAAGTGTCGCGTCGCCGCTTCCGTCGGTCGTGACGGTCTGAGGGCCGAGATACGTCTGGCCCTGCGGCTGGCCCGTGCAGGACGGCGTCGCGAAGTACTCGACGAAATACGTCGTCGACGGGGCGCTCGAGAGCGTTCCGCTGATCGTCGTCGTCGAGCCAGAGAGCGTTGCGGTGGCGATCGTTGGGCTCTCCTGGCCGTTGTTCACACCGCCCGGCGCGAGATGGATCCCCGCGTTGCCGTTGTCGTGGATCGAGTTCGCGGAGATCCGGTTGCCGGTGCCGCCGTCGAGACCGACTCCGAAGCCCCCGTTATTGGCGATCACGTTGTCGGGCCCGATCAGGTTGTTGCTCGTGTCACTGTCGAGGAAGCTGATACCGGTGCCGTTGCCGAGATCGACCGTGTCGCCTCGGTCTGTGCCGATGAAGTTGCCTGCGAAGATGTTGCCGGCGCTGCCGCCCCTGACGAGGATCCCGATGTCCGCGCTGCCTGCGACGACGTTCCCCCCGCGTGGCGACGACGTGCTGCCGACCTGAACCTGCGAGGTGCCGCCCACCCCGCCGAGCTCGATGCCGACGTCGTTTCCGAGGGCGTCATCACTGGTGCCGCTCGCGTCTGTCCCGATCAGGTTCCCGAGGACGCGGTTTCCCGTGCCCGCCGCGTTGAAGTGAATTCCGTCGGTCGAGTTGCCGCTGATCACGTTCGCCGCGCCCGGGACTTCGCCGCCAATCGTGTTGCCCGCCGAGCCGGTGTCGACGAGGATTCCGTCCCCGTTGCCGAGAGCGCGATCGCCGTTCACGTTGGTGCCGATGTAGTTGCCCTCGATCGTGTTGTTGCCGGCGCCGAAACCGCCGCTGATGAGGATCCCGGGCGCGCCCGAGCCGCCACCCGAGATCACGTTCCGCGCAGCCGCGGTCGTGCCGCCTACGAGCACGTCACTCGAGTCCTGAATCGACACCTCGGCGCCTCCGCCCGAGGC
>Ga0207693_10000650_pt1 | contig 31123 bp, 32 predicted proteins | sample LARL81metaG_FD_184347 | JGI IMG/M metagenome (GOLD analysis project Ga0207693, IMG submission 184347) | Corn, switchgrass and miscanthus rhizosphere microbial communities from Kellogg Biological Station, Michigan, USA - LAR L8-1 metaG... | ecosystem: Host-associated > Plants > Roots >... | reverse complement strand
GGCCTCGGCCGGGCGCTCGGCGAAACGATGGCGGTCACTTTTGTGATCGGCAATGCGCATCGCATCAGCGCCTCGATCCTGCAGCCGGGAACCACGATCTCCGCGACTTTGGCGAACGAATTCACCGAAGCGGTCGGCGATTTGTACCTGTCCTCTCTGATCGCGCTGGGCCTGATTCTCTTCGTCATCACCTTCATCGTGCTGGCCTTCGCGAAATTACTGCTGCTGGAGCTGCAGAAGCGGGCGGGAGGCTGAGCTATGGCCATCTACGCGAGACGCCGGTTGATCAACGCACTGGTCATGGTATTGGCTATGGCGGCGACCGGATTTGGCCTCCTATGGCTCGTTCTCGTCCTGTGGACGCTGCTGTGGAACGGCATTGCCGCGATTACTCCGGCATTGTTCAGCCAGATGACACCACCCCCCGGAAGCGCGGGAGGATTGTTAAACGCCATCTTCGGCAGTGTCGTGATGACCTTTATCGCGACCGTGATCGGGACACCGACCGGCATCCTCGCCGGCACCTTCCTCGCCGAATACAGCCGGGGAAGCCGCTTCGGCGAAGTGGTGCGCTTCATCAACGACATTCTGTTGAGCGCGCCGTCGATCATCGTCGGGCTTTTCGTCTATGAGTTGATGGTTGTCCGAATGGGGCATTTTTCGGCCTGGGCGGGGGCTGTGGCTCTCGCCATCATTGTTGTCCCGGTGGTCGTACGGACCACGGAGGACATGCTGAACCTGGTTCCCAACGCGTTGCGCGAGGCCGCATCTGCGCTGGGTTCGCCGAAGTGGAAAGTGATCGTCATGGTCTCTTACCGTGCGGCGATCCAGGGGATGGTGACCGGAATAATGCTTGCTGTCGCGCGGATCGCCGGCGAGACGGCGCCGCTGCTCTTCACCGCCCTCAACAACCAGTTCTGGAGCACCAACCTGAACGCGCCGATGGCCAATTTGCCGGTTGTGATCTTTCAGTTTGCAATGAGCCCCTATGCGGACTGGCAAGTGCTCGCCTGGGGCGGGGCTCTCTTGATTACGATTACGGTGCTGTTCCTCAATATCGGTGCTAGAGCCCTCGCTTCCTGGGGCACGTTCAAGCAATGAGCCCGGCTACTGCACGACAGGTCATGTCGCTCGCGCCATCTGATTCCCCCGAGAGACGTCCGGATCCGCCTGTGCGTCAAAAGGTTCTGATCCGCGACGTCGAATTCTTCTATGACGCGTTCAAAGCCTTGAAAAATATAACGATGCCGCTGCACGACAAGCGGGTGACCGCTTTCATCGGCCCGTCGGGCTGCGGCAAGTCGACCTTGCTGCGGGTCCTCAACCGAATCTACGAGCTCTATCCGGGTCAGCGTGCAACCGGCGAGGTGATTGTCGACGGCGAAAACATCCTGTCGCCCGGAGTGGATCTAAACCTTCTGCGGGCGAGGATCGGCATGGTCTTTCAAAAGCCGACCCCGTTCCCGATGTCGATTTACGACAACATCGCCTTTGGCATCCGGCTGTACGAGAGACTAGCGCACCATGAGCTCGACGACCGGGTCGAATCGGCGTTGCGCCGCGCGGCGCTGTGGGGCGAGGTCAAGGACAAGCTCCGGCAGAGCGGGCTCGGGTTGTCAGGCGGCCAGCAGCAACGCCTGTGCATTGCGCGAGCGATAGCGGTCCAGCCGGAGATCCTTCTGCTCGACGAACCCGCCTCGGCATTGGACCCGCTCTCGACGCAGCGCATCGAGGAGCTGATCGCCGAGTTGAAAGCCGACTACTGCATCGCGATCGTTACTCACAACATGCAGCAGGCGGCGCGCAGCTCGGATTATACCGCGTTCATGTACCTCGGAGAGCTGATCGAGTTCGATGAAACCGAACGCATCTTTACGCGCCCCAAGCAGAAGCATACCGAAGACTACATTACCGGGCGGTTTGGTTGAGCCGATAGAGGCAGAAGGTTAGCCGATGGCTTCCGAGCATATCACCAGAGCTTATGACGAGGAGCTTCGCAGGCTCAACAACACCGTCGCGGAGATGGGCGGGCTTGCCGAGAGCCAGATCGGCGCGGCAATCGAAGCGGTAATAACGCGGGACACCGAGCTTGCCGCGCGGGTTGTCGAAGGAGATGTCAAAGTCGACCAGCTCGAACGCGAGCTCGACAACCTTGCGATCCGGGTGCTGGCGTTGCGGCAACCGGTAGCGCGCGATCTGCGCGAAATCTTTTCCGCGCTGAAGATCGGGAGCGACCTGGAGCGAATCGGCGATTACGCGGCCAACGTGGCCAAGCGTTCGATTGCCCTCAGCCAGACTCCGGCGGTACGGCCGGTCTACGCGCTGCCGCGCATGGCGCATTTGGCGCAGATGCTGATCAAGGACGTTTTGGACAGCTATGTGCAGCGCGACGCCGCCAAGGCGTATTCCGTGTGGATACGCGACGCCGAGCTCGACGAGATGTATTCGAGCCTTTTCCGTGAACTACTGACCTATATGATGGAAGACCCGCGTAGCATCGGCTCGTGCACCCATCTCCTGTTTATGGCCAAAAACATCGAAAGAATCGGTGACCACGCAACCAATATTGCAGAAAATCTGTATTATTTGGTCAATGGTACACCGCTCGAAGAAGTGCGGCCGAAGGGAGACATATCGAGCCTCGAGGTCATCGAGCCGGGCGGTGCCGCCCGATGATGAAGCCGCTCGTTTTGATTGTCGAAGACGAGGCGCCGCTCGTCACGATGCTGCGCTACAACCTCGAAAAGGAGGGCTTTCAGGTCTGCGAGGCCGGTGACGGCGAAGAGGCGCTCGTGCAAATCGCCGAACGCAAGCCCGACCTTGTGCTGCTCGACTGGATGCTGCCGCTGGTTTCGGGGATCGAGGTTTGTCGCCGCATCCGGCGGTCTGCCGAGACCCGCTCACTGCCGGTCATCATTCTGACGGCGCGCGGCGAGGAAACCGACCGGGTGCGCGGGCTCGACAGCGGTGCCGACGATTACGTGGTCAAACCGTTCAGCCCGAGCGAATTGGTCGCTCGGCTGCGGGCGGTGATGCGGCGCGCCCAGCCCGACACCGCACAGAACTTGCTGCAATTCGCCGATGTGGAAGTGGATACCGCGGCCCATCGCGTGTCGCGCTCGGGCAGACCGATTCATCTCGGCCCCACGGAGTTTCGCCTGCTGCGTTATTTGATTGGCCATCCCGGGCGGGTCTTCTCGCGCGAGCAATTGTTGGATGCGGTCTGGGGCCGCGATGTCTATGTCGAGGCGCGGACGGTCGATGTTCATATCCGCCGCCTGCGCAAGGCGCTGAACGTCGACGGGGCGGTTGACGTGGTACGCACGGTGCGCTCGGCCGGCTACGCGCTAGACCATCCCATAAAATAGCGCCGTCAAATACCGGAGCCTTCGGCCCGGCACGCGACCGTCACGATTGTTTGGCTTCAATCGACGACGATTCGGATCAACTGATCCGTGGCGCGCCGCCGGCCGGTTTCGGCTAACGCAGCGCGAAATACCGCAGCAGTAGCTTCGTCCGGTGCTGCGACGCGGACTTCGACGCCCGAGGCGCAGGCGCGCACGGCGGCCGGGCCGACCCGATCAATCGCAAAAATGGCGAGGGAGATGGGATCAGGTGTCACCGTCGCTGGCTCGGGCGCGAACTTGTGCGGCAGCATCTTTCCCGCGAAACGCGTTAAGGTCGCTTTGAAGACGTTCCTACGAGCGACAGGGTGAGTAGCGTGCTTGGCCATCAGAACGCGTTCCTCTCGTCTGATCATGGATCAGTACCACAGGATGATGACCGTTTTACGACTGTGACCCACATTTGGGGCTCGTAAAACTGTAACATACAATTGCTAGAATTGTTTTGGATTAAGTGACGAGGGGGTCACGTGGCCGCGGGGGCGACCGTCTTCTTTGGTCTCTGGTTGCAAAAGCCGCTGCGTATAGCAGCTGCGAACCCGAGCGGACCGCGTCTTGCCGACGCGCTCGCACGTTGCGTCGAGCTTCATCGGCCGGGGGCGGTGCTGGAACTCGGCGCGGGCACAGGAAGCCTCACGCGCGGCTTGGTGCGGGCCGGCTGTCCGGCCGGTCGCATTATTGCCGTCGAACGCGAGCCGCGGCTCGCCGCAGTGCTGCGGACTGAATTCCCGGGAATACGGGTGATTGAGGGCGATGCAACGCGAATCGAGGAATATTTCGCCGGTCGCGGCGAGCGGCTGGCCGCCGTTGTCTCCAGCCTGCCGATCAAATGGTTTCCGCTTGAAGCACAGCGATCCATCGTCAAACCGTGTCTCGAGCTTCTGGGACCGGGAGGATGCTTTCTCCAGATGACGAACGCGTTTTCCTCACCCCTGCCGATGGAACGGCTGGGGATTGCTGGCCGACAGATTTGCCGAGTCTGGCTCAATATGCTCCCGGCACAGATTTGGGCTTATTCGAAAAAATCGGAACCGCTTGTTGCGGGCGGGGAGAAGTGAACCAGAACTCAAGCATGCACCAGTATCGCACTATTTGGATTTCCGATATTCATCTCGGCACCCGCGGGTGCAAAGCCGATTTCCTGGTGGATTTCCTACGTTACAACGATGCGGACACGATCTATCTGGTCGGCGACATCATCGACGGCTGGCGGCTCAAACGATCCTGGTATTGGCCGCAAACCCACAACGACGTCGTCCAGAAGGTGTTGCGCAAGGTCCGCAAGGGCACGCGTGTGATCTATGTCCCCGGCAACCATGACGAATGGCTGCGTGATTACACGCTGCTGCAGTTCGGCGGCGTAGAGGTCGCCGAAGAGGTTGTTCACGTCACTGCAGATGGACGCCGGCTCTTGGTGCTGCACGGCGACGTGTTTGACGCGGTCGTCAAACACGCGCGCTGGCTGGCGCTGCTCGGCGACGGCGCCTATACGGCTGCGCTTTGGATCAACCGATACTTCAATACGGTGCGGCGTCGCTTGGGATATCAGTATTGGTCGCTATCCGCCTATCTCAAGCACCGAGTCAAAAACGCGATGCAGTATATCGGCTCCTTCGCCGACGCGGTGGCTGCTGAGGCACGCCGTCGTGGCGTCGATGGCGTCGTCTGCGGTCACATCCATCACGCCGAGATTCGCGACCTTAACGGCGTACTCTATTGCAATGACGGCGATTGGGTCGAGAGCTGCACTGCTCTCGTCGAACATTACGACGGACGGCTCGAGCTTATCGACTGGATCGAACAATCCAGGTGCTACCCGCCGAGAGGCCGCGTCGTTGACGAACCCGAGACCGAGGTAGATGCCCAGCTGCCCGAGCTCGTCGACACGGTTCTATGAAATTCGTGCTCGTCTCTGATGCGTGGAAGCCGCAGGTGAATGGCGTCGCGCGCACGCTCGCCGCGTTGCACAGCGGGCTGGCGGCCGCCGGACACGAAGTGTTTCTTTTGACGCCGGATCTCTTTCGTACGGTGCCGTGCCCGACAGACCGGGAAGTGCGTTTGGCAATCGGCGCACGGCCTCGTCTCACACGACTGCTGCAAGCGCTGATGCCGGACGCGATCCATATCGCAACCGAAGGACCGCTCGGCTCGGCCGCGCGGGGATATTGCATCCGGCGGAACCTTCACTTCACCACGGCCTATCACACTAAATATCCGGAATATCTCAAAGCCCGGTTTGGGGTCCCAACGGCGTGGACCTACGCGATCCTGCGTCGATTCCATTGCCGGTCGAGCGCTATCATGGTCGCCACCGAAACCGTTCGCCGAGAACTAGCGGCGCATGGTTTCGAACGACTGGCTCTGTGGACGCGAGGCGTCGATATTGCGCTGTTTCGACCCGGTTGCGAGCCCGCAGTCGATCTGCCTCGGCCGGTATTTCTCTGCGTGTCACGCATTGCGGCCGAGAAGAATTTGCCGGCCTTTCTAGACCTCGATTTGCCGGGCTCCAAACTCGTCGTCGGCGATGGCCATCTGCTGCCGGAAATGAAGCGTCGCTACCCGAGCGCGCACTTCGCCGGGCGCCACCAAGGCGAAGCGCTGGTGCGGCACTATGCGTCGGCGGATGTGTTCGTATTGCCGAGCCGGACGGAGACATTTGGGCTGGTGCTGCTAGAGGCGCTCGCGTGTGGGCTCCCGGTGGCGGCATTGCCGGTCCCCGGACCGCTGGATGTCATCGGCGACAGCGGCGCCGGTGTGCTCGATCGGAACCTGCGCGCGGCCGCCCTGGCAGCGCTGAAGATTCCCCGCGAGCTCTGCCGCTCTCATGCGGAGGGCTTCAGCTGGCAAAGCTCGATCGAGCAGTTTCTCAGTCACGTGGTCCCGGTGCGCGCTCCTTCGGTCGACCATTTCTATCCGACACGTTGTGCGTCACGCGGGGCTGGTACAGCGCTGTTCGATCGCCTCCCTTGATCCAGTGCCGGCTTCCGACGGCGTCAGCGCCATCCTTTTCCTTGCTTACGGCAGTATTGGCGAGTTCATCGTCTTTGATCTTATCCCTGAACCATTGTGAATAGTCGCCGCGCGCCATTGCACCTCGTCCTCGGCTATCAAGAACTTCCTCGACTGCGCTGAGCTGCCCTGCTCGCCGTGAATAGCCGACCGGTGCCGTCCGCACGATGTGTGGCGGTCAATTAACCACGTTTAGTCACAAAATGGCTCCGCGGGTCTATCCATCCCCTGGTTAATAGTATTGGAGCCAATATGTGAAAACGCGCCCGTTGCGGCTCGCTGGGTGGAGAGTATGGCTGTGACCGAAGAGCAAGCGAGGCTGCGTCCGCATCCGCAGCCCCGGTACGGTCTGAGCTCGATGCGACGAGTTGCGCGCCGAGAGTTATACAAGCGGGCAGCCCCGGTTGATGGCTGATCTGCCACCGCCAAACACCAAGAGATGGGTAGCTCGCCGCAAGGCCGCTGTCCTCGCCGCCCTAAGCAGCGGCGCCATTACCATGGACGAAGCTTGCCGGCGGTACTCACTTTCCGAGGAGGAACTGCACGCTTGGCAAAGCGCGTTCGACGCCGATGGGCTCCCGGGGTTGCGTGCGGCTCGACGAAGCCGTCGGTCAACCGCGGCCGGCTCGCAGGGCTGACGGACGGGTGCGCCCGGACTTGGTTTTGACGTGTTTTGGACAGTCGAGTTGGAGGATGGCAGACTAATTTGATCCGAGGGTGCCAGCGAGGCGATCTGGCGGTGACCAAAGGCGCGCACGCTTCCACCTCCGAACTGCACAAGCTATGGGCGAGACTTGAGAACGAGTGCCACGAGCTCGCCATTATCATCGAGGAGGCGCAGAGCAGCGGCGTCAATGTGAAGCTGCTTCGCGATCGGCAGGCTCGCCTGTTACTCGACATCAGCGCGGTCGTGGCCGAGATCCGCGACGCGCCGGCCACCACGCTGCACGATTATCTCGCGTTGCTCGACGTTGCTATCGAGCACGAAATCGATCTTGCCATTGATATCGGCTTCTATGGCGCAAGAGATTTTCCAATGATCACGCGTCTGCTGCGAGCCTTGGCGCGGACGGTGCCGGGTTTCGAATTCAATTCGCTGCGGCGGGCATTGTCGTCGCCCGGCCAGTTGGAGCAGTTGATGGACGACACGATCGAAGTGAGCGACCTGATCGGCGTGGGCCGCCGGTAAGCGGCACGAGATTACTGCGGCGATGCGGATTGCAAATTGCGGCGAGCGCTTCTCGCCGCATCTGCGCGAAACCGCCTTCCTCAGACTGCGGTCGCTTGATTACTCCGCGGCGGCGCGAACCGGGTCTATGAACTGCGCGATCCACTTGTTGCGACGCTTCAAGTTTTCCCGATACATCGCTTCGAACTCGGAAGGCGAGAAGGAGTGCGTCGACGCGCGATTGAGCAGCGCTTCGCACCAGGCCTTGAGCCGCGGGAAATTCTCGATTTGGCCGAGCCTCTTGACCCGGTCGAGAAAGACGTAGCGCTGCAGAAAGGGGGCGTAGGCCGCGTCTACCAGCGAGTATTTGGCGCCGTTGAAGAAAGGGCCGCTGCCTTGCTTCTCCAGAGCCTTCTCGAGGCGCTCGAATGGGCCCGGAACTTGCCCGGCAGCCTTGTTGTAATCGGCCTCCGTATCGGCGTAGGCGGTTGCAGTTACGGTGCTCGCGAAGGTCGGCACATAATCGGTCCAAGCCCGGTTGATGGCGCGCTCGACCGGGTCCTCAGGATGCAGCCGGGGTGAGATCGTTTCGTCGAGATACTCGTTGATCGCGTTCGACTCGAACAGCGAGACCTTGTCGTCGATACGCAGCACCGGCACCTTCTTGTGCGGCGAAATCGCGAGAAACCAGTCGGGCCGGTTGTCCGGTTCGATGTGGCGAAGCTCGAATTCAGTGTTTTTCTCGCGCAGCACGATCGCCGAACGCTGCACCCAGGGGCAGGTCTTAAAGCTGACCAGCATGTATTTTGCCATGGCGACCTCGGTTGGTTGATTGGGAGCCCCCATGATTGCACGCCCGAGACGCGGGGTTAACCGCAAAATGTAAATTGCGCGAATCGGGGCACCTTGCCGGCGTAAAATCGATTTCGGCAGCGCGACTGAGTCACCTGCCCCTGAACACTGGCCGACGCTTTGCGACAAACGCTCGGCTCGCCTCCAAATGGTCCTCGGTCATTGCCGTGCGGGCCTGATGAACTGCCTCCATTTCAAGCACAGCCGCCAATGGTTCGGTCTCCGCGGCGAACAGGTTGCGCTTCATGTAGCCAAGGGCGACGCGCGGTCCGTCGGCAATGCGCCGCGCCAGCGCCAAGGCTTCCCGATGCAGCGCCTCGTCCTCGACGACGCGATTCACTAACCCGAGCGATGCTGCCTCGGCGCTGTCGATGATGTCGCCAAGAAAGTAGAGCTCGCGCGCCTTGGCCGTGCCGACCAGACGAGTCAAGCTCCACGAGCCGCCGAAATCGCCGGAATACCCGACCCGGGCAAAGCCGGTCCCGAACCGCGCGGAGCGGCCGGCGATGCGTAGGTCACATGCCAGGGCGAGGCCCAGCCCGGCGCCGACCGCCGGGCCGTTGACCATGGCAATTACGACCTTTGGGATCGTCCTCAGCAGCAGCGGGAGCTGATGCATTCGCCGTAGCCCCTCGACACGCTCTTCAAACCCCTGGGCGGACCGGCTCTCCATCGTCTTGACATCGCCGCCGGCGCAAAAGCCGCGTCCGGCACCCGTAATGACGATCGCCCCGATGTCACTGTCGCTGCCCAGCCGCTGGAGCGCTTCCCCCAAGCCAAGCAGCATTGCCGACGAGAACGCGTTCAGCCGATCGGACCGATTGAGCGTTAGCCAGGCAATCCTGTCTTCCGTCGCTTCCAGCAGGTCGGTCATCTCAATTTTCCTGGGCGCTCTCGACGAGCGGCGCGGCTTCTAACGAGGGCTCCGCTAATACGGCGGTGGGTAATAATAAGGCGGCGGGGGATAATTGTAGGCCGACGATGCGGCCGCGGCACCGGCTACGGCGCCGACCGCTACACCGGCCGCGACGCCGGCGCCACCGTAATAGGTACCTCCGCGATAGGCTGTGCCGCCATAATAAGCACCGCCGGGCGCACGATAGGCGGTTCCGCCGTAGGGGCCACGGGCGGCCGCGCCGCCGTAGGGCCCGCGAACGGCGGCCCCGCCGGCTGGACCTCGATAAGCGGCCGCTCCTCCGGGACCACGTACGGCTACGCCGCCCATCGGACCGCGATAGGCGGCGCCGCCGTAGGCGCCATGGACGGATCCCCAACCGAACGCATTCGGGGCTGCCGAGATTCCCAGCGCGACGCTCAGACAGATGACGGTGAGCCGGCTCATGGCTTGCCTCCTTTTCCTTTGGCGGGCTGCGCGGTCGCCGCGACCGGCTTCAGTTGCACTTGCGTTGCGTCCGGGGGCGGTTGAAAGGTGAAATCCGCTTCGGATGGGCGGATATTGAAGTTCCAATCCGAGAACTCGGCGATGAAGCTTGGTTGGCCGGGCAATGTTCGGTAGGTCACGATTAGCCGACGCGGCACCGACTGGTCGGTCTTTTCCATCCAGAGCTCGAGCTCGATGCCGGGCGGCTGGAAGAAGAACATGTGAAGGCAAGGGACGCCGTCGATCGTCACGGTATTGACCACTGCGCCCTCGGTTACCCCCGAAAGAAACGCCTTGTCGGGAGCGTCGGTCAGAAAATCGGCCAGCGGGAAATCGATGCCGAGGCGCGCCACCGCCTCCTTCAGCATTCCCGCGATGGTCCCCTCCGGTACCGGAATGCTCGCATACTTGTTCTCAGTGGCCGAGTACACGATGGCGGTCTTGCCGTCAAAAACGAGCTTGCTCGCCCCATCATCACCCGTCCTATCGACAAGCAGCCGGTTCGGCCGGTGTACAGTGACCTTGAGCGTATGAAAGATGTGGAGCGGATGACCTTCCGCATCCGAGTATACCCGGATTGTTCGGGCCTGAAAGGCGAACTGCTCGGCGCGCAAGGTCTGACCCATGCGCATCAGAGCTGTACTCGCCTCCTCGCTGATCACCGGTTTCTTTTGCTGAGTGGCGGCGTGTAATGCGGGCACCGTGAGCGGAGGAGCGCCGATCAGGTTGCTTGCGAGCAAGGCCCCCAGGACGACAACATATCTGAGCTTCACCGAATTTCCCCTTATTCGAATCCGTTTCCTTACCATAATCAGCAACCTACTGAGCGTCTACGCCAAGGTACCCAGTCTACTTGTCGGGCTGTTCTTGCGCGGAGCAATCATCGCTGTTAGATAGAATTGGGAGTATGACATGGGACGCCTAAGTTTTGGTGGGGGAAATGCAGATACGGCGCCTTCCAAGGTCCGGCTTAACCCTGTGGCGTGCGAGGATAGGTGGGTGCCTCGCATTGGTTGCGGCGCTGTTGCCTGCCGCCGCGCGGGCGCAGTTCTACATCGGAGCGGAAGGCGGGTGGACCAGTCTGCCTGATCAGACCGACACGATCCTCAATCTGACATCCGTTAAGGCTCGCTTCGATGGCGGGTTCAATGCCGGCGTCCGCGGCGGCTGGGAGTGGGGCCCCTGGCGCTTCGAGGAAGAATACAGCTATCGCCGTAACGGCGCCCGTGACCTTGTCGGAACAAATTTCATACTCCAAGGGAGTAGCGGCAATCGACACACCAATTCGATCATGACCAATGTGCTCTACGACTTCACTCTCGGCTATCCGATTACGCCGCATATCGGGTTCGGGGTCGGCGCGGTCGATGTTTTTGATGGGCTGAAGGTCCCGGGGATCGGCCAGCTCTTCAACAACAGCAGCTGGCAATTCGGCTACCAGGGAATAGCCGGCATCCGATATAACCTCAGCCCGACCTTCACCCTCGATCTCGACTACCGATATTTTGCCACCACCCAGCCGACCTTCAGCATCCCGAATACCAATCTTCGCTATCGCACCGGCTACAGTACCAACAACTTTGTCGCCAGCCTGATCTACCGATTCGCGCCGCCGCCGCTGCCCGCCCCGGTCCCGGCCGCCGCGCCCGCTCCATCTCCCCCGCCGCCTCAGGTCTTCCTGGTGTTTTTCGACTGGGATCGCGCCGATGTGACGCCCGCCGGCATAGAAGTCGTGCGGCTGGCGGCGAACGCCTATAAGGCCGGCGGTTCGGTACGCCTCCAGGTGACCGGGTACACCGATCTCTCCGGCTCCGCCGGCTATAATCAGCGGCTTTCGGTGCGACGAGCCAACAACGTCGCCAACGCCCTGGCGAATTTCGGCGTAGCACGCAGCGATATGGTAGTCACCGGCCGCGGCGAAAACGACCCTCGCGTGCCGACCCCGCCGGGTGTGCGCGAGCCGCAGAACCGGCGTGTCGAGATTGCCTTTCCGTGACCCTGGCCGCGGTGCGCACAGAACGGCAGGGGTGATTGCTATCGCTGCCACGCGGAATCCCGAGCGCTAGTGGCAGGTATGCCGCGGGGTTGAGTCGCATCGCATTCGCCGTCGGATCAATTACATAGCCGGGAACTCTTGCACATCCGGCGCCGTTCAGGGGTGTTCGGCCGGAAGGGTCACCGATGCTGCCAATATCCGCCGTGTTTCAGGTTGCTGACATCCTGGGCGATACATTTGCGCCCCTGCGACAACCGTTGGGCGCCGATGAGCTGATCGCTTTGGCGCACCGTCGCACGGGGCTGACCGATTTTGGCAAGACGTCCTTCCAGGCCCCGTTGACGCACTTTTTGCGCGCCTGTTTCGAGGATGCGAATCTGAGCCTTGTGGGACGGATCGCTACCCGCTGGGACGTGGTGCGGTTCTTGTCGAACCTGCTTCGGCTCGCCGACGAAGAAAAGCAGGCGCCCGAAATTCTCGCCCAGCCGATCGCGAGGCCGATCTTCATCTCAGGACTCCCCCGCTCGGGCACCACCTTTTTGCACAGCCTGTTGGCCGAGGATCCCGCCAACTTGGTACCGCGCGTCTGGCAGCTGATCTATCCCTACCCGCCCAGAAATTCCCGATGGAGGCCCGACCTGCGGGCTCGGCGGGTCGCGCGCCAGCTGCGACTCTTCGGCTGGTTGGCGCGGGATTTCCGCCGTATGCACCCGATCGACGCAGCCTCGCCGCAGGAATGTTCCGAGATCACCGCGCATGTTTTTGCCAGTCTGCGCTTCGATACGACTTACCGCATTCCGAGCTACCGTCACTGGCTCGACGAAACCGGACATCTCGACGCCTATCGCTTTCACAAGCGCTTTCTGCAACACCTACAGCATCAGACGGTGGGCGGCGGCCGCTGGGTGCTCAAATGTCCTGACCATGTCTTTGCACTCGATGCGATAAGAGCCGTCTATCCGGACGCAGGCCTGGTATTCGTTCACCGGGACCCGCTCGCGGTTCTATTATCGGTTGCGCGATTGACCGAAACGCTGAGGCGGCCATTCACCCGCAGCATCGACAGGACCGAGATCGGCCGTCAGGACAGCGACCGCTGGCTGGCGGCCACCGAACTAATGATCGCCGCGGCGCAGCGGCAACGGTTCGCCGAGCCGATCTTTCACGTGCATTACCTGGATCTGGTGGGGGACCCGGTCGGCGTAGTGGCGGCGCTCTACAGACATTTCGGCGACACGCTGCACCCCGATGCCGCCTTCCGGATCGGCCGCCTGGTCGAGGCTAAGCCGAACGGTGGTTACGGTGCGCACGGCTCTCGGCTTGAGGCATACGGCCTCGATGCCGCTCTCGAGCGGGAGCGTTACGCGAGATACATGGCGCATTTCGGAATCCAGCCGGAAGCGCGGTGGCGATCGGCCCAATCGGCAAAGTCTCCGCCACGGCTCGCCTCACGGCGATCCGCGAAACCGGTCAAATGACCTTCCTGGGGGAACGGTCGCGGGATCGGAGCGCGGTTCGGCGGGTCAGCGCGCCATCAGAACCGGAAGCTGCGCCTCCATGATGATGTGCCGGGTGCCGCCGCCAAAGATCATCTGGCGGATGCGGCTTTGCGTGTAAGCTCCCTTCAGCAGGAGATCGGCACCGGCTTCCATCGCTTCCTTCAGGAACGATTCGCCCTGGGCCTTCTGGCGTCCGTAGGCCGTCCGGACGCTGACATCCATGCCGTGCCGTTCGAGCGTACGGGCCAGTTCCTCGCCCTCCGGCCCCGGTTCGGGCATGTGTTGCGTGCCTACCGAAACGACGACGACCTTGCGCGCCTGTTTCAAAAAAGGCATCCCCATGGCCACCGTGACCGCGGTCTCGGTGCTGCCGTTCCATGCGATCGCAACGACCTCGCCCAAGGTGGGGAGGCTTCGCTTTGGCACCATCAGCACCGGGCGGCCGCTCTCGAACAACGCGTCTTCGAGTGTGGCCTCGGCGATCGAGGCGAGCTTTTCGGGCTGCTCGACGACGATCAGGTCGAAGACCCGGCCGATCATCCCGACGACGGCATTCTGTCGCCCGTCCTCCTCGCGCCAGGAGGCACTCGGGCCGTTGTGTCCCGCTGGCACCGGATCGATCGGGACGCCCTTCGCGTTCATGAAGTCGCTAAACAGCCGGCGCGCTTGGTCGCGCCGCTCATGCCCCTCGCGCTCGAGCGTCCGATCGACCTCCGAGGAGATCGAAAACCCCATCTCGCCGCCAAACACCACGGCGTATTCGGTTGTGAGGCTGTGCAATCCGACGATGTGACTGTCGAAGCGTTGCGCCGCCATCAATGCGGTGTCGAGTACCGGCCCGGCATTGCCGTCGCCGACCACCGTCAGCAGGTTCTTCATCGCGCGCTCCCTGCGCTCACCCGTCCCGATCGGGACGGGGCCTTTACCGAATAGTACACGATCATACTATGCTTTGCGAGACCGGCCGGGTGACGGCTGCCATGCCTACGTCTAGATTTGCGGCATGCGGTAACAGGGAGTTGGCGGGAATGCGGGTGCTGATCGGAGCTGTTATATGGCTTGCGGCTATTCTGGCCTTGGCGCGCGGCGCGACGCCAGCGGAAACAATCACCTTTGGTACGGATTGGAAAGCGGAAGCCGAGCATGGCGGTTACTACCAGGCGATCGCCGCCGGGATTTACCGGCAGCACGGGCTGGAAGTGACGCTGCGACAAGGCGGTCCGCAGGTCAATCACGCGCAGCTGCTCGCCGCAGGCCGGCTCGACTTCAACCTCGCGCCAAACTCCTTCATCCCGCTGAATTTCGTTCAGGAAAATATTCCGATGATCGCGGTCGCGGCGATTTTCCAGAAGGACCCGTCTGTGTTGATCGCCCAGCCGGGGCGGGGAAACGACACCCTTACAGCACTCAAAGGCAAGCCGATCATGATCGGCTCGGACACCCGCATCACCAGCTGGAATTTTCTCAAAAGCAAGTTCGGCTATAGCGACGACCAAATCCGGCCCTACACATTCAGCGTCGCGCCCTTCCTTGCCGATCCCAAAGCGATCCAGCAGGGCTATCTGTCGAGCGAGCCGTTCACGATCGAAGCCCAAGGGATAAAGCCGGTCGTCATGCTACTCGCCGATGCCGGCTATTCTAGCTATGGATCGCTGATCCAGACCTCCGACAAGCTGGTGCGGGAAAAGGCCGATCTCGTGCAGCGCTTTGTCGACGCCAGCATCGAGGGCTGGTACAGCTATCTCTATGGCGATCCGGCACCGGCTAACGCGCTGATCAAACGCGATAATCCAGAGATGACCGACGCGTTGCTGGGCTATGGCATCGCCAAGATCAAGGAATACGGCATCGTCGACAGTGGGGACGCCAAAACCAAAGGCATCGGAGCGATGGCCGAGGCGCGTTGGCAAGAATTTTTCGACACGATGGCGAGCGCCGGCGTCTACCCCAAGAGCCTCGATTTCCGCAAGGCATTTACCTTGCAGTTCGTCAACAAGAAAGTGGGTATGAAGCCCTGACGGAAACGCTGTCGTCGGGTCTGCAGACGAGATCCCCGGCCACGAATTCGCTCGTGGCCTTGCGTGCGGTCGGCAAGCGCTTCGCCTCGGGGGTGACGGCGCTCAGCGGGATTGATCTCGATATTCACCGGAGCGAGTTTCTGAGCCTGCTCGGCCCCTCCGGCTGCGGCAAGAGCACCTTGTTGCGCATCATCGCCGGGCTCAGCGCGCCGAGTTCCGGCATCCGCCGCCTATCGCTCGCAACGGGCCACGCCGAGCGCATCACAACCGGAAATATCCCCGCGGGGCGCATCGGCTTCGTGTTTCAGGACCCGACCCTGATGCCGTGGAGCACGGTCGCAGAGAATGTACTGCTCCCCTTCCGGCTGTCGGGACGAGTGGGGCGTGCCGAGCGCGCGCGGGTCGACGCGGAGATCGGCTCCGTCGGCCTCGCCGGGTTCGAAAGAGCCTATCCGCGGCAGCTTTCCGGCGGTATGCGCATGCGCGTCTCGATCGCCCGCGCGCTCGTTACGGACCCCGACCTGCTGCTGCTCGACGAGCCTTTCGCCGCCCTCGACGAGATCACCCGAATGGCGCTCAACGATGATCTGCTGCGGCTGTGGGCCAACCGCCGGCCGACCGTCGTTTTCGTCACTCACAGCGTTTTCGAATCGGTTTATCTGTCGACCCGGATCGCCATTATGACGCCGCGGCCCGGCCGCATTGCGGCCGAGTTGTCCGTCGACTTGCCGCAACCGCGCGCGCGGGGGGAGCGCACCTCGCCAGGTTACGTCGCGCTGTGTGCGACAGTATCGGAGAAGCTCGCGAAAGCGATGGCGGCCGAACCCTGCCGGTTGAAATGACCGCATCCGTTGGGTGAGGGTAGCGAGCCGAAATATGAAGCGACTGTGGACCCGATTTGGGCGCGCCGCTGCACCGCTCGCAGTTGGGGCAGTTCTGCTTGCCCTGTGGGAGATCATCGTCCGCGCCGAGGACATCCCGCCTTACATTCTGCCGGGCCCATTGCTGATCGCCGAGACCCTGTGGACCGACGGGCCGAGCCTTTTGGGCTCGCTGCTGGTGACATTGCGGATTACCCTGGCCGCACTGGCGGCGGCGGTCATCCTCGGCGGCGGCATTGCACTGTTGTTTTCCCTCTCGCGCGTTCTCGCGCTCAGCCTCCTTCCCTACGCGGTGATCCTACAGGTGACGCCAATCGTCGCCATCGCACCGCTGATCATCATCTGGGTGCGCGAGCCGTTTCTGGCGCTGCTGGTCTGCGCTTGGATCGTCGCGTTCTTCCCGATCATCGCAAACACGACAGTCGGGCTCAATAGCGCCGACCGCAATTTGCTGGCGCTGTTCCGACTCTATGGCGCCTCGACCGGCAAGACCCTGCGGTACCTCAAGCTGCCGACGGCATTGCCCTATTTCCTTGCCGGGCTGCGCATCAGCGGTGGGCTCGCCTTGATCGGCGCCGTAGTCGCCGAATTCGTCGCCGGTACCGGCGGTACCGAGACCGGGCTCGCCTTCCGCATCCTCGAGGCGGGATATCGGCTCGCGGTCCCCCGTCTATTCGCTGCGCTGTTCCTCTTGTCGGTAACGGGCGTCGTCATCTATCTCGTGCTCGACTTCCTATCGGGCCTGTTGCTGCGCCACTGGCACGAAAGCGCAATCGAAAGCGAGGAGGAGGAATAACGTGAACGCGGCATACTGCTTATCGCACAAGCCGCACTGAGCGTCGACCACCCGGTCAATGGGTCAAGAGATCGCTACAAGCTGCCACTGCAGCATCAGACGTTTGGTTTGGCATATCCTAGTGCGACATCCGGTTTCGTAAGCACCGCCGGGTTGACCGCCTGCTGCGGCAACCGTCGGTACGGCGTTCCGGCGGGGGCAAAGGCCCCGACCGAGGTGAGTTGTTTGGCAACCAGTCGCCGTGCTGCATCGAAAATAAAGATAATGCACCAATACTCGTCCAAATACGCCTGTGAGGCAAAGGCGCCTGCGGTGGCGTAACCGACGAGCACCGCTTGGCCCATCCTGCCCAGCAGGTTCGTCCAAGCCAAATCAGGTCTGTTGCGCGAGCAACGGATTAACCATCTGCAGTTCATCCAAGAGTAGCTAAATATCGCCAAAAACAAGAAAAGGCCAACCCATCCATGCTCGGATAAGACGTCGAAATAAATACTGTGCGCCGCACGCGGTTTCTCCAGCCTAATCAAATCGGTGCCGCGAAGCATATTGTTTGTGACGGTCGGCCAGAATGTTACCCTGAAGCCGCCTCCGCTGACTGGGTGAAGTTCGGCAATCCGGAGTGAAATCTTCCAGAGATTGATACGGCTCATCGCAGAGCCGTCGTCCTGATAGGTTTCTATGCTCCCCATTCGGCTAAACCACTCGTCGGGTGCAAAGCTGTAGATGGAAACCGTGAGAGCAGCGATTAGGAGCCCCGTCGCGAACTTTGCGCGCGACCTGAGCCAGAAAACCGCTCCCATCGCGCACACTCCGACCAGCGCACCTCGGGAATAGGTGAAAAATACCGCCAAGGTCACCAGAAATCCCGTCACCATCAGACCGCGGCGAAGATGACGATTGTCGGCGAGGTGCCACTGATAGAATAGCAACGGCAAGATTAATATGAGGCCAAGACCGAAGTCGTTGTTGTCCGCAAGCATGCCCCCGTCGGGTCCGTGGATTCGACTGCCACCCTGCATGATGCTCCAGAGCGCGCCCTTTACTCCCCAAATCCCGATCGTCAGCGCGACGGCCCAAATCAGCTGGTTTAATCGGTCGCGCGTCGTCGTCAGGGCGTAGCCGACGAGGCACATGAACAAAATCTTTTGGACCCAGATCCATTTATCCCAAACATCCTCGCTCGGCGCCAACGCGAACCATGAAGTAAAGGTAATCCATACAGAGAACAGCAACATCAATATTACGAGCGGGGTAATCGGCACCTGTTTTTTCTCTGCTTGGGAAAAAATCCACGAAAGGCAGGTAAGGATTGCGATGACATAGGCATAATTGAGACTAGAAAAGGGCCCGCCCCAGATCAGTGTGTGGAAATTGCCCAGCGAAAAAACGTACCAGATCAGGACGCCGTTGAACGGTGAAATAAAAATCAGCGGCAAGCTCGCGACGAACGCCAAAAAAAAGGCCATACCGCGCATTTACGGTCGACCCTTATCGCCGAGCGACCGAACGCAGCCGTGTTCGTTCCGGCTACTGTGCTCACGGGCTCGGCCTCGCCCGGCATGCAACCGACGCCGCAATGTACGCACGATCTCCATAAAGCCCGTCATCTCGGCGGCGAATTCGATGTCGGATACGGGCCCGCCATCCACCAGCCGCCGCAGCGCGAAGCGTGAGGTGTCGCGGTAGTTCAATCCAGGTTCTATCGTCGTGGCGCTCTTCACCCCCAATCCCGCGAGCCATTCTGCCTGATGGGGGCCATAAACCCCGCTCGGATAACAAAAATGCTCTAGTGGGGAAGAGACGACACGCGCAAGAAATCGGCGGTTTTCGGCAATTTCGGATGCCACTATTTCTCTGTCGTAAAGCGGCCAATGATGGCGGTGCGAATGGAGCTGGATGTCGACACCGCCGGCGGCGAGGCCCCGCAGCTGCTGTTCGTCCATGACCTCGAACAAGTGCTGACTTTCGATTTCATCAAACGAGACGCCGAGGGCCTCCGCCAACTCTCGCAAGAACTCGAGCCGTTCGTCCGGCGGCAGCTCCGCGCCGAATTTCTGCGCCGCCTCCTCGGCGTTCTCCGCCTGGCATTCCAAGTCGAAAGTTCCGAGGCCGCGTGGCAAATCGACCAATTGGGGCGCCGTCCGCCAGAACAAGTAAGAAACCGTCACAGTGTAAACCGGCATCCGGTTCTCGACATAATAAGTCGTTACATAGACCGTGACCGGGATTCCCAGTTCCCTAATGATCGGGAACCCGACCGTATAAACTCCGCGCCAGCCATCATCCATAGTTATAACCGTGGCACAGGGCGGAAGACGGTCCGCAGCCAAGGCATCCAGCGCATCTCGCAAGGGCAAAATCGGATAATTTTCGCGTCGTAAATACTCCATTCGCTTGCGGAAAAAGTCGTCTCGGATGAATAAGGTGCTTCTGTACTTGTATTCCTCGGCAACTGCGAAGCCGTGGTAGCATACGATGCGCAACCCGTTGCGCGTCAGGTGGCGCGCGAGCCGGAAGAGCCCCAAACATTTCATCAAATATAGAGCGAGCCTGATGATCGAGCGCGGAATCGGGATCGCGGTTGCGAACAGCCCGATGTATATCGCGAGCGCGAGTCGCGCGGCATCGTGCTTCATGCACGTCTCGGGTATCGCCTCACGATGCTATCCGCCTGGTCCGAATACATCGGCTCGTGCTGCCCTTATTTCCGAGCACGAATTGATACACGAACCTGGTCTGGCATCAAAGGTGATCCGAAGAGAGTTAAGCTTTGGTGTAATGCAATCGGATCGAACATCTTTGTCCGCATCACCGTCTGGCGGCCAATGGGCCCATACTAACTAAGGGGGGCATGGCTGACCGGCCAGCGGCGAACTGTTTCTACCCGATTTTGTAGTATGTTCTCCAAAAGCAATTCGAGTTTGGCGTGCTGATCGTCGCGACTGAGACCGAGACTGACCGACGGGTCGAGTCTTTCGAGGCGGCCGTCGCGCTTGTCTTCCAGCCACCTCTGTAACTGATCGCGAATCTCGACCGGTTTGTTGGAAACCAACCCTGCGCTTCGCTCGGCGACCAGCCGCGCTGCGATACCGCGCTCGTAGCCAATGAACAGGATCGGCCGGCGTGCATACAGGTATTCGAACAATTTGGCAGGGAGGTTGCCCTCGTCCCGCTGATCGCTTGCTTGCATCAGCAGCAGTATGTCGGCCTCCATTTGGAGTTCGAGCGCGCGCCGGTAAGGCACACGAGGCTTGACGGCCACTACGCTCTCGACCCGATGTGCCGCTGCTGCTTCGAGGACAGCGTCACCTGCATCGCTAAAGAACTCTACAGTCAAGCGAGCTCGTAGCTGATCGGGCAGCAATTCAATGGCAGAGAAAAGCGCCGAGGGGTCGCGAAACCCACGGTAGATAGAACCCGTGTACCGGATGGTCAGTATCTCCCCCGGTCTCGCTTGCGGCGTAAGCGGTGGGAAATCCTCTTCCGCATACCCGTTATACACCACTGCGGCAGCTTTTCCGTGGCGCCGGCGCAATTGGTCAGCCCAAATCGGCGAAACCGTCACCAATCCCGATGCACGCCGTAAAATCTGCCGTTCCAGCATCGCATCGACTCGCTTGCGCCAGCCGGGCTCGCTGTAATACGGGTTATCGACCCAGAGATCGCGGAAATCGGCCACCCAAGGAATGTCGCGAGCGCGTGCGAGCCGGCTGGCGACAATAAGCCCGGTATTTGGCGGAGCACTGGCAAAGATGATCTCGGGCTGCCATTCTTTAAGAAGTTGTTTGCCGGCGGGAATGGCGGTTTTGACCCAGTCGGCGCGAATGTCGGGAATGTAGACCATTCCCAAGTAGTGCCGGCGGAGCGTTTTCCAAAGCGATCTCGCACGAGAGCCAGTTTGCGAATGCGTATTCTCGCACCCCTCTCCCGCTGGAACAGCCCCGTGGCCGCGCAACAAACGCGCCGCTCGACCAAGCCAATGCTGGCTCTCATGATATTCAGTATAAGAGACCCGTTCTCGCGAGATTTCGAGCGGTAGGCTGCGATCCTCGACGAGATCGGTTGTCAACGCGCGCACGTCGTGACCCCGCCGATCCAGGTAGCGCGCGAGCTTGCCTACGCGGACCGCTCCGATAACATTGGAGGGCGGGAACGCAAAGCTCACGATCAGGACCTTCATAGGAGGCGACGGTGCGGCGCGGCTCTCAGTTTCGGATCACCGAACGCGCCTGAATACGAGCTGATGGCAGCCATACGACCTGTTCTCGCGGATCTTGAGGGGCTCGAAACCGTCGCGTCGGTAAAATTCGGTGATATCCTCGACAGACGCGTACTCGTAGGGATAGCCGCCGACCCAATCGACGACGTCATTAATCCAACTCATCCCACGCCCGCTTGTCGCGCTGGTCAACTCCCGCACGTAACTTCTGAGCTCTCCCGAGCGAATAGATCTAATAAGTGATCTCAGCTCCTGGGGTATCCAGACGCAAGTGGCGTAAAGCGGGCGAAATGCTCGCGGTAAAGCATTGTACCGGCGTTTCCGCTCCAGCCACCATCGGCTGACTTCGCCACAATCATTGTATATCGCGATGAACAACAAGCCTCCTGTTTTTACTAGGGATTTTACATTGCCCATCGCCTTCCACATGGCGCCTGTGTGGTGCAGGACACCCCAAGAGTAAACGATGTCGAATTGGCCGAGGCCCGCGAGATACCTTGTGTCGAGGACCGAACCTTGCTCGATTGTCCACGACGGGTCGTCCGGCAGATAGCGGCGCCGCAGCTCCTTGGTGCAGGCGACGCTCTGTCCATCGTAATCGAATGAGGTAACCGTCGCTCCGAGGCGGCGGGCCGCGAGCGAGAAGAGCCCGGAGCCGCTCCCCACATCCAAAAAGACTTTGCCGGTGAGCGCTTCTTCGCCAAGAAATTCTATCAGGTTCTTTTCTGCCTCGGCGATCCTGGCGTGATTCAGCCGCTTCAAAAAGCTTGCCCAGTTCCGGCCGAACCGAAAGCGCCTACCGGCGGTTACTTCGTACTCGTGCTGCGCGGCAATATTGTGAAAAGCCGACATCCCGATCCTTGCTTTCTCTTAACAATTTTAAGCCTACGTTCTGATAGAAATTTCATTTGTTGAAATCCAATTAAATGGCTCAAGATCGCTAGTTTTGAATTCAGTCTGCATACACGAAACGGATTATTTATGCAAGGAGGCCCCGCATCCGGTTGGGGGTGGCCACTACCCGGCATTCGCGTTCAACAGGGCCTCAGCGTGGCGCGGGTGGGCGACTAGTTAGGACAAGGGCAAGCGAGCTGCTGAAGAGGGAGACAAACTTGTCGGTTCTTTCGAAGACTTCAGCGCGAGCCGCCATTCGCGCCATGACCGCCTTCATGATCTGCACACCGAAAGGATTATAGAAAAAGGCGACGAGATTAGATATCCCGCATCACCGCAAATGCTGCGGATCGCGCCGGGAGCTGCAAAACCTGGAGGAGTGCGATAACTGCCAAAAGAAAGCCGAGCCCCTGTTCCTTTTATCGCCGACCGAGCCTAGGACCATAGGCTCGGCCACCGGGGTCAATGCGGGGTCTTCAAAATCACCGCCGATGCTGAACTCGGTGCCGACGGTAATGCAAACTGGATGGGTTTTGGGATATTCATGCGCTGGGGCCAGACATCGATCGCGACGCGGATTTACCTTGCCCCTCGCGCGCGCATTCGCGGCTGACCACATAGACCTGCGCCGGAGCAACCTGCCAAAGCGAATCTGTGGCTCTCAGCATCGCGGCCACGTAATGCGCCGGCAAGGCGGAGAGGACGTCTCGCAGCTCAGCAACCACCGAGCGGCCGAGGCCGAGATCGCGTCGGTCGAGCGGGCCTAACGAAACCAGGCATTCTCGCAATCTTTCGGAGAGAGGCGCTTCCTTCGTAGCATCCGGCCAAATCCGCATCTGCGGGTCGTCGATCACATAGGCGGCGGCATCGCCGGCCGAGCCTTCTCCCGGAGACAGGCTGCTCAAATCCGCCCACGGCCGAATATCGCCGCTGGTGTCGAGCGAACCGCGGAACAGGCGCTGCACCATGCTCTGCCGTTGGGCAGTAAGCGGACCAAATACGGGCGTGCCGGGATGGGCCTCGGCAAAGACAGCGGCCGCCTGACCGTTCACCGCCACGACGCGGACGACCTGCTGCTCCAACCCTGAGAGCACGATGCCGGACGCGACCATGATCCCGCCGAGGAAAAGCGCAACCCCACGCGCCTGCTGAGCCAGGAACCAGCCCGCGAGCAACGCCAGCGGCGTTACAAAAATCGCCATGTAAGTCGCGGTCTTGCGAATGAACTCGGGCGGCAACAGGGAAACCGGGAACACGGAAAAAATCAGCAGGAGGCCAATTCCCCAGATCAGTACAAAGCGGATCTCCGGCTCCGGGGGCCGGCGCAGCGCGAGCACGCCTCCTGCCAGAGCCAACCAACCGAGTAGGCCCGTATGGTAGATTTTAACAAACAGAAAGCCCAGATAGGCCCAAGGCGACGTCTCGCCGAGCGTTTGGGTAGTGAGTTGATCCTCAACGGCTCGATGAACTACACTGTAGTGGTAGAATAGGTCGCCGTATGCCACCCAGAAAAAAACGAGATCAGCGACACAGCAAAGGACGCCCCCGAGCAGAAACCAAAGCCATCGTATGCGCCAGCGTCGCTCGAACGCGGCGAAGAAGACGAAGACCAAGCCGAAAACTATCACTTCTTCTTTGATCCAAAAGACCCATCCCGCCAACAGCCCGGCCAAGAAATACAGCGACGCGCTGTCATGGCGTTCGGCAAAGAAGAAAACTACTATAGAGCTCGCGATGAACAAACTGAGATAGGGATCCGGATTGAGGCTGGTGGCAAGAGCGGTGTCGAGGGGCAGCACGGCGAGCGCAAGTCCCGTACAGATCGCAGCCCGGCAGCCCCACAAGCGATACGCAAACCAATAGGCGAGCAGCGCGTTCCCAAGCGAGCAAAGGAAGAAAAGGCCACCGGCTCCTGCCACGCCACCGCCGAAGAGGCGAATAGACAGCGCCTGAAAACCGTTGATGCCATATCGGACCGCACCGATATAGGTGGCATGACCGATATCTCCATGCAGTAGGCGCTGCGCCTGAGTTAAATAAACGATTTCGTCGGTCCCCAGCGCGCCGCGAAAGAAAGCCAGCCGGATCACCGCTGCGAGCACTAGAATGAGGATGGGGTAAATCCAAGAGGTTTTGCCCCGGATTGCAATGTCACTCCTGCTGAGCTCGGTCATGCTGAAGGGCCCTCTCGCTCAGCCGAGTTAGGACGGGTTCGAACTAGCTTTTGCGCCAGCGTGTTGGAGCGGCTGGCTTTGATGTGCGTGGCTAGGGTGGGCCGATTGATGCGCGTATACGAGGGCGGGTGGGGGCGCTGCAAAACTTGGCGGTTAGGTAAGGGGTTGTTTATGACGAGCCGCGTTATCATTTAACTGAAACTCAACTTCCAGTAGTTAAGCTGAGCGGTAAGTGAACTACAAACTCCTCTTGCCAACCTATCGTGCCCGGCAGCGCTGGGTACTGCGGACACTGCATCGTGTCGGATGCGAGTCCGGGATCGGACGCATCATCAACGTCGGTTGCGGCGAAGGGGATCTTGACCATCATTTCTGCCAGGCTGTGGGCCATCTTGTCGCGTGCGACCTCAACGAGGGCGACATTGCGCACGCACGCGCTCTCAACGCGGACGTGGCGCGGATAGAATATTGCGTCGCGGACGCCCAGCGGCTGCCGTTCGATGATGCGAGTTTCGACGTCGCGTGCTGCCTCGAGGTAATCGAACATGTCGCCGACCCTCGCGCCTGCCTCCGCGAGCTTGCGCGGATCGTGCGAGCCGGCGGTCATGTCGTCCTCACCTGCCCGAGCGCGCGCTTCCCGCTCACCTACGATCCTCTCAATTGGGTGCTCTCGCGCGTAGGGACACATGTCGGGGTTGGGGCGTTCGGGTATGGGCACGACTGGCTCGTGCGCGAAGAAGAACTCGTAGCTTGGGCGCGGGACGCGGGCTTCGGCCTCGTCAACAGTGTACAACTTTGCAAAGCACTCGCGGGCTTGGCAGAAGCATACTGGCCGGGGTTTATTCAGAGTATAATCAAGGCGAATGCCAAAAACCGCAGCAGCGTGACGGGGCGCCGAGTCGCAGAAACAAGCCCGCATGAACGCGTGCTCCCTGCCGTCCGACCTTCTCGAGACAACCCGCCGTTTCTTGGGGTTGTCGACGCGTTCATCGACGCAGACAACCGCCTTTTTGCGTCCAGCCGGGCGTCCCTCGACCTGGGATTCCTGTTTCAAAGGCTCCCTTGAAACTGAATCTGCCGCTCTCTTTCGGACGGAGCGCCGTCTCGCCGTGGAGTAAGGGATGCGCGGCGGCAATTGCTCAAATTAAATGTGACGGTCGATACTTTCGACTGGACGGGCTGCACTAACATTCTGATGTATCGCAGCGAACCCGGAAGACCGAAAACGCGGTCCGGTCTCTAGGCAGGGCGAGCCGTCTCCGCAATCTTGCCAAACTCCTGCAATCAGAAAGGGGGGTTGCCCGCGAGCGTATCGTTGAGTTTGCATGACCTCTCGCCAAATCACCGCTAGCAGCATCACCAGGAATGACGTGAACGCGATGCTGATTGGTGCCGTGATCGCGCGAGCGGGTTCGGCGAATCCCACCTGACTCGATATGTACAAACCTATTCCAATGAAAATCCCGAGCATACCGATATTGAGCAGCACTTGGGTGATCTTTTTGGAGTGGATGAGAAAATCGAGGTTGTATTGAATTAACGAGATCAGGTCCCATTTGCTGGCGCCGTAGCGGCGACGGAATTGGGTAATCGGCAATTCCACCCCCGCTCGCGCATTTATGTAGAGTGCCGGTGTGTTGTAATGCACATAGCCAAAGCCGTCCCTCATCATGTCGAGAAGACGGGCGCTAAACAATCGGTATGCGCTTCCGAAATCGCGGATCCGCTGGCCGGTCAGGTAGCGATTGACACGGTTGCCGAGCCAAGTGACGGCGAGACGAAAGTTCGTCTCCTCCCTGCGCTCTCGATAGGTTGCGACTAGATCGTGACCATTAGCAATCTCAGCGACGAGCCGGCGGATGTCTTGCGGATCGTGCTGGAGATCGCCGTCCAGCATGACTATCCAATCGCCGCGCGCGACACTCATGCCGGCTCCCAGAGCCGCAACCTGGCCGTAATTCCGGTAGAGTTCGACAATTCGAAGGCCGGGAGCCTGGCCGATCATGGTCTTCAACCGGGCAAGAGTGTGATCGGTCGATCCATCGTCAACCATGACGATCTCAGAGCTGAAATCAAGAGTGGAAAGCACCAGGGCTAGTTTGTCGACCAGTTCGGGGATGACCTCTTCTTCATTATACACCGTGCACACGACGCTCAGCGCGGGCCTCGCTGGCGCCTGCCAGGATGGTGTTCCAAGGGCGACATTCGCTTCGATCGACATTTCTTGCGTCGCGCCGATCATTTCTTCGGCCTAGAGGATCCGGCCACGCAGCGCGAGTTCCTTGATCCGCTGCTCCCATTCGAGCAGCGAACGATACCACTGGAGCGTATAGCAGGTCGGATCCTCGCCTGCGATGTCGCCGCGCTCAAGCGCCTGCTTTATCTCGACGATCCCCTCGTGTACGCGGATCGAAGGCTCGAACCCGAGGCGCTGCCTGATCTTCGCAAAAGACAGATTGTAGGTGCGTTTGTCCGGATCGTCAGGGATTCGGTGGACGGTGACATGCGGAATCACATCGAGAACGAATTGGGCGAGATGACGGATTTGATAATTCATGTCGTCGCTGCCGACATTGAAAACCTCGCCGGCGACCCGCTCCGCTTCCTCTTCGACCCCGAGAAGGAGAGCCTGAACGACATCGTTGATATGGACAAACGGCCGCCACTGCTCGCCGGAGCCCATTACGTAAATGACCCGCTCCTTCCAGGCTCGCAAGGTCATGATGTTGACCGCAAGGTCGAAGCGCATGCGGGGCGCGAGACCGAACACCGTCGCATTGCGCAAGATCACCGTCTCGAACTCGGGACCGGCAAGCTTTCCAAGGGCCTCCTCCACCTCCAACTTGCTTTCGGCATAAAGAGACTGCGGTTTGCACTCGTCGTTTTCAGTCAACCGTTCTCGAACGCCGTGGCCGTAAACCGATGCGGAGCTCGAGTAGACGTATCGCCTGACGCCGGCCTCCTTTGATAGCCGGGCCAAGCGCATCCCTCCCCCGCAATTGATCGAGCGCGTCAGCTCAGGATCGATCTCGGCCGACGCGTCATTGCTGAGCCCGGCGAGGTCGACCACAACGTTGACGTCGTTCAAAATTTCCGGGTTGAAATCGCGTATGTCCTCGATAATGACCGCCGCTCTCTCATTGCGGGCGATCCTGTCGACCCGGTCCTTACCGAAGAAAAACCGGTCGAGGGCGATCAGAGAATGGCCGCGTTCGAGCAGCTTCTTGCACAGCGGCACGCCGATGTACCCGCCAGCACCTGCCACCAGCACCTTCACCATTGATTGTGAACCCCCGTCGGTTCGTCGATGTCGGCGCCGCGCGGTCTACCCGAATGCGCGCTTTACCCGTGGTGCAGCGTGGTGCACCTCGAGGAAGGCTTGCACTATCCCGTCGCACTCGTCGTCGGTCATGTTATTGTAAACCGGCAAGGCGAGCACACTGTAGGCGCTCGCCTCGGTGCGCGGCAGCAACACATCATGGCTCGCGCGGTAGGCAAGCATGTGGTGACATGGCGGACTGTAATACTTTCTGACGTAGAGGTTTTCCTTCGAAAGCGCTGCCGCCACGGCCTCGCGGTCCAGGCCGAACTCACGTTCGTCGACGAACACCGGGAGATAGAGCCAAATCGGCTCCTGGTCGTCCGGCGCGGACGCAACCGTCAGACCCGGCAGCTTTGATAAGCCGTCGCGCATTCGGACGACCGCCCGGCGGCGCGTCAACACCGCTTGCTCGAAAGTCTTTAATTGCTCGATGCCGACAAGCGCGCACACTTCGGTCAGCTTCGCATTGATCCCGGCCTCTTCGCAGTCGCCGTCGGCCAGCTGGCCAAAATTACGGATCGCCTTGGCCCGCGCAAATATTTCAGGGTCTTGCGTGCACAGGCAACCACCTTCCATAGTCGTAAAGGCCTTGGTGGCGTGAAAACTGAACATCTGTGCGTCGCCGAAGCTTCCGACCAGTCTTCCTCCCACCTTCGTGCCGAATGACGGTGCGCTGTCGAAGATAACCTTGAGCCCGTTTCGGCGGCCGATCTCGGTCAACCGCGCGTAGTCGCAGGCGATCCCGTAAGCATCGACCCCGAGAATGGCCGCCGTATTCGGTGTAATCTTGCGCTCGACGTCCTCTGGGTCGAGGCACAAAGACCCGTCCGCCGCGATATCCGCGAAGACCGGCTCCGCGCCGCACCAGCGCACTGCGTGAGGCGTTGCCCCAAACGTGAAGGAGGGTACGATGACCTCGCCGCGTTCGACACCGGCGGCGCGCAGCATCGTCATCAGCGCCATCTGACCATTGCAGAAGACCAAGGTCGGGACGCCGAGATACTCCGATAATTGACGCTCGAATTCCAAAACCCAATGTCCGCCGTTGGTCACCTGCCCGGATGCCAATGCGGTCTGGAACGGCATGAGAAATTTGCTAATATCCGGAAACATAGGCCGCACAATCTGCAACGGGCGTTCAAAAATTGGCGGCCCACCGACTGCGGCAATCGCATTACGCATAATTTTAATTCAAGATCGATCTAGTTCAGGATACACTCCAACACTATCATTTTTAGTGCGGATGTGTCAACGCCGCGCCACCGGTGCAGATCATGTCTCCTCGAAATAGACTACCGATCGTGATCTTTGGTTGCGGTGGCCACGGCCGGGTAGTCGCCGATGCTCTTAAGGTCGCGCGCGCGACCTTGGCAGGATTTCTGGACGATCGACCGCCTGCTTCTCTTGTTAACTCAATTCCGGTGATTGGCGGTCGAAGCTGTCTGGAGCAGCCGGAATTTCTGAGGAACTATGCGATCCTGATTGCCATCGGCGAAGTGAGGCTCCGTCGGCAACTTGCCCTGCTGGTTCTCGAGCGCGGCGGCCGTCTCGCGAAGGCGATCCATCCGAGCGCAATTATCGCTTCGGACGTTTCTATCGGCCAAGGCACCGTGGTAATGGCCGGCGTCGTAATTAATACCGGCAGCCGGATCGGCCGATTTGCCATCGTCAACACTGGCGCAACCGTCGATCACGACAACGTGGTCGAAGATGGTGTACACATCTGCCCAGGTTGTCACCTCGCCGGCAATGTGATCTGCCGTACCGACGCATTCATTGGTACGGGGACGAGCATCATTCCACGCATCCAGATCGGCGCACGTGCCGTCATCGGGGCGGGTGCAGCAGTGATTTCGGACGTGCCCCCCGATGTAATGGCTACAGGATGTCCCGCCGTCATCAAGAGGCGTTTGGATGCCAACTGAATTCGTTTCGATCAGTCGAAGAGTTGTTCGGTGGCCCGGCAACGTAGCGCCGCTCGCCGGTGGCGGGTTGATAAAAGACGGTGACCAGTTTGCCGCTCTCCGGGTCGACAAAGCGCTCGTCTGTCGCAACCCAGCCTGGCCCAGGGCGGCAAGCTGTCACCGATTTGTAGCGCCAGCGCTCGAACACGAGACCGAACAGCAGAACAAGGCCGGGGACAGCCAGACGCAGAACTACGCCAAGACTGCAACCGGCGATCGCTGAGCACCCCGCTGCGGCCAACAGGATGCCGCATAAGAGGAATAAAGCAGCCCGCAGCATCCGCCGGCTCACGCAGCTTCGCGCTCGATGACGGCGGCCGTGCCGTAGGCGACGATTTCGCTCATCGTCTGGCCGATTTCGGCGGAATCGAACCGCATCATCAGCACCGCGTTGGCACCCATCGCTGTGGCATTTTGAACTAGTCGGTCGACCGCATGACGCCGCGCCTCTTCGAGCAACTGCGTGTATTCGTCGATCTCTCCGCCGACGATGGAGCGCAACCCGGCCATGATGTTGCCGCCGAGCCCCCGGCTGCGCACCACAACGCCAAAGCATTGACCTTTGACCTCGGCCACCCGGTGGCCGGCGATATTTTCCGTTGTTACCACCAGCATCGTCATCTCCAAACCCCGCCACCCCTCGCAGCTTAGTCGAAATTTGCGGCGGGTCACGCGGATGCTGGCGCAATCCAACTGATAAGCTGATCTTATGATCCTATAAGCTTACTAAACTGCAACCCTGCAATGAGCAAACGGTTGGTTGCGGCGCCTGGTAGCATGGCGCTAGGCTAAAGCTCGGCGACGAGCGAGAGGGAAGGCGATGGCGTCGGGCAAGGATTGGAACGAGTCGGTCGTCGAGGTAGCCGGGACAAAGCTTCACTTGGCGCGCGCCGGCAGCGGGCGCCCGGTTCTCGTGCTGCACCACGACATCGGCAGTCCCGACCGGCTCCCGTTTTATGACGAGCTGGCCAGCCGCTTCGACGTGCTGGTGCCGCATCATCCCGGCTATGGCAAGTCGGAGCGTCCGCAATGGCTGCGCAATGTGCGCGACGTCGCAGTCATCTATCAGTGGCTGCTTTCCGACCTCGGGGTGGAGCGCGCCTCGCTGATCGGGCTCGGCTTTGGCGGATGGATCGCAGCCGAGATGGCGACGATGGTGCCGCGCGAGTTCCACCGACTGGTCCTGGTCGGAGCGATGGGCCTGAAGCCGCCCGACGGCGACATCTTCGACCAGGCGATCGTCAGCTATTTGGACTACGCCCGCGCCGGATTTCACGACCAGCAGGCCTTCGCCCGGGTCTATGGCGAGGTGTCCACCGACCAGCTGGTCGAATGGGATTTGTGCCGCGAGATGAGCTTCCGGATCGCCTGGAAGCCGTACATGTACAATCAGAGCTTGCCTCATCTGCTGGGCGGCGTGCGCCCTCCGGCGCTCGTCGTTTGGGGTGACGACGACAAGATCGTGCCGCGCAGCGCAGGAGAGCGTTATGCCGCCCTGCTCCCGAAGGCGCGGTTCGAGCTCGTGCGCTCTTCCGGGCATTGCGTC
>Ga0207693_10000649_pt1 | contig 31124 bp, 23 predicted proteins | sample LARL81metaG_FD_184347 | JGI IMG/M metagenome (GOLD analysis project Ga0207693, IMG submission 184347) | Corn, switchgrass and miscanthus rhizosphere microbial communities from Kellogg Biological Station, Michigan, USA - LAR L8-1 metaG... | ecosystem: Host-associated > Plants > Roots >... | reverse complement strand
CCCCGAAAGCATGTCGAGCACGCTCTCGAAGGAAGTGCGCGTCAGTCCGCCGTAGGCAGCCGCGCTGCGCACCACGCGGTACATCTCATCCACCGACCAGGGTTCGATCGCGACCATGGCAACGATCTGTTGCGCGAGCACGTCGAGCGCGTTCCGCGGATAGTGCACCGATTCAACTTCGCCGTCATACATGGCACGCGAAAGCGCGGCGCACGCGAGCAGGTCGCCACGATATTTCGGAAAGATCGTCGCGGTACTCACGGCGCCCAAGTGGTGACTGGCCCGTCCGACGCGCTGCATCCCGCTGGCTACCGAAGGAGGAGACTCTATCTGCACGACAAGATCCACCGCGCCCATGTCGATGCCCAGTTCCAGCGACGAAGTCGCCACCAGTCCACCCAGAGTCCCGAGCTTCAGCCGGTCTTCGATGTCCTTGCGCTGTTCGGCCGCCATGCTGCCGTGGTGCGCGCGGACCAGAGTCTCGCCTGCGAGTTCATTGATGGCCCCCGAGATTCGCTCCGCCAACCGCCGGCTGTTCACAAACAACAACGTGGAGCGGTGCGCCCGAACCAGTTCCAGCAGCTTGGGATGAATGGCCGACCAGATCGAAGCGCGCACCGGACCCTGTGCCGCTGGCCCGCTAGGCAGCGTATCCAGTTCGTCGAGCCGCGACATATCGTCTACAGGCACTTCGACCTTCAGCGCGAACTTCTTCGCCTCGCCGGCGTCGACGATCGTAACCGGCCGGAATTTCACGGAACCCGGCGCTTCAAATTCGGTGACGGACTGCTCGGGCAGAGTCGGCTCACCACCTTCCTGCGAGATCGGAGTCCTCGCCGTATCGACCCCGCCCAGAAATTGGGCAACTTCCTCCAACGGCCGCTGGGTCGCCGAGAGCCCGATCCGCTGTAGCTTGCGTCCGCATAGATGTTCCAGCCGTTCGAGCGACAACGCCAAGTGTGAGCCGCGCTTGGTTGGCACCAGCGCATGAATCTCGTCGAGGATCACCGTGTCGATATTTCCCAGAACCTCCCGCGCGTTTGAAGTCAGCAGCAGGTAAAGGGACTCGGGCGTCGTGACCAAAATATCCGAGGGATGCCGCAGAAACCGCACTCTCAGCGCCGAAGGCGTGTCGCCGGTTCGAATCGTGACGGTCGGCGTGTAATGCTCGACATTCAATTTGCGCGCGGCCTGTGCAATCCCCACCAGCGGCGACTGCAGGTTGCGCTCAACGTCGACCGCGAGTGCCTTGATCGGAGAGATGTATAGGGTGCGGCAGCGTCGCAGTTCCTCGGGTGCCGGAGCGAACATCAAGCGGTTCAGCGACCAAAGAAAGGCCGCCAGAGTTTTGCCCGTGCCGGTCGGCGCCAGAATCAGAGTTGATTCACCCCGCGCGATTGCCGGCCATCCCATTGCCTGCGGGCGAGTCGGGTTTTCAAAAACATCGCGGAACCAGGCCCTTACTGCAGGCTGGAAGAGCTCTAGTGAGTCCGCCTCTAATGCCTTGTTCTTGTTATGTTTAGGGTGAACTATTCGTGTAGTCATTCAACGCGGCGAAAGCTTAGCCTAAGGGATTGGATGCGCGGCGTTCGCTCGGCGACGGAACCTGTTTTACAGCGAACCGATCCGAAATGCTACCGGAACAATGGAGGTTAGCGCTCACCTGGCCTCCGATTTGGCGCTCTGAGCGACAGCTGCAGACTTGTGGTAGTCGAAGAAAGAATCGTCCTCCTGGCCATGATGAGGAATCAGCAACATGACTCGAGCTCTCGACTTCATCGCAAAGTGCGCGGCCATCCATATGTTTTCATCGCCAGCGACCGGCTTCTTTTCAAGCTCAAAGTGCGTGCCGGGCTCGACCTCTGCCAGAAAGCCCACGATCTTGACGGGACGCGTGACGTGGGCCTCCACCTTCACCCACTGAAACGTGTCGCGGTCAATCCACAGTGTTCCTTCCATCCCGGTCAAGACCTGGCTGTCGCGATTGGGAGGCTGATATCCCTTGCGCGGCGTTGCCTTCAATTCGTAGACTCGGTGGCCATTCAGTTCCTTCTCGCCGGTCAGGTGGAAATCGAAGGCTCTGGTCATCTGGTCGAGCATGTTGCGATCGCGTTTTCGTTCGGCTTCGTACTTCGCAATCCGAGCCGCGCGTTTGTCCGCCGATTCGTGTTTGCGCTGCTCGACTGCCTGCTGGTATCTCTTTTGCTCTTCCTTCTCTTTCTGAGGGCTCACAGGCTGTCCATTCACCGCGATCAGCCGCTGGTAGGGCGATCCATACAGAATAGTGACCGCGTATGTCTTGTCTCCATCTTTCGTGCGGTCGCGCTCGCGGTTCTCGAATTCTGGGACCGCGGCCCAGTCGCGATTGTTCGCCTCAACCGACCGCCGGATGATCGAAGCGACATTCTCCTCGGCGGATGACGGGACGAGATACGACAGAAGGATGGCTAGTACTGCGGATGCACTTGTTCGGACGATCGCAAGCCGCATGGATTTCTCTTCCATCAATTGAATGAACTGATCAAGCGACGCTAGATCAGTTCTCGTACTTGATCCGCTATCGTCGTAAGCACAATCTTCTAGCGGTTCGGCTCGCCCCGCGCCAGCGACTCAGCGAAATGCAGCGCTTGCTCGGCTTTCACCTTTGCCGGCATGGGGGCCGCGAAGGGATCCACCGTCGCGTGCGGAACCGACGGACCCGGAGCAAACCCACGTCCAGATGTCAGGTTCCAATACTCGATTCCACGAGGCAATACCGTATTCACTGCAGCGGAAGCATTTCCATCGGACGATAGCGAGAGTTTACGAAGCCTTACGGAGACTGCACATCGCAACTCTCTATTTCCTTAGTAGCGTTCGACGTCGGGGCTCACTCGGGCGAAGTCCCGGAGACGTACCCCGCCGGGACGCATGCCATAGTTCGATGCAGCATGAACTGTCCATGTACTCGGTTTACTAAGATCGTGGTAGACAGGAGGAACCGATGATCACGTTGGCCATCCGTTACACGATCAACCCCAATAAGCTCGCAGACTTCAAGGAATACGTCGCAGCCGAACTCGACCCGATCCGGCGAAGCGGTGGCCGGGTCTTGGGATACTTCTTCCCAACCGACTTCGCTGGTCCCACCAACGAGGCCTTGGGCCTCATCGACATTTCGAACCTCGCGGAGTACGAGAAATATCGCAAGACCTTGGCTGAAGATCCCATCCACAAAAAGAACGCTGCCCGTCTCGAGCAAAGCGGCGCGGTTCTGGCCACGAACCGCTCGCTCATCCAGCGCTACGAGGAGCGCTAGGGAAGTTGTCGCCTGCTGTCCGAAAACACGAAGAGCCGAGCGGCTTGGCGCTCGGCCCAATTCGTTTCGAGATTCAACTCATGCGGCGGCCGGACGATCTGTCACTTCGTTATACAGTTCGACAATTCGATCACGCCTCGCTTCATACTCGCGCATTTCCGGTTCTGAGACCACGCCGTACAACTGCTTCTCAAGCGTGCAAAGTTGCTCGTTCAACAGCGTCATCAATTCATGTTTCGGATCGGGGGATGTCATATCGGGGGATGTCATGATGAGCGCCCTTCGTGTTATGAAAGTAGATTGCGCCGCAAGTGTAACAGCCTGGAGGAGAATTGCCATCCGACGCATGCCCTAGGGATTGTGGTTGAGAAGGCAACTACCCGGCTATCCGCAGGCGATTGTCCATAATCTGCATCGTAGTTTCCGCCGTTCCCGCGTGTTCCGATCCCGTGCGACCGCCGGGTGGAATTCTTTCGCCTTTGATAGCAAGAAACGGAATGCGGTCGATCTCCCCACTGGCTTAAGCTTGCTACATGAAACTCACGGCCATGCGAGCCACGGGTGCCGATCGATCCGCAGTCTCGCCCGCCCTGCGCATCAGTCATCTTGACTGGGAGAAGCTGACTGCCGAACTTGATAACTTCGGTTGTGCACGCATCGATCGTCTTCTGACCAACGAGGAGTGTGATGACATCGCGACCTGGTATTCCGATGATGCTCTTTTTCGTAGTCGCGTCGTGATGGCCCGCCATGGCTTCGGCAAGGGAGAGTACAAGTATTTCCGCTATCCACTGCCGGAACCAATTGCGCAGCTGCGTACCGAGCTTTACCCAAAGCTTGCAGAGATCGCCAATCGCTGGAACGGCGAGATGAAGATTGACGTGCACTATCCGGTCAGGCACGACGAATTTCTCGCGCGTTGCCATGCGGCGGGCCAGGATAAGCCTACGCCGCTACTTCTCCAATATCAGAAGGGCGACTACAACTGTCTGCATCAGGATCTATATGGGGAGCACGTCTTTCCGATCCAGGTCGCAATCCTTCTGTCGCAACCGGGCGAAGATTTTACCGGCGGCGAATTCGTACTCACGGAGCAGCGCCCGCGGATGCAGTCTCGCGCGGAGGTGGTGCGGCTCCGGCGCGGAGACGGGGTCGCCTTCGCGGTCCATCACCGGCCAGTAAAGGGAACTCGTGGAACCTATCGGGTCAACATGCGGCACGGGGTCAGCCGGCTGCGCTCCGGACAACGGCATACCCTCGGAATCATTTTTCACGACGCGAAGTAGAAAGATGAGACGCAAAAGCGACGCTACACTCGACCTGTTTACTGACGCGAGCGAAGACCAGCCTGCAAAGCAGGAGTTCGCCGAGGGGGCTGCTCTGCTAGGCGGCTTTGCATTGCAGAATGAAGGCGCCCTGCTCGATGCTCTACGCAGGGTCGCGGCAAAAGCGCCTCTTCGCCACATGATCACTCCGGGTGGTTACAAGATGTCGGTGGCGATGACGAATTGCGGTTCGTTGGGATGGGTCACCGACCGCAGCGGATATCGCTATGACTCCATCGATCCGGAAAGCGGCAAGCGGTGGCCCGCCATGCCGGAAGCATTTCTGAACCTGGCGATCCGCGCAGCCAGAGAAGCAGGATTTCCCAACTTCCAGCCTGACGCGTGCCTGGTCAACCGCTACGAGCCAAGAACGAGGCTTTCCCTTCATCAGGACAAAGACGAAAAGGACTTCTCCCAGCCGATTGTGTCGGTGTCGCTCGGTATTCCGGCAACGTTCTTGTTCGGAGGCATTCGGCGCAGCGACAAAACCGAGCGCATTGCCTTGCGCCATGGCGATGTGGTGGTCTGGGGCGGACCTGCGAGACTCCGCTACCACGGAGTGGCCCCGCTCAAGGACGCAGTTCACCCGCTTGTCGGGAATTCGCGAATCAATCTGACCTTCCGCAAAGCCGCGTAGCCGCGCTTCATCCCTCGTCATCCGGCGGCCCGGCTGCTCCCGCCAGATCCTGCTGCTTGATTTTCTCAACATTGAATTTCGCGGCTCGGTCCCGCATCGTCTTCATTACTTCTTCGAGCGGTGGCGGATCCCCTTTGATCCACCGCAGCGGATTGATCCGCGCCACTACGAAGGCACGCAAATACGGACTGACGAGTCCACGTTCCTTGAGTTTCTTCACCGCTGCGGCCACTTTCTCCTCAAGGTCCAGTACCATGGTCGCGCGCTTCTCATGCTCCTTGATTGCCATACGTAGTGATTCGTCGGTGAACGACTCGAGGCGTCGCAGGATCGAGTGATACGCGCCACCTCCAAACCGTGGCACGCGCTCGTAACAGACTCCCAAAGTCACTAGCGCAGGCTCGTCCAGATAAAACGCGAATCCCGACTCCGGCCGCGATGCGTCCTCATCCAGCAACCCGCGATAGATTCGGATGACCTCGAGGGAACGTTCCTTAAGATTGTGAGCTTTCTCAGTGTTCAGCGCCAAGATTTGCCAGGCCACTTCGCGGTCCGGGACCACGAGCACGGTGATCGACTTCGCCCCCAGCCTCTGCATGGCGGCAAGGCGATGCCGGCCGTTAGGCGTCCAGAACCCTCCGTTGGGAGCAGTGACGGCAATGATTGGGTCAAGGAAACGCCCGGTCTTATTGATGACGTCGGCGAGCCGCTTGTGGTGCGTGTCAGACAAATCGCGCTGGAAGGGTGTGGGCTCGATCGCATCGATTGGAACGATGCTGAGCAACAGAGGATGACCGCCGAGCGGTTCCTTATACGTCCCAATGACGCAGCCACCGGCCTTCTCCACAACGGCTGCGATGTCACCCACCGCTCCGCTGCGATCCTGAATCAGGCACTCTACCGGTTGGAGGCCCTTGGTCCCGGCCTTGGCTTTGCGGGGGCGTTTCCGAGGAGGAGCGCGTTTGACCATAGGCCTAAAAGTCTAGCGTAGTTGCCCCAACCGCGCATGCCAGTGACCATGCACTATCCAGCAGTGGCCGTCTCGGGTCGCGGCTGCTAGATTGGATCAGCGCGCTTCGATTGGATTGCTGGAGTTACACCGGGCCCATGAGCAGTGACGATCATCAGGATGACGCGCGTACGGTCGGGGATCGGATCGCGGAAGTCATCCGCGCGAACGAGCGTGCGCCGAAGAAGACCCTGACCGATGACGAACTGCGCAAACTCAAAGCTGCAGCCGGGCGCCTCGAGCAGTTGTTATCAGACGCAGCCAACGCGGAGACCGAAGAATTAAAGACCGCCGTTTCGAAACTCGACCAGTTGCTGAAAAATATCAACGCAGGCAAGGACGTCGGGCCAGCGTTACGGCTGCGGAAGAGTAAGTAAGCGGTCGGCGACGCAACACACCAAGCATCTAAAATCGACCGTTTTCTCTGCGCCCTCTGCGTATTGAGGTGTTGGAGAGGAGATGCTGGAGTCTGACCCAGTAATACGGAATAACGCGGCAAAGTCCGCCACGGCCTCGGCTACGCGCCTTTCTTCTTCATCTTCTCCACCAGCCCTCGCAAAGTCTCCTGAGTCGCGGGAGTCCACCAGTTGGCTATCACGGTCGTCAATTCCGCATCCATGCCAGATTCGAACAGTTCGTGAAGGTCCTTGCGCGCTTTGCGTCGAGTCAGGCTCATCGCTTCTTTAGGCAATGCGAGCATTTTGCCGCACCAGGCAAGCGCGCGCGGAACCACCTCGTCCGCCGGAACCACCTCATCCACGAGTCCTTGTGCCAGCGCCTGCTCCGGAGAGATAAGCACGCCGCTCACTCCCAGATACTCCGCGCGCCGAGGTCCCACCAATCGTCGCAACCCTCCCAGGATCACCGGTGGCAGCGGAATTCCGACCTGTACTTCATTCAGTCCGAGCTTGAAATCGCCCTGCGTCATCACCCGCCAGTCACAGAACAGAGCCAGCACCGTGCCGCCGGCCGGCGCGTGCCCCGTGATCGCCGCCACAACCGGAACGGCTGACCGGGCGATGGCTTCCAGCACGGCGTACAGTTCGCGCCACAGCTTGGACATGGCCGGCTCGTCGAGCGTCAGCAGCAATGGAACGTCGAGTCCGCCCGAAAATCGTCCGGGAAGTCCGGAGAGAATCACCGCCCGCACTCCCTCTTGCGCGGCCTGCTCGATTGCCTGCCGCAGCTCCGACAGCAATTCGCTGGTCAGTGCATTGACGGGCGGCCGGTTGAGGCGCAGTTCCCGCACATCGCCGTGTTCGAAAGTAAGTAGCATGCAGAAAGTGTAGCCGAGATTTCTTGAGCCGGAGAGCAACGACGCGACGACGAGCTGTAACACTTCGCCGTCTATCTGCAGTCCGTATTCGATTCCTCTTGAAAGATCAGCTGCAATTGGGAGAAAAGATGCACTGCATTCGAGTAACCGGTTCCGGCCCGTAATTGTTAACCACCACTCCGGAGGACCACATGAGCACGACCAGCGCTGTTGCAATCAGGCCCACATCTTCGGCCAAAGCGATCGCGTGGGCAGGCCTCACCGCGGGAGCCATGGATATTACCGCGGCCATCGTCGTCTACGGATTCTTTGGCGCGACCCCACTGCGCATCCTGCAAGGCATCGCCAGCGGGCTGCTCGGGCCCCGTGCATTTGAAGGCGGAATGGCGACCGCCGCGCTCGGGCTGCTTTGCCACTTCACGATCGCTTGCGGTGCGGCTACCGTCTTTTTCCTGCTCAGCCGCAAGATGCCCTTCCTCACTCGCCAATTCCTGCTGGCCGGAGTGTTCTATGGAATTGCGGTCTACTTCTTCATGGGCCGCGTGGTCATTCCGATCTCCCGCGTACACAGAAATCCTTTTTCACTGAAGATGATGATCATCGGCATAGTCATCCACATCTTCTGTGTCGGCCTGCCGATTTCGACCATGGTCAAGCGCTTCTCGGCTAGCTGATTCCGTATTTCTGTGCGAGAAACAGCTGCAGAGTGACCGGCAGCGCCCGTCCGAGTTCCTGCCATGTCAGCACCTTGCACGCAGTGCGTAATTCTGCAGCCTTTACGCAGCGCATCACCGCGTACCAGGCCTCCAGCAGATCGCGTCGCCGTTCATCGAGCAGTACGCAGAACGCAGCCTGCCGATCATAGGCGGCGAGCACATTGCGAAGCAGTTGATAGGAGTAGTAGCAACGTTCCGACTGCGGCAATTCACTTTCGTCGAACACCGCGGAAAAGTCGCGGTAGCGCTGGACCTTCTTCTTCTCCGCCTGCTGGAAATCGCGCTCGGTGAGTTTCGCTTCGACCAGCAGATTTCCGATCCTCATGTCGATTTCGGTCGCGTCGACCCGCCCGCTGGCAAGCGGCACGCGCGCCCGCAGACCAAACTCCGGACGCGCCTTCCTCGCAATCCCCAGCAGTTGCGCCACTGCCGCGCTGCGCCAAGTCCCAGCGTGACAGAAAACATTCATCAGAAGCGCATCCGAACTCATGCAAGAATCGAGTTCCGCTCGGACGCCACTCTCGGCCGCAGGCAAGGATCGGCGCGCGGTCGTATGCACCTTCTCCAGCCGCGACCTCCACTCGACTCGAGAGCAAATGTTTCGGTAACTTGCGGGATGAAAATTGCCGTGTCTCCGTTCGCCGAAGGACTCGAAGCACACCACCGATTGCTCTCCGTGGCTCAGGCAATGCGGGAGCGACTTCGCCAGAGCATATTTTCTTGCCCTCTCAGCTAACTCCGCCCGCAGCATCGAGCACGCGCCCATGGCTCGGCATTGTAGCGAAGAAAAAGCGAATACGGCAAGCGTTTGGTCAGGGTGCCCGCGGCTAAAGTCACGGCGATGCTTGATTCATCGGAATTCGCCTCGATCCATTTATGATGAAATGAGCACGTGAGCGCCAACGTGGGGAAAGACGCTCAACCGAACTCTTCAACCAGGACTAGTCCGCGATGATCGTCAACTTCGCCCGCCGCGCGCACAACCACAACTGGGAGTTGGACCCGGTCACGCGCTCTTTGCTCGACACCGACTTCTACAAACTCCTGATGTTGCAGTTCATCTGGAAGCATTTCCCCAAGACCCAGGTCTCCTTCGCGTTATCCAATCGTGCGTCCTCGGTTCGCCTCGCCGACATGGTTCCGCTGGAAGAGATCGAGGCACAAATGGAACACGCGCGCAGCCTGCGCTTTCGCCGGTCGGAACTGGTGTGGTTGGCCGGCAATACGTTTTACGGCCGCCGCGGAATCTTTACTCCCGAATTTCTTACCTGGCTGGAAGAAGACTTCCGCCTCTCCGACTACGAGATCTCCGCGAAAGATGGCCAGCTGCAGATGCAATTCATGGGCACCTGGCCCGAGACGACCATGTGGGAACTCTACGCCCTCTCCATCGTCAACGAACTGAAGACGCGCGCCAGCCTGAAGAAGCTGAGCGAGTTTGGCCTCGACATCCTTTACGCCCGCGCCAAGACCAAGCTCTGGGGAAAAATCGAGCGGCTGCGCGGCGTGCCCGGCCTGAAGGTCGCCGATTTTGGGACGCGCCGGCGCCACAGTTTCCTCTGGCAGGAGTACGTCGTTGACGCCATGGCCGCCAATCTGGGCCCCGCGTTTGTCGGTACCTCGAACGCCTTCCTTGCGCACAAGCACGACCTCGAAGCCATCGGCACCAACGCACACGAAATCCCGATGGTGATGGCCGCCCTGGCCAACGACGAAGAAGAAATGCGTGCCTCGCAATACCACGTTCTCGAGTTATGGCAGGGAACCTACGACGGAGCGTTGCTCATCATGCTGCCCGACACCTACGGCACCACGCAGTTCCTGCAGAACGCACCCGACTGGACGGCTGACTGGACCGGCCAGCGCGTCGACAGCAAAGATCCCTATGTTGCTGGCGACGAATACATCGATTGGCTCCGCGCGCACGGAAGAAATCCCAGGGAGAAGTTGCTGATCGCCTCCGACGGGCTGGATGTCGACGAAATCCTGGGCTTGCATGCGCATTTCTCCGGCGCACTCCAGCCGGGCACGACGGCTGCCGATCTCCGCAGCGCCGCCGATTTCTGTGATTTGCGCAAATGGGTACCGGGCCGTCGTATCCGTTTCAGCGCCGGCTGGGGCACGCTGCTCACGAATGACTTCCGCGGCTGCGATCCCGACGCCGGCACCGGCTTCGATCCACTCAGCCTGATCTGCAAAGTCCACGAGGTCGAAGGGCGCCCCGCCGTGAAACTCTCCGACAACTATGCCAAGGCGATGGGCCCGCCCTCTGAAATAGAACGCTACCGCCGCCTCTTCGGAACCGTAGGCGTGGCCAACGTACCGGTGCTAGTGTGACCCCGATCTAAAGAATTTCTGCCTATGGAGCGACGGGCGTCCCCGCCCGTCGACTTTTGGCCGAGGAGGCCGCATGTCGATTCGTCCCATCAAACGTCTCATCAAGTCCAAGCCCACCATGGAAGGCGCCGGCGTCCATCTGCGCCGTGCTTTCGGATTCGGCAGCACCTCCGAGTTTGATCCGTTCTTGTTGCTTGACGACTTCCGTAACGACGTCCCGGAAGATTACCTCGCCGGATTCCCCTGGCACCCGCACCGCGGCATTGAGACGATCACCTACGTCCTCGCTGGCACCGTCGAACACGGCGACAGCATGGGCAACCGCGGCGCCATCGCCGCCGGAGACGTTCAGTGGATGACTGCCGGCAGCGGGATCATTCATCAGGAAATGCCCAAGGGCGATCCGGCGGGTCGCATGCACGGCTTCCAGCTGTGGGCCAATCTCCCCGCCGCATTGAAGATGACCGACCCGCGCTACCAGGAAGTGAAGACCGGCGACATTCCCGAAGTCACCGATGACGACGGCACCCACGTGCGCATCGTATGCGGAAGTTTCTGGGGCAAGCGCGGCCCCGTGGACGGCATTGCTGCCGATCCGATCTATCTTGACGTGTCGGTTGCACCCGGCCGCAGAAAGACGCTGCCGGTCGAAACCACGCGCCATGCCTTCGCCTACGTTTTTTCCGGAGCAGGGAAGTTCTGCAACGCATCCGGCCCGCTGGCGGTACCGACCGAAGCCGTCGAATGGGCCGACACCAAGCCGCCCTCCGAAGCCGAGAACCGGTCACTGGTGGTCTTTGATCGCGGCGACGAAGTCACGGTGCAGGCGGGCGACGACGGCATCCGCTTCCTGCTGGTCTCGGGCAAGCCACTCGAGGAGCCGGTCGCCTGGTACGGGCCCATTGTGATGAACACCCAGGCCGAACTCCGGCAGGCCTTCGAGGAACTAGAACAAGGCAAATTCCTGAAGAAGTAAGAGAAACGAAGTCCGAAGGAGGGAACTCCTCAGACCGAGGGTGCCCCATCCTGAGCGTCGCGCGCCTTTTGCGACGTTTAGGGTGGAATTCCAAGAATGCCGCGAACGAGAGATTTGCACAATTAGAACCCGTACTTCGCGATAACAGCATGGGTATGTTTTCCAACGAGCACCATCGCTGCGTGCTGCGAAAGAAGTTCCAAAGTTACCCGTACTCCGGTCGCTTTGTCGCGAATATCGATCTTCGTGTCCGTCGCCGACTCGGAAGCCATGATGTACAGCACGGCATCCTCCAGCGCGATGGGAAAAATCAAAACTCCCGGAGACACCGGCTCCTGCAGGTCATACAGAGGTGCGACGCCGACTTGCCCGGCGATGTAACTGTAAAGCTCCGCAGCCGCCTCCGTGCCCTCCGCCATCTCCACGGGATGAGCTGCCCAGTAAATCTTGCCCTTGCCGTAAGGGACTTCCTTCAGCGTCGATCCATCGCCAAAGCGCACCGATTCAACCAGATTCTGCTTCTGCTGGTCGAATGACATCGAGACACGGTGCCCACCGGCATTCAAAGCCGCCTGACGAAACATCACCGGCTCTACCTGCGCATTCAACTTAAGCTCCGTCATTCGCGACACAACATGCCAATGCTCATCTCGATCCACTGATCCGGTGATCAACAGATTCCCGCCGTCATTCGCATACTTCAGCAGAATCCGCCACGCCGTCTCAGTCAGAGCCTGCGGTGAGGGCAAAATCACCAGCTTCGGGGACCCCAGTTTCACAAGCTGGTTCTCCGCCACCGCGTACAGTGTCAGATGATCGTGATACGCGAGTGCCCGCACCGCCTTTCGCTGTGCCTCCAACTGCAAATCTCCCAGCACGGAAAACTGCGCCACCTGCGACGTAACCATCGCAATCGACGGCAACTCCGGCGCCCGCAAATGCTCATCGAGCGACGGCGCAAACGCTGCAATCGCCCGCATTACGTCCGCTTCCGGCTTCTCGGTCCCATCCGGACGCACGAGCCCGATCGGCGTCTCATTGCTCTCCGTCATATACGAATTCGTATTCCACAGCCACTCAATCGCGCCCGCGCCCTGCGCAAACGCGAACGCCACCTTGCGTTCCAGCAGCGAGGCCTCATGCTCCGGGTCGCGCCGCGCAATCTCATCCAGATTCAATTCCCGCTGCAGTCCCGTCTCCTGTATCAGCATGGCCTGCCCGGGCTGCTTCGCCAGCAGCGAATCCCACAGTACGTAGTCGTTCTGCCACCACGAGTGATTCGTCGTGAAGTCCACAAACTGTCCCCAGAACGCCGGAGACAGCCGGTCCTGAATGCCTCCTTCATCCTGCCCCACCGTCACTAGTTGCTTCGACCCGGTGGCACGGACTCCATCCCGCATCGTGCGCACCCAGTTCGCAAACACCTCTTGTGCGAATAGAAAGAAGTCGTAGACCTTGAGCGAATTTCGACCCACGTATGCGCCGCGCTGCGCGAACTCGATTTCTTCGGGCAGAGGAACCGTTCCCTCCACCGCGCTTACCGGCAGATTCCACGCGGCGGCCAGAGCCGCGCGATCGCCGTAGCGCTTACTCAACCACTCATTCCACGCTGCCAGTTCGCTGGGGTCGCCATTGGGACGCATCGTCCACAGATGCTGCGAGATGCTGGGCTCGTTGACGAAGTCCCACGCCAGAAATGGAACGTCATGAAAGCGCACGACCACCGAACCGATCAGCGTGCGCTGCCGCCGCACGGCTTCCGGATCAAGATAGGGGTTCACTCCCCCCAGCACCTCCGGCAGGAATGCAAAGAAGTTGAACTGCACTGGCAGCCCATTCTTCCGTGCGGTCATGAGGAACGCTTCGAGCGTCCGGAGCGTTCGATCGTAAGGCTCGCCGTTCTCGTTGCAGAACTTGTCCCACCCAGTCCACCAGCCGCTGCGGATCATATTCAGACCCGCGCCGTGAATCTGCCCCATTTCCTGGTTCCAGAGGTAAACGTTGGGATATTCGAAGTACAGCCGCTGCGCTTCACCCGACATGTACGTCGTGCCCACCACGGCAAACGGTTTGCCATCGCGCTCAAAGTAGTTCGCATTGACGCTGAGCCGCGGCCCCGATCGCAAGTAAGGTTCATCCCGAATCCAAAATCCGGAACGATACCGCGCGAGCACAGTCGACCCGTCGAGCAGCTCTGATTCGATGACATACAGACCTTTTCCCTCGGGCGCCGGCAGAAAGACCGAACCGCCAGGCGGGATCGATGTTGAAGTCTCCTTTCTCTGAGCAGGCCGGTCTTCTGGAAAGGTCGCGATCTTCACGGTCAACGAGCCCGGATTATTCCGTACTGCGTGCCAAATCACATCGAGTTGAATCGGCTCACCTTGCAAGTAGAGCGGAAACACGGGGCGAACAGAAAAGTCCTCGCTCCCCAGCATCGCGCGCTTCGCTAGAGCCTGCAAGTTCTGCCCAGCATTCGGCCGGGTAAAGAAGTCCGCTGCCAGGTCCGCGTTTACGAAAACCCACCGTCCGCCGTCGAAGCCGTTGCGCAGGTGGTCCACTTCAATGACCGGAGCCGACAGCTTGCGGCCGTTTTTCACGCCCCACGCAATCGTGTCGACGCGTGCATCGATCGACCCAGCCGCCCCGCCTCGGTGATACAGGTCCACGGCGCTTAGCCGAATGATCGGACTGAATGCGTTCTTCCACGCGAAGCCTGAAATCTGGACCGGTAAGTCCGGATTCTTCTGGAATGTCGTCCCATCGGATCCTGGCGTTGTCTGGTATTGGTCGATCATGAGCGCCCGCGCGAAGCGCACGCTGTAGTCGCGCAGATGCCATCCGCTGCTGTCGCGATATGCGGAGCGCGTGAATGGCCGGCCGCCGATGACCAGCAAGTTCCCGCCTCGTTGCAGATACTGCTGAATGTCCGGCCACGTCGCTTCCGGAAACGCCGATCCGTAAGGCAGCACAAGAAGGTCCGTGTGCGCGGATCGCAATGCCTGCGGCAGTTGTTCGGCGTTCGCGGTCTGTACGCCCGCAAGCAGGGAAGCTGCGCTGGTCCCATCGGCCGAATCGGCAGCCGGAAATCCGGCTTCGCTGAATACCACCGTGCTGTTCGACACTTGCGCTCCTGCAAACACGGCGAAGCCTACGCAACTTCCGAGACAGAGTGCAAGCGTCCACGGCTTCTTCATCCAAACCTCTTTTCAGCTGGGATACGACGCAGTTGCCGATTGTAACGGCAGGGAATGCGAATGCGATCGTGGCAAGTCAGCCCGAAGAACCGCTGCCCGTTCTACTGATATTCAATTTTGCGCCCAAGCGAGACAGTTTTTCGAAAGATCGTCGATGATCTCATGGCGGAAAGGTGAATCGGGAAACCATCTTTGCGATGGTATGATGCTGGCGCGAATGCAGGCTTGCTTGTTTCGGGTCAAACCGAACCACCAAGGCGTGCATCCCATTCATCCATGCCAATTGCACAGGTCAAGAATCCGTCCGCAGCTTCCGCTCCACCCTCGGCCTCCACTCGCGCAGCACTCATCGTCGTCACGTCTCTGTTCTTCATGTGGGGATTCGTGACCGCTCTCAACGACGTTCTCATCCCGCACCTCAAGTCAATCTTCGACTTGAACTACGCGAAGGCCAGCCTGATCCAGTTTGCATTCTTTGCGGCATACTTTATTTTTTCTATTCCAGCCGCCCGCCTGATTGATGCGATCGGCTACAAGCGCACCATGGTGACCGGCGTCCTGGTCATGGGCGCCGGCGCTCTGCTCTTCATGCCGGCCGCCGCGGTTCCGTCGTACCCGCTGTTTCTCGGCGCCCTGATGATCCTGGCATGCGGCATAACCATCCTGCAGGTTGCCGCGAACCCATACGTGGCGGTGCTCGGCCCTCCGGAAACCGCTTCCAGCCGGTTGAATCTCTCGCAGGCTTTTAACTCTCTCGGCACCACGGTTGCTCCTTTGCTCGGCGGATACCTCATCTTGAACGCCGCTGCGAAGAGTATGACTGAGCTGCGCCAGATGGCACCCGATGCGCTGCAGGCTTATCGCGTGCACGAGGCGTCATCGGTGAAGGTTCCGTATCTGATCATCGGGCTGGCTTTGATTGTCCTGGGCTTTCTGATTTCGACATTCAAACTTCCGGCCATGCCCGGCGCTGAGCATCATAAAGACGACCACGGTGACAGTATCTGGAAGTACCGCCATCTCGTTCTGGGGGCCATCGCTATCTTCGTCTACGTAGGCGCGGAAGTTTCCATCGGCAGCTTCCTCATCAACTATTTCAGCCAGCCCGATATCGGGAACATCTCGGCAAATGAAGCTTCCAAGTACCTGTCTGCATATTGGTTCTCCGCCATGGTCGGCCGCTTCATCGGCTCCGCCATTCTGCAGAAAGTGCGTACCGGAAAGTTGCTAGGCATCGCCGCCATCTGCGCGAGCCTGCTGGTTTTCATTTCCATGGCAAGCTCCGGCCATCTCGCGATGGGGAGCATGATTCTCATCGGGCTATGCAATTCCGTGATGTTCCCCAGCATCTTCACGCTGGGCATCGCGGATCTTGGCCCGCGCACCGGAGACGGGTCGGGATTGCTGGTCATGGCGATTGTCGGGGGCGCGATCGTGCCGCTCTGCGTTGGCGTGTTAGCCGACCGCATCGGCCTGCAACACTCGTTCATCCTGCCCGCGATTTGCTACCTGTACATCGTGTACTACGCGTTGAGAGGTTCACGAGTCGTTACCGCAAGAGAGCCCGCTACGCAGGCGTAGATGTAAACGTATACCAGGCGTAGCCTGCGACAGGTTTCTCATCTCACAATGATTCACTGCAAGCTAAGTTGTTGAAAGTTGGTAAGGGCGGTTCCGCGGCTCCTAAAGGTAGCCACGACCATCGCACAGAATGCCTATTAATCGCGTTTGCAGAGCCACCAGCCGTATTCTGAGGCGGCGGGTATGGTTTGGTGTCGGGTCGGCCCTCTGAGGTCTCTTAAAGCTCACTACAACGCACAGTTAGCTTATAGAGAACTAGCTGACGCCCTAGCGGCACTTCTTTCACGGGTTTGTCGCCAGCTTCGCCTTAGGCCGAATCTGTTCGAACGGCACCACGGCTTTTCCTTCCAGCACTGAATAGAACTTGTCTGGCGCCAGATTCTTCAGCGTCTCCGTGGCGCCCGAGGGCCAGTGAATCTCGGCGGAGTCGACTTTGTTCGCGGACCCGAGCCCGAAGTGGATACGCAAGTCGTTCTGTGAAAGATAGCTGCCGCCGCTGTGGATTTCGTCGGTTTGCGTCATGCCGCCAGCCACGATCTTCACGCGCGCGCCGATCGCCAAACGATTGCTCTTCGTGCCTTGCAGTTCGAAACTCACCCAATGGCGACCGGGGATACCTGGATTCTTCAGAATGGTTGGCGAACCGTCGAGGTTCTCGATCACCACATCCATGTTGCCATCGTTGAAAAGATCGCCCACGGCGAGCCCGCGCGACACGCGTGGCTCTTCGATCGCTGGTCCCGCCTGATCGTGCGCGTCGCAGAACGTGCCATTGCCTTGGTTCATATCGAGCAGTTTCGGCTCGCGGTAGCGGTCGCCTGAAGGCAACGTGTCGACTTGCGGATACACGTGTCCGCTGGCCACGATGAGATCGAGCCAGCCGTCGTTGTCGAGATCGACGAATGCATCGCCCCATTTGACCCAGCGAATCGATGGCAGTGCCACGCCCGACGAGTACGAGACGTCGTGGAAGTCCCACTTACCGTCGTTGCGATACAAAGTGTCGTAGTCGTCGGCAAAGTGCGTCACGTAAATCGAAGGCCGCCCGTTGTGCAGGTAGTCGCCGAGCGCGATTCCCATAGAAGCCTGCTCGTTGCCGTCTTCGCTGAGCGCCGTGCCTGACTCGAGGCCGATCTCAGCGAACTTACCCTTGCCTTCGTTGCGATACAAAAAACTCGGCGTGGAATCGTTGGCGAGATAGATGTCGGGCTTGCCGCTATTGTTGAAGTCCGCCCACACCACGCCCAGCCCGTAGTATCCGCCCGGGTCGCCGACGCCCGCGGACTTGGTCACATTGTTAAACGTGCCATCGCCGTTGTTGTGGAAAAGCGAATCGCCGGAGCCTTTCAATCCGCGAGGGCCGCACTGTACGTCGATTCCCTTGTACTTGCAGTTGATGCCTTTGCCAAAGGCGGGCGGGTTGGCGAGATCGAACTCGACGTAGTTCGCAACCATCAGGTCGAGGAATCCGTCGCCGTCGAAGTCGCCAAAGGCTGCGCCGGTCGACCAGCGGCCGTCAGCCACACCGGCTTTCGACGTGACATCCGTAAAAGTTCCGTCGCCATTGTTGCGGTACAGCACGTTGCCCCCGAGGCAGGTGATGTACATGTCGGGCCAGCCGTCGTTGTCGTAGTCGCCGACCGCACCGCCATTCGCGAAACATGGACTCGCGACTCCGGCTTTCTCGGTGACGTCGGTGAAGGTGCCGTCGTGATTGTTGTGGTAGAGCGCGCCGCGCGCCTTCTCGCCCTTCCTGGCCATCTCGAGCGTGGGTGCGTTGGTGAAGTAGATGTCGAGCCAGCCGTCGCGATCATAGTCGAGCAGGAGAACGCCGCCGCTCATCGATTCGAGAATGTATTTCTGATCTGGCGCAAGCAAATGCTCGAACTTGACGCCGGCCTTCTTCGTGATGTCCTCAAGCTGGGGGATCTTGCGGCCCTTGCATTTCATTTCCTTCACGCCCGGAGGAGGCGGCGCAGGTTGAGGGTGTCCGCCCTGGGCAGAGAGAGAAAGTGGAAGAAGAAAGCTCAAGAGCAACAGAACCCGGATCGCGCAGAAGGCGTTGTTAGTCAATTGGGTCTTGGATGTGTTCAATGGAGAGTAGTGTTGACTCGATCCATTCTACGTGTGCCGTCGATGGCATCGCTACACTCAGTCTCGCGGGTGAGGCCGCCCGCGCTACATCTCGCCATTCGACCTGCGAGGTCGGCCGTCGCTCCATCGCTTCGGCGGGGCGGTTGGACAAGGTCTGGGGCGCGTGTCGCTATCTCTACGGAATCAGCTGGTAGCTCACGAAGGCCAACTGTGTGCTATCGGGGGACCAGGAGGGGACGTTAATGGTGCCTTGGCCGCCGAAGAGTTTCGTTAGAATCGTGATCTTGCGATCGCTGACTGACATCAGGCGCAGCATGACATCTTTGTCTTCGGGATGGCCTTCGACGCTGCGGTCGTAGGTTAGAAAAACCATCCACTGGCCGTCGGGTGAGATGTGCGGGAACCAGTTGTTGAGTTCGTCGTGGGTAATCTGTTCCTGCGCGCTGCCATCGGAGTTCATGCGCCAGATCTGCATGTGGCCCGTGCGCTCGGAATTGAAGTAGATGTATTTGCCGTCGGGGGAGTAGTCGGGGCCGTCGTCGAGGCCCTTCGCTGTGGTCAGGCGCGTTTCGTTGCCGCCCTCGAAGGGGATGGAGTAGATGTCGAATTCGCCGTTGCGCTCGCCGACGAAGGCGAGCGTTTTTCCGTCTGGGGACCAGCCGTGCCAGTAGGAGGGACCTTTCGCAGTAATTTCGCGCGGTGAGCCGCCGGCGAAGGGAACGATGTAGACGTGCGAGTTATCTTCGTCTTTCGTCTGATCGCTGATGGCAATGGTTTTGGAGTCTGGCGAGATGCCGTGATCGTTGTTGCAGTGGACGGCGAAGCCGCTGTCGATAAGTGTGGGCGTGCCTCCAGCGACCGGAATCTTTTCCAGGCGGCCTTTTCGGTTGAAGATTAGGGAGGCGCCGTCGTGCGTCCAGTTAGGAGCCTCGAAGCGTTCGGGGGCGACGTAGACGACACGGCGATCGGAGGAGTCGACGGTGATGGTTTCGAGCGTGCTGTAAAGCTTCGGTTCGGCGGTGGAGGAAACGAGTGGAGTGATTTCCATGTTGGAGAAGACGGCTTTTTCGACGACGTCTTTCTCGTGAGAGCAGAGGCCGATGCCGACGTAGAACGTTCCTTCGACAGGGACACGAACCGAGCCCCCCGCCATTTGAAAGTTCTGGCCTTTCGATGCGAGCCACATGTAGGCGTACTGGCCGCGCTTTTCGATGCGTATGCGCGAGGGGGCAGAAATATTCGCCTGGATCTCGTGCGTGAGCGCGCCTTTGGCATCGCGATACTGAAGGGAAGTTAGGCCGCTGCCATGGAGCGCGACGTCGGCATACGGGGAGTCGGCGTCGAGCGACTGGCGCACCATGACGACGGCTTTGCGATGCTCGTTAACGCCATGACCGATGAAAGCAATGTCAGCGTTGAGGGCGACGTCGCCGGAGACTTTCTTCCAGACGAAGTGGAAGGCGTCGGAGGAGAGCCACATGTTTTCTCCGGCGGCGGAGAGGGTGAATGTTTTGGCAGCAGGGTCGTAGGTGGCGGAGCCTGGGTGGAGGATCGTGCCGATGTCGGTGTGGCCTTCGAAAGGGACAAGTTGCGTTTGGGCGAAGGCATGGGCCACAGCGAGAGTTATCGCGAGAATGGCAAGAAGTGTTTTTGAGTTGCAACGCACGACGGCCTCCTGATGTCGCCCCTCCGGGGCTTTTGCGAGTTTGCTGCCTACCCAGTGCTTACGCACTGGGCTAATGAATTACGCCCGTTTTGCGGGCTTGACTTGAGATCACGTAGGCCACAGGTACCACTTTCAGGAACGACCAATCGATCCTCACGCATGCGTGGTGCGGAAGGTTTCGAGGCAGCGTTTGGCCGTTTCCAATTCTGAGTAGCGGCTGCCTTCCTGCTCGAGGAGGTAGTACTCGAGTCCACTGCTCTCGGCGGCGGCGAAGATTTCTTTCCAGGGTGCGACGCCTTCTCCGAATAAGACTTTGTAGCCCTGTGCGGGGGACCAGTCTTTGCAGTGCATCGACTTGATACGGCCGGGATGGGAGCGGATCCAGGCAACCGGGTCGGCGCCGGATGCGACACACGTGCCTACGTCGAGTTGCAAGACGACCGATGGCTTGGTGTGTTCCGCGAGATATTCCGCGGGATACTTGCCGTCGACACGACGGAATTCTGGCTCATGATTGTGGTAGCCGACTTTGAGTCCGGCAGGCTCGAGTTTTTCTGCTGCCGCGTTAAGGGCGTCGGCGACCGGCTTCCATCCGTCGGGACCCGGCTTGGGCTGGGCGCTGGCCACGATGACGTACTTGGAGCCGAGCGCGAGGTTCAGATCTCGCGTGCGATTGATTTTGTCAGGGTCAAGATAGTTGAGATCGTTGTGAGTGGAGAAACAACGGACGCCGAGGTCGTCGATCAGCCTGCGCATGTCTTTGGTCTGGGCGTTGGTACGCTCGAAATAGGGCGCGTAGAACTCAACGCACTGGTACCCCATTTCGCCGACAGCGCGCACGGTGCCTTCGGGATCTTTCTTGAGCGCCTCGCGGACGGAATAAAGTTCGAGGCCGACGGGGATTTTGGAGTTGGCAGCGCCTGCGGTAAAGGCGTAGGGAAGCATGGCCGAGAGAGCCAGGAAGGATCGACGGTTGATCGGGGTCATGGGCTACCTTTTACTTGAGTTGGGCATTGTGTGTCCAAGAAAAAGTTTCGGCTGAGCATAGGCGTTCTTGGGTCACCGTAACGTCGCGAAGAACGCGCCATTAGGGTGGGAGACCCGTCAATCGGTCATACCTGAGTGCCGCGACAAGGAGGGGATAGTGCCGTTACACTGAACTGAGCCCTTCGAAAAAATCATCATCAGCGGAAGGTATGAACATGGCATCCGTAGAGTCCGCCATCCCCGTTGCCGCAACGTCCTCGCCCTTATCCAAAGAAGAACTGCGCCGCATGAATGCGTACTGGCGCGCCGCAAATTACCTGTCGGTCGGCCAGATTTATCTGTATGACAATCCGCTGTTGCGCGAGCCGCTCAAAATTGAACAGGTTAAGCCGCGCCTGTTGGGGCACTGGGGTACGACGCCCGGCCTGAACTTTATTTACGTTCACTGCAACCGGCTCATCAAGAAGCTTGACCTGAACATGATTTACATCACAGGTCCGGGACACGGCGGTCCGGGACTCGTAGCAAACACCTACCTGGAAGGGACCTACAGCGAGTACTACCCGAACATTCCCCAGAATGAAGCAGGCATGAAGAGGCTGTTCAAGCAGTTTTCCTTCCCCGGCGGAATTCCGAGCCACGTTGCTCCGGAGACGCCGGGATCGATCCATGAAGGTGGGGAACTGGGATATAGCGTTGCGCACGGGTATGGCGCGGCGCTCGATAATCCGGACCTGCTGGTCTGTTGTGTGGTCGGGGACGGCGAGGCCGAGACCGGGCCACTGGCGGCGAGTTGGCATTCGAACAAGTTCCTGAATCCGGCGCGTGATGGAGCGGTGCTGCCCATTCTTCACCTGAACGGATACAAGATCGCGAATCCCACAGTGCTGGGCCGGATGAGCGACGAGGAGTTGACGGAATTATTTCACGGCTACGGATACGAGCCGATATTTGTGGAGGGCAGCGATCCCGAACCGATGCATCAATTGATGGCGGAGAAGATGGAGTCCGCGATCCGTGATATCCAGACGATCCAGGAGCGCGCAAGGAAGCAGAAGGATGTGACGCGACCGATCTGGCCAATGATCATCCTGCGCTCGCCCAAGGGCTGGACGGGTCCGAAGATGGTGGACGGCAAGCCGGCGGAGAACACGTGGCGATCGCACCAGGTTCCGTTCTCGGAGATGGTGGGACATCCGGAACACCTGCGGTTGCTGGAAGAGTGGATGAAGAGCTACAAGGCCGAAGAGCTGTTCGACAAGAGCGGTCGCTTGATGCCGGAACTTGCGGAACTGGCGCCCAAGGGCGAGCGGCGCATGGGTGCTAATCCGCATGCCAACGGTGGGTTGCTGCTGAAGGATCTCGTGATGCCGGATTTCCGCGACTACCGAGTAGAAGTGCCGAAGCCGGGCGGAGTGAATTCCGAAGCCACGCGTGTGCTGGGAACGTTCTTGTGCGACGTGATGAAGAACAACCTGGGAGCGAAAAATTTTCGCGTGTTCGGGCCGGATGAAACGGCTTCGAACCGGCTGGATGCGGTATATGCCGTGACAGACAAGGTGTGGATGGAGCCACTGCTGCCAGTCGACGAGCATCTGTCGACAAACGGACGTGTCATGGAAGTGCTCAGCGAGCATATGTGCCAGGGGTGGCTCGAAGGTTACCTACTGACTGGGCGACATGGATTCTTCTCGTGCTATGAGGCGTTCATTCACATTGTGGATTCGATGTTTAACCAGCATGCGAAATGGTTGAAGGTGACGCGGAACATCCCGTGGCGGCGATCGATCGCGTCGCTGAACTATCTGCTGACGTCCCATGTGTGGCGGCAGGATCACAACGGATTCAGCCACCAGGATCCCGGATTTATCGATCACGTGGTGAATAAGAAGGCAGACGTGGTGCGGGTGTATTTGCCGCCGGATGCGAACACACTGCTTTCCGTGGCGGACCACTGCTTGCGAAGCCGGGATTACGTGAACGTGATTGTCGCCGGGAAGCAGCCGGCGCCGATGTGGCTGGATATGGACTCCGCGATCCGGCATTGCACCGCTGGAATCGGGATCTGGAGCTGGGCGAGCAATGATCAGAATGCCGAACCGGACGTGGTAATGGCGTGCGCTGGCGATGTTCCTACCCTGGAGTCGCTGGCTGCCGTAGACTTGCTGCGGCAACATTTCCCGGACATCCGGATCCGGTTTGTGAACGTGGTCGACCTGATGACACTGCAGCCCTCGAGCGAGCATCCGCATGGCTTGACCGATCACGATTTTGATTCGATCTTCACGACCGATAAGCCGACCATCTTTGCGTATCACGGGTATCCGTGGCTGATTCATCGGCTCACGTACCGGCGGCACAATCACGACAATCTCCACGTGCGCGGGTACAAGGAAGAGGGCACGACCACCACGCCGTTTGACATGGCGGTGCAGAACGATATCGACCGGTTCCATCTGGCGGGGGATGTGGTGGACCGTGTACCGCGTCTGCAGCGCATGGGAGCGCACTTCAAGCAGTTCTTGCGCGATAAGCTGGTGGATCACAAGCAGTACGTGGACGATCGCGGAGATGATATGCCAGAGATCAAGAACTGGAAGTGGCCTTATTAGCGCGAAAATCTTTAACCGCAAGGGGCGCTGAGGACAGCCGCCAAGGTCGCTAAGAAGGGCTGGTCATCGATGCGTCAGAGTGTGTGTTACGGCCGGCCCGTGCCGACAAAATCTTAAAACGCAGAGGCTGCAGAGAACCGCCGCAGAGGACGCAGAGAAGACCTTTCGCTCAAACTTGATGAACGTACTTGTCCTCAATTCGGGGAGTTCTAGTCTTAAATTTCAGCTGATTGCGACGGACCCGGATCGTATCGCCCGCGACACGGACGAACGTTTAGTGCGGGGAGAAGTGGAAGGGATTGGCGGGGAAACAACCTGTGCCATCCGGAAGAAAGACGGGCCCCGTGAATCGTTGAAAGCGTCAATGAAGGATCTTGAAGCCGCATTGGAGTTTGTGATTGGCGGGATCGCATCCGAAAAGTCTGGGCTGCAGGAAGTGCGCGGGCCAGCTGACATTCACGCGGTTGGCCACCGGGTAGTGCATGGCGGAGAACGGTTTTTCGAATCGGTTGTGGTAAGCGATGAGGTTCTGAAGGGAATCGAGCAATGCAGCGAACTGGCCCCGCTCCACAATCCCGACAATCTCAAGGGAATTCTGGCAGTGCGAAGATTGCTGGGTGAAAGGGTTCCCCAAGTCGCAGTCTTTGACACTGCGTTTCATCACTCGCTGCCGGAGTTCGCATATGTCTATGCGATACCGTACGAGCTTTACCAGCGTCACCGAATCCGGCGGTATGGTTTTCACGGAACTTCCCACCGGTATGTCACGCACCGGTACCAGGTATTGGGCAAGGTGACGACCGAGAAGACCCACGTCATTACGCTCCATCTCGGGAACGGTTGTTCGGTGACGGCGATCCGGGGTGGACATCCGGTGGACACTTCGATGGGCATGACGCCTCTTGAGGGTTTGGTGATGGGAACTCGATCGGGCGACATTGATCCTGCGATCGTCACCATCATTGGCGAAAAAGAAGGACTTTCTGCTCGTGAGGTGGACTCGCTGCTGAATGCACGGTCGGGATTGCTTGGAGTTTCGGGGACAACGAATGACATGCGCGGTCTTCAGGCAGAAGCCCAAGACAAGCGCCACGGACGCGCACGGCTGGCCATCGATATTTTCTGTTACCGGGCGCGGAAGTACATCGGTGCTTACCTGGCGGGCATGGGCGGGGCTGACGCAGTGGTGTTCACGGGAGGCATTGGGGAGAACTCTCCTGAGATTCGCGCGCAGATTTGCGCAGGGATGGAGTGGGCAGGGATTGCCCTCGATGCGGAGAGAAATCAGAAGACTGTCGGCAAAGAGGGATTGATCAGCAGTGATTCGTCAAAGCTGGCGGTGTACGCGATTCCTACCGATGAAGAGTTGTTGATTGCGCGGGACACGGTGCGGTGCATTGTGGGTGAGGCGCATCCGTCGTAGTGGGTCGAGTCGAACAGTCCGGAAGACAACTCGTGGCGTGGGTAAACAGGCAGCGGGAGAGTCGTCGATGACGAAAGAGCGCACCTCAGTCGCTAAAGCGCGGACACACTTCTAAGAAGTAGCGGCACGACTAAAGTCGTGCCCTTCCCAAGACCTGCCCTTCCAAAAAGCTCCCCGAGGCAGATTTTTTCCGCATCCTCTGAAGTCGTACCGTTCCCAAGCTGTGGCCCACTTACACCGAGTACGAGACGTCGTCGTCGGTGGCGACGTGCGCCAGGGCGCTTCCGTTCGAGGAAACGACGGAAGACTTACTGCCGCGGCGCATGGCTACGATTCCTGTGCGCACCATTTCCAGCACGCCATAAGGCCTGAGGACTTCGAGCAGGCCGTCGATTTTGTCTTCGGCGCCCGTGATTTCGATGGTCAATGAATCGGGAGCGACGTCGACTACCCTCGCGCGAAAGACGCTCGCTAACTCCAAAACGTGGGAACGCGCTTCGTGCGTGGCGGCTACCTTGATCATGGCTAAGTCGCGCACGATGGCGGGCTGGTTGGTGATGTTCTCGACCAGCAGAACATTGACGAGTTTGTAGAGGTTGGCTTCGATGCGGCGCGCCTGGTCACGATCGGCCTCGGCAGTGATGGTCATGCGCGAGACTTCAGGCTTTTCGGTGCGGCCGACAGTGAGCGAGTCGATGTTGAAGGCGCGGCGCCGGAACAGGGAAGCGACGCGGGTGAGGACGCCGGGCTTGTTCTCCACGTAGACCACAAATGTGTTCATCATGTTGGTTTACTCGTCGGCCGCCGTTTCCACGATCGGGCTGGGGCGGCGGATCATCTCGTGCAGCGAGGCGCCGGCCGCGACCATCGGGTAGACGGTGTCTTCCTGCTCTACTTTGAAATTGATCAGCATGGGGCCGCCGTGTTGGCGGGCATCTTGCACCGTCGGCGCGACCTCGGAGTGCTGCGTTACAGTTGCGCTGCGGATGCCGTAGGCATCGGCTAGCTTGGCGAAGTCGGGATTGAGCAAGGGCGTCGCCTGGTAGTTGCGCTCGTAGAAAAATTCCTGCCATTGGCGGACCATCCCAAGGAAGCCGTTGTTGATGATGGCGATGTTGACCTTGAGGTTTTCCTGCACGATGGTGGCGAGTTCGGACATGGTCATCTGGAAGCCGCCGTCCCCGACTATGACCCAGACTTCTGAATCCGGGCGCGCCACTTTTGCGCCGATAGCCGCGGGCAGTGCGAATCCCATGGTGCCGAGGCCTCCAGACGTGATGAGCGATCGGGCGCGTTCGTGCTTGTAGTACTGAGCCTCCCACATCTGGTGCTGGCCAACGTCGGTGACGACGATGGAGTCGACGTCGCGCGTCTCGTGCCACAGATCGTTGATGACGTGTGCGGCGTAGAGGTGACCGTTGTCGGGAAGATTCTGGATGTCGCGGACCGCTGCGTCGCCTTTCATCTGGTCGATGAAATCGAGCCAGTCGCTGCGGTTGACTGACTTGACGTGCGGCAGGAGTTCGTCGAGGACTTCGCGCAGATCGCCGACCAAGGCGACGTCAACTTTAACGTTCTTGTTGATCTCGGCGGGATCGATCTCGACGTGGATTTTCTTCGCGTTCGGCGCGTAGGTCTTCAGGTTGCCAGTGACGCGGTCGTCAAAGCGCATGCCGAAGGCGAGCAGAAGGTCGGCTTCCTGAATCGTGTGATTGACCCAGGCTTCGCCGTGCATGCCCATCATGCCGAGATTGAGCGGGTGGGACGACGGGAAAGCCCCGAGGCCCAGTAACGTCATCGCTACCGGAATTCCACTGCGCTCGGCGAAATCACGGACTTCTTTCATCGCACCCGAGATGATGATTCCGTGGCCTGCCAGGATGACGGGACGCTTGGCGTTCTGGATGAGTTCGAGAGCCTGTTCGTACTCTTTTGCGTCGGGTGAGAGGTCGGGGCGGTAGCCCGGAAGCTGGGGCTTGGCGGCGTCCCAGTCGAACGCGCAGGTGGTCTGCTGCGCGTCTTTCGTGATATCGACGAGCACGGGGCCGGGGCGTCCGGAGCGAGCGACGTAGAAAGCTTCGCGGATCGTGCGGGCGACCTCGCTGGCGTGAGTCACGAGATAGTTGTGCTTGGTGATGGGCAGGGTGACGCCGGTGATGTCAGTTTCCTGGAATGCGTCGGAACCGATCAGCTTGCTGCCGACCTGGCCAGTGATGCAGACGATGGGCGAGGAGTCGAGCATTGCGGTTGCGATGCCCGTCACCATGTTGGTGGCTCCAGGACCCGAGGTAGCGACCGCGACACCCACCTCGCCGCTGGCTCGCGCGTAGCCATCGGCCATGTGAGTGGCGCCTTGCTCGTGGCGTACGAGGACGTGATGAATCTTGCTGTGCTTGAGGGCGTCGTAGGCAGGGAGGATGGCTCCGCCTGGGTAGCCGAAGACGTGCGTGACGTTTTCGCGCTCCAGGCATTCCCAGAGAATTTGTGCGCCGGTCTTGGTCATCGATACTCCTCGTCTAATGCGGGCTCTGCGGCCGACGGGCGGGGACGCCCGTCGCTCCATCGAGTCAAGGAAGTTCTAAATTTCTTTCGACGTCAGCCAAACTTTCCTAAGCAAACGGGCCATCATCCTTGATTGGATGATGGCCCGTTCAGAAGCTTGGCTGAGGGTTACATCATCCGCTGCAGTCAGTTCCTACAGAATCTCGTACGACGACGGCGCGAACGAGTCGGCTGTTCCGGGTAATTCGCGTCGAGTTGGGTGCGAGGGCTTGCATAAGCACCGACGAGTACCCGACGTTTGTAAATGTTCCTGAGCGCGTAGTCAAGCACATTCTGACCGGACGGTCGGTCGGTTCCATTATAAAGCTCATTCCTCGATGCGCAAAAGAAGGACAGGCTCGACCATGAAATCGAACTCATTGATGGTATTCACGGCCCGGCGGATGACTGGTTCGGACACGGGCTCGACCGTGATTACGAATGAAACGCGGTCCTTGGGGAGGTGCGGTTCCTGCTCGAGGGAATCGATGTTGATCGATTCGTGGGCAATGACCTCGGCGACCCGGGCCACGATGCCGCGCTGGTCTTTTACCGTGAGTCGGAGATACCAGCTGACGGGCTTGGGACGGTCGGACAAAGACAATGGCTGCGAACTCAGGAAGCCGGGAATGTTCTTGGCAGTCATCTGGCCGGCGGCGAAGTCGCGGGAGATTTCGATGAGGTCGGAGACGACGGCCGATCCGGTGGCGTCTCCGCCAGCGCCGCGGCCGTAGAACATCTGCGTGCCGATCTTGTCGCCGACAAGAAAGACGGCGTTGTTGACGCCTTCAACTTTGGCGAGCATCGAGCGGCGGCTGACCAGCCAGGGGCGCACGGACACTTCTAGGCCGTCTTCGGTCTGTTCGGCAGAGCCGACGAGCCGGATCGTGCTTTCGAGGCGATTGGCGGAGTGGATATCGATGGCGCGGATGTGGCGGATGCCGTACGTGGGGATACGAGCGACGGCGAGTCCGCCTTCGAAAGCCATGCGCGCGAGTATGCAGAGTTTGTCGCGGGCATCCTGGCCGTCGATGTCGAAAGAGGGGTCGGCTTCGGCGAAACCTGCCTTCTGCGCTTCGGCGAGGGCTTCCGCGAACTCGATGCCGCGGCTCTCCATCTGGGTAAGGATGTAGTTGGCTGTGCCGTTGAGAATGCCGTGCACCGAGCGCAGGCGATCACCGGCAGTGGATTCGTGAATCACGCGCAGGATGGGAATGCCGCCGGCGACGCTCGCCTCGAAGCCGATCGGCAAGTTGCGAGCGACCGCGAGGGCAAAGAGTTCGTCGCCGTGGCCGGCCAGAAGATTTTTATTGGCCGTAACCACGGGCTTTCCTTGTTCGAGCGCGCCGCGCACGAGTTGCAGTGAGTCGCCGGTGCCGCCCATGGTTTCTACGACTACGTCGACGTTGGAGTCTTGGAGCAGCTGTTTCCAGTCGGAATAGACCCGCGCGTTTGAAGGAGCGGTTGCCGGTTCGATGTTGGACCGGCGGCAGACGGCGGTGACCGTTAGCGTAACGCCGCTGCGGTGGGCGATGAGTTCGCGATGCTTCTCGATGATGTCGGCGGTGGCGCGGCCGACCGTTCCGAAACCGACAATGCCGACTCGAACTTGTTTTTTATCCATGAATTTTCTGTAAAAGGCGAACAATCCCAGCGCCTAAAGGCGTAATCGGTCGCGCGCCCTGGTACAAAGCATTCGGAGCGCAAGTACTAAACCACCGTCGCTGTCGGAGCGCTGCTCAAGAACTCCTGATGGACAGCGCGGACGACGTCATCGACACGAGAGTTCGTGACTGCAAAGCAAATGTTCAGTTCACTGGCGCCTTGGGCAACGGCGATCACGCTGACGTTGTTGCGAGCGACTACCGAAAACAGGCGGCCCAAGATGCCACACGTGCCCTTCATGCCCGAGCCGAGGACGGCGATGACCGCGATGTCGCGATGAACGGTGACCGGACTCAGGATCCCGTGCTTAAGTTCCGTGCGGAAAAGCCGCTGGATCGCATGAACCACGCGCTCGGTATCGGCTTCGCGCAAGACCAGTCCGAGCGAATCTTCGGAAGAAGATTGCGTGGAGAAGAGCACGTCGACGTGTTCGTGACCCAGGCGCAGAAAGAGACGGCCGAAGATTTCGGCGAAATGGACATCGCGGCGTGTGGTGAGCGTGACGAGCGATGCCTGCGTCACGGCGGTGACGGCTTTCACGGGCCGCGTACTCTCTGGCAGGCGCTCGACGATTTTGGTGCCCGGGACTTCGGGCTTGAATGAGTTTTTGATCCAGACCGGGATGCCACGCTCCATGGTAGGCCAGATCGCTTTGCGATGGATTACTTTGGCGCCGTAGTAGGAGAGCTCGATCGCTTCGGCAAATGTGATTTCAGGAAGGGTGAGGGCATCGGGACAGACGCGCGGATCGGCGGTAAGGACACCGTCGACGTCAGTCCAGATCCAGACTTCATGCGCCTTCATCGCAGCGCCGAGAATGGTGCCGGAGTAGTCCGAGCCGCCTCGTCCAAGAGTTGTCACCTGGCCTGCCGGGGTTGCGCCGCTGTAACCCATGACAACCGGGATGCTACCTTGCTGCAGAAGGGGGTTGAGAACATCGGCGCAGAGGCGGGCTGTTGCTTCCATGTCGGGAGCGGCATCGCCGAACTTGTCGTCGGTAGCTAGCACGCGGGCAGAGTTCACGAACGTCGCTTTGGCCCCGAGTTCTTTCAGGCAGGCGGCGAAGATGTGCGCGGACATCTGCTCGCCGAGAGGAAGAGCCATGTCCATTACTTGGGCCGTGGCCGATCCCAAGAGGAGAAGTGCAGAGGATAACTCGCGGAGGCGGTCCAGTGTGGACTGCACTTCGGCGGCGACGGCCTTTTTCGTCGAGCCGGAGAATAGTCCAGCAACGACTTGTTCGTGGCGTGCTTGCAGCTGAAGGAGGCCGTCTTCCATCTGCTTGCCATTGCCGGTGCGCGCGGAATTCAGCACGCCCAGAATCAGGTCGGTGACTTTCGAGAGGGCGGAAACCACCACGACGACTGGAGCGCCGCCCTGCGCGTGGCGCTGCACAATGGTGGCCGCCTGCCGGATGCGTTCGGCGCTTCCGACGGAAGTGCCGCCAAATTTCATCACTACCAAGCTCATGGAAAGTCCCAGCGCGAATTGCTGGATGAAGTAGTACAGCATGCAGACGCGACGGGCGACAAGACTCTCGTGGGATACGTCGTCGTGCGGCGGTAAGCGCTAGGGAAGATTGGCACGAACAGACAACGGGCCGGCCTCTGGAAAACTGAAGCCGGCCCGCTGAGTTGTGGCAGATTCGGCTACTGCTTGCCGATGATCTTGCCGTTGATGTCGACGTTATCGAGCACCACGATGCTGGCACCCGTTTCCGGACCGCCGTCCATCAGGACATAGACGCTCTTGACCTTGCTGCCTGGAGCAACGGGCGGGTTCAT
>Ga0207693_10000648_pt1 | contig 31139 bp, 29 predicted proteins | sample LARL81metaG_FD_184347 | JGI IMG/M metagenome (GOLD analysis project Ga0207693, IMG submission 184347) | Corn, switchgrass and miscanthus rhizosphere microbial communities from Kellogg Biological Station, Michigan, USA - LAR L8-1 metaG... | ecosystem: Host-associated > Plants > Roots >... | reverse complement strand
GGATCGATCTTGACCGGCGGGTCCCCCGAACCTTCAGCGTCACCGACGCAGTCGGACGCTCCATCGCAGTCGACATAAGGATTCGTCGGATCGATCTTGCCGCTGGTGTCGGATCCCGTGCCGTCGTCCGAGCCGGTCTCGCCGCCGGAGTCCGTGTCGCCGGCCCCCGTGTCTCCCGAGTCGTTGCCTACATCGCCCCCGCCGTCGTAGCCGCCAACGCCAGCGACGCCTCCGCCTCCGCCAACATCACCGTTGGAGTCGCAGGGATCGCCCAGCTCGCAGATCGCGATCTCGGCATGCGCGCGAGGCGGCGAGATGGCGTGCAAGCCCATCACGAGACCGAGCGCCGTCACCAACAGCACGAGCCTCGCCCGCAGGCGCCCGCGCGACCAGCCAAGGATATTCATCGCATCCTGCCCCGATTCTGGATAGACGACGGGAAGGCGGTCCCACAGGAGTACGACGTCTGACATGACGCATTTTATGCCGTCTCGCCATCGGTCAGCGTGCCGATCTGGACAGATGTTTGAAAACGCCGACGTACGCTGACATGCGGGAGACCGCCCGCATAGCACTCCAAGCAACCGCGCGGGCGAGCGCCGACCACGCAGGTGACGACGAGAGGAACCCCTATGGGTCTCCCTTCGTTCCGTCGCGGTACGCAGCCGATGTCCGGACAGAGGGTCCGTTCCGCGCCTTGCTCGACTGCGATGTGGTCTTGGGAACAACCGATGACCACTCGAGCCGCGCCATCCTGTGCGACCTGGCCTACGCATACGGCGTTCCCGTGATCGACGTGGGCGTGCGAGCCGGAGCGCGAGCAAAGGCACTGAATGCACTGGCGGCCGAGGTGCGAGTCCTCACTCCAACGACACCTTGCCTGTGGTGCCGCGAGGTCATCTCAGCCGATGTCGTCCGCGAGGAGCTGCTGCCTCCCGCTCAGCGCGAGAAGCTCCGTCGCGAGCGTTATCTGGTCGGCAGCACCGGACAACCCGAGCCGAGCGTCGTTCCGCTCACGGTCCTTGGTGCCGGTTTGGCGACCTGCGCGCTCTTGGCCCTCGTCAGCCCAGACGGACAGGACGCGCCCTCCGGCTATCTCGTCGACGGCTTCTTCGGTGACGCTCGCCCGGTCGGTCCCACTGACCCGGTGGATGGTTGCTGGTGCCGCACGATCAGCTGGCTCGGTGATGATGCGCCGATCAGCTGGATGTCCGATGCAACAGTGAATGTCGACGACAGCCTCGCAACCTCGCGGTAGCCTTTCGCCATGGCCACCCGCCGCGTCAACCTGCCGCTCGACGAGGAACTGATCCGCCGGGCGCGGGACATGGACAGCACCGCGCCACAGAAGAGCGACGCGCAAGTCGTCGAGGACGCGCTTGCCGTCTACCTCGGCATGAAGGCGCTCGACGAGTCACGCGCGTTGGGGACCCTCCCACCCGACGAGGCTGACCGCCTCGCGGTCGAAGAGGTCCGCGCGTATCGCAAGGCTCAGCGTCGTCGCGCCACGTGAAGCGCGCCGTCGTCGACCCGAGCGTCCTGATCTCGGCATTTGTAGGAAGTCCCGATGCGGGGCCGGCTCAGCTCGTCGCTGCTTGGGAGGACGAACGCTTTGTGATGGTCGTCTCAGCGAGACTGCTCGCCGAACTGGACGGGGTTCTATCGCGACCGAAGTTCGCGCACCGAACGGGTCACCAACGCGGAGCAGCTTACGTCGCGGCGTTCGCCGCACGAAGCGAACACCATCCCGATCCCGATGACGATGGGGGCCATGTGCGCGACGCCGACGACGACTACCTCGTTGCTCTGGCTCGCGCAGCGACGGTCGACGCGATCATCTCGCTTGACCGCGATCTCCTCGACGCGCAGCTCGTCGATCTCGCGGTCATGGACCCCGCCCGCTTCCTCGCGAGCCTCTGACGCCCGATGGGTCACCGCCACCTCGGTCGTGACCCAAAGCCCCAGGAATCGCCCGGAATCCGCCGGCATCGCGGACACCACCCAGATCAGGCAAGCCCCTGCAAACCGCGCCAGTCGTCCTCTTCCTCAGCGCTGCCTGAAAATCGTGGTGTCCCCGGTTCGAGTCCGGGTCTCGCCATCGCCAAAGTGCCTGCATAAGGCGCTTTGCTCGTTCTCAGGCTGTTGCTCGTCTGACCTGGGGTTTTGGCCACGAAGCCCGCTCCCGCCGACCCCGGCGGCCGCCACGCCGATTCCATCATTTCGTAAGTCACCCCGGCTGAAGAGAACGAGCCGTGGCCTCTCGCTCGGCGCGCTGAGTGTCGCCGGCTTGACAGAACGGGTGCAAGTGCATAGCTAGGGTGCTCGGTGTTCGGGTTCGTGGTCGCGGCGAACGGAGACAGCAGATGCGGTTGGATCGTCGGATCGGGTCGGGTCGGATGCGGCGTTGTCGCGCTGCTTGGGGCTGCGGCGGTGGGGTCGCTCGCGGCCAGCTCCGTGGGGGCAGCGACCGCGACCGGGGGCGGGGCGAGGCTGGTCTATCTCACGCGCTCGGCGCGCCATCCGGCCGGGACGGTGTGGGACGCGGCTGCCGATGGCAGCAACCGGGTCGCGGTCGCGACGGGCGCGCTGCAAGCAATGATCTCGCCCGATGCCGCGAACGTCGCACTGATCAAGTCTGACCCGTCGGGTGCGTCGCTTGACGTCGTGCCGTCGCTGCACCTTGCGCTGTTCGACGCCTCAGTGGACGCGATGCCCTTGCGGCAGCTGTTGCACAAGCAGTCTCTCGACCTGGTGGGCTGGGCGCCCGACAGCCGCAAGCTGGCTGTGCTCGATGACGACGGGCTCACCGTGGTCGATCTCGCGAGCGGCGCCAAGCATGTGGTCGCGCGAGGAGACATCGGGGCCGCGAGCTTCTCGCCGTCGGGCGGTCAGCTGGTCTATTCGAGCTTTGGGCTCCCGAACCCCGGCGGCGCCTGTCCGAACCTGTTCGTCGTCAACGCCGATGGGTCGGGCACCCACGCGCTCACGCACGACGGTGTGAGCGACGACCCGGTGTGGGGGCCGCATCAGATCGCGTTCTCGCGCAGCCCGGGTTGCATCGGGCCCTACCCGCCGCCGTCGCAGGTGTGGCTGATGAACCCGGATGGCAGCGGCGCCCATCAGCTCACGCACGTGCGCTTTGCGGCGCGCTCGCCGGGCCTGACCCCGGTTGCGTGGTCTAACGACGGTCGCCGACTGCTGGCGGAGCGGATCGCCATCGTCGCCGCGAGAAGCAGCGCGTGGGCCGTCGAGATCCCCAACGGCCACGCTCGCGACCTCACCAGCCGCACCCAGAACACGATCGGCGTCGCACTCTCACACGACGGCACCACCGTGCTTGCCGCACTCGGCCCGCTCCACGATCCGCCGCACGAAACGGTCGTCACCATCCCCTGGCAAGGCGGCCATCCGCACGTACTCGCACGTCACGCCGACACGCCCAGCTGGACCAAGTAGCATCGGTCAGCCCTGGCCGACGATCACGTCGTCGCCGCTCGCCGTCAGCGTCGCAGCCGCGCTGTCGGGCAGGACGGTGAATGGCCCGCTGCCGGACGGACGCGACCTTCCAGGTCGAGCCGGTGCCGGCCGGACGCGTGGAGGCGAGCACGCGCCCGCGTTGGTCGGTGCCGGCGCACAGCGACGCGGAGGCACGCGAACCCGAGTAGGCGGAGCTCGACAGGCCGAGTGCAGAAAGCGGTCTTTTAGACGCGGAGGACAGTCACCGCGGCAAACGCCGAGAAGTCGGCGTCCTGGGTCGCGACCGCGACGCCGTGGCGCAGAGCGGTCGCGGCAATCCAGGCGTCGTGGCGGCGGATGCGGTGGCCAGCCTCCAGCTCGGCGGCGGCGATGCGCGCGAAGCAGCTAGCGGTTTCGGCGTCGACCGGCAGCAGCGGGTAGGTTGCGCGGACTTGGGCGAGCGTCGCGAGGCGGCGAGCTCGGCTGTCGATGTCCTCGGCGCGCAGCACGCCGAGTTCGAGTTCGGCGGCGGTGACGACGGAGACCCCGATCTCGCTGGGCAATTCGCCCAGTTCGCGACCGGTCTCCATCGCGATGAAGACCGAGGTGTCGGCGATCGCGCGACTCACTGGTTGTCGACCAGCGCCCCGCGCACGTCGGCAAGGTCGTCCAGCAGCCGAGCGTCGGCGGATGCCTCACGCACGATCCGGCGCAGCTCGCTCGACGGCACCCAGGGGCTTCGGCGCTCGACGTGGGGGACGATGTCGGCGACCGGCTCGCGGTTGACCGTCAGCGTCAGCTCCTCGCCGGCACGCACCGCCGCCACCACCGCGGCGGTGCTGTTGCGAAGGTCGCGGACGGAGACCTTATGCGCCATGTGCACAAGTGTAGCGCACATGTGCTACACGGTGGAACCTCCATGCTGCAAATCGCCAGGTAGGACGGCGGGTCGTGCGCGAGGGTTTGTCACGTCACACATCGCCCGACCGAGTGACGGCCGTCTCGTCGCAACTCCTCGCGGAACTGGGCGAAAAGCTCGCGCGGCCGGTGCCATAGGATTGCGCCCTGCCGTTCACGCTCAGGAACATCAAGGAGGATCTGGAAGACGTCGGCCCCAGGTTCGACGGCGCGCCGGACCTGGAGTTCCGCTTGGCGACCGCGGCGCTCGGGCTCGAGCAATCCGGTCTGGGCTACCAGCGCGTCCCGCCCGGCTATCGCTTTCCGTACGGCCACACGCACAAGACGCAAGAGGAGGTGTACGTGGTCCTGTGCGGGAACGGGCGGATGAAGCTCGACGACGAGATCGTCGAGCTCAGGGAATGGGATGCGGTGCGCGTCCCGCCCGGTACGTGGAGAGGCTACGAGGCCGGGCCGGAGGGCCTCGAGATGCTCGTCATCGGCGCGCCGAATCTCGGCGAGGCTCCGCGCGAAGACGTCGATGGCCAGCGCGACTGGTGGGCTGACTAACTGCCAGCGACCGCTATGTCGAGCGTCTCCAGGTCTCGCCGTACGAGCGCCTCTCCGGAGAGGACGCGGATGGGGCTCACCATCGCGATCCCGAGCGCGACCGCGAGATAGCCCAACGCTCGCGCCGGCAGCCGTGCCTGGCATCCCGCAGCGAACAGCACGCCGGCTCCCGTGACCGGAAGGCCGCGGAAGACATGGCTCGTCCTGGGTCCGATCCCGTAGCGGGCCAAACGCCATGCTGCCGCGACCATGTAGAAGCCCGGCGCGATCCGCGACAGCCGTGTCCGACGGCTTGGACCGCACCTCGCCAGCAGCGCCGCCGGCGCGACGCCGCAGGAGATGAGGTCGGAGATGCTGTCGGCCGCCGCTCCGAACACGGTCGGGTTTCCGGATCGCCGTGCGAGCGGTCCGTCGAAGCTGTCGCACAAAGCCCCGAAAAGGATCAGGGCCGACCGGCGCAGCGGGCGCCCATCCCCGGGAAGCAGGATCGCGGCGGTTCCAGCCGCGAGGTTGCAGCCTGTCAGCACGTCGGCGAGCACATGCTGAGAAGTGGAAGATAGTTGCGTGGCAGGCATTTCCGGACGGTCTCGAAGCGCGCGAAAGCTATCAGCCGGGCCGCGCGGAGACGCCGAGGGCGGCCACGTCCCACAGTCGCCAGGACGAGGGGCGAAACGAGCGGTGCCGACGCTCCGTCTCGATCCGCGGCAGCAGCCAGCGCTCTCGCCAGTGACTCGCCAGCTGCTCGGCGGTCTCGGCGAACGGACGAAGATGGTCGTCCTCGCCTCGCAGGAACGCGGTCGCGTTCGCCGCCAGCGGAGCGCACCAGACCTCGCGCTTCCCGTACGCCAGCGCGCTCAAATCGATGCCGATCGCCACGAGGGCCTTGTCGATGGCCTCTCGGCGGCTGCGGGGTCCCTTCCCCCAGGACGCCGGCTTGGACGTCAGCCGGCAATGCGCCATGCCGTAGGCGGCGAGCGCCGCCTGCAGCTCGTGATCGAAGTGATATTGCGCGGTGCCGAGGGTGTGCCCGGCGCGCTGCCACACCAGGCGGCCGGTGCCGACCGTCTCGTCCCCGTACCGCAGCCGGTTGAAGACCGAGGAGCGGCCAAGCGAGCCGATCGTCGTCAGCAGCGCCAGGCGCCCATCCTGCCGTGCACCCGAGACGACCGTGGCGCGCCCCTCGTAGCGCGCGCCGAACGCCATGCGCACCTCCGTGGACACCGCCAGCAGCGCCACGAGCTTGGCGCCGAGCAACTGCGAGTACGGCGGCACCGCGCCGAGCAGGTGCACGTGCAGGATCGAGCGCAGCGCGGTCAGGCGGCGCCGGCGATCCCAGCCGACCCACGCGTCGCGCGGCCCGAGCGAGAACACCGGATCGCCGAAGCCGAGCAGGCCGATGAGCTTGTCGTTGTGGGAGTCCATGACGAGGAAGCGCAGGCGCCGTCCGTAGCCTGATCCCGTCGGCACGCTCCAATGGAGCCGTGCCCAGCGGAACAGCAGCTCCTCCTCGGTCGATGGAGCCACCTCCACGAGCCGCGGCTCGATGGCGTCGGTGCGCAGCGCCCGCCCGTCGGCCAGATAGCCGAGCAGCCGTCGTTCGTGACGAGCGAGCCCGCGCTGCGCGCGATCCACGGCTTGCGCGACCGACGCCGCCGCCAACGCCCGCACCCGCTCCTTGTCGATCTCGGCGGGCGCCACGACGCCGCCGTCTCGGACGTCGAACCCCTGCGTCTGGAGCGCCGCGAGCACTGCCGCGCGGAGCGCGCGTCTCGATCGAGGGCGGCCGCTCGCTCCGGATGACGCGCTCACGCCGGCACCGCCCTCGGCCGCCGCCGCCGCAACTGCGCGCCGATCCCAGATGGCGATGTTCTAGGATCCACCGCGATACCCAGCATTTCGGATAACTAGGAATTATCGAAAGCGCCTACCGCGCGTCCTCGCACGACGATGAACAACCGTTTTCGCCAAGGAGCGCGCGTCGGGTTCTGGATCGCGGGCGGATGCCTGGTCGTGTTCCTCGCCTTCGTGGTCGTCAGGCTAATGCAGGCGACGCCGTCGAAGGCAACCGGCCAGCGCCTCACGATCGCACAACTCGTCTCCGGCGCCCTCAGCGCAGCAGCGGCGCTCACGGCAACGGCGCTGATGCTCGCGGAGGCACGCGGGCGCGGGCGGCGGCTCTTCGACCTGCTCACCCCACGGTTGCTGAGGGAGGAGCGGCTGATTGACCGATCGGACGAGATGCGCGATCTCATCAAGCACATCGACGCGTCCCGGGCCGTCGGCTTCCATGGTCCGCACGGCGCGGGCAAGAGCTTCTTGCTCGCGCACCTCGCCGACGTCGTCAACGGCCATCGGTCCCCGGCGCCCGGACAGCGGCGGCCGAGACGCGTCGCGGCCGCCTTGTACTTCGACCTCGCGGACGCGGCCGGCTTCGCGGGGGTGCAGGCGCAGATCTCCCGGGCGGCGCTCGGCGATGCGGATGGGACGTGGGCCGACTTCGTGCAAAGCGTGAAGCGAAGCTTCAAGCGCCGGCGCGTCCTGCTGATCCTCGACAACGTCAACTCTCCGGGCCTGTGGCGACAGCTGGGCGAGGCCGCGTACCAGTACTTCGCGATCCGGCCGAACGACCGGATCGTCTTCGGCTCGATCGATCCGGTGACGCTGAGCAACTTGAACGTCGAGCCGGTGCGCGTGGTGGGTCTCGACCTCGCCGCGACCAAGGAGCTGGTCGCCACGCGCGGGGTCGAGATGAGCTGCGAGGAGCTCGTCGAGCTGCACAGCGAGTGCAAGGGACTGCCCCTGTACGTCCGCTTGCTGAGCGTCTACGGCGATGGGCCGCGCTCCGGGCACGGCACGGCGGTGATCGACGAGCAGCTCATCCCGGACTTGCCTCCCGAGGCACGCGAGCTGCTGTCCTACGCATCGCTGATCGCGTTGATCGAGCGCCGGATCTCGGTCGGCGAGCTCCAGCGCTGTCCGCTGGCGGACCTGGAGGACCAGCTGGAGATCACCGAGAACCGCACGCTCATCACGTGGATCCCCGACGATGACGGCAGACGCTTCAAGCTCCATGACATCGTGCGCGACAAGGCGCTGCGCGCGCTCGACCCGGAGGTGTCGGAGGCGGCGCTGTTCCTGTTCGAGCGTGCTTGCGAGCGCGGCCAGCTGGCGCACGCCGCGCTCTACGCGATGTTCGCGGACCCTGAGGCGATCGGGGCGATGCGCTTCGACGAGCTGCTGGAGCAGGCGATCCGCACGGCGGTCAAGGCGAGAAACTACGCGCTGTTGGGAAGCCTCCACGCACGCGCCCACGAGCACACGCGCATCCTGCGCTTCCTGTCCGCCGATCAGGCCCGCTCGGACGTCTTCTGCTACGCGCGTGCCTCCGAGCTGGCCGGCCTCGGCCGCTACGCGGAGGCGGAGGAGGAGTTGCACTCGAGCAGCGTCGTGCGCACGCGGTGGCAGCGCGGTGCCGACGGCACCGACGCGCAGGCGGACCTGCGCTTCCTCCAAGCCGACGTCGCGCACCTGCTCAACCGCTACGACGAGGCGGCGCAGATGTTCGAAGAGCTCGGCGACTGGGCCGCGGCAGCCGGACTGCCCGGGCTGCACGCCCGCTGCGTCTGGGGCCATGGGCACGTCCTGCGTCACCAGGGCCGTGACCTCGAGCAGGCCCTCGCGCTGTTCGACGAGGCCGCTCGACTGGCGGACGCCGCCGGCGAGCTGTTCCCGAAGGCGTACTCGATCACCGGAGCGACCGGCATCAAGGTCCTGAGGGGCGTCGTCCCTCCCGACGAGGAGCAGATCCTCGCGGACATCGAGCGCGAGATCGCGGCGACGTCCACGCACGACGGGTACATGCTGGAGGTGTGGAAGTCCCAGGCGCAGGTGGCGTGGCTGCGTGGACGCCGGCAAGCGGCGGTGGACATCGTCGAAGCGGCGATCGAGCGCGCACGCACGCTCAACGACCGGCTGCTCTACAACCTCTATTTCGAGCGCGCAGAGTTCGCCCGCTTCCGCGGTGACGACGCCACCGCGCTGGAGGGGTACCGCCGCGTGCTCCAGTTCGGACGTGGCAACCACGATCGCAACCTGATCGTCAACGCGCTGCTCGGCCTCGTGCTGCTCGACCTGTCAGCCGGTCAGTGGCTGCACCACGGCACGGTGGGGGAGGCCCGCGCAGCGGTGCTGGAGGCCCGGCACGTCGCCGTCGAGGCGGACATCCAGGTGACCGCCGGGATCGCCGACGCGGTCGCCGCGATGCTCGACCAGGCTGCGCCGGCGCCCGAGTCGATCCGGCTGATCCTCCTGTGACTCAGGCGGGTGCCGGGAGCTGCATGTCAGCCGCGAAGACGTTGCGTTCCGCGAGCGCGCGAACCTCGGCGCGCAGGACGTCGACCGCCGTCTCGCCGGTCACGATCTGAGCCAGCACAGCGGCGAGCCGCTCCACGTCGGCTGCCTCCCAGCTGTAGCGCGCGATCTCCTGCACGCCGAGTCGCAGCCCCGTGTCGCGGAACAGCGGCTTGCGCTTCGCGTTCAGCGTGATGCCCGCGGCCGCGGCGCGATGGTAGGCGTCGTCGAGCCGAGTCGGCTCGACGTGCAGGAACACCTGATGGGTCTCGGTGCCGCGATCGCCGTCCTGGAGCACGTGCATGCCCTGCTCGGCCAGCGCTGCCGACAGCGTCGCCGCATGCACGCGGATCTGCTCGGAGTACTCGTACCCGATGGCGCGGTGCTCGATCAGCGTCGCGCACAGCGCGGCCATGTGATGCGGATGCGAGTGGCGCACGAACTTCGGGCTCAGCTCGGAGTCCAGGCGAGCGGCGATCTCCTCGTTGCTCGTCAGCAGGAGCCCCGAGCTCGGGCCGGGAAGCGTCTTGTGCGTCCCGGCTGAGACGACCAGCCGCGGGTGCGCGTCGAGCGGGCAGGGCAGGTGTCCGGAGGCGATGAGACCGAGCGTCTGCGTCGCGTCGTAGATGACGGTCGTCGTCTTCGCGAAGCCGAGCGACTCGAGCTCGGGCGGGTACAGGATGTCCGAGGGGGCGAAGAGCACGAAGTCCACGCTGTCATCCGCGATCGCTCGACATGCGGGCGCGTCGATCTGAAACCGCTCGTAGTCGTAGGGAAGGTCGACCACGTCGAGCCCCAGCCGGCGGCAGATCGGCGTCATCGACGCATGTCCGCCGCTCGCCGAGGTCTGCAGGAGCACTCGCTGACCCGGCTCGGACAGCGTCATCAGCAGGTTCGTCACGGCACCCGTGCCGCTGAGCGGACGCGGGTCGGCGTATCGCGCTCCGAAGCTCTCGCGGCAGAGGTCGATCGTGAGCTGGTGGAGATCGAGCACGTGGCGAGCGCCGATGAAGTTCTCCGCGGCAGGCAGCATCGGCCCACCCATCGCGTACTTCTCGTGGATCGGATCGACCAGGAACGAGCGCACGTAGTCCGAGATCGGCGTCTCGGCCGCGCACAGCGGAAGGATGTGACGCCGGAACGCCTGATGGGCCCGCACGATCCCGTCAAGGCGGTCGGAGAAGAGGAGCGGCTCGCGATGCTGGTCCAATGTCGATAATTCCTAGTTATCCACGCATCAGCAGCCTCCCGACCACGTCGGCGTCGGAGACGACCTGGCGCAGCGCCTGGTCGGAGACGTGGGTGTAGATCTCCGTCGTGCTGAGGCTCGCGTGGCCAAGCAGTCGCTGGATGTAGCGGATGTCGACGCCGGCTTCGATCAGCTGTGTCGCCGCCGTGTGCCGAAGCATGTGCGGGGTGATCCTTGCGTCGAGGCCGGCGTCCGTCGCGGCCTTGACGAGCCGTGCGCGCATCGCCGGAGGGGTCAGCGGCATGCGCTCGCGGTTGAAGAGGACCTGCGGATGCTCGATGCCGAGGGCGGCGCGCGTTCTCAGGTAGGCGCGCAGCAGCCCGACGATCCATGCATTCGGGAGGAACACCTGGCGTTCGCGCCGGCCCTTTCCGAGGATGCGCAGGCTCCGGCCCGGCAGGTCGAGATCCTGCAGCCTGACCCCCACGAGCTCGTTGATTCGCACTCCGGTCGCGACCATCAGCGAGACGGCGAGCAACGTCGTGGCCTCATGTGGGCACGGCAGCGGCTCGTCTGGGCTCAGCCGGCCTCGTAGGGCCGCGCGCTCCTCGAGCCGTCCGAGCAGCCGTTCGAGGTCGTGCTCCGCCACGACGCGCGGCAGCTCGCGTGCGCGTCCGGCGGCAACGGTCGTGCCGACCCATGGGTCGAGCTGCAGCAGCTCGGCCGCGATCAACCACCGGCAGAAGCCGCGCAGCCCCGACGCCCGCCGCCTGATGGACCTGGGAGCGAGGCCAGCCGCGCGTTGCGCTTCGAGGAAGGCCAGCAAGCAGTCCCGGTCGATCCTGCCGACCGGCGCACGGCCGCCGACGTGGCGCTCGAAGGCTGCGATGTCGGTCTCGTAGGCGCGGAGCGTGTGCGGCGAGAGGTCCCTGGTGATGCGCAGCCAGCGGACGTACTGCTCCCGAGCGTGACGGACCTGCATGCGGACTCCCTTCTTCGGTGATCCGCCATACGGTGCAAGCCACCCGCTTCAGGATCGGGGGTCGGCCGTGTCCAGATGGAGCATCCGCGGCACCAGATCCTCGACGCCCGGCCCAGGCGATGCTGGCGCGGGTCGCCGATCATCGTCGCCATGCAGAGCACCTCACCGATCCGCCGCTACCTGCTGCTCCGGCACCGGGAACAAGGCGCGGCCGCGCCGGGCTGGAGCATGGTGCGCCTCGCTCCAGCCACGTGCGGGCCGAGAGCCGCCCCCGCCGTCGTCGGGCAGGAGGCGAAGCGAATCTCCGATCGCGGCCGGTAGCCGCGCCCGGCCCCCGCCGATCAGCCGCAGCCGGTGTTGTTGCCGCAGCTCGAGCAGGTGTAGCAGGAGCCGGTGCGCTGCATCATGCCGCCGCACTGGCTGCACGCCGGGCCGAGGTCGAGGCCGGCCATCGCGGCCGGGACGACCGGCGGCGTGTCGGTCAGCGCGGCGGTCGGCGCCTGCGAGGCGCCGGTGCCGGTGGTACCGCCGGCCGGCCCCGCCGTGTCGCCCGACAGCGACGTCGCCGTCTCGTGCGCGACCTTGCGCGCCCGCACGCCCGGGGTGAGGATCCCGAGCTCCTCCTGGACGTCCTCGTCGAGGAAGCGCGAAGCGAGCCATCGCATGATGTAGTCGGGCATCGACTTCGCGAACGGGATCTCGGGGTTCGTCGTCATCCCCTCCGGCTCGAAGCGCATGTAGCTGAACTTGCGCACGAGCGTCTCGAGCGGCACCCCGTACTGGAGCGCTATCGAGATCGCGGTCGCGAACGAGTTCATCATCCCGCGCAGGGTCGAGCCCTCCTTGCCGATGTCGGTCAGGAAGATCTCGCCGACCGTGCCGTCCTCGTACATGCCAGCGGTGATGTAGCCCTCGTGGCCGCCGAGTGAGAACTTGTGCGTGATCGACTGGCGCTCGACCGGCATCCGCTTGCGCGCCGGTCCTTCGGCCTTCGCGAGCGCCTCCGCGACGGCCGCCTCGATCGCCGACTGCGATGGCGCGCCCGAGTCCTTCTGCGCGTCGGTGCGCAGCGCCTGCGCCGTCTTCGAGCCGTCGCGGTAGATCGCCAGCGCCTTGACGCCGAGGTGCCACGCCTGCACGTAGGCGTCGGCGATGTCCTCGACCGTCGCGCTCTGCGGCAGGTTCACCGTCTTGGAGATCGCGCCCGAGATGAACGGCTGCACGGCGCCCATCATCTTGATGTGACCCATGTGCGAGATCGCGCGCTCGCCGACCGCCACGTCGAACACCGGCAGGTGCTCCGCGGCCAGCTCCGGCGCGCCGACGATCGTGTTGTGCTCGTTGACGTGCGCCTCGATCTGCTCGACCCGCTGGTCGTCGTAGCCGAGCGTCGCCAGCGCGAGCGGGACCGTGCGGTTGACGATCGTCATCTGCCCGCCGCCGACCAGCTCCTTGAACTTGACGAGCGAGAAGTCGGGCTCGACGCCGGTCGTGTCGCAGTCCATCAGGAACGAGATCGTCCCCGTCGGCGCGAGCACCGTCGCCTGCGCGTTGCGGTAGCCGTGCGCGTCGCCGACCGCGACCGCCTCGTCCCACGCGCGTCGCGCGGCGCCCAGCAGCGCCTCGTCGGCGCAGCTCGCGTCGGGGATCGCGTACGACGCGTCCCGGTGCATCCGCATCACGTTGTTGTGCGGCTCGCGGTTCTCCTCGTAGCGCTCGTAGGGGCCGACCGCCGCGGCGATCTCGGCCGAGCGGCGGTACGCGCGGCCGGTCATCAGCGCCGTGATCGCCGCCGCCGTGCCGCGGCCCGCATCGGAGTCGTACGGCATCCCGTTGCTCATCAGCAGCGCGCCGAGGTTCGCGTAGCCGAGACCGAGCTGGCGGAACGCGTTGGCGTTGCGCGCGATCCCCTCGGTCGGGTAGCTCGAGGCGCCGACGACGATCTCCTGCGCGAGGAACACGACGTCGACCGCGTGCTCGAACGCCTCGGCGTCGAAGCTGCCGTCCGGGCGGCGGAACTTCATCAGGTTCAGCGACGCGAGGTTGCAGGCCGAGTCGTCGACGTGCATGTACTCGCTGCACGGGTTCGAGGCGTTGATGCGCCCGCTGTTCGGGCAGGTGTGCCACTGGTTGATCGTCGTGTCGTACTGGACGCCGGGATCGGCGCAGCGCCACGCGGCCTCGGCGATCTCGCGCATCAGCTCGCGCGCCTGCAGCGCCTCGCCGATCGGCTCGCCGGTCGTGCGCGCGAGCAGCCGCCACTCGCCGTCCTGCTCGACCGCGCGCATGAACTTGTCGGAGACGCGCACCGAGTTGTTGGCGTTCTGGTACTGGATCGAGTTGAAGCCCTCGCCGTCGATCGACATGTCGAAGCCGGCGTCGCGCAGCGCGGCGGCCTTGTCCTCTTCCTTGGCCTTGCACCAGACGAACTCGCGGATGTCGGGGTGGTCGACGTCGAGCACGACCATCTTGGCCGCACGGCGCGTCTTGCCGCCCGACTTGATCGTGCCGGCCCACGAGTCGGCGCCGCGCATGAACGAGACCGGGCCCGATGCGGTGCCGCCCTTCGCGAGCGGCTCCATCGAGCCGCGGATGTTCGAGAGGTTGATCCCCGACCCGGAGCCGCCGCGGAAGATCATCCCCTCCTTCGTGTTCCAGGCGAGGATCGACTCCATCGTGTCGTCGACGCTCAGGATGAAGCACGCCGAGCACTGCGGCTGCTCTTCGAAGCCGACGTTGAACCAGACCGGGCTGTTGAACGCCGCGATCTGGTGCAGGAGGATGTAGGTCAGCTCGGCCTCGAAGGCGTCGGCGTCCTCCTCGCTGGCGAAATAGCCGCGCTGGCGCCCCCAGCCGGAGATCGTGCCCGCGACGCGGCCGATCATCTGCTTGACGCTGCGCTCGCGCGCGGGCGAGTCGAGCTGGCCGCGGAAGTACTTCTGCGCGACGATGTTCGTCGCGTTCTGGGACCAGCTCTTGGGGAACTCGACGTCGCGCTGCTCGAAGGAGACCTTGTCGCCGTGCCCGATGCGGGCGTCGCGCAGCTCCCAGTCGACCGTGTTGAACGGGTGCACCTCGGGCGTGGTGTAGTGGCGCGCGATGCGCAGCGCCGCGCCGGGGGCGTCGAGCGTGATCGTCGGGGTCGTCTGCGAGCTGTTCTCCATGCCTGCCTGCTCCTTCGGCTTCCTGCGGTGTCTGCGCGCTTCTGCGCGCCTTCCGGTGCTCCCCGCACGGGCCCAGTAACCTCTCACGCCCGCCGGACGGCAAAACGTCGCCGAGCGACGCAGGAACGGCAGATGGTCCGGCCTCTTTAGAGTAGTGGGAATGAGAGGCTGCGTACGCCCCTGCCTCGGCGTGCTCGCCGTCGCGCTCGCCGTCGCCAGCCCGGGCGCCGCGGCCGCGCCCACAGCCGCGCAGACCACCCAGTACGCGCGCGTCGTGTCGGTCTTCGACGCCGACGGCGGGCACCTGCCGCCATGCGCCTTCACGCAGGCCCAGCTCGAAGCGGCGCTGGCCGGCCTGCCGCGGCTGATCGCGAGCACCGTGCCCGACTTCAGGCGCGCGGTGCGCGCCGCGATCGCCGCGCACGCGCGCGGCGACTGCAAGGGCGTCAAGCCGACCGGCAACAGCCAGGCCGCCGGCATAGGCGGCGCCGGCGCGCCGCCGGAAACGACGACGACGCCCGGGGCCGCCACGACGCCCGCGACGCCGACCGCGCCCGCGACGACCCCGTCCCCGACGACCGCGCCCCCGACGACGACGCCGACGACGATCGCGCCGCCCGCCACCGCTCCGGCGACGACCGCGCCCGCCGTCCCGTCACCGTCGGGCGGCTCCTCGGGCGGCGGGAGCGACCGCACGCCGCTGGCGATCACGGCGATCGCGATCGGCGCGCTGCTGCTCGCCGGGCTCGGCCTGTGGGCGCTGGCGCGCACGCGCGGCTGGGAATCCCCGCGCCTGGCGCGCGCGCGCCACGCCTGGGGCGAGGCCGGCTTCCGCACCTCCGGCGTGTGGGCCGAGTTCACCGACTGGCTGCGGCTCGGGCGCTGACGGCGGGCGGCGCCCCCGGCCCGCGGACGCGCCCGGCGGACTGGTATACCTCGCCGCTCCATGAAGCTGCTCGTCACCGGCGGAGCCGGCTACATCGGGTCGATCGTCGCCCAGCAGCTGCTCGGCGTGGGCCACGAGGTCGTCGTGCTCGACGACCTCAGCCGCGGCCATCGCGAAGCGGTGCCGCAGGGCGCACGCCTCGTCGAGCTCGACCTGCTCGACGCCGCCGGCGTGCGCGACGCGCTCGCGGGCGAGGGCTTCGAGGGCGCGCTGCACTTCGCCGCGCTCGCGCTCGTGTCCGAGTCGGTCGCGCATCCCGACCGCTACTACCGCACGAACGTCGTCGGCACGCTGAACCTGCTCGACGCGCTGCGAGCCGCCGGCGTGCGGCGGCTCGTCTTCTCCTCGACCTGCGCCGTCTACGGCGAGCCCGAGGTCGTGCCGATGGACGAGCAGACGCCGACCCGCCCGGTCAACGCCTACGGCGCCTCCAAGCTCGCGGTCGACCGCATGATCTCCGACGAGTGCGCCGCGCACGCGCTCGGCGCGGTCAGCCTGCGCTACTTCAACGTCGCGGGCGCGAGCGGGTGCCTCGGCGAGGACCACGAGCCCGAGACGCACTTGATCCCCAACGTGCTGCGCGCGGTGCAGGGGATCAACGACGTCGTCGAGGTCTTCGGCACCGACTATCCGACGCCGGACGGCACGGCGGTCCGCGACTACATCCACATCGAGGACCTCGCGACCGCCCACCTGCTCGCGCTCGACGGCGCCCGCGAAGGCGAGCACCGCATCTTCAACCTCGGCAACGGCAACGGTTTCTCGGTGCGCGAGGTGATCGATGCGGCACGCGAGGTGACCGGCCACGAGATCCCCGTGCGCGAGGCGCCGCGCCGTCCCGGCGACCCGCCGATGCTCGTCGCCGCGAGCGCCAAGATCCGCGCCGAGCTCGGCTGGGAGGCGCGCAAGCCGGCGCTCGCCGACATGGTCGCCGACGCCTGGGCGTTCGCCCAGGCGCGCCCGCACGGCTACGCGCACCCCGCGGGCAGCGCCGCCTGAGGCGCTCCGAACCGGCGCACGCGCGCCCCTGGGACTGCGAGAATCGCCCCGTTCGCGAGGAGGGGATCGGCGACATGCGCGCGCTCCTCGGGGGAACGAACCGAACTGCTCGGGGAGAGGAGCAAGCGTGGTGCGAGCAAGGCGTGCTTGGCGACACTCGCGCGAGTGGACGGCGCTCGCCGCCGCGATCGCCATCGCCGCCGGCGTCGGCGGCTGCGGCGGCGGACCGACGAAGGTGACGAGAGTCGCGCTCGTCACGCCCGGAAGCGCGAACGACCCGGAATGGACCATCCGGGCGCGCAACAGCTTCGAAGCGCTCGTCGACAGACTGCGCATCAGAGGCGAGACCGCGGAAAGCCCGCCGGCGGGGAAGGTCGAGCCGTCCCTCGAGCAGCTGTCGGGCGACACCCAGCTCGTGTTCGCGCACGAACCCGGCTACGCCTCCGCGGCCGCGACGGCGGCCGAAAGAACGAAGGTCCCCGAGCTCGTGTGGGGCGACCCCGCGGCGCAGAAGCCCGGACGCGTCGCCGACGTCGAGATCGACGGCGGCCAGGCCGGCTACGTCGCCGGCTTCATGTCGGCGCGTGCGTCGATCTCGGAGCGACTCGCGATCACGATCGTCTCAGAGGGGACGCCGTGGGACCAGAGGGTCTGGAACACGATGGCCGGCGGCTTCATCGCCGGCGCCCGCGCGTACAACTCGAAGACCAGAATATGGGTCGTCCGCGCGACGCCGCAGGAAGCGACGAGCGCCACGAAGCGGCAAATCATCAAGCACAACATCCAGACGATCTTCGTGCTGGCCCGGCCGACGTCGGTGCCGCTGTACAACCTGATAAAGACGCAGATACTCGGCGAGCGCTTCTATGTCGGCATCATCGGCGACAAGGAAAGAATCAACCAGGAAAACATAATCCTGGCGTCGATCGTCTATCACTTCGAAGGCCTCTTCAGCCAGGCGATCGAAGACGTCAGAAGAGGCACGTTCGGCAGGCACGGCTACACGCTCAGCTTCGCCAACAGAGGGCTCGTGATAGCGGCGACCGGGCGCACGCCGTCCGACACGATGGAAGCCGCAATCGGCAGAGAAAGAGAACTCGTCGCGGGCAAGATCACCGTGCCCGTGACGCCGACGCCCTCGTCGGTCGAAGAACTCCTGAGAGGGACGCTCAGACAGTAGGCGGGCGGCGCCGACCGGCGCCGCCCGGCGCGGTTACCCGGTCAGGAGATCTTCGAGTGCCGCGAGCGCCTGCGCGGCGACCTGATCGGGGGGTGCGTCGGCTTGCAGCACCCGGATCCGCTTCGGCTCGGCGGCGGCGAGCTGCGCGTAGGCGCCGGCGATCGCTGCGAAGAAGGCGTCCGCCTCTCGCTCGAGCCGGTCGGGCGCCTCGCCGCGGACGTCCTGGCGTGCGCGGCCGAGCGCGGGGTCGAGCTGGAGCAGGAGGGTACGGTCGGGCACGAGATCTCCCGTCGCGAACGCGTTGACCGCGCGCACCGGCTCGATCCCGAGCGCGCGGCCGGCGCCCTGGTAGGCGAGCGAGGAGTCGACGAAGCGGTCGAGCAGGACCCACGCCCCGCGCGCGAGCGCCGGCGCGACCGCCTCCTCGACGAGCTGCGCGCGCGCGGCGGCGTACAGCAGCGCCTCGGCTCGCGCGCCGACGCGCAGCTCCGGGTCCTTCACGAGCGCCCGGATCCGCTCCGCGGCGGCGACGCCACCGGGCTCGCGCAGCAGCACGAGGTCCTCCACGCCGCGCGCGCGCAGCGCGTCCGCGAGCGCGCTCGCCAGCGTCGTCTTGCCGGCCCCGTCGAGGCCCTCGATCGTGATGAGCCTGCCGCCCATCTCGGCAGTATCGTCGGGAGGATGGACGCCGCCGCCCTCCCCGGCACCGAGCACCACCCGCACGCGCGCGCCGCGCTGGCCGCCGCGGTCGCCGGCCGCCCGTCGCACGCCTACCTCTTCCACGGTCCGGCCGGCAGCGGCAAGCGGACCGCCGCGCGCGCGCTCGCGACCGCGCTGCTGTCCGAGGGCGCGGCCGACCCGGACCGCGCGCGCGCGCGCGTCGAGCACGGCACGCATCCCGACCTGACGTGGGTCGTGCCGAGCGGGGCGCACGAGATGCTCGTCGGCGACATCGCCGAGCCGGTCGTCGCGAGCGCGGCGATGACGCCGTTCGAGGCGACCCGCCGCGTGTTCGTGCTCGAGCAAGCCGACACGCTGATCGAGCAGGCCGCCAACAAGCTGCTCAAGACGCTGGAGGAGCCGGCGCCGTTCGTCTGCCTCGTGCTCATGTCCGACCGCCTCGCGGAGGTGCTGCCGACGATCCGCTCGCGCTGCCAGCTCGTGCGCTTCGACGCGCTCGCGCCCGAGCAGCTGGCGGCGCGCCTGGAGCGCCACGGGATCGAGCCGGCGCCGGCGGCCGCCTGCGCGCGGCTCGCGCTCGGCGACGGGGAGCGGGCGCGCGAGCTGGCATCCGGCGACGGCCCAGCGCTGCGCGCCGGCGGCGAGGGGCTCGCGCGCGCCGCGCTCGCCGGGACGGTCGGCGAGGCGCGGCCGTGGCAGGAGCTGCTGGCGGTCCGCAAGGCGCGCGGCGAGCACGCCGTCGCCGAGCTCGACGCGCAGCTCGAGCGGCAGCGCGAGCTGGTGCCGTCGAAGGAGCGCAGGCGCGTCGAGACCGAGCACGCCGAGCGCGCGCGCCGCACGCGCCGCCGCGTCGAGACCCGTGCGCTCGACCTCGGCCTGCAGGTCGCCGGACTGTGGCTGCGCGACGTCGCGTGCGTCGCGTGGGGGGCGCCGGAGCTCGTCTGCCACGTCGACCGCGCCGGCGCCGTGGCGCAGGACGCGGACGGCCGCGACCCGCAGCGCGTGCGCGCCGGCGTCGAGCTGGTCGAGGACACGCGCCGGCGCCTGCGCAGCAACGTCACCGAGGAGCTGGCGCTCGAAGCGCTCGCCTACCGGCTCGAGGCGCTGCTGGTGCGTCAGTAGGGCTCGTCGCCGCCGTCCGGCCAGCGCCCGTGGCGCTCGTAGTAGTCGCGCGCCCGCTCCTCCTCGTCGCGCTCGTGGTTGCTCGCGACGCTCAGCCGGAACAGCGCGTTGAGCAGCAGCACGATGATCGCGAAGCCGATGATCAGCACGCCGAAGCCGGCCGCGTCGCCGCCGTGCGCAAGCGCGACGATCCCGGCGATCGCCATCGCGAGCGGGATGCCGTAGCGCACTGCGGCCAGTCCGACGCGCTTCACGCCTCGCATCCTAGGTCCCGACGGTGATACAAACAGGGGTGAAGTGTCACAGCGAACCGTCGAGGACGAGGCCCTGCTCGACGCCGCGCGCGCGTGCGTGCTGGCGGTCGGCGTGCGGCGCACGACGATGACGGACGTCGCGCGGCGCGCCGGCGTGAGCCGCATGACGCTCTACCGCCGCCACCCGGACGTCGCCTCGCTGATCGGGTCGCTCATGACGCGCGAGTTCTCGGCGATCATCGGCCGGGTGGACGCGCGCGTCGCTGCGCTCCCGACCGCGCGGGCGCGGCTCGTCGCGAGCGCCGTGCAGGGCGCCGGCGAGCTGACACGCGACCCGCTGTTCCTGCGCATCGTCGACGTCGACCCCGAGCTGCTGCTGCCGTACGTGACGACGCGGCTCGGGGCCTTCCAGCAGGCGGTCGTCGCGGCGTTCGAGCGGCGCGTGGCGGAGGGGATCGCGGACGGCTCGATCGCCGCCGCCGACGTCGCGCTCGTCGCGCGCACGATCGAGCTCGCGCTGCGCGGCTTCGTGCTGCAGACGCTCGCCGAGGGCGCGCAGGCCGCCCGCGAGCCGCTGCTGGCAGAGCTCGAGCGGCTGCTCGACGGCTACCTCGCGCCGCCCCCGGCGCAGGCCGCGCCGGAGCCCGTCCGCGCGACGACCGCGACGGTGCCCGCATGACCGCCCCCGCGCCGCGCATGCGCTGGTGGGGCTGGGGCGAGGACGGCCACGACGCGCCGCTGTCGCCGGCGCAGCTCGCGCTGCTGGAGGGGGAGCTGGGCGCGCTCCCGCCGCGCCGCGATCCCGTCGCGCTCGACGACGCGCGGCTGCCCGACGCGACGCTGCCGGACGCGGCCCGCGCCGCGCTGGCGGCGGTCGTCGGCGCCGAGCACGTCCGCGACGACCGCCTCGCGCGCGTCACGCACGCCGCCGGGCGCGGCTACCACGACCTCGTGCGGCTGCGCGCGGGGGACGCGAGCGGCGCCCCCGACGCGGTCGTCTATCCCGCCAGCGCGGAGGAGATCGCGGCGCTGCTGGGCGTTTGCGCGCAGCACGGCGTCGCGGTCGTCCCGTTCGGCGGCGGGACGAGCGTCGTCGGCGGCGTCGAGGCGTGGCGCGGGCGCTGCGCGTCGGCCGTCTCGCTCGACCTCGCGCGGCTCGACCGCCTGCTCGCGGTCGACCGCGAGACGCTCAGCGCGACCGTGCAGGCCGGCGTCACCGGGCCGGCGCTCGAGGCGGCGCTCGGCGAGCAGGAGCTGACGCTCGGCCACTTCCCCCAGTCATTCGAGTTCAGCACCGTCGGCGGCTGGGTCGCGACGCGCTCCTCCGGCCAGGCGTCGACCGGCTACGGCCGCATCGACGCGCTCGTGCTGGCGCTGCGGGTCGTGACGCCGAGCGGCGAGATCGCGACGCGCGCGCTGCCGGCGTCGGCCGCCGGGCCGAGCCTGCGCGAGCTGCTCGTCGGCTCCGAGGGCGCGCTCGGGGTGATCGTCGAGGTCACGCTGCGGGTCCGCCCGGGTCCGGCCGCGCGCCGCTACGAGGCGTTCTCGCTGCCGCGCTTCGCCGCCGGCGTGCAGGCGTTCCGGACGCTCGCGCAGACCGGCGCCGCGCCCGACGTCGCGCGCCTGTCGGACGAGCCCGAGACGCGCGTCTCGCTCGCGCTGTCCGGCGGCGAGCGGCTCGCGACGCGCGTGCTGCGCGGCTACCTGCGCACGCGCGGGCACGCCGACGGCTGCCTCGTGATCGCCGGCTGGGAGGGCCGCTCGGACACGCAGCTGCGCGCGCGGCGCACGAAGACCGCGCGGGTGCTGCGCGAGGCGGGCGCACTCGCGCTCGGCTCGCCGGTCGGTGCGGCCTGGGAGCACGGCCGCTTCGCCGCGCCGTACCTGCGCGACGAGCTGCTCGCGCACGGCGTGCTCGTCGAGACGCTCGAGACCGCGACGACGTGGAGCCGGCTGCTGGAGCTGCACGCGGCGGTCCGCGACGCGGTCGACGGCGCGCTGCGGGCGCGCGGCACGCCGCCGGTCGTGATGTGCCACGTCTCGCACGTCTATCGCGCGGGCGCGTCGCTCTACTACACGCTCGTCTCGCGCCAGGAGGCGGGGGCGGAGCTGGAGCAGTGGCACGCCGCGAAGGCGGCCGCGAGCGAGGCGATCCTCGCGCACGGCGGGACGATCTCCCACCATCATGGGGTCGGCCGCGACCACGGGCCGTGGCTCGGCGACGAGGTCGGTCCGCTCGGGATCGAGCTGCTGCGCGCGGCGAAGGCGACGCTGGATCCGGCCGGGATCATGAGCCCCGGCAAGCTGCTCGACCCGGCGCCGCTGCCGGGCGCGGGCGGCTGAGCCCGTCGCTTCCGGCCGCGCCGCACGGCCGCATCGTGCGCCTGCGCCGTCCCGCCGGCGGCGCCCACACGGCGGCGTCGAGCGCCTGCGCCGGCCCGCCCGCGGCGTCCTTCAGGCGGCTGCGTCGAGCGCCGCGCCGGCCTCCTCGCGGGCGGCGTCGAGTGCGGCGACGCGCCACTCGGGCACGAGCCCCACGCGCGTGCGGCGGTCGAGCAGGTCCTCCGCGGTCAGCGCCAGCTCGTGCGCGACGGCGAAGCGCAGCTCGGCGCGGCACACCGGCACGCCGGGCGCGATCGGCTCCAGCAGCGCGGGGTCGCCGGCGGCGAGCGCGGCGACGCGCGGCGCCTCGGCTCCGTAGCGGCGCACGAGCCGCTCGGGCACGCCGGCGGGCGGCGCGCCGCCGGGCGGCTGCGCGCCGACGAGCGGCAGCTTGCGCGTCGTGCAGGCGCCCGCCCGCACGCCGGGCCGGGCGGCGATCCGGTCGACGGCGTCCTGCGCCATCCGCCGCGCGGTCGTGAGCTTGCCGCCGACGATCGCGACGACCCCGTCGCGCTCCAGCACCGCGTGGCGGCGCGAGAGGTCGGCGCTGGCGGCGTCGGGCGCGCCGGCCAGCAGCGGGCGCAGGCCGGCGTAGCGGCCGACGACGTCGGCGGGCGTCAGCGGGATTTCGAGCGCGCCGGAGATCGCCTCCAGCAGGAAGCGCTCGTCGGCCGCGTCGACCGCCGGGGCGTCCGGGATCGCGCCCTCGAACGGCTGGTCGGTCAGGCCGATCAGCACGAGGCCGTCCGGCCGCGGCAGCGCGAACACGAAGCGTGACCCGCCGTCGCCGCGGGCCGGCACGTTGATCGCGGCGCGCGGGTGGCCGAGCCTGGCGGCCTCGACGAGCAGGTGCGCGCCCTTACTCGGCCGCAGCTCGATCCCGCCGGCCAGCCCGCCGGCCCACACGCCGGCGGCGTTGACGACGTGGCGCGCGTTGACGGCGATGCTCGCGTCGGTGCGCTCGTCGTGGAGCGTCGCGCCGCCGGCTTCGAGGTCGCTCGCGCGCGCGTAGGTGAGGATCCGCGCGCCATGCGCGGCGGCCGTGCGCGCGACCGCGACGACGAGCCGCGCGTCGTCCTCGAGCTGGCCGTCCCAGTGCATCAGCGCGCCGCGCAGGCCGCGGTCGCTCAGGGACGGCGCGAGCCGGCGCGCCTCCTGCGCGCTGATGCGGCGCGTGGGGGGCAGGCGCCGGCGGCTCGTGCCGGCGGCGGCGCGCAGGCGGTCGCCGAGCCGCAGGCCGATCTCCAGCTTGGCGCCCTCGGCGGGCGGGATCGCGCCGGTGAGCGGGGTCAGGAACGGCAGCGCGCGGATCAGGTGCGGCGCGCTCACGTCCATCAGGGTCGCCCGCTCGCGCGCGGACTCCCACGCGACGCCGAACTGGCCCTGGGCGAGGTAGCGCAGGCCGCCGTGCGCGAGCTTCGAGCTCCAGCGGCTCGTGCCCTGCGCGAGGTCGCCCTGCTCGGCGAGCGCGACGCTCAGCCCGCGCGTGGCGGCGTCGAGCGCGACCCACACGCCCGTGATCCCGCCCCCGACGACGAGCACGTCGACCGTCTCGCCGTCGGCGAGCGCCACCAGCTCGCGCGCGCGCCGTGCCGCGCCGAGCGAGTCCGAGCCCGCCTCCGTCCGCGCCGACGCCGAAAGTGACACCATCGCCCCGACTGTAACACCAGCTCCCGCCCGATCCGCCGCTCCAGCCGTCGGCTACGATGTCCACCGTCCGCCGACGTAGCTCAGCTGGTAGAGCACTTCACTCGTAACAGGTCCAAGGAGGTTTCAGCGCCTCCCGTTGGGACCCGTTACCGCAGCCAGGGCGCGTTGCTCGCGTTGCTTGCGACTGGTTGGGAAATTGGGGGGAAACCTCGGCCGCGCGCTACTGCACTGGTAGAGCCAATCCCAGCGGAGGTTTAGCGCCCGTGCATGCGCAGAGTCAAACCAGACCCACAGGTCATACCCAGGTGAAGTCCAGCGGACGTGGACGCGCCTACTACGCCTTCTGGCACGATGCAGACGGCAAGCACGGCAAGAAGCTTGGTCCGGCCCACGTCAAGGATTCAGGCAGGCGGACCCCGCGCGGCGCTGTGATCTGGCGAGCCGCCGACGGCCCTAAGCCGTCGCCTGCGCATCTCGTTCCTAAGGAAGCTCATGCGCTGCTTGACGACATCCTCGCGGCGGCGCCACGCATCCGTGCGGAGAGCCAGGAACGCGAGTCGCGGACGCTGCGCGATGCAGCGGAGGGCAACATCGCCGAACGCAAGCGCGAGCGCGGTCTGAAGCGCGGAACGATCATCGGCTACGAGGACGTGTACGAGCGGCTCTACCGCGACTTCGGCGAGGACCGGCCGCTTGAGGAGATCAACGACCCAGAGTTCCTGCGCACGTACTTCGCGAACTTCAGGGCGCAGACGGCGATAGGCAGAAAGCGTGCTCATGAGCTTCGCGCCGCGGGCATCGTGGTCGATGAGGTGACGGTGGTGCGCTGGACGGCTCAGCCCGTCGCGAGCGCCTCGATCGACGTGGCGACGAAGGCGGAGGCGGAGCGAATCGCTGAGGAAATCGGTGGCAGGTGGAGCCAGCTGGCGAGAGGTGCGTTCCGCGTAACGCCACCGCGTGCCAGACGTCCTCGTCGCGTGCGGCGCAGCGAGGCTGAGCGCCGGCGCGAGCAGGGCTGGATCGTCACGCAGCGCGCGACGAAGCGCTGGGTCGTGCTGTCCGAGCCTGCGGCCCAGACGGTGAACCGCTACCGGGACCTTGTGTCTGCCGCACTGGACTTCGCAGTGCGGCAGGGCTGGATCGTGGAGAACGCGCTCGAAGGGCAGCCTCGGCGAGGTCGCAAGGCCGACCGTCAGCGGATCCTGCGCCGCGACGACTTCTACGGCAGGGACGAGATCGAGCGTCTGCTCACGCATGCTCCAGGCGATCTCGAGCGGTCGTTTTGGCTGTGCGGTTTCGATGGAGGACTTCGTCTGCCGGGCGAGGGGCTCGGCTTGCGGTGGGGCGCGGTCGACTTCGAAACCGATGTGGTGCGCGTCTACGACAACTTTGTCGAGAATCAGCTCGACACGACAAAGACGGAAGCGACGATCGCGATCCCGATGACGCCGCGCTGGCGGACTGCGCTGTGGACGCTCAAGCAACGTGGGTTTCGCACGACGGACGACGACTTCGTCCATACCCGTGACGAGCTCGGGCGGCCGGCATCGGCGTCATCGCTCCGGGATGCGTTCAAGCAGGCGCAGGGCGCGGCTGGCCTGAAGGCGATCCCGATGTACAACGCGCGCCACAGCTTCGGCACGGCTCTCGCCCGGAGCGGCAGGTTCGATGTGCGCACGATCCAAGCGCTCATGCGCCACGAACGTATCAGCACGACGGAGCAGTACATGGCCTACGCGCCACGGCCTGACTTGCAGGCTCAGCTCACGCAGGCGCTGGTCGGCGAGGGCGAAACCGGCCGTCCGTTCGTGGCCGGAGTGGCGCCGGCGTCCGGCGTCGTGGATGTGAGAGTCCTCTTGCGGCGATTGGACGAGGAGCTGCCGCCGAAGTGGCTTCGCGAAGTGCGGCGCGTGTGCGAGGAGATCGTCGAAGGGGCGGGCAGCTGATACGCCCGGAGACGAGAGCCGACGCGGGGACTCGAACCCCGGACCCCCACTTTACGAGAGTGGTGCTCTACCAGCTGAGCTACGTCGGCGGGCGATCCGCTCGTCACGAGCGAGCGATGGCAAATCCTAGCGCCGGCGTGGTGTTGGTGGAGCGACGCGCCGGTGTCAGAGGCGAGTGAGCAGTCCGAGAACCGCCAGCGAGCGCCTAACGTCTTCGGGAGCGACGTGTACCTACGGCGTGGACCGAAGCCGTCCGGAGCGGGTCATAGGGTGATGCCGTGCCGACTCCTCCTGAGCTGTCTGTGCAGCTTCGAGCCGCTGCCGAGTCCGAGCGCGCAGTCGTCGCGCAGCGCGTTTCGGAGCTTCGTGAGCAGGCTCGCCGGATGCGGGAGCTGGCGGATGCTGTCGATGACGACTTGGTGACGAACGTTCGCCTGCTCCAGCAACTCGAAGAGATGCTCGGCGTCGCGGAGCAGCTGTCGATCACCGAGGTCGACGAGATTCTCCGAGGTCAGCGGTTGCGCGAGGTCGCTATTCAGGTGCTCAAACGCCGCAAGGGCCGGAGAGCGACCGTCCACTACAAGGAGTGGTACGGACTTCTCGTCGAAGAAGGTCTTCGCGTTGCCGGCAAGGACCCGGTCGCGACCTTCCTCACGCAGCTTTCGCGGGCATCTGAGGTCGAGAAGGTTGGCCAGCGTAGTGGTCTGTATCGCCTAGTGGCTGCTTAGCCGCGGCTCCTCCTCTCAGCAAGACGGGCCTCAGTTCGCGCTGGTCGCCGCCTTCTGTCCTGGCCGGCTGCTACGACTCTAGAAAGCCGTAGATACGTCGTAGCTACACCGAGGAGGAAGTCGCGTCCGATGGACATCAACGCAGCGTTCGACGAGCTCCAGCGAACGGCGAACGCAGATCCCGAGCAGGTCAGAGAGGCGCGCACGCGCCGCGATCTTTTCGAGTCCGCCTTCGACGCCGAGGACGACGTGGTCCAAGTCGTGGCCTCCGGCTCGCTGGCGCGCAGCACACAGCGGGCACCGATCAACGACGTCGATGTGATCGTCGTGTATGACGCCAGCGAACACCCTGAGTGGGGCAGGGAGGGGGACAGTGCCGATGAGGCACTGAGGTACGCCGGCGAGCGGGTAAACCATCTGCTCGGCGCGACGAACGGTGCGGTGGCCCAGGTCGTTCGGCTCGCACGCCCCGGCAATCATGCCGTCAAGTGCTTTTTCGACGATCCGAATGACCCGGACGGGTTCACGCTCGACGCCATGCCGGCGCTGCGTCAGGCGGACGGGACTCTGCTCGTGCCGGAGAAGTCCAGCAACAGATGGATCTCCACCGATCCCGAGCACCTCATCAGGCTGGTAGCGGATCGACAATCGGCATGGGATGACTTCCGGCCGTTGGTTCGCGTGCTCAAGTTCTGGAAGGACGAGCAGGACACCGGCCTGAAGTCGCTCACCGTCGAGGTGCTCGCGATCGATCACCTTCCTCAGGAGACCAGTCGGGCCAAAGCACTCCAGCGGTTCTTCACAGCCGCTCAGCACGCGATCGAGCTTCCCATTGAGGATCCAGCCGGATTGTGCGGCCTGATCCAGAGCGACTTGGACGTGGATAAGGCCCGTGCTGCCATCAAGGCAGCCGCCTCAGCGTCGTGGGAGGCGGTGATCGCGCAGGAGCACGGCGACACCAATCGCGCCGCATGCCGTTGGCGCAGCGTCTTCGGCGATGCGTTCCCGGAGCCGGAGGACGGTTGCCCTGCGGATACCAACGCACTGGGACCAATCAGCGTCGGCGTAGGGATCGGCACTACAACGCCTCGGCCAGTCACCGACGCGCCGCAAGGAGAGGTGTGAGAGACCTCCCGCGGCAATCCTGGATAGATGCCGAACCGCTCGTCCTCGAACGAGAGAGACGAGCAATGGCTGAGCGGTGTCCCGACATGGCATGGAGAGACGACCTCCGGTGGCCCGATGGCCGTCCAGGGTCGGGCTGGGCCGGGCTCGCTCCTCCGTGGGGTGCGGAGCGCGACGAGCCTCCCGGTGTCCAGAGACTGCTCGATGGTCGGCGACTCGCGCTTGAGGTTCTCTATCCAGAGGGATTTCCGATGACGGCGCCGCGGCTTTACCCTCGCGACCCAAGAGTCCCGATGGAGCGCTGGACGCAGCAGAGATGGCACGTCAACGGAGACGGGTCACTGTGCCTGATGCAAGCTGCCGATGACTGGCAACCGACAGACGTGTCGGCTGCGCTCGTCTGCAAGGCGGCCGGCTGGTTTATCGAGTACCTGCTCGTTGAGCAGGGAGACTTGGCTTCGATGGCGATCCGAGGCATCTATGCCAGCAGCGAGATCGATGCGCTTCTGGCTGCGCGGTTCACATGAGACGCCCGATCGTCATCCTGCCGAGCTACTACGCCGAGCGCATCGCCGCCTCGGCAAAGTCTTACGGCACGCTCGACGTGCGTGCCGACGAGCCAGGCGGCGTATATGTGGTCGATGGTTTTGGGCAGGGCCAAGACCACGGCGGGATCCATGGTGGCTCAAGATGGGTGGAGTCGCACTACCTCGCATACGCTCAGCGAGAGCGACGCGCCGTCTGGTATAACGCCGAGCCCGAGTTGCATGCCGTGGGCTATGACATCGCGCGTCGCGGGGCAGCTATAGCGCTCAGTGACTTTCGGTCGTGCTTGCACGACGGATGGATCGGCCTGAGCCGCGACGGGCATGCGCTTGCGTTGACCTACGTCGACCTCGAGGAGGGTGAGCGCGACTGGTGTGCCTGGATTCTTTCGGAGGAGCAACAAAGCGCTGAAATAACAGCTATGCAGTACGTCGACGAGGGCGTGCCCCTCTTGGCTCCCCTGGCTCGACACTGGCCGCTCAAGGAACTCGCCGAGGTTAAGGTCGTGGTCGTCGGAGCCGGTTCTATTGGGAGTCATTCGATTGATGCCCTGGCTTCGTATGGCATCCGTCGTATGACGCTCGTAGACCCCGATCGCCTGCTCATGCACAACTTCGGTCGCCATCGCTCCAATCCCGACCAGCTCGGGCGGTTCAAAGTCGACGCGGAACGGGACCGTTTGTATCGCCGGGACCCGGGGATCCAGGTGGATGCCTTGCCACTCGACGTGGTCTACGACGCCGATGTCATGCGGCCGCTGTTCGAAAGCGTGGACGCCATCCTCTGTGCTGCTGACGGTATCGATCCTCGCCGCACGGTCAACCACCTCGCTCGTCGAGCGGGCACCGCGGCGATCTTCGCATGCGTCCTCGAGAATGGAGCGTTCGGCGAGGTCTTGCGGGTTGCGTCACCCCGAGCCGGATGCTTGCTTTGCGCCCGGGCTCACCTCCAGGCTAAGGGCGGGATTGCGCCGGAGCGCACACTCGATCGGGGCTATGGCACTGGCAGTACCCATCTTCCAATGACAGCGGTTGGTGGAGACCTCGGACTCGTGGGTTATCTGGCTGCGAAGGTCGTGGTCGCCACCCTGCTCGACCGTCGGGGTTTCCGCGAACAGCGCCTGCCCGGAGATCACGCGATCCTGGCGCTGCGCTCTATGCCCGGCATGGCCTGGCCGTTCGACCTCGATGCCGCTGGTGAACTGGTGTGGCATGACCTGCCGGGACCACGGGACGATTGTCCAAGCTGTGGCTCTCCTAGATGAGTGTCCGTATCGACATCCTTCCTCCTGCTGAAACCAGCATCCGGCATCTTGCGACCGAGTCGCGCGATGGACGAGAGACAGGCGGGATCTTGCTCGGACGAGGGCCGGACACCGAGGGTGTGTTGATAGTGGATCAAGCTGGGGATGCAGGCCCGAGCGCAAGACGAGAGCCTGGATTCTTTCTGCGAGATCTCAGACGCGCTCAGCGATTGGCCGATGCGGCGTGGGAGGAGCGACGTGCGATCTGGGTTGGGGAGTGGCACACGCATCTTCACAGGGACCCGCAGCCAAGTAGGCGTGATCTGACGACCTATTCCGGGCTCCTCAGTGCTGCAGAGCTCGCGTTTGTCGTTCTCGTCTCAGTTATCGTGGTGGCCCATCCGCAGCTCGGATGGGATGAGCCCGTCCTCGTTCCCTGGCTGTTGTCAGCTCATAGGTCCGTAGAGCCTGGGACTACGCGACTGGAGGCTTCCCATGGGCATTGACCTGCGCTACATCCTCGCGCATCACCAAAAAGCATTGCTCGCGGGGCTGCAGGCTTCCCGAGCAATCCTTGAGAACGCGGAGGCTAAGGGCGACGCTGCCGAGTTCCAGTGGACTGAGCTGATCGAGAAGTTCTTGCCGCGCCGATACCAGGCCTCGGCCGCCTTTGTTCTGGACGCTGATGGCGAAGTCAGCGAGTTCATCGACGTCGTCATTCACGACCGGCACTTCTGTCCGCTCCTGTTCGAGGAGGGAGGCCAGAAGTACATTCCGGCCGAGAGCGTGTACGCCGTGCTCGAGATCAAGCAGACTCTTTCTCGCGGCCACATTCTGTACGCGGCGAAGAAGGCGAGTTCTGTGCGCAGGCTGCGCCGCACTAGCGCGGCGATCATCAACGCAGGCGGCAAGCAAGGACCGCGCGAACTGTTCGACATCCTGGCGGGGATTCTTGCGGTCGAGAGCAGCTGGACGCCTCCGTTCGGCGAGAGCTTCGAGCAGGCATTGAAGGACGGCACCGCCGACCACACGACAATCGACCTTGGCTGCGCCTTGCGAGACGGGAGTTTCGACATCTCGTGGGCCGATGGTGAGCCGGCGATCGACATCAGCGCTGCGGACGTCTCGCTCATGTTCTTCCTGATGCGCCTGTTCGGCCGCCTCCAAGCGCTCGGGACGGTTCCAGCCATCGACTTGGCGGAGTACGGCCGCACCTTGGAGGCGTAGCCGCGAGGTGGGGTCTGAACTCGCGCGAGGCCGTTCTGTAAGGCGAAACGACACTCGTGGGCACGACACACAGGGAAATCGTCGGGAAATTGCTTGCGATGCGACCATGAAAAGGGCGCGATTTGCAGGGAAGTCTTCTCTATTCCCCAGACGGACCGGCCACGCAGCCTGACTCGTAATGAAGGGGTCCCCGGTTCGAGTCCGGGCGTCGGCTCTCGACGGAAGCCCTGCTGTGAGGTGACTTTCGCGTCTTCCGAGGGCGCGCTGTCGTCGCCTGTCCGTCCGCCGCGGGTACCAGGCGGGTACACCCGCGCGGGCGAGCGCGCGCGGGCGAGGCGTTCAGGCGTGCGCGAGGTGGCGCATCCGGCCGAGCGGGTGCCGCCCGACGTGCGTGGCGACCGCTTAGGGTGAACTGACTCCAGGTTCTCGCGACAGGTCGCGAGGGTCGATAGAGGCTTGTTGGTGGACGACCCCGCCCAGCTGGGCGGGGTCGTCCGCGCGC
>Ga0207693_10000646_pt1 | contig 31179 bp, 36 predicted proteins | sample LARL81metaG_FD_184347 | JGI IMG/M metagenome (GOLD analysis project Ga0207693, IMG submission 184347) | Corn, switchgrass and miscanthus rhizosphere microbial communities from Kellogg Biological Station, Michigan, USA - LAR L8-1 metaG... | ecosystem: Host-associated > Plants > Roots >... | reverse complement strand
CTATGACATGACCTCGGCGAAGCTTTTTGGCGTCTGCCTTAGTATCTTGAATGACCGAAGCGAGGCGGAAGACGTGTTGCAAGAGGTTTATTTGACCGTTTGGAACAAGGGCTCGGCCTTCGATGAGGCCCGTGCAAGCCCGATCACCTGGCTTGTCGCTATCGCGCGGAACCGCGCCATAGACCGTGCGCGATCAGGTGCGTTCGCACGCCGTAGCGAGCCGATCGAAGCGGCGGCCGATGTGGCGGACCCCGGAGTCTCTGCGTTCGAGTTCCTCGCCTCGGCCCAGCAGCAGGAGCGGCTCAAGTCCTGTTTCGATGAGATCGAAGAACGCCAATCCTTGGCGATCAAGGCTGCCTTCATGGGCGGCTTCACCTATGACGAGCTCGCCGAGCGATCCGGCGTGCCGCTCGGCACGATGAAGAGCTGGATCAGACGCGGGCTTGCCAAGCTTAGAGAGTGCCTGGAGCGATGACCGACAACGGGGCGCCGAAGAGAGAGGACAACCAGCTCATCGCGGCCGAGTATGTGCTCGGGGTGCTCGGCGTGTCCGAATGGCGCGAGGTCGAGCAGCGGATCGCAGGCGATCAAATTTTCGCCCGCGAGGTCGCCTTCTGGGAGGAGCGGCTCGGCGGACTTGCCGAGGGAACTCCTGCTGTCGCGCCTCCGGCGAGCGCCTGGGGCGCGCATCGCGGCAGTTCTCGACAGGGCCGAGCAGCCGGCGGCAACGCGTGCAGGTATATGGCAAAGCCTCGCCTTTTGGCGAGGCCTTGCTTTGAGCACGAGCGCACTTGCAGCGGCGTGTCTTGCCGCACTGATCTATGTCGGCGCCGTGATACCGCCACGTACACCGCTCGTCGCGCAACTCCGCGCCGAAGGCGGAAAGACCGGGTTTCTCGCTGCGGTAAACTCGGGCGGCGGCACGCTCGCCATCGTTCCAGCCGCATTGCTCAGCGGAGAGGAGCAAAAGGCGATGGAGCTTTGGCTCATTCCGCCCGGCGATAAGCCGCACTCGCTCGGGCTCATCGATCCCAGCAGGCCGATCACCATCAAAGTGCCGCAGGACCTGCTCAGCCGAGTCAACAGGGAAGCGGTGCTCGCGGTCTCTCTAGAGCCGCCCGGCGGCTCACCAACTGGACAGCCGACTGGTCCAGTAATCGCCAACGGCAAGCTCGCCCAGCTTTAGCTGGCCAACATCACGAAAACGTCATCGCCGGAGTCCGCATCCGGACGCGACCGCGCCCCCGTAGCTGCGCCGTACCCCTCAATGGGACAATCCGCAACTTACAGGAGGATGACATGAAGTTTGCCAAATATGCTCTCGCCAGTGCAGCCACCGCCGGCCTAGCCTTTGCTGCTCTCACCGCCCTCTCGACCTTCGCTAAGGAAATGACGGTGATGGTGGGCGGCGCCCCGATGTTCCCCTCCAAGAACATCATCCAGAATTCGGTCAACTCAAAGGACCACACGACGCTCGTCGCCGCAGTCAAGGCCGCTGACCTCGTCGACACGCTGTCGGGCAAGGGTCCTTTCACCGTGTTCGCGCCGACTAACGACGCGTTCGCCAAGTTGCCGGCGGGCACCGTCGAGACGCTGCTCAAGCCCGAGAACAAGACCCAGCTTACTCAGGTCCTGACCTATCACGTTGTTCCTGGCCGCATCACCGCGAGCGACCTCACGGCGATGATCAATAAGGGCGGGGGCAAGGCCATGCTTAAAACCGTCGAAGGCGAAGACCTCAGCTTCGGAATGAAGGATGGCGCCATCTGGGTGTGGGACGCCAAAGGCGACTCCGCCAAGATCACCATCAAGAACGTGCTTCAGTCTAACGGCGTGATCCACGTCATCGACACAGTGCTGTTGCCGAGCTAACCCCGCCTCAGCATCAGCTAGCCCCGCCGCGTGCCTCGCGCGGCGGGCTTCTTCCTGCGTGGCGAGGCGGCGGCCCCCTCAGTGATGGTTCTCGCGGCTTCGCGATGCTGTCCGACCCACGTGCGATCCGAGCTAGCCCAAGGCGGGGACCAGAACTCCAGTCGCGTATTCGACCCGCAAATCGAAGCATGCCGCCAAAGCAAAACGTCATAGAGCGAGCCATGGCTCTTATGGTCGCCCACGGTTCGCATTTCAGATTCTTCTTAAGGAGGAGCTTTATACGGTAACGAGACCGATGTGCGCTTATGGCACTTAACGGACATAAAAACCGGGTTGAAAAACGTGCGCTCTGAGCGCAAAGCAGACGTTGATTATGCAGACCCCCAATGCTCCGTAAGGCCTTCCGGTGAGTGGCTTGCCCTCACTGGGGAGCCTTTCAACTGGGCGTGGAGTGCAAACCTCTTTTAGTGAGAGGATGGGACTGGGGCATCTGCTGGCTTAAGCTCCGCTGCCATGAGACCATTGGCTCCTCTGCCATATCGCACGAGGACAGTCTGGCCTGGCTGGAGTTCGGCGAAGCCCCAGCGGCGGAGCGTCTCCATATGCACGAAGATGTCGGCTGTCTCAGGTCCGCGCGTGAGAAAGCCAAACCCGCGCAAACGATTGAACCACTTCACCACTGCTCGTTCCCAGTCACTCTCTGCGACGACGACGACATGGGTGCGCTGTGGCAGCTGCGCCGGGCGAATTGCCGTCGAATCATCCATGCCGCGGATGCGTGCTGCCTGTAGACCTTTGGGAGTTCTCACTACGTCACAGATGATGCGCGAGCCCTCATAGGCCGTCTGAAAGCCGCCGCGTCGCAGACAGCTCACATGCAGGAGAACATCAGGCAGATCTTCATCAGGGAGAATGAAGCCATAGCCTTTCGCCGGATCGAACCACTTGACCGATCCTGACACCTCAAAGACCTCGGGTCTGATTTCCTCATCGCGTGGGACATAACTTTCCTCACGCGGCGGCTCTTTCACCCCCATTTTGCCAGACGCCCCACTGTCCCCGATGATCCCCTACCAAAAAGGCAGCAGCGCTATTTAGCAATATGGCAGCGAAGGATTTTCAGGAGTTGTGGCAATTCCGCCACCGGGGCACCAAGTGACAGCTCGGGTCCGGCTTCAAGAGCTAAAAGTCACTGAGTGACAGCATCTTGCCAAATTTCAGTCTATTGTTTTGGAGCCCCCCCTTTGGGGTCGGGACGTTATCCTCCCGGGAGGCCGTCCTCCCGTTATTTGTATTGCGTAAAGGAGGACGGTCCTCCATGGCGTATGACCGCCCATGGAATGTCTCGCAAATGTGCAAAACGTCCGCGCAGCGGCTCATCGAATGCTGGCCGCACGGGTGCGGAAATCCTCGCACCAAAATACCGCGGCGAGGCCCTGGACCGTGCGAAACGGCTTGAGCCGATTATCCGTGAGATGCAGAACGAGGGCTATTCGATGCGGCGTATGGCAACCGAGCTGACCAAGCGGAAGGTGAAAACGCCTCGCGGTGGTGATTGGCACCCACAGACAGTGAAGATGGTGATACAGCGACTCGCCGCTTGAAACTTGGCTCATGAGTTCTTGGAGTCCTTCAGTCCGGCTACTTCTCCAAACGTGAGGAGAGGTAAGCCGGGGGGAAGGGGGTCGATGACGCACGCTTCCTCGGATGGAACGCCCCTGACTAGATCGTGGCGTTGCGTTCAACGACACGCGGGATTTCGACATAGAGTGAGCTAGGCAACCTGTAAGGTGTGATAAAAATCGCGGCGGCCCCACTTGGGGTGTTATCGCAGGGGGATCAATACATGCGGCTCACACCACCAAAACAGGTGACTTTCTATATCTCCATATCCGTGGCCCTTATCTCCGTGGTGCTTAAGGCCATGGCAGTTACGGGCGTCACCGTTTTCCCTACTGGCGGATATTTCACGGGCGGGTACCTTGTGCTGCTGGTCGCTTATCTAGTGCTCCTTGCCGGGATCACGCTTAAAGGGGTGTAGACAAAAGAGGCGGAGACATTCGTGCCGGTCTGAGGATCAACCGGCATAACTGTCTGAAAGTCAGTCGTTCGGTCGATGGGCTGGTCCTCGACCGTGCTATCCTTGACCACGCTTGCGATTCTGGGCTGTGATCAGGGAAGATCCTCCTGAAGACCGGCATCAAAATCTTTGCGGCCTTGCTCGGCCTCGCCGTTGCGACCTTCTTAGCCGCGCTTGCCTTTGCCCTGGCGGGCTTGGGTGATATCGCCGCAAGCCAAGGTCATTGGCCGTTCGTCGAGCGCTTCCTCGATTTCGGGATGCGGCACGCTGTCAAGCGGCACGCGAGCGGGATCGAGGTGCCGAAGCTCGACGATCCGAACATGATCAGGCTTGGGGCGGCCCACTTCCACCGGGGCTGCGCCTTTTGTCACGGCGCGCCGGGGATCCCGGTAAACCCAATAGCCAAGCACATGCTGCCGCCACCGCCCGAATTGGCGGTGACGATGCGGCCGTGGCAGCCGAACGACCTATTCTGGATCGTCAAGAACGGCTTCAAATATACCGGCATGCCGGGATGGGTCGCGATCGAACGCGAGGACGAGATTTGGGCCGTCGTCGCGTTTCTCACGCGTATCCAAACGCTGGATGCCGAGGCCTATCGCGACCTAGCGCTGGGAAACGTCCAATTGCCGGAGCAGAGCGGCGCCGAACTCGCAACCGTGGAATCAAATCCGAAGGCCTCCGGTGCTTGTGCGCGCTGCCACGGGGATAAGGCTCAATTGCCTCTCAGTATCTTGTCCCAGTGTTGAATGGCCAGCCGGCGGACTATCTGCTCGCTTCTCTCAAGGCCTATGCGGAGGGCAAGCGGCGGAGCGGAATCATGCAACCCTTGGCCGCAGACCTACGTCCGGAGGATATGCGTGAGCTTGCAGACTACTATGCTGGTCTGCCGCCACCACAGTTGCAGTCAAAAAACTCAGATGCAGCTTTGGTGGAGCGCGGCCGAAAATTGGCTGTCGAAGGTCGATCCCACGCTGGCGTTCTGCCTTGCGCAACGTGTCACAACAATGTTGGGCACTATCCTCGCCTTGAAGGTCAATATGCCGTTTATATGGCCGGGCAATTGCGGCTTTGGAAAGCAGGCATCGGCCCTTCCACAGACGGCGGGGCTACGATGATGGCCATCGCGCAGAAGCTCAGTGATGAAGACATCAAAGCGGTGACGAGCTATTTCGAGACACTTCCGCGCGAGTGAGCGAAAAAGGCATCGTCGGGGCTTTGGGTCAGACGTCCCCGCCCGCTGGAGAAATCTTTTTCTCCCCTTGCGACCGGCATGCTTATCGGGAGCATCGATGTCAGGTCGGTGCGATAACAATGTGGAAGTCACGGAGCGCCTACGGGGGACAGAAAAAGGAATGCACCGCTTCCTCAATTCCTCTCGAAGGCACGTTGCAGTTCTACTCACGGCTTCAAGAAGCAATGAGCATATAATTCTACTCCTGATCAGTGCCCCCCAAGAAGCCGCTCAACCGGTCATCAGAGACCTGCACCAACTCAATTGACGCAAAAAGTTGGCACCGGAATTGGCACCGGACGGCATAAAACGATGGGGTACAATCAGGGAACAGTGCCGACGTTCGCCCTAAAAAACTGAGGAAAGGCAAGGCGGCAGGTGACAGGAGGGCACTAGCAGGAAGGCCTCTTTAGTCCTTGCGAATTTGTCATGAACCACTTTGGCGGCAGTGGCGCTCGACGCACTTAAAACAGCGGACCGCCATACGGGTAGTAATGCTGCCAGTAGTAATAGTGGTAAGGCCGCCAATAGGGATAATACTGCCAATTGTAGCGGCGCGGCGCGGTGTAGACGTAGCGCTTGTAGTGGCGGGCATAAGCGTGGCGATGCGCAACCTGCATGACGGTGGTGCTCATGTGGCGACTTAGGGCGGCGTGATCGCCGAGGGTGAGCGGCATTGCCGAAACCGCTTCCGGCGTCATGACTAAGACACTGGCGATGAAGGCAAGGGCAGCAGCGATGCGCATGGAATTTGCTCCTTCGTCAATTTCTACCCAGTTTGGCTCGGTGGCAACCCCGTAACCTAAGTCTGGTTTCCCGCGCGTTAGTATTCCTCACAGCCAGGCGGCCGCGACGAGCAGGATCAGGACTTCGCTCACCTGCTCGACGGCACCGAGCACATCTCCAGTCTGCCCGCCGATCTGGCTCATGCAGAGCCAGGCGAGAACGACGATCGCTACGGCGACGAGCATGGCAGCGAGCAGTCCGCCGCCGAAGCCGAGGCAAAGCACGAGCACGATGAAGCCGATCAACGTCGCGATCAGCGCTGCGCGCTGCGGCGGCTTTCCTGCCTTAGCCGACAGTCCATCCTGTCGCGCGGGCGGCACAAGTCGCATGAACAATGGCATGGTCGCGCGCGCGCCGGCCTCCGCGGCGATCAGCGCCGGTGCTATGAAGCTCGGGTCGGCGAGGCTCGCGATCGCGCCTGCACGCAGCATGAAAGAGAGAATGAGCGCGGAGGTGCCGTAAACGCCGACTCTTGAGTCGCGCATGATCTCGAGCTTGAGCATTGGGCTCCCGCCTCCGCCGAAGCCGTCCACCATGTCCGCCAGCCCGTCCTCGTGCAGGCAGCCGGTAATAAGCACGATCGCGGCGATGGCGAGCGTACCGGAGATGAAAGGATGCAGGCCGAGCCCGTCGGCGATCCACACAACGAAAGCACCGATAAGACCGATGCCGACGCCGATGACGGGAAAGCTCCAACTCGCCCGCGCCACATTGGCGCCAGAGGCCGATGGTGTGCCTACGAAGGGCAGGCGGGTCAGGAAGGCTAGGCCGACCTTGAGGTCCGTGTTAAGGGCTTCGATCGAGGCGCCGGCTGTCATTCCCTCGTCCCCTCACCGTGCTCATTCGAACGCGGCTCACGAAGTCTTCTGGACGCATTTCCGACTGCAATAAGTCTATCCTCAAATGACGCGTTTTGCCTCATTCGCTGAACTGCGTGCGGTCTGCCTCGATCTGCCCGGTGGCGATCCCGGCGCTGCCGCAAAGGTCGCGGCGCGAGAGGCGCGGCTGACCAAGCCGCAGCGCAGCCTGGGCCGGCTTGAGGAACTGGTCGAGTGGCTGAGCTTCTGGCAGGGCCTGGCACCGCCGCGGCTCGACAAAGTCGAGATCCTGGTCTTCGCCGGCAATCACGGCGTCACTGCGCGCGGCGTCTCGGCCTATCCCGCCGAGGTCACGGCGCAGATGGTGGCGAATTTCGCCGCTGGCGGCGCCGCCATCAATCAGCTCGCGCGCGCCGCCAATGCTGAATTGCGCGTGATCGCCCTCGATCTCGAGCGCCCTACGGCTGATTTCGCCGAAGCCCCTGCCATGACGGAGGCTAAATTCCTCGAAGCCGTTGTGGCGGGCTACAAAGCGGTTCCGGAAGAGGCCGATCTCGTGGTGCTCGGCGAGATGGGCATCGGCAATACCACCGCAGCTGCAGCGGTTGCCGCGGCTTTATTCGGCGGCGGCGGCTCACGCTTCGCCGGTCATGGCACCGGCCTCGACGAAGAGGGCCTGAGGCGCAAGCAAGTGGTGATCGATGACGCGCTCGCTCGTCATGCACCGATCCTCGACGATCCTTTGCGCATCGCCGCGGCGCTCGGCGGGCGCGAGCTCGCCGCACTCCTTGGCGCGTGCCTCGCCGCGCGGCATGCGCGCGTGCCGGCGCTGATCGACGGATTCGTGTCGACGGCCGCGGTCGCACCGCTTGCGAAGCTCCGCGCTGATGCGCTTGATCATGCCCGCGCCGGGCACAGATCGGCCGAGGCCGGGCATCGCCTGCTGCTCGATGAACTCGGGCTTCATCCTCTGCTCGATCTCGACATGCGGCTTGGCGAAGGGTCTGGCGCCGCGGTCGCCGTGCTTGTGCTTCGCGCGGCGCTCGCCTGCCATACCGGCATGGCAACCTTTGCCGAGGCGAAGGTGTCCGACAAAGAGAGTTGAGGATTAGGCGGCGGCGATGGCGTGGAAGAAGGTGCCGGTGACGTGCCCGCGCCAGCTCCCCGAGGTTCCGAGTCTCTGGCCCTGTCCGTCGGCAAGCTCGACTAAAGGCTCGTCGTTACAGGTCGCGACTAGCGCCGCATAGTGGAACTCGTGTCCGCGCAGCCGCGAGCCTGCTCGTCCGATGGGACTGTCGGCGAGCAGCGTTGCCTCGCGATAACCGAGATGGAGCTTGCGCCGCGCAAAGCTCGTGGCGTGGCCGAGCAGGCCAGCCATGGGGTGGCTGATGCCGTCGGCATCTTCCAACACCTCGCCAAGAACCATGTAGCCTCCGCACTCGCCGTGCACCGGCCGTGTCGCGGCAAAGCGGGCGAGGCCGTCGCGGAATTTGTGAGCGCCCGCGAGCCGGCCCGCGTGCAGCTCAGGGTATCCGCCAGGCAGCCAGCAGGAATCGCAATCCTTCGGCGGCGGCTCGTCGGCAAGGGGAGAGAAAGCCACGATCTCCGCACCTGCGCGCCGCCAACCATCGAGAACATGTGGATAGACGAAGGTGAAAGCAGCATCCTGCGCGAGTGCGATGCGCGATCCGGGCGGCGGAAGGGCCGTTGCCTGCTTTGCCTCAGCGAGATGTGGCGGGACGGCAAGCCTCAGGATGCGGTCCAGGTCGAGGTGGGTCTCGGCGATTGCCGCGAGGCGATCGAGCCGTTCAGCAAGGTCTCCATGCTCGCCGGCCTGAACGAGGCCAAGATGCCGCTCTGGCAGAGCGATCATCTCATCACGCGGCACCGAGCCGAGAACGGGGATGCCCGATGCTGCGATGGCGTCGGCCACGAATTTGCGATGCCGCTCGCTGCCGACGCGATTGAGCACGACACCGCCGATCTTCACCTCCGGATCATGGGTGACGAAGCCGCGCAGGAGCGCCGCTGCGGATTGCGACTGCCCCGAGACATCGATGACCAGCAAGACCGGAAGGACGAAACGGGCGGCAAGGTCGGCAGTCGAGCCAGTCCGGCCTGCGGCGGCATCGATCCCATCGAACAGGCCCATGACGCCTTCGATCACGAGCATATCGGCGCGCGAAGCGGCCTCGACTACTAGCGCGTCGAGCAGCGAGGGCCGCATGGCCCAACTGTCGAGATTGACGCTCTTTCTGCCGGTCGCGGCTTGGTGGAAGGCCGGGTCGATATAGTCGGGGCCGGCCTTGGCCGCTTGCACGGCAAGCCCGCGCCGTTTCAACGCCGCAAGCAAGCCAAGCGTCACCGTGGTCTTGCCTGCGCCGGAGCGCGGCGCGGCGACGATGAGACCACGGGCCGTCATCCGGCCCACCACGTCAAGTGACCGCTGCGTCCCGGGGCGTTATAGCGGGGGCCATGGCAACGAAGGCATCCCCGCTTCGCCGCGGCTGGACCACAGGAACCTGCGCTACGGCAGCCGCCAAGGCCGCCTATACCGCGCTGCTCACCGGCGAGTTTCCCGATCCGGTCGAGGTCACGCTGCCGCGCGGCGGCGGACGCCCTGCCTTCGCGCTCGCCACGACGGTTCGCGGTGAGGGGTCCGCAACCGCGGGCGTGGTCAAGGACGCCGGCGATGACCCTGACGTGACCCACGGCGCGCTCGTCCTCACCACCGTCCGCCGTGGCGCGCAAGGCAGCGGGGTTAGCTTCAGCGCCGGCGAAGGCGTCGGCACAGTCACGCGTGCGGGACTCCCGGTGCCGCCGGGCGAGCCCGCCATCAACCCGGTGCCGCGGCAGATGATACGCGCGGCGATTGCCGAGATCGCCGCGGCAAACGGTGATCCAGGCGATGTCGAGGTCGAGATCGCCATTCCAGGCGGGGAGGCGCTGGCCGCCAAGACGATGAACGGCCGGCTCGGTATCATTGGTGGCCTCTCGATCCTCGGCACCACGGGAATCGTCATTCCTTATTCCTGCTCGTCCTGGATCCAGGCGATCAGGAGCGGAATCGACGTCGCGCGCGCGGCGGGGCTCGCGCATGTCGCTGGCTCGACGGGTGCGGAGTCCGAGAGGGCGGTGCAACGAATGTGCGGCCTCCCCGAGATAGCCTTGATCGACATGGGCGACTTCGTCGGCGGCATGCTGAAATATCTGCGCAGCCATCCGGTGCCGCGGGTGACCATTGCCGGCGGCGTCGGCAAGATGACCAAGCTCGCCCAAGGGCTGCTCGATCTTCACTCCAAACGCGGTTCGGTCGACCTCGTGGCGCTCGCCAAGCTTGCCGAACGTACAGGCGGCTCGCGCGACCTTGCCGCGTACATTCTCACTGCCAATACAGCGGCTGAAGCCTTCGTTCATGCCGAGGCCGAAGGCGTTGCGCTCGGCGACGAAGTGGCGAGTGCCGCACGTGAGGCCGCGACTGCCGTCGTTGCGGGCAAGGACATCGAAATCGAGGTCGTTTTGTTCGACCGCGAGGGCAGGCTCGTGGGCCGCGCGCCGTTTGCGGCTTCTCATGCGGCACCCCCGCGGAAGCGGCGGCGATAATCGGCGTCGTAAAGCACGCTGTCGCGAAAGTCTTCCGCTGCCAAGGCGCGGCCAACCACGATCAGCGCTGTGCGCTCGATGGGCTCCGCCGCGAGCTTCGACGGGATATCGCCGAGCGTGCCGCGTACGATCTTTTCCTCCGGCCAGCTTGCATGGGCCACCACGGCCACCGGGCAGTCCGCGCCATAGAACGGGATCAGCTCGGAGACGACTCTGTCGAGGGCATGGATGGCAAGATGAATTGCAAGCGTGGCACCGGTCGCAGCGAAAGCGGCGAGGGTTTCGCCTTCCGGCATGCGCGAGGCGCGGCCTGGGATGCGGGTCAGCACCACGCTTTGCGCAATCTCAGGCACGGTCAGCTCGCGACCGAGCGCGGCCGCTGCCGCGGCGAAGGCCGGAACGCCCGGGGTCAGCGTGTAGGGAATGCCGCGCTGGTCAAGCCGCCGCAGCTGCTCTGCTAATGCGCTAAACACCGAAAGATCACCCGATTGCAGCCGCGCCACGTCGAGGCCTTGCTCCTGCGCGGAAACGAACTCCGCCTCGATCTCGTCGAGCGACATCGGCGCCGTATCCACGATGCGGGCGCCAGATGGGCAATGGGCCAACAGCGCATGAGGAATAATGGAGCCTGCGTAGAGGCAGACAAGGCACCGCGCGAGGAGATCGCGCCCGCGCACGGTGATGAGGTCGGCAGCACCAGGTCCTGCACCGATGAAATGAACGGTCATGGCGCGGATCCAGTCTCGGCGAGCGCGCACGTTACAGGCCCGACCGCGATGCGCGGCAGGAGCAGCTTCGCGTCAGGACCCCCGGCGGCGAGAGCTGCGGCTTCGGCGACTGACGGCACGCCCTTGACCGCGAGGGAGCGCTGCGAGTGCGTCTCGCAGCGCCCAGCCGCGGCTTCGAGATCAGGCGTCGGGACGAACAGGAGCGGCAAGCCATAGAGCAGAGCAACGGCAGCGATGCCTGCTTCCACGCCCTTGTCTGCCGGGGTGGCGATGGCACCGAGCTTGTCCTGGGCAAAGCCCGCGCGTTCGAGCGCGGCTGCAATCACGGCCTCGATCTCGGCGGGCGAAGCTCCTTTGCGGCAGCCGATGCCGGCCACGATCACGGTTTCACCCATACCCATTGCGTCACGGGCATCGCGGCGCGCCATCCCGTCTTGCCGCCAACGGCTTCCGCGCGTGAAATGGCGATGCGCGTGAGCGTGCCGCCCAGGCCCGCGTGGCGCGCGGCGAGTTCGGCCTCGGTCTCGAGCGTGACGGCATTGACGACAAGTCTGCCTCGAGGCCGGAGGGCTGCGATTGCCGCATCGAGCACGCCTTGAGTGCTCGCCCCTCCGCCGATGAAGACCGCATCTGGAGTAGCAAGCCCGCGCAAAACTTCGGGCGCATGGCCTTCGAGGACTTCTAGTCCAGGCACACCGCAGGCCGCGGCGTTGCGGCGGATGCGCGCGGCGCGATCCTCCCTCGCTTCGATTGCCATGGCCCGCATTGATGGGTGAGCCAGCATCCACTCGATGGCGATTGAGCCTGAGCCAGCACCAATGTCCCACAACAATTGTCCGCGCAGCGGCGCGAGCGACGACAGGGTAATGGCGCGAATCTCGCGCTTGGTTATCTGGCTGTCATGCTCGTACAGCGCATCGTCTAGGCCTGCGCTAAAGGCGATGATCCGCGCGCCAGGTGCAGCCTCCACCTCGATGGCGACGGTATTGAGCGCGGCGATGTCCGCAAGGTCGAAGCTCGCTGCCGTCGTGGCGCGGACGCGCCCGCTCGCGCCGCCCAGTGCTTCGAGCACCGTGAGACGCGAGGCGCCAAAGCCAAGCTCGGCCAGGAGTCGCGCAAGCGCGGCAGGACCTTCGCTGTCGGAGGTCAAAGCCAGCACGCGAGCGCCGGGATGGAGATGCGGGCGGATGCGGTCGAGCTCACGCCCGTGCACCGAGACGAGCGCAATGTCGGGGAGGGCCCAGCCGAGCCGCGCGGCAGCGAGACTGAAGGCCGATGGCGCTGGCACCACCACCGTCTCCTCGGGCGTGACGTGGTTCGCAAGCACCGAGCCCACGCCGTAGAAGAAAGGGTCGCCGGAAGCGAGCACGCAAACCTGGCGCCCGCGCTCGGCCAAGACTTCACTGACCGCGCGCGAGAACGGGCTAGGCCAGGGCTTTGCCTCTCCGCGGATCAGCTGGTTCGCAAGCTTGAGGTGACGCTCGCCGCCGAACACGATTTCGGCGCCCGCGACCAGGCCGCGGGCAACTGGGCTCAGGCCGTCGATGCCGTCTTCGCCGATGCCGACGATGGACAGCCATCGCTTCGGTGAGGCAGGGTCCGGCATGGTCCGTTCAGCGCGCACGAGCCGCACCCTCATCCTTGGCGGCACGATCGAGGCGAGACTGCTTGCCGACGCGCTCGCCAAGCGCCCAGGCGTGACCGTGACACTGTCGCTCGCAGGCCGCACCGCGAACCCCCTGCCGCAGCCTGTCCCGGTGCGCATCGGCGGTTTCGGCGGCGCTGACGGTTTGGCCGCTTATCTTCGCGATGAGCGGATCGACGCGCTGATCGACGCGACACACCCTTACGCCGCGACCATCTCGGCCAACGCGGCCGAGGCTGTGCGCGCAACCGGCGTGCCACTCGTTGCGCTTAGACGTAAGGCGTGGACCAAGGTCGATGGCGATAGCTGGGTCGAGGTTGCGACCATGGATGAGGCGGTGCGCGCGCTCGGGCAGGCGCCGCGCCGCGTGTTCCTCGCGCTTGGCCGCAAGGAGCTTCAGCCTTTCACGGCAGCGCCGCAGCACGTCTATCTCATCCGCAGCGTCGATCCGGTCGACCCGCCGCTCGCCGTGCCGCACGCAATCTATATCGCCGCGCGCGGACTGTTTAGCGAGGCCGAGGACCGCGCGCTGCTCAAGCGCCACCGCATTGATGTGGTGGTGGCGAAGAACAGCGGCGGGAGCGCGACCTACGGCAAGATCGCCGCGGCGCGGACGCTCCAGCTTCCGGTGATCATGCTGGCGCGCCCGGCGCTGCCAGAGGTTTCCTCCGTCGCGACGGTAGAGGAGGCGCTCGTCTGGCTCGATCATGCGATCGCCTCCTCGACGGCACGCGGCGTGTAGACGAGCGGCGCACGGCCCTCGCGGGCGATGACGCGCGTCTCGCGCGATCCCACGATGATGAGCGTCGCCATGTCGGCAAGCGTGTCGCGTGCGTGAGCGAGCGTGGTTACCGCGAGGCTTTCATCGCTGCGCCCAATCGCATGACCGAAGATGACGGGCGTCGCAGCCGGCAGATGGCGGGCGAGCCGCGCGAGCGCCTTGCTGAGCTGTAACGGTCGCGCGCGGGAGACAGGATTGTAAAGCGCGATGACGAAGCCGGCGCCGGCGGCCGCATCGAGGCGACGCTCGATCAGCTCCCAAGGCTTGAGATTGTCCGACAGCGACAGCGCGCAGAAATCGTGCCCGAGCGGCGCTCCTGCGCGGGCAGCGACCGCAAGCATGGCAGTAATGCCGGGAACGATGGTGACATCGAGCGCGCGCCACGAGTCGGGGCCGACCGCAATCTCCTCGCACACCGTAGCCGCCATGGCGAATACGCCAGGGTCTCCGCCTGATACGATGGCTACATTGGTGCCTGACGCCGCGCGGCTTAGCGCGGCGCGGGCGCGTGCCGCTTCCTCGCGATTGTCGGAAGCATGCCGCGATTGGCCTTTCCGCAACGGAACGCGGTCGAGATAAGGCCCGTAGCCGTAGAACGCTTCAGCTTTAGCGAGCGCATCGAGCGCCTCGCGCGTGAGGTAGCGGTCATCGCCGGGCCCGAGCCCGACGATTGAGAGCTTGCGGCTCATGGCCGCGCCTCCCAGCCCGGCACCAGCACGATGGCGAAGTAGGGCGCATAGGTATCGAGCTTGTCGACGAGAGGCATGACAGCGGCGTTGGTCATGGTGCCGCGTTCGACGTAGATCGCGCGTTCGAGCCGGCCGGCGCGATCGAGCGCGCGTCGCACCTTGGCGAGATGGCGGCCGATCTTCATCACCACCGCGGCGTCGGCATCGGCGAGGCGGCGCTCGAGCTCGTACTCGGGCAGCGTACCGGGCAGCACGGTGAACACGTCGTCGCCTTGCGCAATTGGCTCGCCGATGGCCGACCAGCAGCCGGACATGCCGGTCACCCCGGCGACCACCTCGGTCGGATAGCGCGGGGCGAGCCGCACATGGAGATGCATGTAGGAGCCGTAGAACAGGGGATCGCCCTCGGCGATCACGGCGACTGTGCGGTCTTGGTCGAGATGCCCGGCGATTTGTGCAGCCGCACTATCGTAGAACTCGCGCAGCGTTTCGCGATAGGCTGCATCCTCCTTGGGGATCTCGGTCGTCAGCGGATAGAGCAACGACAGTTCCTCGACGCCAGGTTTGAGGTGCTTTGCCGCGATGGTTCGGGCGTTGCTCGCGTTTCCTGCCTTGGTGAAATGCGCGATCACGTCGGCTGCATTGAGCGCAGCGATAGCGTTCAGCGTGAGCAGCCCTGGATCGCCGGGCCCTACGCCCACGCCGATGAGGCGCCCCGTGGTCATATTCCCTCCTTGGCGAGTGCATTGACTGCGGCCGCCGTCATAGGGCTGCCGCCGATGCGGCCACGCACGATGAGGTAAGGCACGCCTGACACGTTCGCCGCGAGCGCCTCTTTCGATTCGGCTGCGCCGACGAAGCCTACGGGAATGCCGATGATCGCAGCCGGCTTGGCGGCACCCGCCTCCAACACTTCGAGCAGGCGAAATAGCGCGGTCGGCGCATTGCCGATGGCGATCACAGCGCGCGCAAGCTTATCGCGCCACAGTTCGAGCGCGGCGGCAGAGCGCGTAGTGCCGAGTTTCGCTGCAAGATCCGGGACGCGTGGGTCGCGCAACGTGCAGATGACTTCGCTCTTGGCAGGGAGCCGCGCGCGAGTGACGCCGTGCGCAACCATCTCGGAGTCGCACAGGATCGGTGCGCCGCCGCGCAACGCCTTGCGGGCTGCTGACACGAACTCGGGCGCAAATTCGATCAAGCCGGCGACTTCGACCTGACCTGCGGCGTGGATCATGCGCACTGCGACCTCGGCTTCTTCCGGCGTGAAGCGCGAGAGGTCGGCCTCTGCGCGGATGATTGCGAAGGAGCGCTCATAGATGGCGGCGCCGTTCCGGAGATAGTCCTGCTTAAGCATCGACGGTTTCCCTCGGCTGTTGCGCGTACCGAACTTGGGCGATGAGATCAGCCGGATCGACGTAGCGTTGCGGCGTGGCGCGGGCTGAGCCGTTACGGACGATGCCGCAGCCTTGGCCCGTGCCGACGATGGTGAGAGGAGCGGCACCGGGATGGGCGCAAGCCTTGGCGCAGCCAGAGACGTGGACGGCAATGCCGTCGCGGGAAGGCGGCAAATGCTCGGCGAGCCGCGCTGCAAGCCGTCGCGCCTCCATCAAGCCTGAGGCGCAGGATGGCGCGCCGGGACATGCGACGATGCGGCGGCGCTGATCGCGCGCATCCACCACGAAGCCGAGATCGTCCGCCGCCGTTGCAAGCACGAAGCCGGCCATCTCATCGATAGGCCCAAGAAGAAGAGCGCGACCCGGAGCAGGTCTCACCCAGGTCGCACCGTTTATACGAGCTACACGGGCAAATGCCATCAAGTCGCCGGCCGAGGCATGACCGAAAGCAAGCGCCACACCGATGGCGCATTGCCCGCCCCTTAGCCTGTGCAGCCCGATGGGCTCCGCGCGTGGCCGTTTTGGCAGAGGGACGGCCTCCAGTCTAGATCGAGCCGCCGCACGGAAGATGCCGATGCCCTCGCTTTGCAGCAGATCGGCAGCCCGCGCCGCGGCGCCGCGCGATGCGATCAGCGCGAGGACGCTGATGGCGGCGTTAATCGCCTCTTGGGGCGCAACAAAGCGGAGCGGCGTCGCAGATGCTGCATCACCCGCGAGTGCAACATGAAGCTTGATGCCTTCCTCCGTCTCAATTGCGCGCAAGCGCAGATCGGCGGTGAGCGCATCGAGATGAAGCCGCCCGCCTCCGTCGACAATCACAGACACTTTCGGCGCGAGCACAAGCCCACGCGCGGCGATAGCGCGGCGAAGCGCCGAGGCGAGCGCATCACCATCGATCAGTGCCGTCGGATCGTTGGGAAGCGGGCTTGAGATCACCGGCACGCTATCGCAAAGCTCGATGTCGAGTTCTGCGACGGCGGAGGCAAACAACGGCGCGGAATCCGGCGTGAGTCCGCGCACTTGCAGGTTGCCCCGTGCGCTGATCTCCAAGATGCCGTTGCCGTGCTTCTGCGCGGCGGCGCGGAATGCAGCAAAGGCATCGATGGGGATTGGCCCCGCAGTCACGAGGCGCGCGAGAAGGCCGTCACCGGTCTGCATGGGCTCTGCCAGACGCGGGCAGTCGCCGCGGATGTGAAGCGCGGTCATGCCGAGGCTTCCGCGTGCATCTTTGTCAAAGCGATGTCGTTTCGGCGCGGGTGCCACAGCCCTTTCCGCCGCGCGCCCTCGAGCCGTTCCGCGATCGCCTGCGCGGCATCGGGGTTTTCGCGCAACAGGAACTCGCGAATTTCGGGGTCGGCGAGATAGGTCTCGTGCACGAGATCGAACAGGGCGCTCGAGACTGCGCCGGTGGTCTCGGCGAAATCGACCAGCCGGTCCACGGTCTCGGCGAGCTCGGCCGCGCCGCGCGCGCCGTGGCGCATCATGCCTTCGATGAAGAGCGGATTGGTAGCGCGGCCGCGCACGATGCGGGCGAGCGCCTGAGGCAGCGTGCGCGCTCGGGGCTGTCCAGGGTTGGTTGTATCGAGCACGACGAAATCCGGCGCGCGACCGAGCAAAGAAGCGGCAGCGGCAAAACCGCCGATATGCGCCACGTCCTCTGCGCCTTCGAGCAGGTCGCGGGTCGGATCGTTGCTTGGGTGCAAGAGCAAGTCGGCGCTCGCCACTTGCTTAGCAAAGCCGACATCGGGCCTACCCTCGCCTTCGGCGCCGCCATAGGCGTGGGAGGTAGCGGCGAGATAGGCTGCACCGATATCGGCCTCATCTGTGTCGCAGCCCAGCAGGTCTTCGGCGCCCGCGCCGTAGGCGCCTGGAGCGTTGCCGAAGATGCGGTCGAGCCTGCCGCCGCGGGCGACGCGGACTGCAGCAGCGAGAGGATTCTCGTCGCCGTCCTCCTCGCGTTCGGCAACGAGCCGCGTCGCGGCATCGAGCAGCGCGATCTGCGCCGGGAAGAGATCGCGGAAGAGCCCCGAGATGCGCCAGGTGACATCAACCCGCGGACGACCCATGGCGGCGCATGGCAGAACCTCGATACCGGTGACGCGGCCGGTGGCGCCGTCCCAAACGGGGCGGCAGCCCATGAGCGCAAGACCTTGGGCGATCTCCTCGCCGCCGGTTCTGAGCGTTGCGCTCCCCCACAGGTCGATCACGAGTGCGCGCGGCATCTCGCCGTGGGTCTGGAGATAGAGACGGATCACCTCGCCTGCGGCGAGGCGGCCAAGCTCCATTGCGGTCGGCGTGGGCAGAAGGCGCGGGTCGGCAGTGAACAGATTGCGCCCGGTGGGCACTACGTCGCGGCGGCCACGCTGCGGCGAGCCAGCGGGGCCTGGCGCCACGCGCTTGCCGTCGAGCGCAGTGATAAGAGCCTCGCGCTCGGCGTCGGCGCTTGCCTGCCATTGCGGGTCGGTGGTCTCGGCAAAGATGCGACCATAGACGTGCAGCCCGTCCTTGATGGCGAGGTCCTTGAGATCGCACAGCCAGGCATCGATCTTGCGCAGGGCTTCGTCGGGATGGAGGTCGCGTTCGGCGCCGGCCTCGCATGCCAGGCCGCTGTCTCGCGCGGTGTCGATAATGAGCTTGGCGAGGCGCTCGCGCCGCCTGCGGTCGAGCCCGTCGGCGATGGCATATTCATCGACCAGGCGTTCCAGTTCGCGCGCTGCGCCTGACAGGCTGCCCTCGGTAAGAGGTGGGGGCAGATGGCCAATGGTCACTGCGGCGATGCGGCGCTTGGCCTGCGCGGCCTCACCCGGATTGCTCACGATGAAGGGGTAAATCACAGGCAGCGGCCCGACCACCGCCTCGGGGAAGCAGGCGCCTGTGAGCGCCACGGCCTTTCCTGGTAGCCATTCGAGCGTGCCGTGCGCGCCCATATGTAGGAGCAGATCAGCCTTGAAGCTGTGCCTGAGCCAAAGGCCGAAGGCGATAAGCGCATGGCGCGGGGGAAGCGCCGGATCGTGATAGCTGGCGCGCCGTTCATGCACATTGCCGCGCTCAGGCGGCAAGGCGACCAGGATGTTGCCGAAGCGCCCGGCGCGGAAACGGAAGGCGCCGTCGCGGAAATCGGGATCGTTTTCCCGATCGCCCCACGCTGCAGTGATGCGGCGGCCGATCTCGGCGGGCAATTCGGCGAGGAGCCGGGAGTAGCCGGCGAGTGAAAGGGCGGGCTCCCGCGCACCGAGTTCCAATTGCTTGAGCAGCGCTCGGGAATTCTCTGTCCTATCGCGTACGTCATAGCCCGCGGCAGCAAGGTCGGAGAGCAGCGCGACGATGCTCTGCGGCACATCGAGACCGACCGCGTAGCCTGTACGCCCGCCAGCGGCAGGATAGTCAGGCATCAGAATGGCGACGCGGCGTTCGCCGCGCGGCAGCCTCCTCAGGCGAACGAGGGCTGCAACGCGGTCAGCCACGATAGCAATGCGGTCAGGTTCGGGTCGGCTGGCAAACGCGGTGAAGCCGAGCGCGTCGTCGGCTGGCAGCGGATCCTTGAAGGCGATGGCGCCCAAGAGCACGCGTCCGTCAAGCTCTGGCAGCACCACATGCATGGCGAGATCGGCTGGCCCAAGCCCGCGCGGGCTCTCCTGCCATGCCGCGCGCCGTGTCGTGGCGATCACCCCTTGCAGGATCGGCGCATCCGTCGCGTCCAGCGCGGAAGCCTCGCCGTCGCCGCCGGCAGCAAAGGCTGTGGTGGTGACCACCACCGCGGGGGCGAGACGTTGCAACGCGTCCCGCACGAATGCGCTGGCTTCAGAATCCTTTAGGCTGGGAACGAAGAGTGGCGCCGGAGCGAGTCCGCGCGCGGCGAGCGCGCCGCAAAGTGAATCGATTGGCGCAGTGTCGGCGGCGAGCAGCGCGCGGTAGAACAGGATCGGAACGACGGCTCGCCCAGACGCCGCGCAAAGTTGATCGAGAGAGACCGCGCCGGTGCCCGGCAGATAACCACCCATGCGTGGGAGGGCTCGCGGCACTTGAGCCGGGAATGAATAGCCCGCATAGGTAGCGAGGCGGCGAAGCAAAGCCCGCAAATTCTCCCGCCCGGCTTCGCGGAAATAAGCGAGAAGCGCCGCAAGTTCGCCAGGCGCCAACGTCGAGGCCTCATCGAGGCGCTTGTCGTCGCGATCCTCGCCGGGAAGGACAGCAAGCGTGATGTCGCGTTCGCGCGCCATGGCAGAGAGCGCATCGACTCCGTAGCGCCACCAGTCGAGTCCGCCGAGCAGCCGCACCACGATCACCTTGGCGTGCCGCGCGCATTTGTCGATCCAGAGATCGATCGACATCGGATGGCGCAGGTCGCGCAGATGCGCGAGCCTCAGGCTCGGGAGGTTCTCCTTCTCGGCCGCATACGCAGAGGCAAGCCCGGAAAGATCGCTGTCGGCGAAGGACAGAACGACGATGTCGCCCGGCGTCTGACCGAGGTCGCGCGGTTCGACGATGTCGTCGAGGGTTGCTGACGTGGTTTGGAGGAGATGCATGGCCTAGGCTGCGAGAGATTTCACCACCGCGACACGGTCGAGGCCTTTCAGGCCGATCACCACGAGGCTCCCCTGGCGAGACTCGCCCCACGGCTTGTCGTAATAGTGGCTGACGCGGGGGCCGACCGCCTGGATCAAGAGCCGCATCGGCTTCCCGGTGACAGCCAAAAAGCCCTTCATCCGCAAGATGTTATGGGCTTCGGCAACCGCGGCGATGCGGTTCGCGGCAGAGGCAGGATCGCCGACCTCACCCATGTCCACGACGAAGCTTTCGAAGTCATCGTGGTCGTGCTCCAATTCGTCGTCGTGGAGCGTCTTGCGGTTCTCGATGTCGTCCTCGGTGCCGACGCCCAAGCCGAGAAGCGCAGCTGGATCGACCTTGCCGTCTGCGACCGTCACCACTCTCACTGCGCGGGGCAGCGCGCCGGACACCATCGCCACCGCCTTCTCCATGCCGGCGTCATCGAGCAGGTCGCGCTTGTTGAGCACAACGAGATCGGCGCACGCGATCTGATCTCCGAACACCTCCTCGATCGGGTCGTCATGGTCGAGAGCGGCGTCTGCCGCGCGCTGGCGCTTGAGCGCGTCGAGATCTGCGGCAACCTGGCCGTCAGCGAGGGCTGCGCCATCGACCACCGCCACCACGCCGTCGACGGTGACGCGGCTTTTGATCGCGGGCCAATGGAAGGCCTGGACCAGGGGCTTGGGCAGAGCAAGGCCGGACGTTTCGATCACGATGTGCTCGACCGCTGGCTCACGCGCGAGAATCTGATCGAGAGCAGGCACAAACTCGTCGGCCACAGTGCAGCACAGGCAGCCATTGGCGAGCTCGACGATGTTCTCCTCTGGGCAGGCGGCATTACCGCAGCCTTTGAGAATCTCGCCATCGATGCCGACATCGCCGAACTCGTTGACAATGACGGCAAGCCTCCGCCCGTTGGCATTGGCGAGCACGTGGCGGATCAGAGTCGTCTTGCCCGAGCCGAGAAAGCCGGTGACGATGGTGCAGGGAACGCGGGCAAGCGACGTCATTCATTGTCCTCCACGAAATCGAGCGGCGGCACGCGCGCGATCAGCCCGCGCTTCAGGACTTCGGGGCGTCCGCACCAAGGCATCAGGCCATCCTCCGCGCGGGCGAGCAGCCGCGCGCCTTCGATGAGCGCTTCAGCATCCCTCTCAGCCTCGAGGCCGCCGAAGACGTAGGTCCAAGTATCGTCGCACCTGATCGCGGCGCTCAAAGCGCGATTGCAATTGGCAAGGCAACGGACTTGGCGAACCCCGACGCCGGTGCCCTCGGCCGCACGCGAGGTTGCGCGGGCGAGCGCAAGGCCCGGGCGTGGCGCGTCTTCGGGATCGGTCGCGCGCCGGCACGTGATGCAGACATAGACCGTCGGCGAGGTGATCGCCTCGATCCTCGCGTCCTCGTCCTGGTCGATGTCGGTGAGTGCCACCCCGGAGTCGCTCCTCTGAACGGACCGTTGCGACGACAGGGCGCGTGAAGCTGCCGAAAGGACAGCCCAGGGAATCAACCGCCGCCGAGGCACCCCGCCCGGAAGGCGACTGCATCGACGGTAGGTCTCCTGGCTCGCGGGTCGCTGCCCTTGCCGCCTTCCCGGGATCTCCCAGTGGCTTTGGCTCGGGCTCGCCGCTTACAGTTGCGGGGGCAGCCGCGGATTTGGAGCTCCGCTCCCTACCGCGTTCCCTGTTCGCTCTCTCTCCTCGAGAGACCGTCGAATGCGAGCAGTTAAGGCGGGAGGCGCCGCCTTTGTCAAATGCGTTCAGGGGAGGCGGCTTGCGCGGAAGCGCGGGGCAGCTATAGTCGCGGGCGTCGTCGGTTCCCGCGTGGTGCGGGACGAAAAAGGGAACGCGGTGAGGGTGATCCCCAATGCCACGGCTGCCCCCGCAACTGTAAGCGGCGAGCTTCCCTCCACCTGCCACTGGAGCTTCGCTCCGGGAAGGCCGAGGAAAAGCCAAGACCCGCGAGCCACAAGACCTGCCGGCGGCGTCAACGCTAGCCCGCGCCCTCGGGTGGAGGGCGAAAAGGGGGTCACATGAATTCTCTACCGACCGAAACTGCCGGCGCCGCGCCGCACGCTGTCGGTGCGCTCACCACCTCACGCGCCATTTCGATCTTCGCCGCCGCTCTGCTCGGGATGTTCATCGTTGGCGGGGTTGGCTTCTCGCACATCATGGCAGTGCATAACGCCGCGCATGACTATCGCCATTCCATGGGCTTCCCCTGCCACTAGGGAGGCGCGCCATGGACTATGTCCGCAACATCGTGCTCGTTGCCGCGATCGCCGGTGCGGTCGCCGGACTAGCGATGACGGTAGCCCAGCAGCTCACCACCGTCCCGCTCATCCTCAAGGCCGAGGTCTATGAGGAGCATGGCGCTACACCTGCGGCACACAATCACGGCGATGCCGCGCAAGCACCAGTTCACCAACATGATGAGGAGGGCTGGTCGCCGGCCAATGGCTTCGAGCGCACGGCGTTTTCTGCTCTTGCCAATATCCTAACGGGTGTGGGCTTTGCCCTGCTACTTGTCGCCGCGAGCGAGCTTGCCGGCGGCATCAGGAACTGGTGCCAGGGCGTGTTCTGGGGGCTTGCCGGTTTCGCTGTGTTCACGCTCGCTCCAAGTCTTGGGCTTCCGCCAGAGCTCCCGGCCATGCCCGCGGCAGAGCTTGGCGCGCGCCAACTGTGGTGGGTCGCGACGGCGGCGTCTACGGCCACTGCTCTCGGCCTTCTGGTTTATGGCCGCTCGCGATGGACCGTGCTCGCTGCAATTGCTCTTCTGATCGCGCCGCACTTGATCGGCGCGCCGCAACCCGGAAGCTACGAGACGCCGATCCCCGAAAGCCTGCATCACAGCTTCGTCGTTGCCGTGGTGCTAACGACGCTGCTGTTTTGGGTACTGCTCGGGGGCCTCGCCGGGTTGTTCCGAGGCCGTTTCCTCGGCGCAAGCTGAGCCATGGCAGAACGTAATGCCGGCGGGCGCGGGCTCATCACGCTCGTGCTCGGCGGCGCCCGGTCAGGCAAGAGCCGCTATGCCGAGTGGCTGATCACGACCTATCCGGAGCCGTGGATCTATGTGGCGACAGGCGAGGCGAGGGACGAGGAGATGGCCGAGCGAATCGCGGCGCATAAGGCAAGACGCAGTGCCGGATGGCAAACCGTCGAAACGCCGCACGAACTTGCCGGGGCGCTTCGCGCAGCACCGAACGATGCGGCAGTCCTGGTTGACTGCCTCACGCTGTGGCTCTCGAATTTGCTGGAGGCTGAGGCCGACATCGAAGGCGAGACGGCGAGACTTCAGGACGCATTGGCCGAACGGGGCGGGCCTACTGTGCTCGTCTCGAACGAGGTTGGCCTCGGCATCGTGCCTGACAATGCGCTGGCCCGCAGGTTCCGCGACCTACAGGGCAATCTCAATCAAAGGCTGGCGGCGCAGGCGACACGCGTGATCATGATGGTGGCGGGTATCGCGGTCGCGGTGAAAAGCCCATGACCAAACGAATCGACGAGCACGAGGCCGAGCGCCATCGCGCCAAGATGGCAAAGCGCAAGGCAGTGCAGGACGAGGAGGTCGCCGGCAAGAAGCTCGAAAAGGGCCTGCTCATCGTCCACACCGGCACTGGCAAGGGGAAATCGACGGCAGCCTTCGGCTTAGCACTCCGCATGCTCGGACGGGGCAGGCGCATTGGGGTGGTGCAGTTCATCAAAGGGGGCTGGCACAGCGCCGAGCGCGATGCGTTCGAGAAATTCGGCGACCAGGTGGCGTGGCATTCGATGGGAGAGGGCTTCACCTGGGAGACGCAGGACCTCGCCCGCGACATCGAAGCAGCCGAGCGCGCCTGGGCCAAGGCGCAAGAGCTGATGGCTGACCCGAGCTTTTCGCTGGTGGTTCTCGATGAGCTCAATATCGCGCTCCGCTACGACTATCTGCCTCTGGACAAAGTGGTTGCAGCTCTGAAGGCGCGGCGGCCCGATCTGCATGTCGTGGTCACCGGGCGAAATGCCAAACCTGCGCTGATCGACGCGGCGGATCTCGTCACCGACATGATGCTAGTGAAGCATCACTTCGCTGCTGGCGTGAAGGCTCAAGAAGGCATCGAGTTCTAAAGCGTGGCCGCGCGCGTGCTCATGTTCCAAGGCACCGGCTCGGACGTCGGCAAGTCGTTGATCGTCGCCGGGCTGTGCCGCTTGCTTTACAAGCGCGGGCTTAAAGTCGCGCCGTTTAAGCCGCAGAACATGTCGAACAATGCGGCAGTGACGGAGGACGGCGGCGAGATCGGCCGCGCGCAGGCGCTACAGGCGCGCGCCGCAGGCATGCCGCCCTCGGTGCATATGAACCCGGTTCTGCTCAAGCCGCAAAGCGAAGTCGGCGCGCAAGTCGTGGTACAGGGCAAGGTCTATGGCCGGGCGACCGCCGCCGAGTTCCAGAAGGCAAAGCCAGAGCTGATGCCGTTCGTGCTGGACAGCTTCGCGAAGCTGAAGGCCGAGGCCGACATCGTGTTTGCCGAGGGCGCCGGCAGCGCGTCGGAGATCAACCTCCGGGCCAACGACATCGCTAATATGGGCTTCGCGCGGGCGGCAGATGTGCCAGTGGTGCTGATCGGCGACATCGACCGCGGCGGCGTGATCGCTTCGCTCGCCGGCACCAAGGCAGTAATCGATGCCGGCGACGCGGCTTTGATCAAAGGCTTCCTCGTCAACAAGTTTCGCGGAGATCCTGAGCTCTTTGCCAGCGGCATGGCGCTGATCGCCGAGGCGACCGGCTGGGAGGCGCTCGGCCTCATTCCATTTTTCCCCGACGCGCGGCTGTTGCCGGCCGAAGATGCGCTCGCGCTCTCGGCCGAGCGTCCAGCGAAGCCAGATGCGCGCATCAAGATTGCCGTTCCGCTGCTGCCGCATATCGCAAATTTCGACGATCTCGACCCGCTCGATGCGGAGCCTGCGGTCGATCTCGTCAAAGTGAAGCCTGGCGCAGCGCTGCCGGGCAACGCCAACCTCATCATCTTGCCCGGTTCGAAGGCGACCATCGCCGATCTCGCGGCGCTGCGTGACGCGGGCTTCGACATCGATATCGTTGCCCATCTTCGCCGCGGCGGCAGCGTGCTCGGTCTGTGCGGCGGCTATCAGATGCTCGGCCGCACTATCAACGATCCAGAGGGAATCGAGGGTGCGCCGGGGAGTGCCCGCGGGCTCGGCCTGCTCGACGTGGAGACCACGCTCTCGGTCGAGAAGCGGCTGGAGAAGATCGAAGGCGCAAGCTTCGACGGCGCCGCACTCGCAGGCTACGAGATGCATATCGGCGTGACCGAAGGGCCTGACCGCGCGCGACCCTTTGCCAAGTTTGCCGACGGCTCGTCCGAAGGCGCGATGGCGGCCGACGGCCGCGTGTTCGGCACGTATATCCACGGCCTTTTTGCCGACGACCGCCAGCGTGCGGCTTGGCTTGCGCGTTTCTTGGCTGGGGCGCCGAGCATCGCCTACGATACTTTGATCGATGAAACGCTCGACAGCCTCGCGGCTCATCTCGAAGCGCATGTCGATGTCGAGCGGCTGCTCACGCTAGCGCGGTGAGGGCTGCTACAAGAGCGACAATCGCGATAAGGATGGTGTCGGCGCGCCGATAGAGTGACAGCGCGGCGCGGATATCGGCCGCCGTGGGGGCGCGGTGTCCGTCTCCCATCCACGCATCGTCCACCGGGACGCTGTCATAGGCGCGCGGACCGCCAAGCGCGAGGCCGAGCGCACCGGCCATGGCGGCCTCCGGATATCCGGCATTCGGCGAGCGGTGGCTGGGCGCATCCCGCCTAACGGCCGCTAACGCACGCGAGGCCGACGCGCCTTCGGTCAAATAGGCAGCGCCGATAATGAAAAGCGCGGAAAGCCGGGAGGCTGGCAGGTTCACGAGATCATCTGCCCGCGCGGCGGCCCAGCCGAAATCCTCATGGCGCTTCGTGCGGTGCCCGATCATGCTGTCGGCAGTGTTGATCGCCTTGTAGATCGCCGCGCCCGGAAGCCCGGCGATCAACATCCAAAAGGCGGGTGCCACCACCCCATCGGAGAAATTTTCGGCGAGGCTTTCGATTGCCGCTCGCGCGACGCCCGCCTCGTCAAGCTGGGCGGCATCGCGGCCGACAATATGCGATACTGCGGCGCGGGCTACTTCGAGCCCGTCCTCTTCCAAGGCTGCCGCGACTCGCTCTACATGGGCGTGCAAGCTTCGCTGAGCGAGAAGCGTGCTGGCCAGGATGGCGACGAGGACGAGGCCGAACGGGAGGAGCAAGAGGCCACGCTCGATGACCAATGCAATGGCACCGACGGCAAACACGACGATGAGAAGAGTAAGCGCGCCGGCGCTCCGGCGTCGGCTCGGCGCGTCGCGATCGCGGTTGAGCCGCCGATCGAGCACCTCGATGAGCCACCCCATCCAGGCGACCGGATGCCCAAGCCTTTGCGCAAGCCGGTCCGGGTAGCCGAAGGTGGCCTCGAACAAAAGCGCAAGCAGCGTGAGCACAGCGGACATGGCCATCCCGAGGGAACTTGCGCCACTCGATCATGGCGGGGATCTCGGCGCCGCGCGGAAACTGTTTCCAGGCGCGCCCGAACCTTTCCTCGACCTGTCGGCCGGGATCAATCCCAATCCTTACCCTTTGCCGGAGCTTTCCGACGCGATTTACGCGCGTTTGCCCGAACAGGCGACCCTGCTCGAGCTGAAAGAGATGGCGGCAAGTGCCTATGGCGCGCCGTCGCCTGCGCATGTCGCGATTGCGCCTGGCTCGCAGATTCTGGTGGCGCAACTGGGCTTCCTGCTCGTGCGCGGACGCGCCGCCGTGTTTGCCCCGACTTACGCCGAGCATGCACGCGTGGCCGAGCTTGCCGGCCACACTGTGATGGAGGCTGCCGATGTCGCACAGCTCGCCGACTCGCGCCTTGCCATCGTGGTCAATCCCAACAATCCGGACGGACGGATCGTGGCCAAGGACATGCTGCTCGCGCTTGCCGATCGGCTTCGGCGCCGAGGCGGACTTCTTCTGATCGACGAAGCTTTCATGGATGTGGCGGCGGAGGGGATTAGTGTCGCCGACCAGGTGGGACGCGGCAACATCGTGGTGCTGCGATCGTTCGGCAAGTTCTATGGGCTTCCCGGCGTGCGGTTGAGCTTTGCCCTCGCCACGCCAGAGATCGCGTCACGTCTCGCTGCCGCGCTCGGGCCTTGGCCGGTGTCCAGCGCCGCTGTCGCTGTCGGCCGGGCGGCCCTCGCAGACTCGCCGTGGGGCGAGAAGACCCGCGCCTCGCTTGCCGAGGCGGCGCTGAGGCTCGACGTTCTGCTGGCTGGTGCAGGTCTCGAGGTCGTGGGCGGCACGTCATTGTTCCGCCTCGCGCGCACAAAAGAGGTAGCGACGCTATTCCGACATCTCGGCGAGGCCGGGATCTATGTGCGGCGTTTCAGTGAGTATCCGGCGTGGCTGCGCTTCGGACTGCCGGGCAACGAGGATGAGTGGCAAAGGCTCCGCTCAGCGCTAATGACATTCGCCAGCGCTAAAACGACTTAGCGGCGATCAGTGAGCCCAACGCCGGGCATGGTGCTGAGCCGCTTCGAGGTTTCCTTGCGCCTCTTCCGGCAAAAGCCTCGCGATCACGCCCATGGCGAGCTCGACAGAGATCTCGCTTGCTCCACATTCCTTGAGTTGCTGCCGCAGCCAACCGTAGATCTCTTCATCCCCGGCTCTGAGGCCGACGGCAATCTCCTCAAGCATCTGCACCAACGATTCTGCTGCCATCGCGCCCCTCCATTCTACCAGCCCACAGGCTCATGGCTCGCGCTCGGTTTCTTGCGCTCCTGGTGCGGATCCCCCCCGACTCGCCGATCATACTTGGTCTTGCGTCACATAGACGTTGCGTAGCTGCAACAGTCCGGGTCTTTTCGACTAGTCGGCCCCAGGGCCGGTGAAGGGCAACGGTGTGACCGAGGCCGTTTTTGGGTCGCCCGCGGCTTGGGCCATGGGCACGCCGCGCCGGAGGATGGGCCGGCAATAGTGCGAGCCGTGCTCGGCATTGGTCAGCAGCAGGTCGACGTGAATGTGGTTGTAATGGAAGCGGTCGCTGCCGGGACCAAGCACCGTGTAAAACTCCTGGCAGGCGCCAGTGAACGCCGCCGCAAGGAATGCCTGCTCGCGCGGCGTTCCGCGCCACCAGGCATTGGCCACGGTAATGATCTGACCGTTCGCCAGGCGGAAGGCGGCGATATCGAGCGCATTGCCAAAGGCGTGCTCCGAGATGCGGCCCCAATTGTTGCCGTTTCGGCCGCGGCAGCCATACGAGGCGATCTGGCCGATCTCGATGACGCGGCTGCCGAAATAGCGGTAGGCAGCGGGCTGCACCGAGGTCTTGATCCAGCGATCGAGCGCGGCGGTGAGGGGGCAGCCAATTGTCGCAGGCGGCGTGACGGTGACGCGACCGTCCGCGAGACCCGAAACGCGCAGTGGGCATTCGAGCCCGCACACCCCGGGACCGTCGATGGTCTCCATTGGAGTGACATAGGTCGAGGCGTGTACCGCGCCGCCGGTGAGGCAGGCCTCCTCGACCTTGCCACGCCACGGTGCGCGCTGGCCGGAATTGAAATTGCCGCCGGCGCAGCCGAACAGCGCGCCAAGGCACGCGGCTACGGAGAGGCCAACTACGAGATACGCGACCCTCGCCCCCATGGCCCGTACCTTGGGGCCAAGGGTCTGAACAAACTTTCAATGGGTCTTAACGATTGGCCCTATGTACGCGCCTGGGATTTTATCCGGCCCTCGGTCCTTAGCTGTGCTTCACGTGCCTATGCGTCGGCTGCGCCGGATGTGCGGCACCACATTTCGCGCAGACGCAGAAGGGGTCGCACTGCAGGGTCGAGCCCTTTGGGCAGAAGAATCCCTGTTCGACACAATCTGCCTTCTCGACCGGCGAGAAGGTTGCCGCGGGTCTTTGCAGGACGCCCATCGTAGCGTTTGCCTGGAAGGCATAGCCGAGCCCCAGCAAGCCTATCGTCGCAGCGAGCAAGATCACGAATGTACGCATATCTTCCCTCCATCAACGCGCGGCCCATGCCCCTGGGCCGCTCAAGCGGTAATCCTACGCCCAAAGCCTTCACCCGAGACTGGGACATTGCGTCCCTACGGCGGCGATCAAGCGTAGAGGGAATCGACCCGGAAAAGCGCTTAGTGCGGGGCGTTGAAGCTCCGCACCGGAGACTGGGTTCCGTCGAGGTAGGTAAGCTGCACCTGCATCGACTTCGTCTTGGCCGGAGCCTTCATATAAATCTTGGCGTCCTCCGGGACGCTGTTGGGATCGAGGATATTGCACGGCGGCAGCTTATAGATCTGATCGATGGTGCCGCCGTTATAGCCATATCGCACCTCCTGAATCGCGCAGCGATAGGTGATGAGGTGCGAGAAATAGACGAGCATTGCGCCGTTCCAGTCTCGGAAGTCGATCCAGGCCGTCCATAGCACTTCCAGGATTTTCTTCTCGCTCTCGGCGAGCGCCGCTTGCGGATCGAAATTGATGGTGACGATATCGGCCTGCTCGCCGCGCCTGTCGCGCCAGGTGACATAGAGCTTGGTCTTGCCCTGATCTGGCGGCAGCTCGAAATAGGTCTTGGGCATACGCTGCCCGGTGCGCTGATCGAGCGCATCGATGAAGCCTGCGTCGATGAAGCTGCCTTGGTCACCGATGCGATAGCCGACCTGGGTCGCGGCCTCCGGCAACGACACGTTCACCGTCCAGCCGGCATTCGAGCGCATGAAGCTGGTCAGAGGCTGTGGCGCCTGCAGTGCCGCGACCTTCTGCTCTTGCGGCGGCAGCACGCTCTCGCCGCCGCCTTCTTCAAGCTTTGCCAAGCTTCCCGCGCTCGTCGCTCCCTCTGGCGACAGATAAAGATCGCCGACGATCTGGTCGTAATAGGCCGGAACCTGGACATGATCGACCTTCGCCGCGAGCTCGCGCACCTTGCTTTGCGTCTTCTTGGCGATCTGCACCATCGACTGGCCGGGCGTCTCCATCTCGACGAGCAGCGTGCGAGTGAACACCGAGTTGGGATTTGCGTCGGTGTCGCTCAGGCGATCGAGCGCCGACTGACCTTGCCCCGCCGAGAACAGCACGAACATGCCTTCGGCTGGATCCATGCGGGTCAGTCCGCGCGTCATGCCGATCGCGCGTTTTCCTTTGACCGCGAATGGATTATCGCGGCAGGCATCCAGGATGAGGATTACCGTCGCCGCGCCCTTCTGCTGCAACCGGTCGGAAAGAGCGCTGAGTTCTGTCTTTCTGGCACTTCCCCGTCTTAAGCAGTTGTCTATTATCCCCGGAAATTCAGGACTTCTCACCGAGGAGCGCAGAAACCCTAGCGATGTTCCGGTTGCAATTCCGGTTGCAAGAAGCGGCGTGTAACCCGCGCCGCCCCAGTGCCTACGTGCCCTGGGTGTCACCCTTACGGGGCAAGGGCTTGGCAAAGGGATATTCGAGCGCGGAAAGAAACCCTTGCGCTTCTTTGTGGCCGCGTCGCTGAAATTTTGCGAGACAGAGCCAACGCGGAGCACGCCGCCGAGCTTCGGCGTGTGGAACGCGTGACTGGGATCAAGCAAGCCGGTGCCGAGCTTGTCGCGTTCGGCCGCATCGCTCGGGGAGAGGAGCGAGACGAGGCATGACCAAGCTCGCGCTTTACGTCCGCATATGGCTGGCCAACCGCCTGCTCGACTGCGTCAGGCTGCTCGTGCCGCAGGCTGAGTTGGAGAGGCTACGAAGGGTTAACTGAGCCTTGCTTCCGCGAACGTCTTTACCGCGTTGTTCGCGATTTCCTGCTGCGGCCCCGGTGTCCGCTACTCCGGGGCCGTTTCTTTTGGAACACAAGCTTTAGACGCGGATTTGAATCGCCCGGCGCGGTTATGCCATTGTCCGCGCCGTAGCGCCCGCAAAGCGCGAGAAGCCCGGCGGGAAGCTCCTTTCCAAGCCGGGCTTCTTTTTCAAAGGT
>Ga0207693_10000645_pt1 | contig 31225 bp, 37 predicted proteins | sample LARL81metaG_FD_184347 | JGI IMG/M metagenome (GOLD analysis project Ga0207693, IMG submission 184347) | Corn, switchgrass and miscanthus rhizosphere microbial communities from Kellogg Biological Station, Michigan, USA - LAR L8-1 metaG... | ecosystem: Host-associated > Plants > Roots >... | reverse complement strand
CTGCGCCAGGCCTTCAACGGCGCCAAACGATTCGAGGAGTTCCAGCGCGGTATCGGGTTGGCCCGTAACGTTCTGACCGATCGGCTTGGCTGGCTGGTCGAGCATGGCATTTTCGAGCGTCGCCCGTATGGCACGAATACCGCACGCGGGCTCAGCGAGTATCGGTTGACGGCTAAGGGGCGTGCCTTGTTTCCGGTGTATGTGTCGTTGATGCAGTGGGGCAACGAGTGGACCGGCCTGCCTGCCCCGCCGGTGGATCTGCTGCACAAACCTTGCGGCCACCGGGTGCAGCCTCGCGTGGTCTGTCCCGAGTGCGATGTGGACATCGAAGCTCGCGATACCGAACCCGTTGTGGGCCCCGGCCTGATCATGAGTCGCGCCGGCCGACGATGAGCCGACGCGGCCGTGTCCCTTCCGCCCCGGCGAACGCGCTCGACCCGACGTAACGCTGGCTTCGCTGCGCCGCGCAGGCAATTGAACTCTGCGTGGCACTCATGTCCGACACAACCGACGGAGACCAAAGAGATCTTACGATCAGCGCGCGAGTTGCCTTGCCACAGTGCGCTATTCGATGAGTGCAAGCATTCGGCTTCTGCTGCTGACCAGGTTACGCAGGGGAGTCCTCGAAAGCCCGCAGCGCTTATGACCGGTACACGACCGTCCCGGTCATAAGCGCGTGGTCGTCGTAGGTCTGCGGCAACGCCGCGACAAGGCGTCGCAAGCGCCGTTGTCGGTTCTAATCAATTCGACCGCGTGCGTCCGGCGGCGGTCCGTCACACACTCGGGTGAGGGAGCTCGATGGTCAGGTCAATCACACGTTTGGATGAGTGAGCGCCGAGCTCGACGGACCGATGATTGGCCGATGGGTGGTAGCGGCCATCAGCCAAAGGTTCGGTTCGCGCGGGACGGCGACGTGGGCACGGTGACGCTCGATAGTCCGCCACTGAACCTGATCGGGCGAGAACTGATCTCCGATCTGCTGGCAGCGTTCAGCCAAGTCGAGGCCGCGGATGGGTTGCGCGCCTTGGTGCTGCGCGGTGAGGGAAACGTGTTCAGTGCCGGCGCCGACGTCGCGCTCTTCGCCGATATGGGCACCGCGAAACTGCGGACGGTGATCGGCTCGTTCATTGATCTCGGCCACCGCATCGAACGGATGCCGTTTCCGACTCTCGCGGCGGTGCACGGGACCTGCATGGCCGGCGGCTTTGAGCTCGCGTTGTTCTGCGATCTGATCTGGGCAGCCGAGGGCACCATGCTCGGCCTGCCCGAGACACGACTCGGCATCGTTCCGCTCGCCGGCGGCATTGAGCGGGTCGCCGCGCGCGCCGGACTCGGCCGCGCGAGGGTGGTGGGGCTAGGCGGGGACTTACACACCGCCGAGGAGTTTGCGGTGTGGGGAGTGATTGACCGCGTCGTGGCCGGCGATGAGCTGCACAACGCCGCCGAGGAGTTCGCGCGCCGACTCGCAGCCGGACCAACGCGCGCCTTCTCGGTGGTCAAGGACCTCATTCGCGCATATACGACAGGTGGTGTCATGGGTGCGGACTCGCTGCTGACCGATGCGGCGGTTGGCCTGTTCGACACCGAAGACGCTCGAGGCGGTATCGAGAGTTTCCTGACATCCGGTCCCGGTCACGCGGCATTCGCTGGGCGCTAGCGCCGTGCGGCTGGCGGACAAAGGCGGACCTCGCCACCCAGCACGGACCCACGCCGGGCGGGCCGAAGGAGAGAAAGACAATGCCGACCAGCATCAGCCACTGGATGAACAACACCTTCTTTGCCGCGACCAGTGCCTCGACGGCGCCGGTCACCAATCCCGCGATCGGTACTGTCACCGGTGAGGTGGTGTTGGGCGGCGTCGAGGATGCCCGCGCGGTAATCGATGCGGCGGCGGTGGCGTTTCCGGCCTGGCGCGACACGTCGTTGGCCAAGCGGTCGGCGGCGTTGTTCGCTTTTCGCGAGCTGCTCAACGCGCGCAAGAGTGAGCTGGCCAGGATCATCACGAGCGAGCACGGCAAGGTGGTCTCCGACGCGCTCGGCGAGATCAGTCGTGGCCAGGAGGTCGTCGAATTCGCCTGCGGCATCCCACACTTGCTCAAGGGTGGATTCACCGAGAGCGCCTCGACCAAGGTCGACGTGTACTCGATCCGCCAACCTTTGGGCCCTGTCGGTGTCATCTCCCCGTTCAACTTCCCGGCCATGGTGCCGATGTGGTTCTTCCCGATCGCCATCGCGGCGGGCAACACCGTCGTCTTGAAGCCGTCCGAGAAGGATCCCTCGGCGTCGCTGTGGATGGCTCAGCTGTGGGCCGAGGCCGGCCTGCCGCCGGGAGTGTTCAACGTGTTGCAGGGCGACAAGACCGCCGTCGACGAACTGCTGACCAACAAGGCCATCAAAGCGGTGTCCTTCGTGGGCTCCACCCCGATCGCGCAGTACGTCTACACCACCGCCACCGCCCACGGGAAACGGGTGCAGGCGTTGGGCGGGGCCAAGAACCACGCGGTGATCCTGCCCGACGCCGACCTGGATCTGGCGGCCGACGCGATGATCAACGCCGGCTTCGGTTCGGCCGGTGAACGCTGCATGGCCATTTCGGCGTGTGTGGCGGTCGGACCGATCGCCGACGATCTGGTCGCCAAGATCGCCGAACGGGCCCGGACCATCAAGACCGGCGACGGAACAGGCGACGCCGACATGGGTCCGCTGGTCACCAAGGCGCACCGCGACAAGGTGGCGTCCTACATCGACGCCGGCGAGGCAGACGGCGCCAAGATTGTCGTCGACGGCCGCAACGTGACGAGCGAGGCAGGAGCCGAGCGGGATCCAGCCGGCTTCTGGCTCGGTCCGACGCTGATCGACAACGTCACCGCAGCCATGAGCATCTACACCGACGAGATCTTTGGGCCCGTGCTGTCGGTCGTGCGCGTGGGGTCCTTCGACGAAGCATTGCAACTGGTGAACGACAACCCGTACGGCAACGGCACCGCCATCTTCACCAACGACGGCGGCGCCGCCCGGCGGTTCCAGAACGAGGTCGAGGTCGGCATGGTCGGCATCAACGTACCCATCCCGGTGCCGGTGGCCTACTACAGCTTCGGCGGCTGGAAGGCCTCACTGTTCGGTGACAGCCACGCCCACGGTATCGAGGGCGTGCAGTTCTACACGCGCGGCAAAGCCATCACCAGCCGCTGGCTGGACCCGAGCCATGGCGGCATCAACCTCGGATTTCCGGAGAACAAGTAGATCACCTAATAAGGAGGAGGTATGCACCCAGCGCTGTTCGGCGAGATGCCGCAAGGGAATTCGCGTGAATGCGCTCGCGCCCCGCTACTTTCGAATCCGAGATGACGGACCAGTTCGAGGGCGACTACGTCGCCCGTATTCTCACCAGCGGAACGGAGCAGCGAGTGAACGTCGGATTCCGACTGAATCGCTACGATTGTCAGGCGATCTCACCTAGCTCACGCAAGACATTGGCGAGTTGAACGCGAGACTGGACACCGAGTTTGGAGTAGATCGACCGCAGATGGGTGCCCACCGTGTTGACCGATATACCAAGCGATTTCGCGGTCGCTTTGTTGGTGTGTCCGTTCGCGATCAGATAAGCCACCCGGCGTTCAGCCTCGGTGAGCGACAGTTTCTCGACCTGGGTGTGATCGCTGACCCACTTCGCGCGCCGGGCGCCGGCTTCCCGCATGAGTCGCTGTACTCGAGCTCGTGGCGCTATTGCCCCCATGCGGTCGTACACGTCCCATGCAGCGTCGAGGTGGTCGAGCGCGGCCTCGCGTTCGCCGGCCGACAGCAACAGCCGGCCATAGCCTTCCGCTCCGGCGGCCCGCAAGACCGGTCGGGGGCTGTGTTGCAGGATCTTCACCGATTCAGCCACCAAACCGAGATCGCCGCCGAGCAGTCCGCGGAGATTCAACGCCAAGCCGTTGAGTGTGGCGACGTCGGGGTTGCGTCGCGCACCTTCCTCTGTGAACTCGACTGTGCGCTCGGTGACGTTTGTTGCGCCGCTGATTAATCCGATGCTGAATAGCACCGTTGCAAAGCAGGGCCACCATGCCCAATAGCTCCGCGTACGTTGGGATGTTTCCAGCAGCTCTGACAGCATCCGCCGCCCGCTATCGAGGTCGCCCTGCTCGGTGGTCAACCATCCCCACAACAATGACACGCCGGGATGGCGAATCGTGTCGTCGTCGGCAAGGCGCAACGCAGGTTGCAACCGTTGCGCCGCCAACTCGGGCTCACCGCGCAACAACGTCACAGTCGTGCGCATCAGGATGCCCTCGATGACGTGCACCGTGGTGCCGGTCACCTGTCCGAGCTCGATGAGCAACGACGCTGTTTCATCGGCCTCCTGCAGTCGACCCAAGTTGTAGTGCTGTTTTAGTTGCGCAAACAACAAGTCTGGCAGGATCGAACCTGCCTTGCCGCCGCTATCGCCGGTCGCGCCGTCGAGCAGCATCTGTGCGTCGTCGTAGCGATCCAGTAGCTGCAGTTCCATGATCTCCTCGGCCAGGTATGGAACTCCTGTCACCGATCGCAGCTCACGGAAATACTTCAACGCCAGCTGATGTCGGCGTTCGTTGTGGGCCGCTTCGCCGGCGGCCTGTAGCGCCAAGGCGATCGCATCATGGTCGTGTGACGCCCTCGCTTCAGCCAGCGCCGCGTTGGCCTCTGCGGTGGCGTGATCCGCGCTAAGGATCCGCGTGTGGGCCAACGCGCGTGCCGCGCGGAATCGGACAACGTGGTCGTGCCGTGTTCCGGCCCGGGCTATGGCGCGCTCGGCCCGCTCGACGAGAGCGGCGGAATGGCCGGACAGCCACATGGGCTTGACGGTGTATGTGTCGATCCGGCCGACGACATCGGCGTCGTCGACGGTCGCGAGGAGTGCGTCGGCCACTGCAATCGCTTCGGTGGCGCGCTGAGTGCGCGACAGCACTGAGACGGCTCGCTCACCCAGCGCGAGCCATTGAGGCTGGCCTGGGCGCAATATCTGAAACGCTTGCAGCGCAAGGTCGGCGGCGTCAACAGCGCTCGTGGTGATCAGTGCCTCTGCGCCGTCGAGCATAATGCGGGCATTGGCGATATCGCCGACGATCACAGCGGCGCGCGCGTGCGCGGCTGCCAGCGCCGGGTCGCCTACCTTACCGGCAAGATGGCGCGCGAACCGTGTATGGAGCCGCCGCCGGACGTGGGGGGCGATCAGCTCATAGACCGCGTCCTTCACCAGATCGTGGCCGAATTTCAACTCCGCGCCAGTTGATTTGACCAGAGCCGACGCCACCGCATCGTTGACGGCTTTGTCATAGGCAGGAACCGCGTTCATCTCGCACAGCTCCGACAAGTCGATGATGGACACTGGACGGCCGGCGACTGCCGCTGCTTCGACGAGCCGCCGCGCCGCAACCGGCAGACGGGTTAGCCGCTGACGCACGGCGGATCTAAACTGCGCGGGAATGCCTTCCATGTCACCGGTTTCGTCGCGCTGCCCCACCGCGTCGATGATCTGGACCGCCAGGAATGCATTGCCGCCGGCAGCGTCGAGTAAGTGCTCGACGCGCGCATCGAGGTTGGGGCCGAGGCGATCCCGCGCGATATCGGCAATGGCCGAGTCGGCCAACGACCCCAGTCGGATGTGTTCCACTTCAACGCTATCGGCGGCGCTGATGGCAAGACCGACGTCGTCGGACCGGCTGGCCAGCAACCACACGACAGGAGTGCCGACGAGCCGAGAGATCAACGCCCGCAGGGCATATCGGCTGACACGATCCGCCCACTGCACGTCGTCGACGGCGAGCAACAGGCGCTGCCCATCAGCCAGCCGGGCGAGCTGGCCTGCGATACGGTCGACGAGCAGCAGAGGCTCGGCGGTCAGCGCGCTAATCTCCTGGAATTCGGGCGCCGCCAGCAGGGGATCGCGGCCCGTGCGCAACAGCCCGACCATCGGCGCCCCCGGGCTGGCCTGCTCGATCTCGTCGCACTTGCTTCGGCCGAGACGGATGTTCATGTGCGCCGCCTGACGACAAATCTCGGATAGCAGCGCGGTCTTTCCGACTCCGGCGTTCCCCGAGATCAGCACCACACCGCTGGCACCATGCGTGCGTGTCCGGCGGACGACGGCGAGCGCGGTGGACAGCTCGTGGTCCCGACCGCGAAGCGGTCCGTACGGCCTCACGCGGCGTCACCGTCTAGTGGCAGAAAATCGAGCAGACGATGCTTGCGCCGCAATCCAAGGGCCACGGGGTCGGTCCGTGCACCCTGCTTGGGTTCACCTATCGGTGATACGAAGACCTGATTGGGCGCTGGCAGCACCGCGCACGTCTCGCATCGCGCTGTGGGGTCCAGCGGTGTGCCACATACATCGTGGGTGAACATCCTGGGCCGCCGACCGGAGTGACGTTCGCCCCAGGCGCGCAGCGCATACAACGCCGGCCACAACGCCATCCCTTCGTCGGTCAACTCGTAGAGCCAACGGCCTGCATGGTTGGGGTCGGGAACCTTCACCATCACTCCGCTGTCGACGAGAGACCGCAGGCGGTTGCTCAACACCGTGCGGGGTACGTCCAGGTGCGCGAGGAAATCATTGAAGCGCCGGACTCCATAGAACGCATCGCGCAGCACCAGCAGTGTCCAGCGTTCACCAACAATCTCGAGCGCGCGCGCCAGCGAACAATCCTGCCTGTCGTACGAGCTCGGCAGCATGTTGCCATCAAACCAGAAATCGGCCAATGAGTCCAGTGAATGGACTCGCGGATCTCTTGGTTGAAGGTGTAGCTGCCTGCTTACCCGAATCGGTGACGGAACGGCTCCGCATACCAACGTGGGTGATGGGCCGGACGTCCCTCGCCGATTACAGCCGTCGGGTGTTGCAGAGCGAAATAGATTGGGGCCACAGGAAGTATGATCGCCGAGAAGCTCGTCCTATGCGCGTAACCCTAGCTGGTCAGGCTGGCCAGCAGGCGCAAGCTTTCCTCGGATGATGAACCCGGGTCGGCGTGATAAGTAACCACCATCTGACGGTGATCGGGTAGGTGCAGGATCGTGTAGTGCAGGTCCAGCGCTCCAACTTGCGGATGATAGAACTGGGTTGGACCGGTGCTTCGATGTTTGACGTCGTGGCGGGCCCATAACGCGGCGAAGCGCTGGCTGGCGAGGCTGAGTTCGCCGATCAACTCGACGAGTTCGCGATCGGGAGGCTCCGCGCCAAGCACGGCTCGCAGAAACGGGACCATTCTGGTCGTGAATTTGTCCCAGTCGCGGTAAAGCATGCGCAACTCGGGTTCGAGAAATGCTGCGCGCAGGATGTTTTCGCCCGGCCCGAAGAAGCGGGTCAGCGCTCGGGCGACGTCATTGGATGCGAGTATCGTCATGTTCCTATTGATGACGAACGCCGGGGTCAATGGCCAGCTGTCGATGAGGTTTTGCACCGTGGGGTCGAATCTTTCTTGGACTGAACGCCGGCGCCGACGCGGCGCCGGGCGCGCTAACTCCCGAAGGTAGCTCGCAGCGTCATCGTCGAGTTGTAGGGCGCGGGCAAGGCCGTCTAGGACTTGGTCGGAGGGCTGATGGTCTCGGCCCTGCTCGAGCCGGAGGTAGTACTCGGTGCTGATACCCGCGAGCATGGCGACCTCTTCGCGACGCAATCCCTCGACCCGTCTGCGCTCGCTGCCGGGCAGCCCGACATCGGCGGGCTTGAGTAATTCGCGGCGGGCTCGTAGGAAGCCCGCCAGCCCATTGGATGTCTCCATCTACCAAGGGTAGGGCGCCGTGTCTGCGGAAGGGTGACCCTGGGATTACCAGTAACGACGTGGCCTGGATCCCCGCAGGGTGCGGGGGGCATCGTTCTCTCATCGGAAATGAACGCTTTATCGATAGGAAGCAAGTCTTGGCCACTGGAAGTTCACGCTGCCGTGACCACACCGATCTATCGGTGCGTGAAGAAGCAGATCGGCTGGCCATCATCGAAGTGGTCGACGCCTACGGTTACTGCGCCGATAGACGTGACACGGCCAGCCAGATGGCGCTGTTCACTGAGGACACGGATTTCTCGTCTACCTGGAGACTCGCAATCCCGTTCCTACCCAACACCTTCGGGGACGGCACGCGCTACCACCGGTATTCGACGAACTTAGATACCTACGAAGCTACCACGCACTTCAACGGTCAAAGCACCACAGTGCTGGATGGCGACAACGCTTCTGGGTTGACCTACTGCCTGGCACACCATGGCAAGGTCGACGGGTCGGTGCGGACCCTGATGGTCGCCGCAATCCGCTACCTCGACACGTTGTCAAACGCGACGGCGGGTGGCTTTTCAGCCAGCGCAAGTTCATGGTCGATTGGACCGAAACCCGTTCACTGGTGACCGGCTGAGCCGGTCCGATAATGATGGAGTAGCCATGTCTGCAAGCAAGTACGGGAGTGAGACCACGGCGGCCGAGATCGTTGCAGACGTGGATCTGCACGGGCGACATGCGGTCGTGACCGGCGCCAGTTCGGGTATCGGCGCGGAGACTGCCCGCGCGCTGGCATCAGCTGGGGCCGACGTGACGCTGGCGGTACGCAATGTCGAGGCCGGCAGGAAGGTTGCCGACCGCATAGCCGAATCGTTACCGGACGGCATGGGAGCGATAAGCGTGGCCCCGCTCGACTTGGCCGACCCTGCCTCGGTGGCCAGCTTCGTACACGCGTGGACGGGTCCGTTGCACATCCTGGTCAACAACGCGGGCGTGATGGCCTTGCCACAGCTGACCCGGACCACATCAGGTTATGAAATGCAGTTCGCCACCAACCATCTCGGTCATTTCGTGCTTGCCACGGGCCTTCACAAGTCGCTGGCCGCTGCGGGCAAAGCCCGCGTGGTGTGTGTCGCCTCGATCGGCCACCTATTCTCTCCGGTCGTCTTTGACGACCTGCACTACCGGTTCCGCCCCTACGACCAGTGGACGGCCTACGGCCAGTCCAAGTCCGCCAACGTTCTGTTCGCTGTCGGCGCCGCGCAACGCTGGGAGGATGATGGCATCGCGGTTAATGCGCTGATGCCGGGCAACGTCGCCAGTACTGCGCTGGCGCGCCACATGGGCCCCGACGACCTGGCCAGTTTCGGTGAAACGACAACCCTTGCGCTTCCGCCGGAGAAGACGATCGAGCAAGGCGCCGCAACGTCGATTTTGTTGGCAGCCAGCCCCGACGTCGAGGGCGTCACCGGCCGCTATTACGAAGACTGCAGCGAGGCGACACCAGTAACTGAGCGCGCCGACCATACCGGAGGCGTCGCCCCCTACGCACTCGACCACGACAACGCCGAGCGGCTCTGGCGGATCTCCAACGACCTCATCTGATGTGTCTGAAGACCTGCGCCGGCATGATCGTCATCGCGAGTAGGCCCGGCGGTAGATGTGCTCGGCAACCATGATGGTGGTCAGATTGGTGACCGTCGAAGGAACTCGGGGGATGATGGACGCATCTACAACGCGAAGGCTTTGCAGCCCGCGCACAGCACCGGCCGAGTCCACTACCGCCTCCGGGTCGGTGGCTCCGCCCATGGGGACCGTCGACGTTGGATGACCATAAGTCGCCAGATTGGCGGCGATCACCTCGGGCAGCGCCTCATCGCGGACGGCTTCGCCGGGTATCAGCTCACCGGCCTGAAGTGGCCCGAATACCGGACTACGAGCCAGACGGCGGCTGACTTTTACCCCCTCCAGCATGCGTAGCCGGTCGCGCTCGGTTGCCAGGAAGTTGTTGTCAATCAACGGCTGAACATTGGCGTCGGTGCTCGAAATCCGGAGAGTACCAGAGGATTCGGGGAGTACCACCGAGGTGGCCAATACGATAGCTCCCCCGGTTGGGCTGAATGACCCGTCAAGGAGGTGGGTGGCGCTGATGTGTAGATCGAGCTCGCCGTCCTTGGCGAGGCTGGAGCGGAACCAGAGCAGGGAGCCGACCGCGGGGCTCATTTGAATGGCGTTGTCTGAAAGCGCGTATGCGTTGTAGAAGATGGGTTGGTCCTGAAGATGTTGGCCCACAGGGAGATCGGCGATTGTCGCGACGCCCAGCTGAGTGAGGTCGCGCGCGGGGCCGACTCCGGAGCGCAGAAGGATCGCAGCGCTGCCGTAGGTCCCTGCGGAGAGGATTACCTCCCTGGCGGCGTAGACGTGCCTGGTAGAGCTGATGACTCCGGTCGCGGTTGTGCCGTCGAAGAGCACCTTGTCGACTACGACCTCGCCGACGATGGTGAGGTTTGGCCTGCGACGTACCTCGGCGGTCAGATAGGCGACGGCAGAACTCTGCCGCACGCCGTCGACGATATTGACCGGGCATCCGCCGACACCTTCAGGATCGACTCCGTTGAAGTCGTCGACGTGCTTGTAGCCGTCAGCAATTGAAGCGTCGATGAACCCCCGCAGGCCTGGTGTGAGTTCGTCGTAGGTGCGTTGCCGAATTGACACCGGACCCGTACGACCTCGGTACGTGTCATCGCCGGAGTCCGTATTCTCCAGTACTTTAAACGTTTCGAGGACCTCGTCCCACGCCCACCCCTCGACGCCGTGAATTTGCCATGATTCCACGTCTTGGCGTCGGGCACGTATCGCGACGGCCGCGTTCACTGCGGAGCTGCCGCCCAGTACGCGCCCGCGCGGCACGGCCATCTCGGTGGTCGACGCGCCCCCGCGTGCGGTGTAACCCCAATCGAAGTTCGGGGCGGGCACCTGCTCAGGGTTACCCAACTCGCCAGGCACCGCGTCGGACGCAAACGCCGGACCGCCCTCGAGCAACAGCACCCGGCGGTTCGGGTCCTCGCTTAACCGGGCGGCCAGAGTGGCGCCCGCTGAGCCCCCGCCCACGATGAGAACATCTTGGGGCTGGTTCAGGGCAGAAGCTGGATTACTCATATCCTCATTCCTTTTTGGGTGTGAGATGGCCGTTGTGGCTGGGTGCCCGGCGCAATCAGGGCTTTCATGATTTGGCCTGCGCGCAGCGCGTCGAAGGCAGTCAGCGCATCAGCCAGTGGACTGACTACCGTGGTGAGGTCCGCGACCGCGATTTGCTGGGTGGCCAGCAGGTCGATCGCACGGTCGAACTCGTCGGTGTAGATGTACGACCCCCGCACCGTGATCTCTTTGAGCAGGATCGTCGCCGAATCAAGGCCGGGGTCGGGCCCAGCCCCGACCACCACCAGGATGCCGGCGGGGGCAAGCAGTTTCAGCGCGGTTGAGGTGGCGGCGGCGCTGCCCGAGCACTCGAGCACGACGTCGACCGCCAGGCCGCCGTTGTCTTCGGCGGCGATCGGCACAGCATGGGAGTCCGTCGCGAACTCGGCCCGCTGTGCGGCCGGCTCCATCAGAAGGATCTGCGCGGGCGATCTGAGGTGAGCGAGCCTGCAAGCGAGCTGCCCGATTGGGCCGCCGCCCGTCACCAACACCGTCCGCCCCGCGATGTCGCCTGCGAGTTCCACCGCCCGCAGCGCGGTAGCCGTTGGCTCGACCCAGGCCGCCTCAACAGTTCCCAGCTCGTCGGGGATTTGGCGCAGGTGTCCCGGGAAGGCGGCCATCAGCGGTGCCAGCGCTCCATCTGCCTGCAGACCCAGCGCCGTCTCCAAAGTGGCTTGCCGACAGAAGTTCGGCCGCCCTGACCGGCAGTACACGCAAGTGCCGTCCACATTGCCGTTGGGGTTGACCGCGACCCTCTGGCCGATCGCCCAGTCGGCGACCTCGGCCCCCACCGCCGCGATGCGGCCGGTGGACTCGTGTCCGAGGATGCAGTCGCCGCGGTACACCTGCGGCAACTGGGATGCGTGCAAATCGCTGCCGCAAATGCCGCACAGATCGACTTCGACCAGCACCTGGTCGGGTCGCAGTGTCGGGCGTGGCCGGTCCTGTAGTGCGATCCGTGCGTCTGCGGTAAAGACCACCGCGGGCATCGTCATCTTTGGTCAGCTCCAGTCTTTGTGCATACGCCGCACCACTGATCGATCGGTCGTCCGCGGGTCAGTGGACTTCAATGTCGGATCGATCTGTTGAGAATTTCGGTTCGGCGTAAACGAATACGGCCCAACGCCAAATGCGGTGAGGGCGATTAGCACCGCGTGGGCCGCGAAATTCATTGGTTCGTGTCGCCGGGAGTGAACAACGGCTGCGCCCACCATCGCCAGTGCGAGCCCGACTGCAGCCAGCGGTACAAATATCGGGGCGATCTGCACTGCGGGCGGCTAGACTAGCCCGACGGCGCCGAGGATTTCGGCGAGTCCGATCAATCGGATGTTGGTGTGCCTGTCGTCCTGCGCCCAGCCCTGGCCCGACGTGACGAGCTTGTCTTTGGTTACAAACTGTTTCATCAGTCCGCTGCCGGCGAAGCCAACTTCCAAGCCGATCGCGACAGTCCACCGTGCCAGGTCCATCCAGACCTCCTAATCGATGTCATGGTTAATGGTCGACGGCTCAATTGGTTTGGTGAAAACGATGTTCTGTGGCGCGCGGGTCGAGAGAACTATCACCTGAACTCCTCGTTGAGGAGGTCAATATCGCGATCGTTCAACCAAAAATCACCCGCACCAAGGTTTTCAGCGAGGTGGGCGCGAGTGCGGGTCCCTGGAATCAGCAGTATGTTCGGCGCGATGGCCAGCAACCACGCAAGAGCGACCTGAGCAGCGCTCGCATCGTGTGCAGCGGCAACGCTGTTGACAACCGGGTTGGTCAGGATCGCCTCGCGTTGCGTCGCGGGATAACCCAGGGGACAGAACGGCACGAACGCGATCTTGCGCGCACTGCACTCGTCCAAGATCGACATGTTGTTACGCGCCGCGAGATTGAAGAAATTCTGCACGCAGACGATTTCGGCGACCTCCAACGCCCGTATCAGGTGGTCGTGGCTGACGTTGCTGATCCCAATTCCGCCGATGAGTCCCTCGTCTCGGGCGGTCATCAACGCGCCTAGCTGATCAACGAACCGGGCATCGGGCCCTGCGTTGTCCATCACGCGCAGGTTTACAGCGGTGAGTTGGTCGACACCTAGCGTTGCAAGATTGTCTTCGATGCCCGCGCGGAGCTGATCGGGGTTGTCAAAGGGCACGACGGCGCCGAAATCGTCGCGGCGGGCGGCGACCTTACTGACCAACGCCAGTTCGGCGGGGTAGGGGTGTAGCGCGTCCCGGATCAATTCGTTCACCACCCTCGGCCCGTAGTATTGCGCGGTGTCGATGTGATCTACCCCGGCATCCACAGCGGCCCGCAGGACTGCGATGGCTTCGTCACGGTCGCGCGGTGGGCCGAAGACGCCGTCTCCGGCCAGCTGCATCGCGCCGTACCCGACCCGCCAAACCGCCTTATCGGCTAGGCGATAGCGGGACCGCGTCGAGGTGTTCATTGCCGATGCCAGGCGTTCGTGCTCCGGAAGTCAGGCATAAATGGGCGCCACATCGAAGTACACCCTGTAGTCATCGATCTTGCCCGCGGCGTCGCTATGGAAAATTGTGACGCACGGTAGGGTGACCTGTTGGCCGTCCTTACGATCGTACGTAACTTTCAACTCGACGATGGTGTCGTCGCCGACGTTCCATTCCTGCACGATCGTGTGATGGAGGCCCGCGATCGTGTCAAAGAACGCGCTTGTGCCCGTGCGGATCTCGTCGATACCCACCAAGGGATCGCCGTTGCCGAATACAACTTGTCCGTCCCGGGCGAAAAGTGAGACTACTGTCGCAACATCCATTGAGTCGGTCGTCGCGAAGAGCTTTCGCGTGTCCGGACGCGTTGTGGCACCCATGGGATCCTTTCCTCGACTTAGGTCCAGCGTGTCCACTAGAATAGATGATTTATCATGCTTTTAACAAGAGCTGGTGCGGCCATGCTGGTGCGGCGACGCGGATAAGCAATGGATTAACCGGACCTGCGCTCAGCCTGGTAGAGCCAGCCTCTGATGGTGAGTGATACGTCACTTGGCCTGCGAACATCTAATGTTCGCACCTGCTCACCACGGAGCTGGCGGCAAGGAGCTATTGAAGTTGATGTTGACCCGGACGTGTTCCAACGCCGCAGTTAGGGGTGCGATGAGCTCGTCGGGCAGCGGGTCGAAGAACAGGCGCCGGACTACGGCTACGTGACCGGGAGCTGCGGCGTCGATCGCTTCGCGGCCCGCCTTTGTCAGAATCGCGTCGGTTGCCCTGCCGTCGTCCCCTGATGGAACCCGCTCAGCGAGGCCGCGCTCACATAACCGGCGCAGCTGATGTGAGGCGCGGCTGCGTTCCCAACCGATCAGCGCCGCCAGGTCAGAGACTTGCAGACGCCCGCCAGGCGCATCAGTTAACGCATTCAGAACGTGGTAGTCGGCAAGCGACAAATCGCTATCACTTTGCAACTGCCGATTCATCTCATAGTTCATCCGCATCTGCACGGCCATGAACGCCCGCCAGGCCCGCAGCTCGGCTGCTGACAACCAAGGTCCCTGCGTGGCCTTCCGGCGTTGACTACGTGACACTTCGACTATTCCTTCTCAGACTGTCTGCCCAGGATATCGCGATAGATGCCGATTACTCGTTCGACGCGTCTTCGCCACCGTGGGACAGGAGTCCCGTAGGTCATGGCCCACCCGCGATCGAAGGGCATGGTGGGAGTGGCTTGCTGAGGCTGCGAGAACGACATTGCTTGACGTATCACGTAATGCCATTAAGCTGAAACGGGCTATCAAGGAGGATTCACCATGGCCGAGACCGTCAGTAATTTGATGGAAGCGAACTTGCTCGGGGTGTTCAACGAACGCGATGCCCAACGGAGGGCACTAACAATTGAGAGCACCTACTCCGCGGATGTTCGCTGGACGGACGACGAGGGAACCAGCGTCGGTCGCCAAGCATTGGAAGCCAAGGCAATAGCGTTGCAGTCCCAGATGCAGGGGTTGGTCTTCACCAAAGCCAGTCCTGTCTACCAAACCCGCGGTTTGGGCTACTTGGCGTGGCAGCTCGGGCCTGACGGCGGCGACCCCGTGGCCAGCGGATTCGACGTAGCGATCGTGCGCAATGACCTCATCTCCGAGCTCTACACAGTCATCACTACGTAGCGGGGCAGGCCAACCTGGTGCTCACCAATTCGGAGGACAAATCGCAAGCGGCCGCCGGGGATGACAGTCCATCACAGCTGCTAGGGGCGTTCATCGGCTACCTTCGTTCGCGGACCACCAACGGCGACTCCGAAAGCACTGGGTTGGATGAAAGCGGGTCTGAGCCGGAGGGTGTTCTACGCGACGTCTGCGAGGTAGGGGGTGTCCCCGCGATCACCCTGCAGCCACAGGTCGGTCGCCCCGATCGCACGGTCCTTTACTTCCACGGCGGCGGCTACGTCAGTGGTTCTCCGCCAGAACGCTATCTTCCGTTGGCCGCAGCGGTGGCGCTGGCCGCCAACGCGCGAGTGCACGTGGTCGACTATCGGCTTGCTCCGGAAACCCCGTTCCCTGGCGCCTTCGACGACTGCCTGCGCGCATATCACTGGCTTGTCACACACAGCGGTGCGGACCCGCAAACGCTGGTCGTGCTTGGCGATTCGGCCGGCGGCAACCTGGCGGTCGCCGTAATCGCTGCGGCGCGGGATCAAGGCTTGGCACCTCCCGCCCGCATCGCCCTGATCTCGCCGTTGGCTGACCTGACTATCAGCGGCGCCTCGATTGAGGAACGCAAACACTTGGACCCGTTAGTGACTCGCCAAATGCTCGAATCCACGGTCACCGACTATCTTGCCGGTGCTGACCCCCGCGACCCCCGGTGCTCTGCGATCTTCGCCGACATGCACGGTTTTCCCCCGATGCTCATCCAGGTCGGCGAGAACGAAATCCTCTACGACGACGCCACCCGCATCCGGGATGCTGCCACCACGGCGGGTGTCGACGTCGCCTTCGAGTCGTGGCGACATGGAGTCCATGTCTGGCCCGTGTTTATCTCCGCCGGGCTGCCTGAGTCGGCCGCCGCGGTCGAACGCCTGGCTACCTTCTTCAAAACCCAAGCAGCGCAGTAAGAATCGGAATCGGCACGGTGATCGAACGGCCGTTGGCGCCACATTTCCGTGTGAGAAGGCGATCGGTTGGTACCGAGGCTGACCCTGCGATTTCCGGATTGCCGCACGACCCGTCGCGTGGTGGCGTGCCAAACGATCAAGGTCGCATCATTTCGCCGGATGGCGCAGCAGTTAGAGGTGCCGGGCGCGACGTGTCGCCGCTCACCTGGCAACAATGGCGTGTCATCGACGCCGAGTAGTCGACCTGGTTGGTGCCGCTGACGTAGCGGGCGGCGTCGGACCCGAGGATCGCCAGCACGTCGCCACCTCCGTGCAGCTCTACCGCAGCGATCCGCGCATTCGCACACGGGTCAAGGCGGCCATCGAAGCGGGTCGACCGAGGTGCTGCTATGGGGTGACGCCGACACAACCGCGCGATTGCAGGATCAGCCCCGAGATGAGAGGAACGCCGGTCAGCACCTAGCCATCCCAGGTACGGTGCGCCGGAGAATCGGAGCGGTTTGTCTCCAGGAGATAAGACACCGCCGAAAGTTGGTCCCTCCGCGACATCCTTCCGCTGGCCTTTGCCCATAGATTCTTGCCCACGAACTCAGGAACGAGTTCTCCCAGACAACAAAACCGACGATTCCGCTCCGCGGAGAATGCGAGAAATCCAATGCTCTTCCCGATCATGATCTTCCTGATGGTGCTGTCCCCGCTGTTCATCCCGATCGCCGTCACGGTGGTTCACGAGTTCGGCAACTGGCGCAGCCGCCGCGTTGGTCGTCCGGTCGGCTCGCTTCGCCAGTTCCGCCCAGCTGTCGGCCTGGTGCCAGCCGCCGCGTAGCCCAGCTTTCGCTTCCGAACGTGATGCCACCCGGCTTCACGTTCGATGCGTTTCAGGACCTGACTCTCGCGCTCACCGGCGCATTCAGTTAGCGGGCCTATCCTCGCGAGCATGACTGCTCCAGTAGATCCCACTCGTTTCGAAGAGATGTACCGCGACGAGCGGACCGCGCACGGATTACCCGCCGCCACACCGTGGGACATCGGCGGCCCGCAACCCGTTGTTCAGCAGCTCGTCTCGCTCGGCGCGATCAAGGGCGAGGTGCTCGACCCCGGCACCGGCCCCGGCCACCACGCAATCCACTACGCGTCAAAGGGGTTGTCGACCACCGGTATCGACGCATCGCCGGCGGCGATCGAACGCGCGAAGCAGAACGCCCAGAAGGCCGGGGTGACGGTCGAGTTCCGATTGGCCGATGCGACCAAGCTCGAGGGACTGGACGACAGGTTCGACACCGTCGTCGACTGCGCCTTCTACCACGTTTTCAGCACCGAGCCCGAACTGCAGACGTCTTATGCGCAGGCCCTGCACCGCGCCACCAAGCCCGGCGCGCGGCTGTACATGTTCGAGTTCGGCGCGCACAACGTGAACGGATTCAAGATGCCGCGCTCGCTTTCCGAGGATGATTTCCGCCAGGTGTTTCCGGCCGCCGGCTGGGAGATCACCTACCTGGGGCCGACCACCTACCAGGGAAATATCAGCATCGAGACTTTCGAGATGATGGCGGCTCGCAACCCTGACACGGTCGAGGAGATGAATCCGCTGCTGGAACGGCTGCGGGTCATCGAACCGTGGCTGGTCGACGGCCGCGTACACATGCCGTTCTGGGAGATGCACGCCACCCGCGTCGATTAGGTCTGGTCCTTTTGCACCAGCCGCAGCGAGATCGAGTTGATGCAGTAGCGCTGATCGGTCGGCGTCGGATAGCCCTCGCCTTCGAAGACGTGGCCGAGGTGGCTGTGGCACTTGGCGCACAACACCTCGACGCGATGCATGCCGAGCGCATCGTCGGACCGCAGGATGACGGCGTCGGAGTCGGCCGGGTCGAAGAACGACGGCCAGCCGCAGTGGGATTCGAACTTCTCGCTGCTACGGAACAATTCCGCGCCGCACGCCCGACACTCGTAGACACCCTCGGTCTTGGTGTCGGTGTACTCACCGGTGAACGGCCGCTCGGTGCCGGCGCGGCGCAGGACCGCAAACTCGTCAGGGCTGAGCTTCTTGCGCCACTCGTCGTCGGTGAGCTGCACCTTGGGAGCTGGAGTCGTCATGCATCCACGCTAGCGATGTCGAGGACGACGCGGAACCTGGCGGCGCCCGACATCATCCGTTCGTAGGCCTTCGGGGCGTCATCGAGCGCCATTACCTCGGTCATCGGCTTGATGCCGTGCGCCAGGCTGAATGCGAGGTTGTCCTCGTTCTCGATCGAGGATCCCGTCAGGCTGCCGACGATGGAGCGGCCCCCGAAGATCAAGTCGGAGGTCTGTACGGAAATCGGGTCGGGCCCGGCGCCCACGACGACGAGCTGACCACGCGGTGCCAGCCCGGCGACCAATGGCGACATCGACGCACCGCTGGCCGCCGTCGCAACGATCACCGCCGCGCCGCCGAGATCCTGCAATACGGCGCCGGGATCGACCGCCGCACTGTCGATGTAGTACTCGGCACCCAAAGACCTTGCCAGCTCCTCTTTTTCGGGTCCGCGCGCAATTGCCACTGTCCGGTAGCCGAGTTGCCTGGCGTACTGCACGCCGAGATGGCCGAGGCCGCCGATGCCCTGGATGGCGACCACGGCGCCCGGAGGCGCGTCGGCGTGACGCAGCGCGTTGAACGTGGTGATCCCGGCGCACAACAGCGGCGCTGCCTCGATCGGGTTCATCACCTCAGGCACCCGCACCAGACCGCTGGCCCTGGCGTACACCATCTCGGCGTACCCACCGTCCTCGGTGGTTCCCGGTTGCGGCTGGTTGAGACAGTTGACGAAATCACCACGCCGACATTGCGAGCACTCACCGCAGGGGCCGCCGAGGTAGCCAAGGCCGACCCGGTCGCCGACCTGCCAAGCGGTGACCCCCGACCCGACCACGTCGACGACGCCGACGATCTCGTGGCCGGGGACGACGGGCTGACTGGGATCCGGGCGCACGCCTTCCACGCCGAGGAAATCGCTGTGGCACACCCCGCAGCTGAGGACCCGGACCCGGACATGGCCCGGCTCTGGTTCGACGACCTCGCGCTCGACCAGCTCGAACTGCTGTTGTCCCGTGACTTGGAAAGCGCGATACGTCGGCATGGAGGAACCTCTAGGTTTAGACAACTTGACTTAGCAATCGCTGACAGACAACCGCGGCGTCGTGGTCATTCATTCCCGGCCGGGCGCGGTATAGGCCATTTCGCCGATGTTTCCGGGTTTCTGCCGCTGCACGCTGGCTAGCAGGAGCCAGACCGACTGGAGCGACGTGGGCATGACCGATCTACTGCCAACGGGTATGGCGACGTTGCTTCTCGCCGACGTCGAGGGCTCGACGCGACTCTGGGAGAGCCAGTCGGATGAGATGACCGCGGCGGTCGCGCGCCTCGATGCGGTGTTGGCCGAAGTCGTGCCAAGCACCAGGGTGTTCGTCCCGTCGAGCAAGGTGAAGGTGACAGCTTCGTAATTGCATTCGCGCGCGCCAGCGATGCGGTGGCCTGTGCGATGGCACTACAGTCGACGCCGCTTGCGCCGCTTCGATTGCGAGTCGGTGTGCACACCGGCGAGGTCCAGTTGCGGGACGAAGCCAACTACATGGGCCGGACGATCAATCGCACTGCGCGCCTGCGGGATCTGGCCCACGGCGGTAAGACCGCGCTATCCGGCGTGACCTGCGAGATGGTCGCCGAGCGACTCCCGGACGGTGCATGGGTGCGCGAGCTTGGCACTCACCCGCTGCGGGACTTACCGCGGCCCGAACGAGTGGTCCAGCTGTGCCACGCAGATCTGTGCAACGACTTTCCACGTTGAGGTTTGCCATTGACGGCGGCAACGTAATGATCTACCCCTTCTTGCCCTTGGCGTCGCTGGCGTTGGGCGATCTCACCACCGCCCGCCGTCAGGCCGACGATGTGGTGGCGCTCGCGAAGGGCATTTCGCTCGTCGCGGCCCTGACCTGTCGAGCGCGCGTCGAGATCGCCCAGGGCGACCTGGAAAAGGCCAGCATTGACGCCCGTGAGGCGCGCGATGTCGGCGCTGATTCACATGGGTACGTGACCATTCGGGACGCGTTCGAATGCCTCGCGCATATCGCGGGCGAGGAGGGTAGTCACCGGGAAGCGGCACGTCTTCTCGGAGCGGCCGACGCCGCACGGCGGCAGACGGGTATCACCCGGTTCAAGATTTTCGATGCCGACCACGAGCTTCTGCTCTTGGCTCTCCGAGACTGCCTGGGTGAGAGCAACTTCCAAGCCGCCTGGGATGAGGGGACGGCCCTGACCATCGAAGAGTCGATCGCGTACGTGCGCCGGGACGCGGGGAACGCAAACGGCCGTCAATGGGTTGGGCGTCGCTGAGGCCAACCGAACTCGATGTCGTTCGGCTCGCCTGCGAGGGACTCGGCAACAAGCAAATCGCCACCCGGCTTTTCATCTGGCCGCGCACCGAGCAGGCGCACGTGTCGCACGTCTGCTCGAAGCTGGGTGTCGGCTCACGAGTCAGCTCGCGCAGGAGGCAAGTCGACACTAGGCGGGCGCGGGCTCCTTCGGTTTCTCGGCCGTCCAGGCCGGGTCGATACCCTCGTCGAGCCGGCCGTCGTCTTTTGCGTCGAGATAGCGGAAGTAGAGCACACAGAAAATGACCACGAGCATCAGGCACCAGCCGTAGGTGACCCGCAGGTATTCCAATGCGCGGCCTGTCGTCGGCCAGTGCCACATCAGCCACCTGTCGGCGCTCATGAAGCCGTAGACCGCCACCCACGCCACCCAGTTGCGAATCACCGAGTTTGGCAGCACGACAGTCATGAGGAACGGGAAGAGCATCATCGAGTAGTAGCCCTGGCCAAGCGACGAAACCAGCCAAGAAGCGATCAGCAACACACCGGAGGACGTAGTAAACCAGAACAGCGGGTTACGGGTGCGGTAGTAGCGGTACAGCAGCCACAGCGCCGCGATCGCCAACACCGCAAAACTGATGCGGAGCAACATGATCAGCCACATCGGCAGGCCGTAGTACACGCCGTTACCGAGGATTGAGCTGTTGAAATAGTCGCGAGTGGAGAAGATGTAGGGAAGTGTGCGAGTGACGAAGTTCATCGGGTCGCTGACCAACGGCCACGCCGCCGCGTTGAATATCACCGGCACCACAATCGCGGTGACCACCGCGCGCCATTGCCGATTGAGCAACGGCAGCAGGAGAAGTGGCGCCAGTACCGGTTTCACCACCAGCGACAAGCCGATCGCGACGCCGGCCCACCATTCGTTGTTGACCTTGCCGTCGAGAAGCCAACGGAAGAACAGCACCTCCAACAACAGCACACAGCCGTTGATGTTGCCGAAAACCAGTGTGTTGATCACGCTTTCGGTGCAGAACATCGCCACCAGCAGCGCCGGATAGGCGACAGAGGTGAGCCCGTAGCCGAACAGCCGGACCAAGAAATAGGCGGCGATGATGATTGCGACGCAGTTGATGCTTTCGAACCACCAGCGCGACGCGTCGACCGGCAGGTAGCCGAACGGCGCCATCAGCAGCGTGCCGCCGGGTGGGTACAGGTAATGCGGGTCGACGTAGTCAAAGTGCTCGTTGTAGATGTCCCAGCCGCGCCGGAAGTTCGACACCGCGCGGTATACCGGACCGTAGTCATCGGTGATGTAGCCATTGGTCGCCAGGACGTAACTGCGATGGATGATGAACAGGATTGCCAGCGGCCACAGGATGGACCGCATAACCGACGCCGTGCTCGGTGGGGTGGTGCGAGGCGCGAACGCCTTCAGCAGGCCGGTACGGATGGAGTCTGGTGCCGCCACCAGCGCACCGTACACCGGCAGGCCAAGAAGTCCGTGTCAGGCCGGACAGAACGTGTCGGTCGGCGGCAGGTTGCCGCTGTCCAGGTAGCCGATGACCGGCGGCAGCGCGCATGCCGAGTAGATGGTGGCGCCGTGTCCGATGCCCTGCCACATCACCCGCTTGCTCGTGGTGCCTGCGTTGATCATCGTCGCGGCCACGGCCGCCACGCCCTCGTTGCCGACGATCGGGTCGTTCTGCACGCCGAGCAGCATCACGGGGGTCTTCAAGTTCTTGGGGTCCTGCGGCGCCGATCCGCTCGGCCAGTTCAGGCACTTAACCAGGTTGAGCGCGCCGACGGCGCCGAACTGCGGGTAGAGCTTGGGCCACGCGACCACGAGCTCACGGACCCGGTCGGGCGTCGGCCGGTTCAGTGAGTCGCCGCAGCTGTTGACGAACTGGCCGTCGGTCTGGCGCAGTGTCTCGGCGGCCGTGATCAGGTTGGTCATCTGGTTGGAGTTGCCGGAGCGGGCCGCCGCCACCGCCGCCGCGAGGTCGTTGCCGGAGTTGACGCGGTCGCCGCGGGGGTAGGCCAACGCGGTCGTGATCGCGTCGACGACCGTCGCCACCGATGCGCCGCCCGGCCCGCTTCCGCTCCGCGCGGCCGCCAGCAGCGCGTCGATCGCACCCTTCGGATCGGGCGCGAGTGGGCAATTGGTGGCGAGGCACTGCGCGGCCCAGGCGTCGAGCGCAGCCTGCTCGCCCTTGACGCGTTGCTCCATCGCGGCCTCGGCGGCGATGCCCAGCGGCAGGGGGGAGTCGAGCACCAGCCGGGCCACCTTGTTTGGGTGTGATCCGGCGTAGGCCAGCGCAACCTGGGCGCCGTTGCCGACACCGAGCAGCGCGAGGGTGGGCACGTCCCAGGTGCTGCGCAGCCGTTCGATGTCCTCCGCGGCGTGCGCATTGTCGTATGCGGAGTCGCCGGGCGCGATGGTGTCGGTGCAGCTTGTGGTGGCGGTCTGCGTGACGGCGCCGAGGTTCGCGACGGGGTCGTCGCCGGACTGGAACTGCGCCTGGTCGAGCATCTCCTGGCGGTCGAAGAGGTCGCGGCACTCCAGCGCGCCTGACATCCCCGTGCCGCGGCGATCGACCGCCACGATCGGATGGGTCTTGAGTACGTCGGCACCTGCGCGGGACAGCCACACCGGCAGCTGCGCCGACGACGGCAGGTCGGTTCCGGTGGTCATCACCAGTGGCCCGGCGTCGTCCGGGGTCTGCGGTCCCGTGGCTCGCACCACGCCGATGCTCACGGTGCCGGTGGCGCCGTTGATCGGATCAAGGTCGGCGTCGTAGCTGGCGCAGTCCAGTTTGACGCCGGGAAGGGGCTGCACAGCGGCATCACTGAACACCCGCGACGTGCAGTCCCGCCAGGACAGATCGTTCTTTGGCGCCTCGATCGGCGGCGGGCCGGACGGCGGCTTGGTGGTCTGCGGCGCACCCTGCGGGCCCGCGCCGGAGTCGGTCGCGTAGCGCGGATTGGCGGCCAGGCCGGGCGCACAAGCCGCGACGAACGCCATAACAGTTGCCAGGCTCAGGGCCTTTGCGAGCTGACGACGCCGACGCATGTCGACCACGGTACCGATTGCTTTCTAGTCGGCCCTGACGTAGCGGCTGTACAGGTAGCCGTCGTCGTCGGTCAGCAGGTGGGTGCGCCGCATCTTGGTGTGCACGTCGCCGAGGCCGGTCACGATGCGCTTGGACCCGCCCCCGACCAGGATCGGCGCAACGGTCAGGCACAGCTCGTCAAGAAGGGTGTTCTCGATCAGCGTGCCGAGGAACAACGGACCGCCCTCGGTGAGCACGCGGTGAAGCCCGCGGTCCGCCAGGATTTTCAGGACAGTCGCCGGGTCGACGGAGTCCGGTTCCGAACTGGAAGCGTCGATGACGTCGGCCACCGAACCGAGCCGGCGACGCGTGTCGTCATGGAACCGGCTGGTGGTCAGGATCAGAGGCGGCACCTCGGTGCGGGTGAACAGAAGGGCGCTCGGGTCAAGGTTGCCGGACCGGGTGATGACGGCTATCGGCGGCACCTCTGCCTGACCCTGCCGCTGCCGGGCCTGTCGCGCGGTGACCGGAAGCTGGGCGCCGGAGTAGTTCTCGATGCGCACTGTGGCCGCCCCGACGACGATGACGTCGGCGAGGTTTCGCAGCAGCGTGAACACGGCGCGGTCGCCCGCTCCGGCCAGCCCGCCGGCCTTGCCCTCATCGGTGGCCCCGCCGTCGAGGCTGGCGATCATGTTGGCGCGCACCCAGCACGACCGCAGATCGTCGGGGTATGCGTAGAGGTCGGCGAGCCGGCCATCGTCCAGCGAATCGGTGAGTCCTAGCACTGTGAGCTGTATCCCGGCACCGTCGTCAGGCATACGAAGAATTGCAGCACGTCGCTATGGTTCGTGCATGCACGGGTCCAGCGGTGTCGCTCATCTGGTTGATCGGCACCCCAGTGTCACGCCCGAGCGGCTGATCGCCCAGCTCATTCCACCGCCGACGTTTTCCGATGTCAGCTTCGACACCTACAAGCCGGATCCGGCCGAGCCGTCGCAGGCGGCGGCCGTGCACTCGTGCCGGCAGTTCTGCGAGCAGGCGGTGGCGCGGCGGGCCGGCAAGAAGAAACTTTTCGGCAGGCGCGAGGCGCTGCCGGGTGTGGGCATCTATCTCGACGGCGGGTTCGGCGTCGGTAAGACGCACCTGCTCGCGTCGTCATATTTTGACCTTCCTGAACCGAAGGCGTTCGCTACGTTCGGCGAGCTGACACAGCTGGCAGGCGTGTTCGGCTTCGTCGAATGCATTGACCTGCTGGCCGACTACGTCGTGGTGTGCATCGACGAGTTCGAGCTGGACGACCCGGGCAACACCACGCTGATCTCGCGGCTGCTGTCTGAACTGGTCGCCCGCGGGGTGTCCGTGGCGGCGACGTCTAACACCCTGCCCGAGCAGCTGGGTGAGGGCCGCTTCGCCGTACAGGACTTCATGCGCGAGATCAGCACTCTGGCAAGCATTTTCACCTCCGTGCGGATCGAAGGACCTGACTATCGGCATCGCGACCTGCCGCCCGCGCCTGAACCCTTGAGCGATGAGGAGGTCGCCACGCGCGCCGCCGAGGTTCCCGGCGCGACGCTGGACGGCTTCGACGCGTTGTGCGCGCATCTGGCGACCATGCATCCGTCGCGCTATCTGACGTTGATCGAGGGTGTCACCGCGGTGTTCATCACCGGCGTGCATCCGATCGACGACCAGAATGTCGCGCTACGGCTGGTGTCGTTGACGGACCGGCTCTACGACGCGGGCATTCCTGTGGTGGCCTCGGGCACGAAGCTGGACACCGTCTTCAGCGACGAGATGTTGGCGGGCGGTTTCCGCAAGAAGTATCTGCGGGCGACGTCGAGGCTACTGGCGTTGACCGCCGCCCGTTGACGCCGAACGTTCCTTACCGCTCGAAAATCTCTCAACATCTCGAGCGGTAAGGAACGTTCGGCCACTAGAGCGGGCGCACCATCACGAAGTCATTCTCGATGCCGGCGCCAAGTCGAAAGCTCTTGGTGCCGTTGATGGTAAAGCCGTGCTTGGTGTAAAAGCGTTGCGCGCGTTGGTTCTGCTGATTGACGCCCAGCCACACGCACTTGGCGTCCGAACCGGTGGCGTGCTGCAACGCGGCCGTCATCAGCGCCGCGGAGACGCCCGCGCCGTGGCTGTCGGGCAACACATACATCTTCGACAACTCGACGGCCGGCCGCAGCGTGACGGCCTGCTGCACATCGCCGTCGTCGGGAACACCGCGAATCAGCATGACGTAGCCCTCGATTCGGCCCTCCTCGCGCGCGGCCAGCACCGCACGGTCGGGGTCGGCGAGATAGTCGTGGAACCGCGCCTGCGACAGGTTCTCGTCGATGAACGCGGCGATGTTGTCCGGCGTCACCGACGGGGGACAGGCCAGCGGAAAGGTGCGGGCGGCGACATCGGCGAGTTCGGGGAGGTCGGCCTCGACAGCCGCGGTGACGTCAATGGCCACGGCTCTACGGTAGCGGTGCTCCCGGCTGCCAGATGTTCCACTGCGCCAGGTGCTGGCCGGTCTGCGGGTTGTACAGAACCACGTTTGTGACGAGGCCACGGTAGACGTCCCAGTACACAGCGCCGTCGACCGTCGACCCGGGCGGTGCATTTCGCAGGGCGCTTTCCAGCGCGTCCGGCGCGTCGGTGTGCTTGGACACATATGCGTCGGCATAGGGGGTGACGCCAGTGAAGGTGAACGCAAGGGCCATCGTGTACGGGTTGGGCGCCTGGATCGTGTGGATGGTGATCGGCGCCTTCCACGGCCCGCCTTGGGCACGCCAGCGGGGCGACCCGTTCCAGCCCCAACCCGGCGGAACCTCACTGGGAATCACATCGTGGACCGTGACGTCGGCAATGATGCCCTTGAACTCGACTCGCAGCGTGTCGCCGAGATTGCCGATCGGGGTGCCCTCCGCCGACGCGGGTGGGGCCACGAAGCCAGCGATGGCCGCCAGCAGGGCGATGAGGACCACGAAGCAGCCGCGCACCAACGCATGATGGCACAAACTGAAACGTGTTACAGCCGGTTGGCCGTCAGGACGTCCAAGGGCCCATGCCGCCCACCTTCTCGATTCGGATCCGGGTGAGCAAACCTTCCGGGGCGTTCGCCGGTGGGAAGTGCTCGTCGGACCCCAGCATCACCTTCGCCAGCTTCTTGAGAAGCGCGGGCGCGCCGCCCTCTTCAATGCGGGCCGTTCCGGTGATCGCCAGGTAGGGCGTCTGCTGCCCCGCCTGCCTAGTGGCCAGGATCGTCACGGCCACGCGTGGGTCACGGCGAATGTTGCGGGTCTTCTGATATTCGGTCAGGTGGGCGGAGACAAGCTCGTCGCCATCCGGCGTGGACTCCGGGGCCATCCACACGACGGTCACCTGAGGGCTGCCGTCGGCGTTGAGCGTGACAAGAGTGGCGTCGGTGCCGTCTCCGATGAGTTCGCGAGCGGCGTCGTTGAGTTTCATGTCCTTGTTCTACCGCGACGCCCGCGCTTTCGTTCCCGCTTTCAGGCGGCCTCAAGGTCCAGCAGTGTCGACTTGGCCAGTGGCCCGCCGACGTACTGGCCCGTCGACCCGTCGGATCGCACGACGCGATGACAGGGGATCACGACGGGCAGGGGGTTGTGGGCGCAGGCGGTGCCTACGGCCCGCACCGCGCGCGGGTGGCCAATCGCGGCGGCCACTGTCGCGTAGCTCTCGCGGTGGCCGTATGCGATGTCGCGCAGATGATCGATGACGTCGCGGCGGAAGCCGTCCGCGAGTCGCAGGTCAACTGGCACCTCAAAGACGGTGCGGCGCTTGGCGAAATACTCGTCGATCTGCCGCGCCGCGCTGTCCAGCCGTGCCGGCGCGCGCAGCACCCGCGGGCTGATCCTGTCGGCCAGCCCGGCCAATACCGCGTCGTGCCCTTCGACGTCGTAGGCGACGCGGACCAGTCCGGCGGTCGTGGCCGCCAGCAGCAGAGCGCCGACCGGTGTGTCGATGGTGCGGTAGGCGACGTCGAGCACGTCGGCGGTGTGGGCGTCGTGCTCCAACCGCTGGTGTAGCCGGGCCAGTGCGCCGTCGTCGGCTTCAAGGCCGTCAAAGATGTTGGTAGTCATGCTGTTTCGTCCTCACGATAGTGCCTGCGGAGTGTCTTGAGTCCGTCGGCGGCGGCCCGACGTGCCGCGTCGGGGGAGTTGCCGAGCAGTTCAGCGATCTCGGCGAACGGCAGGCCGGCGATGTGGTGGTAGGCCACCGCCTGGCGTTGTTTTGTGGGCAGCCGCTGTAGTGCCGTCCACAGGTCGGGGTCGCGCGCGGCCGGGTCGGCGTGGGCCGCGGGGCGGTCGGGCAAGGTTTCGGTGGGCACGGGCCGGCGTGAGCGGGCCCGTCCGACGTCGACGGCGCGGCGGTGGGCGATCGTGACGAGCCAAGCTTCGACGTTTGCGCCGGCGGGCAGGTCGGGATATGCGCGCAGCGCCGACAGAAATGTCTCTGACCAGGCGTCCTCGGCATCGACAGGGCCGACGACGGCCCGGCACACCCGCAGCACCGTCGCGCCGTGCTCGGCCACCACGTCCTCGAACGGTCGCACCCTCACATCATGAAGACGTCGCCGTGGCGGCGGATGTGAGATCAGCCTTTCGTGTAGGACTCGAGCGCTTCGACCAATTCACGTTCGAACCGTTCGTTGTCGACACCGAGGTGGTGCAGAGTGCCGTCGTCGTCTTCGGCCTCGTACAGCGCCAGCAAGATATGTTCGGTGCCGATGTAATTGTGGCCCAGCCGAAGTGCTTGTCGGAACGTCAATTCCAGCACCTTCTTGGCCTGTCCATTGAACGGAATAAGCACAGGCACGTCGTCGACGCGCGGGGGCAGCGTGATGGTTTTGCTCACCTTCGCGGCGTCGACGCCCTGACCGGCGAGCAGCTTGGCGGCCAGCCCATCCGGGTCTGTGAACAGCCCGAGGAGCAAATGGGCGGGTTCAATCTCGGCATTGCCGGCGTGGTGGGCCTTCTTCTGCGCCTCCACGACGACAGTGCGGGCACGAGGGGTGAATCGGCCGAAGCCCGCGTTCGGATCGAGGGCGTTGGCGGCATCGGCAGCCTTGGGCACGAACCGCTTCTGAGCCGCCTGCTTGGTGACGCCCATGCACTTGCCGATCTCGGTCCACGAGGCGCCGGATTTGCGCGCCTGGTCGACGAAGTGGCCGATCAGGTGATCGGCGATCTCACCGAGCGCGTCCCCGGCGATCACCGCATCGGTTAGCTGATCGAGCGGCTGGTCGTGTGCCTTCTTGATCGCGGTGATCAGGTCGTCGAGGCGGACGGGGTGGTGATCTTGGCCGGCTCGGTCATGTCGTCAACCCTAGGTTGACGATGCAATTTCGTCAACCTAGGGTTGACGCTCGTGTCTAGCCGCGGGTATACCCGCGGTGCACCGTGCGGTCCAGGATGCCGAGCGTCGCACGAAGCGCGCTCTCGGGCACGACCGGAAAGATGTTGGCGTCGCGCCACTGCTGGTCGATGTCGGACCAGTCGTAGAACGACGTGACGAGCGTGCCGCCGTCGGTCGGTTCGAGCCGATAGCCGTAGATGTGCCCGATCTGCGGCCGGATCTGGCCGAGGATCGTCCAGGCGATCAGCCGATCCTTGTCGAACTCGCGGATCGTGACGGTGACGTCGTACTTGCCCATCGGGTAGTCGTTGAGCGCCTCGCGGTCCATGTGCACTACGAAGCTGTCGCCGACGGCCTGGGCAAGGGCGCCGTCGGCGTCCTGCAACATGCCGGAGGCATCGATGGCGACGTGGCCCTGGGGGTCGCAGAGGACCGCAAAGATATCGGCCGCCGGCGCGGCGATGGTGCGCTGGACTTCGATACGTTCGGTCATTGGCGCATCGTTTCAGTACAGCGATCGGCCCGCGGGCCGTTTGGGATCTTGGTTGTCGGGTATACCTGCTAGCTAATGCGGAACCACGCCGGAACGTCTGCCGCGCAACCCCAGACGTTGCGCCGGGCAATCGTGTTCATCCACGAGAACGCCCACCGGGATATCGGGCTGAGCGACATCGCCGCCGCGATCAACGTGACCCCGCGCTCGGTGCAGTACATGTTCCGTCGCCATCTGGGCACGACGCCGCTGGAGTACCTGCGCCGCGTGCGCCTTGACCGGGCGCACCGCGATCTGCAGGCCGCTGACCCCGCCGTCGACACGGTGATGGCGATTGCCGGCCGATGGCAGTTCGGTCACCCGGGCCGCTTCAGCATCGCCTACAAGGAAGCGTTCGGGACCCCGCCGAGCCGGACACTGCGGGCATAGCGCACCGGGCAAATCTGGTTTTGTGGCGCAGCGGGCACGCCGGAATTAACCACGCGCTCATGTAGCAAACTTCCGTGGCCTGCAACGAGTTGACGTATTGTTCGCTTTCTCAGCAAGTTGACAGGGAGGCGCTATGCGCGGGAAGTTCGTTTTGTCAGCTGTGTTGGCCGGCGTTGCGCTGGCGACCGCGATGGCAGCGCCGGCCAATGCCGACAACACCGATTCCATTTTCGTCAGTGTCCTCGATGAACAGGGCATTCCTTACACCCAGGCGAGCGACGCCATTTTGGTGTCTAAGGGGTGTGCGTGTTCCTCAATGAGGGCAATTCGTTAACCGACGCCACGCTGCAGGTCAAGAATGAAAGCGGCCTCAGTGTCGAGCAGAGCGGTTTCTTGGTCGGTGCCGCGGCTGCCGCGTATTGCCCCAGCCAAAGCCCGTAGCTAAGCACATTCAATCCGCATGCGACGGGTCTTAGCCCGTTGCAGCGCAATGGCGATGCACCTGAGTCGGACCAGCACTGCGGTCAGCGTGGAAAGAACCCGTCGCGAGTGAAGAAGCCGGGCTGCCAGCCCTGCTCACCCAGGCACAGCAGGGGCCGCCCATCGGGAGCTTGGGCCGCCGCTTGTGGCTTCGGGCACGGTGAACCGACTTCTTGTACGCCGAACAACTCGTATGTCGCCACCCAGAAGCCGGTGTAGACGGGTGGCCACTGGTTCTCGATCCAACGGCACTGCAGGGCTTCGCCGCCGGGTCCGCGGCCGAAGGTGAACAGCTCCATGTTGTCGCATGGCGCGGTGAGGTGGGCGTCGTAATTCATGCCGGGCACGTCGGTGGAATAGTGGCCTGGCTTGTCGAAGTACATGTTGTCGCCGTCGTCGGCGAGTGCGGCAGGCGCCGTGCCAACAGCGGCGCCGGCGACCGCAGCGGCGGCGAAGAGTTCGCGAATCATGTCCCACCCCTTGGTCGTCATGACGGGTTGGCCTCCGCGAAGCCTAGCGGGTGCGGTGTGGTCAATGAACGCTTTCTGGGACGGCACTGCGTGTGGCGGCTCCTCATTGGACTGCAACGCCGCGAGACATCAAGTACAGACGCAGACCACAACATCATCTACGACCGGTGGTGACGCGAGCCTGCCCTGTGCACAGCCGAATCACCGCGCACGCCTCCTCGCACACCACGCCGACAGTGTCGGCTGGAACAAGTCACCACGCACCGCCTGCCCGAGCCGCACACCTAGGGGCTTTTGAAGCGATATCAGACGTCGAGCGTAGAACGCCGCTGAGCGTCGGGCTTTGTTATCACCCTCGGCGGTCAGTTGGCCGATTGCATTGCCTTGCAGCCAGCACAACGTGCGCACTTGGCTGTCGGCGATGCGCAAAATTATCGCGTGCGTTCAATCCTCGACGGTTCAATGGTGTTGCCCCGCACATGGTTCGGGCCGCCGCCGTGTCGGAGGCAGGCTTGATGGCCGACCAAGACCTCGCCCGGCGCTAGAGTGTGGCCGTTGGGGCACCTAGTC